>ERZ761609.119-NODE-119-length-110246-cov-15.156002_pt1 | contig 110246 bp, 81 predicted proteins | sample MGYA00511163_ERZ761609 | MGnify/ENA primary metagenome ERZ761609 (study PRJEB28899, sample SAMN02445070) | bioreactor sludge metagenome | biome: EBPR sludge | place: Australia: Brisbane, Thorneside Wastewater Treatment Plant | collected 2011-12-16 ... | reverse complement strand
TTGGTCAGTGACTGGAGTTCAGACGTGTGCTCTTCCGATCTCTGTAATGACGGCTCGACCCTTGTAACTTTTGCCAGAAAAATATTCCCTTTGATTTGTTTACGGACTTTACTCTCGTAATCGAATTCTATCAGCTTGTTTCCATCAACTACCGCCACACGCGTTTCTTCTGCGTGGGTCGCATCAATTAGCATTCTTTTTGCCATTTTATATATAAACTCCTGGTACGGAGCAGCGTGCCTCATTGGTCTTTAGTGCGACGGAAAAAGACAGTGTGGGCGCTGGCCGCACATCTTTTAAATAATAAAAAAATTATGGGTGTCCTGATTAGCCTTTACCTACAAACAACCTTACCAAATAGAACTGTGCGTTACTTATGTTCTCAGGCAGATCGCATGGGTTAGAAAGCCAAAATCAGGACTTTCTACCTTGCGCCAAAGCTAGCGAAACCTTTCTCGATTCAAACGCGTGCTAAAACTCCGGCGGTCGCAGATTGACATTATAGCGGTTGTCAATTTTTAACAATCAAAAAGTTTTTTATATACAATTCATCCTGTTAAATGATTGGAAAATAGCCATTTGCGACAAACAGACATTTTTTCTTATGAAAACAAAAATTCACGTTCGACTCCCAATCTTTCGCTCATAGGGATTCTCAATTTTATTCTTTTGGCTTTTCTTTTGAGCGAGCTCTATATTAGACTGCAATAAACTTGTAACTTTTCTGCTTTTCCAAATCTGGAAAATCCAAGCCATCAAAACGATTCGGACATGACCCCTTTTAGATTTTTTCTCTTTGTTTTGACATTTTCATTCTGCCTCTCATTCGGGACGGCAGAGTCGATGGCGCTGGACATTACTTCGATCCGCTTCGGGGCTCATCCCGACAAGCAACGCGCGGTCATTGATTTGTCTGCCCCCACAAAATTCAGAGCGTTTGTTCTTCAGTCTCCAGACAGAATTGTTGTTGATTTGGATGCATTTAACTGGCGCCCCTCAACTATTTTGCGAGGAGAAGGTGTAGCCATTAACGATGTCCGCTATGGATCACTGGGTAGCGGCAAAGGACGATTGGTGTTTGAAACCGCAGGATCTGTCGTTATTCAATCTGCTTTCTTTTTACCCAAAGGGGAGGATTTACCTGACCGTCTGGTGATTGATTTTAAAATTGTTTCCGGTGACGTTCCCGCTCATATTGAGCATCAATTGATGGGAGATATGACCTCGTCCGCGCCACAAAACGGATTTGACGCTGCGGCTGAAACTCTTTCGGGTGTCCGCCTTCCTCCTCGCAAAAATGTTACGACTGCCCAAGCCTCTCACACCACCAAAGGCATTGCCATTGCCCCCCCCGCAGAAAAGCCACTTATTATTATCGATGCGGGACATGGCGGACAAGATCCAGGTGCACGTGGAGCAAATGGAGCTTATGAAAAAACAATTGTTCTGGCTGTTGCTCATGAATTGCGCAAACAATTGGAAGATAGCGGCAAATACAAAGTCAAAATGACCCGCGAGACCGATGTCTTTATCCCCTTGCGAGGGCGGGTTAATTTTGCCCGCAAGCATAACGGGGATTTGTTTATCTCCCTTCATGCCGATTCAATCCAAAATTCCCAAGTGACTGGCGCATCGGTTTACACCCTGTCGGACAAGGCTTCGGATAAGGAAACTCAAAAGCTTGCGGATCGTGAAAACAAATCCGACCTGATCGCAGGCGTTGATTTAAGCACGCAAGAAGATGATGTCGCCGACATTTTGATTGATCTGGCCGCGCGGGACACCATGAACCAATCAAAATTTCTAGCCAATACGGTTGTCAGCAGCCTGCAAAATAACGGAATACGCACTCTCTCTACAGCCCATCGCTCTGCCGGTTTTGCCGTTTTGAAAGCTATGGACATTCCTTCCATTCTGGTTGAAATGGGATATTTGACCAATCGTAGCGAGGTTGAGAGACTCAGCTCCCCTCAACATCGGCGAAAAATCGCAGCAACCCTCAAATCATCCATCGACACTTATTTCCAGAAAACATCAAAATGACTTTTTTCTACCCACAATCCTTATTCAAGCTCCAAATCGGGGTTGTACAGACTAACTTTTTGATCTAACTTATCCTCTCTAATTCTCTTGGAGGAGAAAATTTCTTTAACGTTCAAAATAAGGATTTCTACAATGAAAGCACTTCTCGTTACCCTTTGCCTAATCGGCTCTACAATGGCTTTGACCGCCTGTGACACAACAGGGCAAGGTTATGTTGACACACAACCACCATACGCTTCTGAACGCACCGCTGGCGGTGAAAGAGCAGCTCCTGCTCCTGTTATGAGCGCAGAACCAGTTTTCGAGAAAAAAGTAACTAAGTAATTTTTGCTTCTTCTCAAAATTAATTTTCCAGTCATCTGGTGCAAAAAGGCCACTTTGTTGTGGCCTTTTTTTGGGGACATAATTTTTCCACTTGCACATTTTTGCTCTCTCGCGTAATTGCAGCAGTTAAACGTCCCATTGATGGAGAATATTAATGAAAAAAGCTATTTTGTCTCTTTGCCTTTTGGTGTCAACCTTGGCTTTAGCTGCTTGCAGCACCGCCCAGTCTTCTGACGTTGAGAGCGCAGCCCCTGTTTTCGAGAAAAAAATTACCAAATAATTTTTGACCGAATACCAGATAAAAAAGCTGAACTAACGTTCAGCTTTTTTTATGTCTGCTTTTTCAGCTATCTTAATCGGATAACCTTTACGCTCCTTCACCACTTTACGAATTTTAGGCCAATCGAGACTTTCAACTGAAGGCCCTGCAACACGCATGATATAACTCAGATCCTTTTCGGATAGTTGGTAATCCGGAATTGCCCCTTCACGTTCCATCAAGGTTGCTTGCTCTTGTGTTGGATGAACTTCCAGATACAAACTATTGCCAATCCACGCAGATTTTATCGGCTGATCCACCACGGTCACTTTAGTTCCCACAGGCACCATTGCAAACATTTGCGTAATATCTTCAGGAAACATTCTGATGCATCCGCTACTGACACGGCGACCAATACCGTATGGTTTATTTGTTCCGTGTATGGCAATAGTTGGAAAACCAAGATAAAGCGCGTGTGTGCCCATTGGATTTTCAGATCCTGGAGGTACACTGACAGGCAAAGTCGGATCTTCCTTTCTCATCCGGTCGGTTGGCGTCCAAGTCGGACCATCTTTCTTACGAACAACCGTTGTTGTTCCAACAGGAGTTCTTAACCCGTCACGGCCAATTCCAATCGGGAACGTGATCGGCGCGACAAAAGGCGTTTTATAATAATAAAGGCGCATTTCAGCCAGATTGATGACCACGCCTTCGTGCGGAGCATCGGGAAGAATATTCATGGTCGGAATAATAATGTTTGCGCCAGCGCCTGGAATCCATGGGTCAAGCATTGGGTTTGCCGCCCGCATTTCCACAAAACCCACGCCATATTCCCGACCAATATGCACCAGTGTGTCCTGATAACCCGCTGTTACATTTTGCATCTGCCCAATATACGGGTCAGAAAACTTTGCTTTGGCAGAATTAGCCTCCCCCTTGGCGGCGGCTGATATTGGGACACCGACAAGCAAAACCACGAGAGCCATTGCGGCGGAAGCTGTTTTAAGAATAGTCAATTTTTTCAACATGTTATACTTTAACTCTTCAATCTAACTCTTTAATGTTTTTTAAAGTTGTGTGCGACTTTGTCCATATTGGTTACTCTTGTCAAATAGTTCTGGTATTTTCATTCATGCACTTTACAGTAAAAGCCCCAAGAGCTAAAGAGGGAGCTATCATGTTCTTGAAAGTAGAGTTATTTTTTGTAGAATCACAGGGTTTTCCAGATAATGTTGCCCTGACAGACATTTTAAGGAGTTTTTTATGAGCGATATTCTTCGTGAAGTCGACGATATTATGAAAGCCGAGCGGATGAACCGTCTGTGGCAAGATCATGGAAAAACCATCCTGATGATGATTGGCGCAATTATCCTCGGTACTGCCCTCAACTCTGCATGGACGTCATGGAAAACCCATCAGGCGGAAGCCCAGACCACCGCCATTATTGATGCCATGAAAAGCGATGCTCCTGTGAAAAATCTCAAAGAGCTAACCGCGACACTCAAAGGATCGGGACGGGCTTTTGCTGCACTGGATTCCGCAACATTATCACTTGAAAAAGGCCAGTTTGCAGATGCAATAGCTTTTTATACTTTAATTAAAGATGATAAATCTGCTCCCCAAGACCTTCGGGATCTTGCCGTGGTGCAGCTTGTGGCTATCCAGATTGATCATGCCGATGATGTTACTGCAGATACATTACTTCAAGAGCTTTCCCCTGTTTTAAATAGCAAAGATTCTGTCTGGCGGTTACGCGCTTTGCTGAATTCTGCTGTTATCAAGGCTCATAAAAACAAAGATTTTAAAGGTGCTTTGGAAGATTTGGCTCTGCTATCGGTTGAGCCTGGTCTGCCGCCATCTATGAGTGCCCAAATCAGCGCCTTACAGGACGTATATCAACACCGGATGGAGAAATAAGCTATGCGCTTTCACTCAAAGACTCGCTCCCGTCTTCTTGTTTCTTCGCTCGCCATTTTTTCGGCAATGAGTCTGAGTTCATGTAGCTGGTTCAAAAATGACGATAAAAAACAACCCTTGACCGGTGACCGGATTTCTATTCTTCAACTGCAAACAGCCCTTGAACCCACGGATGTGGGGTTATCCGGAGAAGCGTTTGTTGCACCAGCGCCATGGAAAAATGAATCCTGGCCTCAAGCAGGTGGGTATCCCAACCATGTCATGCAAAATCCTTCTTTATCCTCAACATCTTCTGCTGACCTTCACAAAGTTTGGAGCGCGGATATTGGAGATGGCGCAAATGACGAAATTCCTCTTACCGCCCAACCCGTTGTCTTTAATGGCTTGATCTTTACTCTTGATACAGATTCCCAAATCAGTGCCTTTGAAATCAAAAGCGGCAAGCGCGTTTGGCGCAAATCCATCCAACCCAAACACGAAGACGAACAAGTTATCAGCGGCGGAATCGCCGTATCGGCAAATGTATTGTATGTGACCAGCGGGTATCGCGATACTTTGGCGATCGATATTCAAAATGGTGAAACCCTCTGGACATCACGCTTACCCTCCCCGTCGCGGGCTGCCCCGACTATTATGGGTGATAGCGTTTATGTGATGACGGTTGATAACCGTTTGGTTGCTTTGGACACTGTGTCAGGACGCAAAAAATGGGAATATGAAGGTCTGGCCGAAAGTGCCGGTCTAATCGGTGCAGCCAGCCCTGCTGCCAACTCGGATATTGTCGTTGCACCTCTTTCTTCGGGTGAATTGACGGCCTTGCGTGTCGAAAACGGCTCTGTTGCATGGAGCGAAAATCTTTCTTCGCTGGTTCGTCGTGGTGGCTCGGCTTCCCTACCCGATATTCCAGGGCTTCCCGTGATTGACAAAGATGTTGTGATCGGCGTCAGTTATGGCGGAAAAGTTGTTTCCATTGAACAACGCACAGGTCGCCGTGTCTGGCAACGCGAGATCGGGTGCGCCAAATCGCCTTGGGTTGTTGGAAACGCTATCTTCTTTTTGTCCGCCAATGCCGAATTGGTTGCCTTAGGGCGGGACACGGGGGCTTTGTTGTGGGTTAAACCGCTGAATACCTACTTGTCGGATTCCGAGGCTCTTCACAATTCATTGCTGTGGAACGGACCTATTTTCGCCGGTGGACACCTTTTCGTGACAGCACCGGAAGGTTCTGTTATAGAAGTCGATCCACAAACCGGCGATAAGTTGGGCGATTTTGACAGCGGGGATCGTGTTGCAGTTTCCCCTGTTATCGCTGATGATACTTTGTTCCTATTGCATCAAAATGGCACATTGTCGGCGTGGAAATAGTATAAACACGTTTCAAGAAAGTTTTATTCCATGTTAAGCCTTGCCATTGTCGGGCGTCCGAATGTCGGAAAATCAACCTTGTTTAACCGTTTAACGGGAAAGCAGCTTGCACTGGTAGATGATACTCCTGGTGTGACGCGCGATTGGCGCGAAGCTGATGGCAAGATTCTTGACAAAAAATTGCGTGTGATTGACACCGCCGGTTTGGAAGAAAAATTTGATGACAGTATGGAGGCCCGAATGCGCAAGCAAACCGAGTTGGCCATAGGCGATGCCGATGTGATTATTTTTGTTATTGATGGTCGGGCAGGACTGACCCCGATGGATGAACATTTTGCATTATGGTTGCGCCGTCAAAAAAAACCGGTTCTGTTGCTGATTAACAAATGCGAACAAGATAAAATTCTCGATCAGGCGCGCATGGAAGCCTACGCGCTTGGCCTTGGAGAGCCTATTCCTTTTTCTGCGGCACACGGCATCGGTATTGACGAACTTTATATCCAACTCTTGCCCTATTTTCCGAAGGAAGATGTCGTTGTTGTTAAAGATAACGATCACCAAAAATTCTGGAGCGAAGAAGAACTTGATCGTCTGGAGGGTGACGAAGAATTTGATTTTGCCGCGTTAGAGCCTGAACCTGCTGTAGAGGATGTTTCTTCCGGTGTGTTATCCGAAAAGCCGATCCGCATTGCTTTGGTCGGACGTCCCAACGCCGGAAAATCCACTTTGATGAATGCTTTCTTGCAAGAAGACCGCGTGATTACAGGGCCTGAAGCCGGACTGACCCGCGATTCGATCGCCGTTGACTGGATGTGGGGAGAACAGGTTTTCCGGTTGGTTGATACTGCAGGTTTACGGCGTAAATCAAAAATCTCCCATCGTCTTGAAAAAATGGCAATTGAAGATACGCTCCGCGCTATCCGCTTATCGCAAGTTGTCTTTCTTTTGATTGATGCCCAAGCCCCGTTAGAAAAACAGGATTTACAAATTGCTGATCTCGTTATTCGCGAAGGTCGTATTTTAGTGATCGGCATTAACAAGTGGGATACTGTTCAGGATCGCACCGCAAAAATGGAAGAAATAAAAACTATTCTGGCTGACTCTTTGGCTCAGATTCCAGACATTCCTTTGGTTACATTTTCTGCTCTCCGCGAACAAAATCTTGATCTGTTGATGGATGCCGCTATCAAAAGTTACAAAACATGGAATAAGCGGGTTTCAACATCAAAAATCAATCGCTGGTTAGACAATAAAACATCTCAATATCCGCCGCCTCTGGTCGGGGGTCGTCCGAATCGTTTGCGTTATATGTCCCAGATCAATATCCGTCCGCCTACATTTGCATTATGGGCATCCAAGCCTGATGATTTACCGGCCACCTATAAACGTTATCTGGTTAATGCATTGCGCGAGGATTATGATTTGGGCGGCGTGCCTATCCGGTTGATGCTCCGCAAGAGCAAAAACCCATACGCTGATAAATAAGAAAAGGGCTTTGAGTTTTTCTGCGCCTTTTTTATTTTATCACTACTATATAATCATTCATATTGTATTGTCATCCCGTTGGCACGCGCCAACGGGATGCAGATTACATGAGCTAGTTGTTTAGTCTCGTAGTGTTTTAGGATGGATTAACCGTGCACGCACCTGTTAAAATTTTGGGTGCGTTGTCTTTTGAAAAAGAAACAACGCAGTCTTGTTGATTTAAACCATCAACTGAAAATCGCTGACTCATTGCCCCTGTATTATGTTCTGGCTGACCATCAAACTCTTTAACCATAAGCACTCCAGCACCAGTAGAGGCCACACTGATCGCCACAAAGAACGCTGCAGCCAGATTTCTTCCTCTTTTTTGCAATCTTGATGCCTGATTTGTGGGAATACGATCATCATGTTTGACTGTCCAACCAGCAACATGTTCGGCGGCACTATAAAGAATAGACCTACTCACAGCACTCATTACAGTACTTGACAGAGCAACAGCCGAACCGACTACGGCGGCAGATGCATACCCAGCTGTAAAACTCGTATTCCCAGCTGTAAAACCCGCATAACAGCCAGCAACAACTGCAGATGATAAGATGGAAAAAGTGGTAAGATCCCCAAAGTCCCCAGATCTGTTGGACATAAACTCACGAACGCCTCTCGCGGTATGATGAAAACCTGATGCCGTTTGTTCCCAATTATGTTTTACAGGTGTATTTAATTCTGTGGTCATAGGTTGTTCCTCTTATGTCATGTTGTGATTGCTAAATTTGGGGAACATTACCCTATGTATTAAATTATGTCAAATAATAATTTTCCTTATACTGTGGCGGGAGATAACGATGTAGATTTATGTCTAGTGAATCTGATCGTTAACCGGAGCAACCGTTGTGAGAAGAACGTTGAAAACTTCGGTGTTTTCCGCCCATGATTTAAAGTCTTCTTCCCGACCAATTGTCAGCAATCTAATGAAATAATAGCGTCCTTGCGTCTCGAGAATGGCTAACCAATATTCATAGTCAGCCAATTTCATTTGAGAGGCTTTGGCAGCCGAGAATTTATTACTTTTCAGAGATTCATCCACAGGGGGTATAATATGATACGTGTTCAAAGATGATGCTATAATTTTATCATTCAATTTTGGGAGCTCCACCGAATCCATTTTGTCACTGAGAAGAAGTTCTTTTTGTTTGAGTTGTTGTCCAATCAACACCACCTCCTTTTCAATGGTAGTATCCGCATATCTCGATACAATTGTTACGTCTATCCGTCCATTTAGTTGTAACGTATCCATTGTTTGGAGGCTTCTATCAATAATACCTTTGATATTTATCACTGATGCTTCCATCCGCTCGATCGTTGTAATACCCGGAGAGTAAAGAATCCAGCTTTGCGGATATTCAAATTTTGCAATATCAACAAAAGCATAAGATTTTAACGACACAGGGAGTTCTTTGCTAGGGTTGGTCAAATGAAAATCCTGCATCGCCTTGATCTGTTCATCTTTTTCTGCAAGATAGTTTTCCTGATGAACCATATATTCTGCCAGAATAATTTTATTGCCACTGCGCTCAACCACGGCACGCGTAACCATAGGTTCGCCATGTTCGAATAACGTGTACTGCGCTTCTAGTCTGTTTGGTGACTTGATCGTAATCCCTTCCGGAGAAAAACCCATCTGTAGCAACAATTCTATAAACCAGTTTTGCAAAGAGACGAGGGTATTTATTTCTATACTGCGTACGCGAAATTCGCTGCGACGTTGGATACGAGCCGGTGTCGAGTATCGTACCAAAAGGCGAAAGATGTCTCCGCCTTGATCGCCACCCGATTTTTCGAATTCATTGGTTACTTCCCTTGTTTCGATACTTTCCGTTTCGTACCGATTCCAACCAATTGGCAAAGTGATTTTCATAGCCAAGGACTCATCCCCGAATGGCTTTTCCTCGTGCCACTCCATCTTCTCATTGAGCTTCTCTAACGGTGTTTTCATATCATACGACAAAGGTGGAGCTTCTTCTATTGCAAGAAACGCATTTGATTTCTGTGATCCAAAACTTAAAGCCAGAAAAAAACCGGCGACAAGCAAAAGCTTTTGTCTATAACACTTCATCGTTACCTCTAGAATTATTGTCTTCACGGCCATTCTATGTTCTGATAGCAGCCTAATCACATTATACCAGAATAGTTAAAAATTATGACTGATTTGTTTTCTTCGGCAAAAAAGAAGGCCTCTTCCCCAACCTATACTGCTGATGATATTGAGGTTTTGGAAGGCTTGGAGCCCGTTCGTCGTCGCCCGGGCATGTATATTGGCGGGACGGATGATGCTGCTATGCACCATCTGGTTAATGAAATTTTAGATAACTCGATGGATGAGGCGGTCGCTGGTTATGCGAATCTGATTGAAATCCACCTGAACACAGACGGAAGTGTCGTTGTATCGGATAACGGACGCGGTATTCCGGTTGACCCACACCCCAAATTTCCTAAAAAATCAGCATTGGAAGTCATTCTGACAGTCTTGCACTCGGGGGGGAAATTCTCGAACAAAGCCTATGAAACATCTGGTGGCCTTCACGGGGTCGGAATTTCGGTTGTGAATGCCCTAACCGATGACATGGTGGTTGATGTTGTACGCGATGGCGTTCATTATCGCCAAAGCTTTTCCAAAGGACACGTGGCTTCTAAGCTCGAAACTTTGGGCAAAGCTCCCAAAGGAAAACGCGGAACCAGTGTGCGGTTTCATCCTGATCCTGAAATTTTTGGCAACCAGACATTCTCGGCGCGAGTGATTCACGATCTGGCCAGATCCAAAGCTTATTTGTACCGTGGCGTTGAAATCAGGTGGTCTTGTGATCCCGAAATTCTTTCTTCTGATACAAAAACTCCCGCCAAAGCGAGTTTCCACTTTCCTAACGGATTGATGGATTATCTGGTGACAGTGACGGCTGATGAGGAAACTATTATTCCTGATCCATTCCATTGCAATGCTGAAATTCCAGAGAATATGGGGCGGGTTGAATGCGCTATTTCTTGGCTTGCAGAAAGCGATGGTTTTATAAAATCTTATTGTAACACCGTTCCTACTCCCCAAGGAGGAACACACGAAGCGGGTTTCCGAACAATGTTGGTACGTGGACTGAAAGGATATGGAGATCTAATCGGTAACAAGAAAGCCGGACAAATTACAGCCGATGATGTTTTGAATGGCGCGGCAATTATGCTGTCTGTGTTTATTCGTGATCCACAATTCCAAGGCCAAACAAAAGACAAGCTGTCCACAACAGAAGTCACACGCCAAGTAGACAATGCTTTGAAAGATTATTTTGACCATTGGCTGACCAGCGATCCTGCACGTAGTACAGCTTTGCTGGAGGCCTTTATCAATAAGGCCGAAGACCGTAAACGACGAAAAGACGAAAAGGAAATGTCGCGCAAAACACCAACACGGCGTTTACGTCTACCCGGGAAGCTGGCTGATTGTTCGCGCAATTCTGCTGAAGGCACTGAACTGTTTATCGTCGAAGGTGACAGTGCTGGCGGATCTGCTAAGCAAGGGCGCAATCGTGAAACGCAGGCTATTTTACCGTTGCGAGGAAAAATCCTCAATGTTGTCAGCGCCACACGTGATAAAATTCGTGAAAATCAAGAGATTCAAGATCTGGTTCAGGCTTTGGGTTGTGGAGTTGGATCATCCTTTTCGCTTAAAAATCTTCGTTATGAGCGTATCATTATCATGACCGATGCGGATGTCGATGGTGCGCATATTGCAGCCTTGCTGATGACCATGTTTTACTCTCAAATGCCGGATCTTGTGGCCAAAGGGCATTTGTATCTGGCGCAGCCGCCGTTGTATCGTTTGACATCGGGAAATATCAGTGCCTATGCAATGAATGATGCCCATAAAGACGAATTGATGAAAACAACATTCAAGGGCAAAAGCAAAGTTGATGTTTCGCGATTTAAAGGTTTGGGAGAAATGCCTGCCAAGCAGCTCAAGGAAACAACCATGTCTCCTGACAGTCGAACATTGGTGCGTGTCAATTTGAGAAGTGTCGCCGAAACTGCAGAGATAATTTCTGGAACAACATCATCCAATAATCCAAATCTTGATGATCTGGTAAACAAGCTGATGGGGAAAAATGCAGAATCGCGTTTTGTCTTCATTCAAGAAAACGCATCCTTTGTCGAGAATATCGACATCTAGGTATAGAAATCGAGACACAGATGGCAAAACGCAAGAACATCCGAACATATGCTTTTGTTTTAACGGGTGGGTTATTGATTCTCAGTGGGGCGTATTTCTCATTCGGCTACGTGGCGCGTTATGCTTTGCAAAATGTTTTGCGCAGTAGCGGTTTTCCTTTGGCTTCAGTACCAAATATTATGCTTACGCCTGCGGGGCTTTATATCGACCATATATCACTTGATGGAAACGATTTCAGCACAATTGACCAGATCAACGTGACTTTTAACTGGATAGACCTGATTCGTTCCAGACGCGTTGATTCTGTTTCAGTTAAAAACATATCCCTGATCGGCGAAGTTGATGAGGCCGGACAATTCAAACTGGCAGGTTGGGACGCTACTCTTCCACAGGGCAGAAATGGTGGCTCTTCACAACAATTTTTGCCGTTGAATTCCTTACTCTTGCAAGGCATTACTTTTGATCTTGATACTCCTGATGGGAATTTCAGAGTCGAAGGAAAGTTGCATATCGAGACCAAGGATGACTACAGCCAGTCCGTCAATCTTTCCGTTTGGAGTGAACAAAAGCAGGTTTCTTTTAATCTTGACGGTCATGGTGTGTTATCGCCGGACGGTACTCGGGATTTTTCTTTTGAATTATTGGAGGGACGATGTGAACTCCCGATCTTTCAGGCTTCGCGTTTATCGGGCTGGGTCAATTATATGCAAAAACCCGATACTGGGTCACGGATTCTTTCAGGGCAAATGTCAGCGGGCAGTATCAAGACGTTGAATGCTCTGCTCCAAAACGTTGATATTGTTTTTGATACCTCTAAACCCGAGCCACTATTTTTCAAAACCTCACCTGCCGGATATCCCGATATTTCGATTGCGGGGCGTTGGAATAAAACGCCACCCGAGCAGTTTGAATTGACGATTGATAGTCAAAAATCTACTGATCTTTATCAGGTTATTGATGAAAAACCGGACTCGAATATTTCGGAATGGATTTCTGAATTTTCACCACTGACCATTCAAATGGCTCTTCCTGTTACGATTTTTGACCAACCGATTAAACAGGCTGCATGGGCTCTTCATGCCGGAAAAACAGACACCAAAATTTCCGGAACGGCTTCACTTGATCTTTCGTCCCATGCGGTTGATGTTGATATTTTTCCAGTTAAGATTTCGGCATCTAACCTTGGATCCTTACTGCCTTTGACCAAAAAATATCGGGCAAAGTTCACACAAGGCGTTGTGTCTTTAAAAGGAAACATCCATATCACACCAGAGGATAAAGGTTTTTCTGCTGCGGGGCCGTTGTCCATTGATCTTCAAAATATTAGCGGCGATTGGGGAGGTTTTTTGTTTCAGGATTTATCAGGGCATCTTAAGTTGGCACAACTTGTTCCATGGGCAGTTCAAGACAATGCGGACTTTACCATGACCCCCGTCAATGATAGTGGCGACCTTGCCAAAGGCGGGTTTTCTTTATCCGGTAATGCCCATAATGGCGTCAAAATCTCTGCAGTGCAGTTTGATTTTTCTGGTGGCGTTTTATCGGCCACGCCTTTTACCATCGCACCCCAATCATCCGAAATCAAAACAGACATTGTCCTTAAAAATATTGATATTGCCCAACTGTCAAAGTTGATGAATTCCGATACCTTGAGCGCTCAAGGTTTTGTTAGTGGCAATATTCCGGTTGTCATGAGCAATTCAAAATTGCAATTCAAAGCAGGTAAGCTGGCCAGCGAGGGCACGGGATATTTCAAATATTCCCCCGAACAATTTCCGGCCTCATTGCAAGGAGATGACCCACGCATGAAAACAGTGCGTGACGCCTTGAGCGATTTTCAATTTTCCAAACTGTCTTTCGAAATGAACGGACCAATGGATGGGCATATGACCACGCAGCTTAAAGCCAGCGGGACTAGTCCAGCATTCGGAGACCGTCCAATTGACCTGAATTTGAACCTTGAAGGAGATTTAGGGCGGGTTTTACAGAGCGTCTTGCAAGCGGGGGATTTAAGCTCTACACTCCGTTCTTATAAGGGAGATAAAAAATGATGACCTGTCGAACCTTGCTTTCAACTGTTCTTTGTACCGCTTTTTGCGGGGTTTTTCTGGCGGGATGTACACCGACTGTTAAAATCGAGGCTCCTGACAAGCCTATTGAAATCAATATGAATATTAAAATCGAACAAGAAGTCCGCGTGCGGGTCGAAAAAGATCTGGATGCAGGGATTCTTGAAAATCCTGAACTCTTCGGCGTTACTCCGTAATGAAAGGAATTTTTTCTATGCGCACATCATTCAAACATGCATTTTATTTATTTGTTGCTGCCCTGACGTTCTCCAGTGTCACAATTGCTCCGGTTTCGGTTTCAGCTGCGGATATGGATCTGGCTACGGCTAAAAAAGTAGGGTTGATTGGTGAAAAGTCCGATGGACTCGTAGCGGCCACCCTCCCAAATCCATCTTCTGAAATTACATCGTTGGTTAATCGCACCAATAAAGGTCGGTTAGGCTTTTACAAGGAAACTGCAAACAAGCAGAGTATTCCTTTGGAAGAAGTTCAAAAAATTGCTGCCCAAAAGATTTTTAATCTGGCAGCAAGCGGAGAATTTCTGATGATAAATGGCCAGTGGAGTCAAAAGAAGTAGATTAAGAAGTCGATTGACTCTTCCTTACGGATAATCGCAGCTATCAAACGTTACTTTGACAAAAGATTTTTCGCCTTCCGACAAAGTAAAGCGATATTCACGACCAGATGCAATCAAAGAATGCTGGAACGGTAACGTTCCAGTTTTTTGTTCAACTTCGCCATCCGCAGTTTTAAACGTTACCGAAATCTTCTGATTTGGATCATACCACGCCTCAACTTGGCCTGCACGTCCACGAGCAGATTCACCTGAACCCGTCACCACTATGGCACCCTCTCCAACTGCTACGGTACTGGACGGGCCGTTATAAGCAGGCGTGCGTACGACAAATCTTTTGCTGGCTGGATCGGAACAGTTGCGCGGGGGTCTCGCTGAACGGATCACGAAAGCCAGGCGTTCCGGTGCCATTCCCTCTTCAATCTGCTGCCTTACCATTTCGAATATCTCACGGGTGGGTCCGCCTTGAGGTAAATCTTTTTCGTACTGGGCTCGTAAAAGTTCAAGCCTTGATGTCGCCGTTTGGGCATCCGCCCGCACTGACGTTAATTCATTCTGGATATTTTTTAATTGCGTATCACGAACTTCCATATCTTTTTTTAGCGTGGCAATTTGTACGGTCGAGTTCTGACGCCCGATCATAAATCCCGCGACTGCACATCCACCCATCAAAACCAAGAACATCAAGGTGCGGTTAAATCTTTTAACAGAACGTTCGCGGTAACGATTTCTAGGGTTATAGGATGATAATGACATGACTTTTCTCTTTGACTGGTCAAAAATGCGACTAGTTATTATTTCCAAATGTTCCAAGATTTTTCAAGCCCAAAGAAACTGTTATTTCTGTAGCACTGTCTCCTGTATCCTGGAAGGTAAATTTTCGTCTGGCACTGGTCAAAACACTGACGCATTGTCCGGTATAATTAATCCCAAAGTCTGCATAACGCAGGCCTTCGTCTTCTGCACTAAAATCGTAACGCGCTGCTGAACGCAATGTCCATTCCGGATTCAAGTCATAGGTGGCTGCGCCGTATAGTTGTTCGCGGCTGCGATCCAGATCTGTTCCTTCCAATGACCTTGCATAGATATATGTTCCCGATAATCCCAAAGGCCCTATGGATGTCGATGCATCCAGTTCATGGCGTTCGGAACGCAGAGAATCCGAGCTGAGCTGGAATCCGTAATTCAAAGTAAAGCGGTCCTTGAAATTGGCAACAAGTTGCCCGACCACATCTGATTTTTGCTTTGATAAACCTGATCCATCAGGAAATGGGTTGTCTTCATTTTCAAAGCGGAAGCTTTGTCCCAAGAATACTTCGATACTATCCCCATCGTCTTCATATAACCCTGTACGGGCACCATAGGTAATGTGGCTGCGGTCTTCAACACGATCCCGTCCGGGAAAGCGATTGGCCTGAAAAATATTCAACGAGTCGATCTGAACATCCTGAGAATCTTCATTCGGGATGTCGGTATCATTTTCAGCATTGGTCGACAATGTAATCGCCACGGTTGGTTCAACCACCATCTGTGACGATTCAAAATCTTTTTCCAGCGGATAAGATAAAATATTTTGCAGTAGTGGATAAAGTCTGGCTGCAGTCGCATCCCCCGCACCACCAACAAGAGATCCTTCATCACGATCGGCAATGGAATAATAATCTCCCCTCGCGCTGGCGTTAAACACATTCACAAACCCCCAAGAAGAAACATCGCGTCGTTGCCAGCCCAGCGTTGTGGATACACGTCCGACATCTTGTCCGTTTCCTTTGCGCACCAAGCCAAGACCAGACATATCGAGACTCCAGCGCCCACCCAAAACAGAAGCAGGATTCCCCAGATAAGAGGCTTCAAATTCAGGAAGAATATTGGGCTGGTCGGTTGAACGATCGCTGACCCGCACATCCTGAAACCCTAGAGCACGAATGGCAAAGTAATCACGGTTATCAAACCGTTCGGCATAAATTTCATTCTCAAGAACGTCGTCATTTGTAATGTCGTATTCGCGTAAGTATTGGTCATCCGTCGTCACTTGGGCTTTTATACCAGTCCGCCATTTATCATTCAGTTCCCACAATGCATCCCCAAAGAAATGTCCCCGAGCTTCTTTATCCGTGGTGACGGTTTCACCCCCGACACTGTCTTTGCGATCAGTATATGTTGTACTGCCGTTCAAATTAATCTGGGCTTTTTCAAAGCGCTTGCGATATTGCCCCAGAAGCTGTGGGGATGATCCGGTAAAGACTCGTGCGCCAATTGTTGCGTCTTCCGATGGAGAGATCGCCCAGTAATATTGTGATGTAACCCCCAAACCCAATCGGGAATTGAGCGAAAATTTCGGTGGAAGAACACCGCTCTTTTGCTTGATCGTCCCATCAGGGTGTGAAAAGTATGGTGTGTAAGCCACAGGTATACCATAGACTTCCAGCTTTGCATCTTCATAGGAGATAGAATGATCCTGTTTATCATGCGTGACTGTATCGGCTGTGATTTGCCACAAGGGTGATTTTTCCGGATGCGCTTTACACGGCTCACAGGGCGTATAGCTCGCGTCTTTCATCACAATAATATTTCTGTCAATACGGCGACCTTCTTCGGCTGTAATCCTTGATCCATCCGCCAAAACAGAATGCAATTTCTTGATATATCCTTTACTGAATTTCTTTTCCAACTCAACACGATCTGCAAAATGAACATCACCCGAAGCATCCATCATGGCGACGTCGCCGACAGCTTCGACTGTTTCTGCTTGTAAATTATAAATCACTTTATTGGCACGAACGATTTTGTCATTCTGGGTGATTTCTACCGAGCCTTCGGCAACAATGTTTTGATTGAGATCATCATAAGAAATTATATCAGCCAAAAATCCGACCTGATCTTCTTGAGCTTGTTGATCGGGCAATAACCCTTCGGTCGATGACGATATTGATTCTGATCCATCGGTTACAGATGCCAGTGCATAGGGAGCAACCTGAATAAAAGCCACACTTGCCATCAAGACACCCCACAGGGTTCCCCATTGACGCAGGCTTGGTATTTTCCAGTTTGTTTGGTTATTCTGATCGGGCATGCTTCGGAAATATGTCAAAAGAAAAAAGTAAATTCTACTGTCGGGTATTGTCGGGAAAAGTCGGGATTAAGTCAATCGGCCTGTGGGTAAAAGTCGATAAAACACTATAAATTTGACAAAAAAAGTAAATAATATTTTTTATGTCAATAAAAACCCTTGCCTATGCCTTGCGTTTCTATTTTCGTAAAAATGCCGGTAAATTATTCTCGTCAAATGCATTTTCATCGACCGAGTCATTATCCGCATTCCGTGAAGAATTTCTTTGCGGAGCGGGACGCGGTTGAGCCGCTTTAGGGGATGAAGATTTCCCGGGTCCCAAAACACGAGCTCTCGGTTTCTTCTCGGTCTGCTCCCCTGTCGTTTTCGTAGAAGTTTTAGAGGCGGATTTAGAGTCCGATTTAGAAGCTGACTTTGATGCTGCCTCTACTTTTTCAGTCGGAATTTCATCCCCGATCAGTTTACGGATCGCGGCCACAAATTTTTCGTCGCTTTCAGTAATCAATGACCAAGCCTTACCGCTTTGTCCTGCACGCCCTGTCCGGCCAATGCGATGAACATAATCTTCGGCGTTAAAAGGCACGTCAAAATTAAAAACGTGAGAGACTCCGGAAACGTCCAAGCCCCGTGCCGCAACATCGGAACACACCAGCAAGACAATTTTTCCGTCTTTGAATGCTTGTAATGTTTCTGTACGTTTACTTTGAACCATATCTCCGTGCAAAGGTTCGGCAGAAAATCCTTTTTCCCGTAGCCATTTGCCTAGCATATCCACGTCTTTTTTACGGTTACAAAAAACGAAAGCATTTTTGACTTCTTCACGATCAATCAATTTTTTCAAGACAGTTTTCTTGGTGCGCGGCGTTGCCTCTATCATCCGGTGATCGACTGTTTTAGCCGGAGAGGCAGGAGGCGCAACAGAAACCATTTTCGGATTGGACAAGAATTTTTCGGATAACCCCTTGATTTCATCAGGCATGGTTGCCGAAAATAATAAGGTCTGGCGCGTTATCGGAATCAGGGAAATAATTTTTTCAATGTCGGGAATAAATCCCATATCCAACATCCGGTCGGCTTCATCAATCACCAGAATTTTAATATCACTTAACAAGATTTGTCCGCGTTCGAACAGGTCAAGCAAGCGGCCTGGTGTTGCAATTAAAACATCGGCACCTTTTTCAAGAATCTTGATCTGGTCGCCCATGGACTCACCACCCACCAGCAAGGCTTTGTTCAGTTTATGGTATTTACCGTAGAGATCAAAATTTTCTCCCACCTGCGCCGCAAGTTCACGGGTTGGGGCCAACACCAAAGAGCGCGGCATGCGAGATCTTGCCCGACCGCTGGACAGCATTTCAATCATCGGCAAGGTAAAGCTCGCGGTTTTTCCGGTTCCGGTTTGAGCCAAGCCAATTAAATCACGCGCCATCAAAACAATCGGGATGGCTTTTTCCTGAATGGGTGTCGGAGTTGTGTAGCCAATATCTTCAATGGCTTTCAAGAGCTCATCACCTAGTCCTAAATCGGAAAAATTCATACAAATCCATTAATGCTAAAATTAAAGTTATAGTGGTTTTTTCAGAAAAACCGCCCTCTTGTCAACGATTCAATGCTTTTTAAGGACGTTTGACACTGGTTTTTGCGGATTTAATGGTCGTGATGCTGTTGAGCCACAGAAAACAGCTCTAAATCAAGCAAATTCTGGTGAATTCCGAAGTAAATAACCAAGTTCGCCAGAAACAGCAGGCTGGCAATTATCAGGATTTTCGAGTTACCGGATTTTTTACCGGAACAAGGAGGATGAACGCAGCCAGTATTGTGGCAATCAACCTCTCGACTGGCCAAATGAACCGACCACCCCAAAGCCACCATAACCCCTGAAAACACGATAATCGGGATTTCATAGGCATGAATGGTTTTGTGTAAATCCAGTATAAATCCGGGGGCGGCTCCAATCAGACCAATATTGGACAAGACACCCAAAACAGTCACCAAAGTCGGCAAAACACAGCAAAAGACATGGCTCAACTCTGATGCCAAAACTGCCCAGCCGAAATGTTTATGCAAATTTGACACGCGTCGTTATTCCTTCCAATAAGGACAATATACTCTAGCCTATACTCCAGCGATAACCCTCTTGTCAAATGAAGCCCTTATACCACCCCAAACCTTATTTAATATGGCTTCAGTGGCGGAGGAAGGCGTTTCAAAGGTTGCCGTGAGCGTAACGCATCTAATAACGATGGAAATTGTTCTGGCGAGCCGGAAAGGCAATCTTCTTCTACACCCCATAGCATAGTGAAAATGGAAGTATACCGTTCTTGCGGATGAATTTCCCGTTGATGGGGGGGGAGCCAGCGCGGCCCCCCTAATGATTCCGTCCTGATTGTTGCCGCGAAATAATCGGAAAGCGTCCCGATAAATCCTTGGGTCGTAATTGTTGCAGGTCGCCTTTCTTGAACATCCGGTTTGATGTGAGCGATTGCATCGGTTGTCCGATGCCTAACAGGATAAAAATCTATTTCCCGTGTCCTAAAAGCTTCTCCCCTCTTGGTTAAAGGGCTACGCAGAAGTAATGAAGCTTTCAGCAAAGCCTCTTCGTAGTCTTGGGGACGTGAAGATTCCAGAAATTTGATGATTATACGTTCGTACTTTGATTGATATGTTAGTGGGATAACACTATGAAGCGCCGTTGCGAAATTTGATCGTTCCGTATAGCTGTTTTCTAGGTGGCCATAATTTCCGTCATCGGCGTAATAATCAGCCTTTAGGGCGCGATGGACAAGCTGTTGTGTAATTTTTATTCCTAAATCATCTGGAAAAACCACGATGAATGATTTCAAGCGGTCATTGCCTCCCAACCATGAAATTTCTCCAGCGATCAAATCACCCACATTATTTCCGAGCCTCCCATACATTGCTTCGGAATATTCGCGCCGTTGATCGGAGGGCAAGCTTTTTATCAGAGCAGTAAACATCGCTATTCCTGCCCAAGGTCGTGGAATTTGATATGCGCGCCCTTCCATAATTGTATAAAGATCCGCAATTATCTGATCGCGACCCATCTGCCTATTAATTTCATCTGCCAATTTTTTTTGTTGGTCCTTAGGCAGACACTCAAACAAGTCTATCAAGACGTGAATCTTAAAAATGAAAGTACTTTTTTTTCTTATATCTCCAACAAGATGATTCAGCCCAACCGTGCAAGCCAGATGCTTTCCAAAAATCATTCTTTCTTCATTCAAGCTATACACCCCAACATGTTGATCCCGTTTTATGTGCGGCTCAACAACCGAATTTATGCCAGCATATCCCTTATAATTAAAATTCCCCCATAACAGTGATGTTACTTTATCGATAAAAACGGCACGATTTGGCTCATTCAAATTATTAAGAATAGCAGGATTAAAAAGACCTCCGATATTGGAGGCCGCTCCGCTCTCGATTAAGTTAGACCAGATCGCAGGAAGGGCGTGTTCTAAAATAAAATCCCGATCTCCCCCTTCGTCAAAAACATTAGCAAGAACAGAAATAAACCAGCCAGCATAAGCTTGTGTGGGATAGCAGCCCCTTTTTGCCTCCCTAACAACAAAAGCCACGAGGCTTTTTAAAAAGACGTCGGAATCACACTCTCTTGGGTGCTCTGCTTTAGCAAAAGCCTCTGATTTGGAAAAGTTATAAGGAGGGACAGGAGACGATGTCCATTCTGGGGCTTCGGCCTCAACAGATTTCCAGAGTTTATTAAAAAATGGAATAATTGGGAGGTTATGGGGCTGGGGTACTGAAGGTTCTCTTCTCACTACAGGTTCATACAGGAGGTGCGCCCTTAGCTCTGCTTCTGTATCTGGAAATCGAGACATTCTTATGATCCGTTCATACTTAATAATTCACATTACGGAAATTTTATGCGCCAATTATGAGCCAAAAGTCAATTATTTTATGAAAAACATCAGTGAGGGCCTCGTTCATATCCGCCTAAGAGGCGATATATTCCCTCATTTGATATACTCTATATTTCGATGATTTTTGGGGATTTTTTGGATTTGTTTGGACTGTATTGTTTCTTCAAGTGGCGTCCCCTACGGGAGTCGAACCCGTGTCGCATCCGTGAAAGGGATGTGTCCTAGGCCTCTAGACGAAGGGGACAGCCTTGAGGAACAGGCGCACTTATACATTTATTTTGCAGGTCTTTTCAAGTGGTTTTTTTCATTTTTCTTCTTTTCCCTTCAAGCCATTGGAAAATATGGGTTGGGAATGAAAACAATCCTGATGATTCACCCAACGGAATGGCGGTTTTTGACTTTGGCTACACTGCCAGCTCCAATGCCAAAAGCTCTGCCATCGTCTGGCGGCGGCGAATTTGTGTGATTTGCTCCCCATCGACCAGAACTTCGGGGCAATAGGGGCGGGAATTGTAATTGGAAGACATGGAGGCTCCGTAAGCTCCGGCATTATGGATCGTCAGCAAGTCCCCGCATTGAACAGGGGGGAGCATTCTTGGTTCAACGAACCCGCCTTCTCGTTGCGTAAACATATCACCGGATTCGCATAAAGGCCCTGCGATGACTGTTTCAACCGGATTTCCGTTAATCGGCGTTCCATCTTTCGACAATGAAGTGATTTCATGATAGCTGCCATACATGGCCGGACGGATCAATTCGGTAAAGCCTGCATCAACCAAGGCATAATGAAGTGAGCCCATCTCTTTGACGGCGCGCACTTCGCAGAGCAATTTTCCCGATTCTGCCACCAAATACCGTCCGGGTTCTATTTCCAGTTTGACCGGATGCCCCAAAAGTTTTTCAATGTTTTTTCTGGCGGCGTCCCAAAGGGTAAAATATTGGTCAAGGTCAATCGATTGGTCATCCTGACGGTAGGGAACGGATAATCCTCCGCCCGCTGAAATCGCAGGCACATCAATATTTTCACGACGGATAATATCGGTCATAGCGTTACAGACTTGAGACAAATGCTCATAATCAACTCCTGATCCGATATGCATATGAATCCCGACCAAATCCAGATCGTATTTTTTAATTTCGGCCAAAGCTTTTTGAGTGTCCGTATGCCAGATTCCGTGTTTACTGGATTCACCACCAGTATTGGTTTTTTGCGAGTGGCCATGACCAAAGCCCGGATTAATACGCAGCCAAACTTTATGCCCCCGATGCCGTTCTCCCAATTGTCCGAGCATATCGATTGAGCCGACATTCGCCGTAATATTATGGGTTATAATAAATTCAATGGTATCGTGATCCATTAAATCTGCGGTATAGACAATTTGTTCCTTGGTAAATCCTGCAGCAAAAGCACGTTCCATTTCACCCTTGGATACTGCGTCTATATGAACCCCTTGTTCGCGCATCAAGCGTAGAATATGGATGTTCGAACACGCCTTTTGGGCATAGCGCGTACTATCGAATTGCTTCAAGTCTTCAATGCGTTTACGGATTATTTCCGCGTCATAAATCCAAATGGGGGTTCCGAATTGTCGAGCAATTTTGGTGAGCATATCTTATCCTTTAAATTAGGCTACACTGGCGTCCGAGATCATAAATTCGACATTATCAATGCCGTTCCAATGATTGACTTTGAATTGCCCCAAAAGATGCAATAAACGCCCCCCTTTTGATGACAATAACAAATCCCCCAACGGAGTCCCAACGGCGCGAAAGGCGATGGCTTTCATGCGCGTTCCGCCTTCAGAATCCGTCATCTGGATTCTTGCGTGTTGTTCACCGACAATATCCGCCATCACCACACGCATATGCGGTAAAATAAATTTTGGTTCAGGATTTTCTTGACCAAAAGGACCTACATTGTCTTCAAGAATCTTTATAAAATCCGGCTTTATGCCACGAATAGTTGCTATGCCGTCAACATGCTCTTCAGATACCATTTCTACGCCTGCCATGATGCGCTCGGCTTCGGTGGTAAAGAATTCTTCCAAAGCTTCGATTTTGTCCGGTTCAACCGTGAAACCCGCCGCCATAGCGTGACCGCCCCCTTTTAAAACCAATCCTGCGTCTTTGGCCGCCATAAACAATGCCGCCATATTAAATCCAGCGACAGAACGTCCAGACCCTCTGCCCTCGAGTTCTCCGGACATCCCTGGCGCAAAAGCGATGCAGCACGCTGGCTTGCCAAAACGTTCTTTGATCTGCCCTGCCACCAATCCATTTAATCCAACATGCCATGACTGATCGGCAACCATGATAATCGGACGCTCAGCCAATGATTTTTGTTCGATCATGTCCAAGGCTTCGCGCATCATATCGTTTTGAATTGATTTTCGTTTGGCGTTGCAATCATTCAATGTCCAAGCCAGATTTTTTGATTCTTCCGGATCATTGCAGGATAATAGTTTCGCGCCGAGATCGGCTTGATGCACGCGTGACCCTGCATTGATCCGTGGCCCCAAAACAAATCCTGCATCCATCGGTGTTGGCGATTTTTTCAATCCTCCGACATCGCACAGTGCCTTTAAGCCAACATTGCGGTGTTGTGCCATTTGCTGGAACCCGATGCGCACCAGAAGGCGATTTGCCCCTGTGAGAGGCACCATATCGCAAACCGTTCCCAGCCCTACCAGATCAAGCCAGTCTTTCAGCGGAGCTTCATCCATATTATTTTGTTCAAAATATCCGCGTTCGCGCAGAGTTTTATTGATTGCAACACAGGCCAGAAATGTTACGCCCACGGCTGCCAGCATTCCAAAACCGGATATATCATCTTTGCGTTTTGGGTTAATAATCCATGTTGAATCCGGCAGATGATCTCCTTGTTCATGATGGTCAAAAATACAAATATCCAGACCCAATTCACGACCCTGGGCAATCACATCAAAGGACGTTGTCCCACAATCTGCCATCAGAACAATCTCTGCGCCTTGATCTTTAAGTGTTTTGAGTGCTTGGGTATTCGGGCCATAGCCTTCGGTCATACGATCAGGAATATAAAGCGGAATATCCATTCCCAGATGGAAAAAAAATTTCTTTAGAACGGCGGCGGATGTTGATCCATCCACATCAAAATCACAAAAGGCGGCAATTTTTCTTTTGGCAATAATCGCATCCGCCATCCATTGCGAAAATCCTTCCATGTCTTTCAAAGCAAAAGGATCCGGAAAATCTTTGGCCAAGCGTGGAAATAAAAAACTCTGAACTTGATCTGGTTCAACATTACGCGCAACCAAAAGTCTTGCCACAATTTCCGGAACAGAAAAATCGGTCATCATACGATTAATTTTATCATTGCTGACATCCGGAAAAACCCAGCGGGCATCCATGACAGATCGATCTACACGAAGAGCGGCAGACATTATGCAGGTTTCCTTGTAAAATCATGACGGGTCTCAATGCGACGGATTGTACCGGTTTTAGAGCGCATCACGATAGAGTGGGTTGTTGCACCATGGGGGTAGCGATGCACACCTGGCAGCATTGTTCCATCGGTCACGCCAGTTGCGGCGAACATCACATTATTCGGTTTTGCCAATTCATTGAGGGTATAAATTTTATCGTAATCCGTAATGCCGACTTTGACTGCCCGCGCTCGTTCACCGTCATTGCGGAAGACCAGTTTTCCTAAAAGGCAACCTCCGATACATTGCAAAGCTGCCGCCGCCAACACACCTTCGGGTGCGCCGCCAATACCGACATAAACATCAATCGCGGATTGAGGATCCGCTGCGGAAATTGCAGCCGCTACATCTCCGTCTTGAATCAAGGTAATCCGTGCGCCTGTTTTGCGAACTTCGGCAATCAATTCCTTATGGCGTGGTCGGTCAAGAATACAAACCATTAAATCCTGAATCGTCCCGCCTTTGGCTTTGGCTGCTCTTTCCAGTACGTTGATAATCGGTGCGTCAAGATCTTCGGGGTATATCGGCACGCCAGCCCCAATCGCCAGTTTTTTCATGTACACATCGGGCGCATTCAAAAAACTGCCTTTATCTGCCATTGCCAGAACAGCCATGGCGTTTTGTCCGCCGCATGCCGTAATGCTCGTTCCTTCGAGAGGGTCAAGTGCGATGTCCACTTCGGGGCCATCACCTGATCCGACCTTTTCGCCAATATACAGCATTGGGGCTTCATCACGTTCGCCTTCTCCTATCACGACCGTTCCGTTGATGTCGAGGCTATTGAGAGTCTTGCGCATTGAGTCAACGGCTGCGCGATCGGCTTCGTCTTCATCACCGCGTCCGACTTGAGTCGATGCCGCTAAAGCAGCTGCTTCGGTCACGCGGATAATTTCAAGAGTAAGACTCCGATCCATCAGTGATGGATCAACAACGGAGGATAAGTGATCTTTCATGTATGCCATGGATTAAAGCATAATCAGGGAATCGCGTTCCCGCAATCCTGAACCGCCCCTTATTAACATAAAAATTTATATTTTAAGGATCGGGAGAACCAAGGGTGCAGCCAGAACATTCGGGAGGAGTTCAATTTTTTCCGATGCCTGACGCAAGCTCGCGCCGGTTGTTTCATGCGTGGTGATAACAATGTTGACCGGTTGATCTTCTGACCGCCCCCGCTGAATCAGGCTTTCAATCGAAATCTTATGGTCACGCAAAACAGGAGAAATTTCAGCAATTACACCCGGGCGATCATGTACCACCAATCGCATATAGAATTCACCCGTCCAGTCATCACGGGACGCGGATGGCGCTGCTTTTAAATCATGGGGCTCAGCGCCGAAAACAGGGCGTATGGCTCCACATGTTCTCAAACATGCCAAATCCATCAAATCCGCCACAATTGCCGAAGCGGTTGGCCCCTCGCCTGCTCCCCGTCCTTCAACAAAGCTGGGGCCTACAAAATCTCCATGCATTAAAATGCCGTTCAATGCATCATCCACATGCGCCAAAGGCGATGTTTTTGGCACAAGGCATGGAGACACCATTTGCAAAATGCGCCCATCATCCAGCTTGACCGCTTGACCAATCAGTTTGATCCGCGCTCCGAATTCTCCGGCAATGACAATATCATCGGCACTTAAGCGATCAATGCCCTCGACAGAGAGGTTTTGAAAATCCGGTTGGCAGCCATAAGACAGAGCGGACAACAAAACCAATTTGTGGCCACTATCCCCACCGCCAACATCCAACGTTGGGTCGGCTTCGGCGTATCCCAGATTTTGGGCATCATTCAAAACATCGGCAAAGTCCCTCCCTGTTTTTTCCATTGTGGTCAAAATGTAATTGCATGTGCCGTTCATGATCCCGTAGAGGCCGGAAATGCGGTTGGCCGCCAAACCTTCCCTCAACATTTTAATGATCGGAATACCGCCCGCAACGGCTGCTTCATAAAATAAAGGCGCATTGTTTTGGGCGGACAGCTCAGCCAATTCCATACCGTGATAGGCCAGCAACGCTTTATTGGCAGTAACAACCGCTTTACCTTTTTGCAAAGTACCTCGTACCAAAGACAAGGCGGGATCTCCCTCCCCGCCCATAACCTCGACAATAACATCCACGTCAGGCAAATCGATCAAGGACTCCGGTGTTTCTACCCAGGTCACTTTTGATAAATCAATGCCGCGATCTTTGGTTTTATTTCTGGCGCACACTGCCGTCACAACAATGCGCGTGCCGGTGCGTTGCTCAATCAGCTTGGCATTTTGTTCAAGAATTTTGAATGTTCCTGCGCCAACATTCCCCAGCCCCGCCAGACCAACACGTAAGATTTTAACTAGAGGGGATTTTTTATTGTCGGACATCACTATCTATTTTCCTTCATTTATTTTTATATTTTACTATTCATCGCCGTTTTCCAAAGGAATAGGCATAACCAATGGCTTGGGCTCTATAACTTCCAAATCATCTGCGGGAGATGTTAACGCGTAAAATATTACATTGTCATCCGCTGGCATATAGGTTGCGTGCTTGGCAAAGTCAGCGAAAATGACTGGTGGTTTTTTCGGTGGCAAGGGCATGTTTTCGAAGCTGTTTGCATATGGGTCAAATAGGTCAACTGTTCCACCCGACAAGGTTCGTCCCAAGGATGCAAATGAAAAACCATCCGGCATCGTGCCATTATGCCATGATTCCTGATCTTCGATCCGGTGTCCGGGCGTACAACCAGACAACACCAGCATGTAAGAGACCATTCCAATTGCCAGCCATTTTCTGTACATCAACCCTTTTTTCGACATATTTAACTCACCTTAAAAAATATTATCCCCATGGTGGAACAAAGAATTGTGTATGGCAAGAGGAAGATTTGTACGATCCTGTTGATTTTTATAACCTTCTAGGGCATTTTCTTAGCATCATGACACAAAAAACCGCCTCATCTTCTTCCAAAAAACTAAATTCGGACGCTGACCAAGGCTCGGATCAAGATTCGTTTGACCCTTTGGCTTTTTCGGCACAAATGGGGGAAATACTGGAAAAGCTACAACCTCTTTTCACGCATTACATGCAAAAACACGGGGGGATGAACTATCGAGTCAAGGTTTTTCCCCCATGGCTATGCAATCCACAATGATGGATTACTGGCAAAACGTCTTCCAAAAGCCCCAGAAACTGATCGATATTAATCTGGAATACGCCCAGAACATGTTTTTATTGTGGCAAGAATCAACCCGCAAATTTTTGGGTGAACCCTCCGAGCAGATTATTCAAAATGAAAAAGGAGACCGCAGATTCCGTGATCCGATATGGCAAGAAAGTTTTGTTTTTGATTTTATTCGCCAATCTTATCTTTTAACATCCCAATGGTTAAAAACAGCTGTTCGAGATGCCGATGCGCTTCCTGAAAAAGAACGGGACAAGCTTGATTTTTATACACGGCTTTTTGTCGATGCACTGGCTCCTACCAATTTTGCCATGACTAATCCCGAAGTGTTGCGGGAGACTTTAAAATCCAATGGTCAAAACCTGTTACGCGGCCTTGAGAATCTGGCGGATGACCTTCAGCGCGGCGAGGGTGATCTGGAAATAAGCAAAACAAGTTATGAAGCATTCGAAGTCGGGAAAAACCTCGCTACTACGTCTGGTTCGGTTGTGTTTGAAAATGACCTGATGCAGTTAATCCAATACAGGCCTTCGACCAAGGAGGTTTACAAAACTCCGCTGCTGATTATGCCTCCATGGATCAACAAATATTATATTCTGGATTTACGTGCGGATAATTCCTTTGTCAAATGGGCAGTAGATCAGGGACATAGCGTTTTTGTTGTTTCGTGGGTTAATCCAGATAAAAAACTCGCCAAGAAAAATTTTGAAAGCTATATGACCGAAGGTCTGTTTGCCGCGCTCGATCAGATCGAACTGCAAACCGGAGAAAAATCCAACAATGTGATCGGGTATTGTATCGGCGGGACATTGTTGGCCACTTCACTGGCCTATATGACAGCACATAAACAGGATAAGCGCATTGCCTCGGCCACTTTTCTAACCACCCTGATCGATTTCAACCGTGCGGGAGATCTGTCGATTTTTGTTGATGATGCGTATCTTAAAATGATCGATGATAAAATGGACAAGGTCGGTTATCTGGAGGGTAGAGATTTGCGCCAAACATTTAGTTTGCTCCGCGCCAATGATCTGATCTGGTCATTTGTGGTTAATAACTACATGATGGGGAAAGAGCCATTCCCGTTTGATCTTTTATACTGGAATGATGATTCCACCAATATGCCTGCCGAAATGCACCGTTTTTATCTGCACAATATGTATCGTGATAATAAACTGTGCAAAGCAGGAGGTATTATACTGAACAAAACACCGATTGATGTATCAAAAATCAAAGTTCCCAGTTATTTTATTTCTGCCAAAGAAGATCATATTGCGCCATGGACATCCACCTATGAAGGAATGATGAATCTGGGTGGTAAGAAACGGTTTGTATTATCGGCATCCGGTCATGTTGCCGGTGTTATCAATCCGCCCGCAGCCAATAAATATCATTATTGGGTTAATGATAAAATCGATGATCGAGAACATGCCGAAGAATGGTTTGCTCAAACTGTCCAAAAAGACGGGTCGTGGTGGTCGGATTGGGCAGAATGGATCAAAAAAAATGCGGGAAAGAAAGTTCCTGCACGTGATCCGGAAAAAGGAAAGCTCAAAGTGATCGAGCCTGCTCCTGGTCGATACGTTAAAATGAAGGGGACTTAATCCCCTCCACTCACTCCTTATATTCCTGCCCTAACGCCACGTAGCGATCCGCGGAAGCTTGAAGATATTCAATTTCATTGGACGTCATGTCACGCATATATTTTGCGGGACGACCACCCCAGAGTTGATGTTTCGGAATGCGTTTTTTGGGAGGCACAAGCGAGCCAGCAGCAACCATCGCTTCATCTTCGATTACCGCCTCATCCATCACCACTGTTTGCATGCCGATAAAGGCTTTGTTGCCAATGGTGCAGGCATGAAGCAAAGCCATATGCCCGATTGTTACATCGTTTCCGATATAAGTTCCCTGAACACCCAATGATGTATGAATGACTGTGCCATCCTGAACATTCGTGCGTTTGCCGATTTTAATATCGTTGACGTCACCACGCATGGTGACGCCATACCAGATATTACTCTGAGCACCTATCTCGACATCTCCCGTTAAAACGACATTATCCGCGATAAACGCTGTGTCGTCTACTTTAGGGAGAATGCCTCGATAAGGCTTAAGCAGCATGACGACCTTTTATCCAACGATCAAAGAAACCATTAACCACGCCGCCTTTTTGGGCTTTTTTGATTTTCCGGTCTTTTTCCACACGCGTTTCTATGTATTCATAAATTGCTTCAGCAGCATTGACTTCACAATAAGTCTCAAGACCGTTAAAATCAGGCGCACTATTCACTTCACAGATTTTAAATCCGTCTTTTCCGTACAGCATATCTACACCTGCAATTTCCAGCTCCAAAATATTACATGCATCAAGAGCTATCTTTTTTGCCTCTTGTGTTAGCTCGACAGGTTTTCCAACTCCACCACGTCCGATATTGGATTTGAAGCCTCCGTCGGTTGACTTACGTTCCATACAGGCCAAAATTTTACCACCGACACAGAATACACGCACATCACGTCCACGGCTTGTTTCAATAAATTCCTGGAAAATAACAGGGGATTTATCGGCACCTTGATGAACCAAAAGTTCAGTCAAATCACGCAACGAATCTTCATTTTCACTTAAATAAACGCCAACGCCAACCGTCCCTTTTAGCGTTTTCACAACAACAGGAAACCCTATTTGTTGGGCGACAAGAACACTATCAACAGGGCATTTCGAAAAAATAGTCTTTGGAATTGGGATGTTTTTGTCCGCCAGTTTCTGCATGGTGAGCAGTTTATCCGATGCACGTTCAATGGAACGCGGGGAATTAACCACAGAGACCCCATTCCGTTGCATATAGCGCAAAACTGCCGCGCCAAGATATGTCGTATCCGACCCCATTCTTGATACAACAGCATCCGGAAGATCCTGAAGATCGCTGTCAACAAATATGCTTTGGCTCTTTTCTCCACCAACCATGAATTTGAATTGGGTGGGAGAATATATAGAAACCTGATGTCCACGTTTTCTGCCTTCTTCGATCAGGCGCGAACATTCGTAACTTTCGCTTTCATTGCCACTCGTCTCGCGGCTCCAAATATACCAAATCTTCATGCGAATTATCCTTTTTCATAAAAAAATCTGCCCAATGCAGGAGTATTGTCTACCTGATTTTTTTTAAAAATGCAAATCATGTTATGAAAATTTCTATGGTGGGGGATAAATCCCTGTTACTCAAAAAATCCGCCTATTCCGCAGATAATCTGGCTTTGAGAGGCTTAATTGGGCTTTGGCAGCCTCTTTATGTCGCACCAGCAAAATGTGGATGATTTGGTTCCGAAAAGACTATGGTCAGAATCATGATCTGGCAAAGAATTTGACTCCTGTATGAAGCATTTCTCTGGAGAGGCTATTTTCATCTTTATCGGCAACATCGATAATCATAAAATTCAGATCATAGCCATCCGGCAGAAGATCATAAGCCGCATTTAATGCCACGTTCAAGACATCGAAATCAACTTCATTTCCTGTTGGTAACATCCCCACCAGAATAACTTTCTGCTCCGTTTGTGCGTCTTGCGCCAAGGCAATATAGGCTTCAGAAATATTTTCATCTTTGGTGAAATGTTCAATCAATATTCTTTTGATCAAAACTGGATCATCTTCAACAACGCCGATAATTTTCAAAGTTTCTTCACCAATATTTGTCAAACCAAATTCATTGAGAATATTTACAACATCTTCACTGGTAAAGTGCAGTGGGTGTTTTCCAAGTGGATTGACAACCAGATCTATCCCGTCATCAGCGGCTAAAGAAAAAGCTTCCCAACCATCTATGGGAACGCCTGTTCCTTCTCCTTGTGCCCATAAATCCATTTCCTTGAGTGATGTAAAAATTGTCACATAACGCGTCCCATCATCCAAAGCATGGGTGGCCAAGATAGCAGACCCATCTTCGTCGCTATCTTCTGCGCCCCCCTCCCCTAAGTCTTCTTCGGTCTCGCATATCGCCAGCATTGTTGAAGACAACAACGTTTGGATCATCTGAGGATCCAAAGAAGGGTCTTTCATTGCTTGTTTTATCAATTTTTCAAGTTCTGTATTGTCCATTTTTTCCTTAGTACCCAAACAAAAAAATATTTCTAATTCCGGAGAGGTTTTCCCTTATCCAGCATGTGTTCGATACGCGCCAATGTTTCAGGATTTCGTGCAAGTTTCATAAACTCTTCGCGTTCCAATTTCAAGAGATCATCTTCTTTTAGCAGCACTGTCCAGTCGCCTTTGTCACCTCCCGAGAGAACCTTAGCCAGGGAGTCGCAGACCACGACATCATAAGGAGACGCTTTGCCGGATTTCCTCAAATCGGCAACCGCCAAATCCAGTGCCATTTTTCCCGATGCTCCGCCAAGGCGAATATCTTCAACTGGTTTGGGCGCTTCATAATTTTCTGCCAGCTCCAACGCTTTTTTCTTCGCGTCAAACAACAAGCGATCACGGTTCATGGTCACGCCATCGCACTCCCTGAAATATCCGATTGATTTGGCTTCAGCAGCAGATTTTGCAACCTGCGCCGTTCCGATCACTTCAAAGGCCTTACGCGTTGCGCCCATCGGGGTGTTTTTGGGAGAGAACCACAATTTGTCTCCACCGGTTGCTTTGTCGTAAGCTTCACGCTCTGCAGCTTGTGCGCGCAAAATCATTTCCTTGCATCCGCCCCAGCCTGGGATAAATCCGACACCAACTTCGACCAGTCCGCAATAGGTTTCGGCATGGGCTTGTACATGATCGGAGTGAAGTAAAATTTCACAGCCGCCGCCCAGTGCAAGGCCACTTGGCGCTGAGACCACAGGAAACGGCGCAAATTTCAAAGATTTATAGGCGCGTTGACCGCCAGAGACCAGCTCTTCGATTTGTGGCCACAAGGCAATATGGGCGGCAAAAAGTGCCAGTCCCAAATTTGCCCCTGCAGAAAAAACCGAGCCTTCGTTATAAACAACCAGAGCTTTATATGTTTTTCCTTCGCCGGTATTTTTGATAGCCCAGTCAATTGCGGCAAAGACCTGATCGTCCAGCGCATTCATCTTGGCGGTAAATTCCAGACACAACACATCATCGCCAATATCCCACAAGGCGGCACTTGATGTTTTATAGACGGGTTTTGATTTAAGTTTGATGTCTTTCAAAAGCAATACGCCATCAGCGCGAGTCAGCGCATGATACTTGCCATCTGTTCCAAAGAAGAATTGTTGTCCGTTTTCAACTTTATAGAAAGATCCTGTTCCAACTTGTTTTACGAGATCAGGAGTGGGGATGTTCAATTTGGATAGTTCACCTGCAAACCATTCCGCGCCAAGCTCGTCGATCATCTCGAACGGCCCGCGTTTCCAGTTATACCCCAAACGCATAGCTTCATCGACATCAGCGATGGTTCCTGCAATTTCAGGAACCAAAGATGCCGCATAAGCCAGCGTTGGCAGCAAGACATCATAGGCGTATTGTCCGCCAATATCGTTTGCAGTGACAACGGCTCTCAGGCCTTGTTTTCCGGAATCAACCGACGCCAGACCTGAAACTTTATCGGCCAGTTTATATTCGTTTTCCGAGAATGTTTCTGCAGAGATTTTTAAGGCTTGTTTTTTGCGTTTATCATCGAGGCGATAAAATCCCCCTTTACCTTTTCGTCCGGTATAACCCGCCGCAATCATGTCGTGGATAAATGGAAAATCTTTATAAATTGTACGGTATTGATCTTTTTCCGGAAGAGTCGAAAGCATTGATGCTGCTAATTTCGGCATCAAATCCACACCCACCAAATCAATCAATGCGAAAATTCCAGTCTTTGGAATTCCAACCGGTTTTGACATGACTGCATCGGCAACTTCAATCGGTACACTTTTTTCGATGGCGGCATTGACCCCCATCTGCATCCAAAACACACCAAGGCGATTGGCAATAAATCCAGGAGTGTCATGACACGTCACAACACCTTTACCCAATTTTACGTCACAGAAATTTGCAACTTCCGTGATGATTTCAGGGCGTGTGTCTTTTCCCGTCACCAATTCCAGCAAACGCATATAACGCGGCGGGTTAAAGAAGTGCGTAATGAGAAAGTCACCCGCAAATTCTTTACCGAATGGCTCGACCAGATTTTGTAGAGGAATCGTTGAGGTGTTGGAGGAAATGACCGATCCTTTTTTACGAACAGCGTTCAATTTTTCATAGGTTGCATGCTTCACCTTCATGTCTTCCAAGACCACTTCGATAATCCAGTCCACGTCTTTCAATAAATCAAGATCATCGTCCAGATTTCCTGTGGTAATCCGTTTGGCATTTTTGGAATGCATAAACGGTGCAGGATCGGTTTTAAGCATTTTCTCAACGGCTGATTTTGCTAAATCCTTATCGGGAAGTTTAATATCGAGCAAAACAACAGGTACGCCCGCATTGGCGATCTGTGCTGCAATTCCTGATCCCATGACACCTGATCCAATCACGGCAATTTTATTGATGGTCATACTGCATCCTTTTCAGAATAAAATTTTTCTAGCCAAAGTTTTTTGGCCATTGGCAACGACAGAGTTGAAAACATATATCCACCTGTTGGAATCAGGGCATTCATCCACGGGTTTCCTACGCCTAACGACGACATATAAATTCCTGCAACGATATAGGTTATCCCCGCGATCATCCCACGGCGGGTCTTTGATGTTTCCCACGCTTTATCCATCTCAACGCGGCGGTTACGATCCTGAATCTCCGATATCACTTGCTCGGACATCACACTTTCTCCAGAATGATTGCGGTGCCTTGACCGCCGCCGATACACATAGTGGCAAGACCCAGTTTTTTATTTTCGCGTTGCATGAGACTGGCCAGTTTTCCGGTGATCCTTGCACCGGATGCCCCCAAAGGATGTCCCAATGCGATTGCACCACCATCCAGATTGACTTTGGATAAATCTGCACCAAGCTCTTTCAAAACAGCGAGCGATTGGGCAGCAAAGGCTTCGTTTAATTCGATAATATCAATGTCTTTGAGTTCAATCCCTGCACGTTCGAGTGCTTTTTTTGTTGCTGACACAGGACCAATACCCATTATTTCTGCGGCACACCCCGACACACCAACCGATCTGATCCGTGCCAAAATCGGCAGGCCATGTTTTTTTGCAAACGCCTCGGATGTGACCAGAACCGCCGCAGCGCCATCGGTCAATGGGGACGCTGTTCCTGCAGTAACAGAGCCTTTTTCATCAAATGCCAGTTTTAATCCCGCCAATGTTTCCAAGGTTGTTTCGGAACGAATACAGCCGTCTTCACTGACTTCGTTTATGGTGACAATCTCATCTTTGAATTTTCCGTTCGCTGCGGCAGCAGTGGCTTTTTGTTGGGATTTAAGTGCGAATTCTTCTTGTTCTTCGCGTGAAATTTTATATTTATTGGCCAAATTTTCAGCCGTTTCGCCCATACCAATATAGGCTTGGGGATACACGTCTTTCATGGCCGGATTGGGCATCGGGTTAAATCCACCCATCGGAATGCGGGTCATGGATTCGACGCCTGCACATAAAAAAGCGTCCCCTGCTCCCATCTGGATATATCCTGCCGCCATTTGGATGGTGGTCATGGATGATCCGCAGAATCTATTCACGGTTGCACCGGCAATTCTTTCAGGCAGCCCAGCCAGATTGACAACGATGCGGGCAATATTAAAACCTTGCTCGGCTTCAGGGAAAGCACATCCCATCAGCAAGTCTTCTATGTAATCGGGGTTCACTCCGGTTTCTTTTATCAAAGCTTTAATGACTTCGGCGGCCATATCGTCGGGTCTGGTTTTGGCCAATGCGCCTTTGTTAGCAAAGGTGAACGAGGAGCGTTTATAGCCACAAAGTACAACGGGGGTTTGCATAAGAAATTTTCTCCTGAAAAGGGAAGCCGGAAATGATCCGGTTAGCATACAGAAAATCAAGATGATTTCCTATAGCTATTGCGGAGAAAAACAGGGCTTTGTTTTTCAAGTTACCACCCTGGCCGTCTGCCACCGGATTTGTTGTTTTCCCTATGACGAATATATTCTGCAATCGCCCCAGTCTGGTCTTCCAGATATTGATTTTGTGCCTCAACAAATTCGTCCGCAATCGTTCGAAAAACACAACGTCCCAATTCAGGATTTCCTCCTGCCGCGCCAACCCATGCCGCTCCACGGTCGACTACGTCTTGATGCCGTTTAGGGTCAAAGGAACTTTCGAGCCCCATATTAACCTTTTCCGTCACTATGGCTTCAAGCGCACTAAATCGTTCGATCAATAATACAGCTAAGCCCCGCAACTGTATTCTGGTTTCTTGGGTGTCTCTTTCCGACAACTCAAAAAGCTTAACAACTTTGTTAAAAATGTCAGTCGGAACCTTGGCAAGTATAAGTGTCTCCCTTGCTGGGGATGCAAGCGTGTGTTCTCTCTCATATGCGTTTGAGCTTTCCGGATCACTAACTATATTGAATTTCGCCACAATGGAGGCCATCTTTTTATCGGCTTCATCAATGAGAGTACGGGCTTGCTGTAATGTATTCATGAAATAATCTTCAATTTTCCAACTTGATCGGTGCAATTTTCGGCATATGTATAACAGCACATCATGTTATGACAAGATTTTTCTTCTTTTCTCTTTATTCGACTTATTCGGCACAATCTATTTTTTCGGCACGAAAACCTTTGACACATAGCCAAAAATCAGGCAATCAGGCCATTGGATTTATCTTTATTTTAAGGAGTTAGCGGCATGGAAGCCACTGTAGATGACCCACGCGGCCTAAAACGCATTTGTACGAGTTGTGGCACGCGTTTTTTTGATTTGAATAAACGCCCGATTATCTGCCCGTCTTGCAGCACCGAATTTACCGGAGAAATCAAGATCAAGGCACGTCGTGGACGGGTTATCGCTGATGACACTACCGAAGACTCTCAAGTTTCAAAGAAAACAGAATCCGATGACGATGATGATGATTTGATTGAAGATGAGGTCGAAATTGAAGATACTGTCAGTCTTGAAGATGCCGCCAAGATTGAAGATACGGATGACGATGACATCAAAGATTCTGATCTGAATCTTGATGATGACGATGATGATGATCTGGATGTTGACCTTGATGACGATGATGATGACCTTGATGATGATGATCTGGACGTTGATCTGGATGATGATCTCGAGATTGACAAATAATCATGGAAGACAGCACCAATCTTATTAGTTTGTGTCTGTCTCTGTCGTCACCCTTTGACGATGATATTATTATGGAGGCGGCCTCTGTCCTTGACGAAGAGGCTGTTTCGTCTTCATGGGAAAAGGTTACCGTTAACGGCAAGGATACCGGTTGGACGATTATGTGGGTTATACATGAACTGCCCGATATCAAAGCCCTATCCAAACGTCTTACCAAAATTATCGGTATCAATATTACCGAAGATTTGTTGGCATGGCAGCCAGTTCCCGATGTCAACTGGCTAGAAGAATCCTATCGCTCTTTTCCTCCGTTCCGTGTAGGGTCGTTTTATATTTTTGGCAGCCATCATAAAGACCCCATCCCCAAAGGGGTTATTCCACTTCAAATTGATGCCGCGACGGCTTTTGGGTCAGGCGAACATGGTACAACACGCGGATGTCTTGAAGCGTTGGTCAAGCTTCATAAGGCCGGATTTAAACCCAAAACCATTCTGGATATGGGCAGCGGATCAGGTATTCTGGCTATCGCCGCATGGAAACTCTGGAAAAAACCGATTCTGGCCGTTGATATTGATAAAGAGGCCACTGCTGTGGCCTGTCGCCACCGCCGAATCAACGGCGTTCCTACCGGTGAAAAAGGAATGAGATGTGTCACTGGTGACGGGTATCGCGCTCGCGCTGTTCGCCAGAACAGCAAAGAGTTTGACCTGATTATCGCTAATATTCTGGCTGCGCCACTGGTTCACATGGCACCTGATTTGTCGTCTCATTTGTCAAAAAAAGGGAAAGCTGTCCTCTCTGGTTTGTTAATCGAGCAACAGGATGACGTTATCAAAGCTCATCAGGCCTGTGGGCTTAAACGTCCCTCCCGCTTACCACGCGGCGAATGGCAAACTTTGATTATGGGGCTCTAATTCAATTATCTGCGTATTCAACGTTAAGACTATCTTTACCGGAGTTCTATTGAATACCAGCATGATAAATCCTGTCAAAAAAATCTACGGATCGACTAATCTTATTCCAACCTTTAATTTAAGGGAGATGGCTGCGCTTACAATCCTGTTTATTATAACAGGGTTATTCTTTGTTAGGTCGTTCGAAACATTTTCCAAAGAGCACAATCAGGTGCTTGACGATATTTTTGTGATTAGCGAAACATACGCACGATATAATCTTCTTCTTGAAAACCCGACAGAACAAAATCATAAGATTCTTCCTCTTGAAAAATTGCGTATTACTTCGTTGAACGAAAAATTACGATTTGATTTTGAGCTTTTGCGCGAGAAAACAGATGGAGATCAAGTCTCGGAAGTTCTCGAACACCTCATTTTTTCCGAACAGAACAACACAGGTGAAGAAGATTTTCAAAATTACCTTTCTCATGTCGATTTCTATTTGAACGCCTCGATAGACGATAACCAGACACAACTTTATGATTCCAGCTCTAATACAATCCCCTTGATGCTAAGAGATCTTTATTCCAATGTCAGAAACATGCAAGCGGTTTATATCCGTATGGCCAATATCTATCAGACCGCAACCTATGCCATGTTTATCCTGATTGTATCAACGATCAGTCTCCTTTTTATTCGTAAATATGCATCCCAACGATCGGATGCCCTAAAATTTTCACAAGCTAAATCAGAATTTTTGGCCAATATGAGTCATGAAATCCGTACGCCGTTAAATGGAATTGTCGGCATGTCCGATTTGTTACAGGACACCCCCCTTAATGACGAGCAAAGCGGCTACGTCGAAGCGTTGAATTCTTCCGCATCAAGCCTAACAGATTTGATTAACGATATTCTGGATATTTCAAAAATTGAATCCGGAAATATGCCTATCGAAATCACTGATTTTAATCTTTTGGAATTACTCCGGTTGTTATTGCCTAGTGCTACGCTGGCTGCCAGTGATAAAGACGTTGAAATCCAAACAGAAATTCCGGAAAATTTTCATGCCGGTTATCGTGGAGACCCAACACGCATCAAGCAAATTCTTATCAATTTGATTGGTAATGCCGTCAAATTTACAGATGAAGGTCATGTGAAAATTTCACTTTCCAGTGAGATCAATGAAGATGAAACTTTTATCCGCTTTGAGATCGAAGATACAGGGATTGGAATTCCCGAAAGCAAGCGGGATGATTTATTTCAGAAATTTTCCCAAGGAGATGTTTCTATTAACCGAAAATACGGCGGAACAGGCCTTGGCCTTGCTATCTGCAAATGCCTGGCAACTCTTATGAACGGAGATATTGGCTTCAATAAAAATAATTTTGGTGGAACAACATTCTGGTTTCTGATTCCTTTGGAACAAATTCCGAACGAACGGCTTTCTACTCAGATAGATAGCAAAGATAATTCCTCGCGCACTCTTTTTTCAGGTTGCCACATCCTTTTGGTTGAAGACAATCTTGTAAACCAGATCTATGCAACAAAACTTTTGCGCAATATGGGATGCACCATTAGCATTGCGTGCAATGGATTGGAAGCCCTGGAAAAAGCGATGTCCCTCCATAACGATCTTCATGCCATTCTAATGGATTGCAGAATGCCGGAAATGGATGGTTATGAAGCCACGAGAAAAATACGTGAATTTGAATCCCTGAACCAACTTGCTCCAACTCCGATTATTGCCCTGACTGCTAACGCCATTACTGGTGATGAGGATTTGTGTAGAGCCGTAGGAATGGACGACTATCTTAGCAAGCCTATCAAAAAAGATTTGCTCAAGAAGATTCTTTCCCAATGGTTGGGCAGTGAACTTTCTGCAGAACAAAAAGGGGAAGAAACACTCATTGAACAGTCAATAGATCACGTGGATCATAATATAGATCTGATTGATACTACGATTATTGCAGAACTTCAGCAGGCCATGGGGGAAGATTTCCAACATATTATCGAGCCCTTTATCAATAGCGTCCCCCAACATATTCATGAAATAAGAACTGCTTTTGAATCAGAGGATTGGCGCACTCTTTCCGATTGTGCCCATACGATTAAATCGTCCTCTGCAATGGTTGGTGCGACTGTTCTTAGCCGGATGGCCTATAAATTGGAACATCATCCCGAATACCTTCCTGACGTCCAGCATGTCTACGATTTTATTGTCAAATTCGAAAAAATTGCAGAACAAACACTTGCTATTCTTCAACAAGAACTTGATTCCAAATGACAGATTTACCTCTTATAAAAATCCTACATGTTGATGATGACCCTGTCATGCGTATGATGACAAAAACTGCGTTAATCCGCAGCAATCTTGGATTTATTGTTGAAAGTTGTGCGTCAGGAAAAGAAGCTTTAGACAAGATGGCCGTTTTCTCGCCAGACATTTTACTGATTGATATGCTGATGCCGATTATGGATGGAGTTTCTTTTTTGAAAGAGGTTCGCACATCAGAAAATTTATCCTGCGCTCATGTTCCTGCCTTTTTTATAACAGGAAAAGAAGCTATAAAAATTTCTGATCGCAATGATCTAGAGCCTGTTATCGGTATCATTGGCAAGCCTTTCTCACCTACGAAATTGGGACAGGATTTGCTGGATATATGGCATAAATTTCAAGAAAAATAAGTCTGGCGTTCGCCCGACGTTTGTCTGAGCTTTTCTTTTCCGCGTTTAATCAGGGAGCGAACAGCCAATTCGGACAGATCCAGACGTTGCGCAATTTCCAACACATCCAAACTTTCATGATAATAATATGAGAGAGCCATTCTTTGTTGACTGGGCAATGCTGATAAAAGGCTCGCCAATTGTTGTACGAGTTGCACTTGCTGGATTTCTTCCTCGGCGGTTTTTTCCTGATCGGGAATGGTATCATATAATTCTGTATGGAACGCTTTTGATCTGGAAGACTTTAATATGTCCAGACAACGATTAACCACAACCCGATAGAGCCATGAGGAAAATTTTGCCGAGCCGATTTTGTATGCTTCCCGATTCTGGTAAAGAAAAAGATAGATATCCTGAAACATGTCCTCGGCATCAGTCAAAGAACCCATATAGGACTTCACTACGCGGTATATCAGCCCACGATAACGACGCATCACGCAATCCAAAGCCCGATCATCCCCCAGCGCAATCAGATGCAACAATTGTTCATCCGTTGCTTCTTCATATCTGGAAAATCCAGTCGGTGTTAATGGGACTGTCTGAATGACCATAAAAAATTGCCTCTCTATCGCAAGAAGAGAAGCAAGATTCAGGCCAAGTTTAGACCAAGTTCAAATTTCAGACATTATTTTGTACGGAAGTATCCTGATCTGCCGGAATTGCCCCATAGGCAATCGTGTACCAACGATCATGAACTTGTTGGATATAGGCGATGATTTCATCAAAATACTCGGCAGGATTTGGCTTGGCGGTCGCTTGGGATAAAGATGAAAATATAACCGTATAAAAACGGTTCAGAAATTGAGCATCCTCTCCGCCGCCTTCCAAGTCAAGATTGCTCTGAAGTGCCTCAATAATATCAAAGGTCTTGATGATGTGATTGCTCATAACATCAAGCTGCCCCTCTTTCCATGCCTGCTTGGCTATCTTGGTATTGCGCAACATTCCTTTGTATAGCTCTACCACAATCTGAAGAGGTGTTAGATTGTCATCGCTTTTCTTTTGATACGCCTGCGATGCTGCCTGATACGGGTTATGCGCCATATTTTTGACCTTTGTTGTTGTCCTAGTTATTGCTATCGTTTATGTTCAATATTGCCCGAATTTGAGCCAAAATCGTTTGGGCCGCGGAAATTTGGGCTTCAAATTGAGCGTATTTATCAATCAACCTATTTCTAAAATCATCAGCGCGTTCTAAAACACGGGCTGCTCTTGCTTGCAAATCTGTATTCTGCTCATCTAAAGATATTTTTTCATTCTGGATAACACCACTCGTCACGCTTGTATAATCTTCGAGCGCACTATTCATCATATCGGCAAAACCTTGACTGATATCAATATTGACCGTTGCGTTGGATGTCCCGACATAAGCAAAAGACAGTCCTTCATAGGCTGTTCCGGCTTTCCCCTGGAGCAACGTTCCATTAATATTGAATAATGTGTTGTCACCACCGATAGATACATCGGTAATAGCGCCACCAGAATATGTAATGTCCATTGCAAAAGAAAATGACTTGGTTTGAGATGTATTGGCAACGGCACGAAACTGTGTGTTGTCGAATGTCGCTGTTGTTTCAAAAATATCACGAACCTGATCAAATTTATCTAACAGTGCCAGATCCAAAACCTCTTCATCAACAGTGATGGTACCATCACTGTTCACTTTCAGACCAATTTCAGCCAATGTTTCGTAGTTTCCACCACTGGCGCCATAAGATGTCGCCACCAAGGCCTGTAAAGATGATCCCATGGTTTTTAGGAGAGAATCTCCAAATAAAACAGCATCGGTCTCTCCATTGCTGACGGCTTGCTGAGAAAGGATAAAGTCACGCAATGCGTTGTAAGAGTCTACAAAATCGAGAATATCTCCCTTGACCGAACTGGTGTCAGTTGTAATTGCCAACTGTAAGGTTGTTCCGGGCTCGGCATTCAAAACGTTTAAGCTGATCCCATCTAAGACATCAGTAAAGTCATTGTCATCACGATTGATCGCTACATTATCAACAACAATGATTGCACCCTGCGCCGTCTGAAGTTCGTTGACAAATCCGCCACCACCATCGAGAACACCAACATTTTGCAAAACATCATTACCCGTAATGTTAGTCACTTCAATTTGCTTATTGGTATCCACTGAAGATAAAATCAGCTGATAGCCGCTTTCCGATGTCTTCAACACTGAAGCAGTTACCCCTGTTGTGCCTTTTTGAGCCGTTATCGCTGTAGCCAATTCCGAAAGGGACATATCGGATGTCACATTAATTGAGACAGACGTTCCGCCAACCACACCAATATCAAATGTACCAGTATAGGTCAGATCGGCATTTTTATCGACCGTGGCATTATTTCCACCAACTTTATGCGCTTGTGCTTTTTGTTGAACTTCAATATCAAAACTTCCTAAGTCAGTACCGGGAGCAATAGCCACCGAGAGAAGACTTGTAGGGGTTGTCGAACTACTCGAAGACAACGTCCCTGTTCTGGCATCAAAAGAAGATTTTGATGCCAGAACACTATAATTCTTTTTCAGAGAACTTAAAGAGTTCTGAATAGAGCTTCCCAAATCTTGCAATGTACTTAACGCAGCAATTCTATCCGTGTTACCAGAAACTTTAATATCAATTTTATCAGCTTCGGCTTTGCGTTGATTATACGCAGCCTCGATCAATGCCGAAGTGTCAATTCCCGAACTTCCTCCAAAAAGGAAAGTCCTTGTTCCTAATGTCGTTATGCCGTTTGTTGCCATAACTTTCTCCCGATCCTTTACCCACTCTATTATTAATTATTATAATTATTGTACGATTATACCGCCTATAAAATGCAAGCAGGGGGATAAGCAAGTTTTATGCCAATCCCCCTGCTCGTCTAAATTTTATGTCTAGACTGAATTCCTAGTTATTATCTAACCAAGGACAGCAAAGAGGATTTCATCTGGTTCGCTTGTGCCAAAGCGGCAATCGAAGCTTCCGTTAGAACCTGCTTACTGACCAAGTTAGATTGTTCGGCAGCAATATCCACATCCGCGATAACAGATGTAGCAGACTGCAGGTTTTCAATCGAACTGTCGATCACATCGCCGCGATATTCGAAACGTGACAACAAAGCACCGATCGTTGCACGGCCTGTTGATACTGTGTCAATCGCAGTATCAAGAGTGCCTGATGCAGTGATGGCGTTTGCCTGTGTACCAACAGCGGAACCGTTAGCGATGGTTGTCATGTTGACTGTTGTCAAGTTCACCGCAATGGTTTCAGTTGCAAGAATACCAACCTGGAAGTTCAAGTTGTAGGAACCGTCAATCAGAGTATCACCGTTAAATGTGGTGTTAGTTCCAATTGCCTGAGCCTCAGTCAAAAGTTGTTGATATTCTGTGTTAATGAAGTCACGACCACCGGTATCCTGAACCGAACCAGAGTTCGACTGGGCTGCCAGTGCTTTCATACGTTGCAAGATGTCACCAACGCGAGCCATTGCCCCATCAGCCGTTTGCAGAAGGGAACGAGCCTGAACAGCATTAATTCCAGCTTGTTTCAGGGCAGTCACGTCTGCTTTCAGGGAAGAGGAAACAGCAAGACCGGCAGCATCATCACTTGCCCGAACGATACGAGAACCGCTCGAGAGTTTTGCTAATGACTTGTCTTGTTCACGGGAGTTTTTATTAAGGTAGATAAGCGCCGAGTTGGCGGAGGTGTTGGTTGCAATTACTGGCATGGTAAGACTCCTTTCTTGAGCTAAAAAACCATTATGTAATTCAGACTTCATTCTGAAATCCGGAAAATCTCATCACATTTCTCGCGAATCAATTTTCTTTAAGGTGCTTAGGATAACTGATGTGGGGGTTTTTGTGAATCCCCTATTCATATATCCTATTTTTTAAGGATAACGCATAACTGGTTAATATTGTCTTTATTTTTTCCACTCAAACCCGTAGCATTTAAAAAAATACGAGGTTTTTTCTTGGAACAATCACAAACACTTCTTCATTCCATGATAGATCAAGGCCTACAAGCCTTGAAAAAGAGTAAGTTTCAGGACGCAGAGGCCTGTTTTGCCCAAGCGATTTCTTTGGATGAACAAAATATTACAGGGTGGACGAATCTTGGTCTTACTTGGCTAAAGATGGGTAAATTCTCTGAAGCCGTTGATGCCTACACAATGGCCAATCACCTTTCTCCCGAGACCGCTGATATTCTATATAATCTTGGATTAGCCTATATTCAGAACAAACAAGATCAGGCTGGACTGACTCATCTTGAGCATTCCCACAAACTGCATCCTGATTTTGATTTGGCAATCTTATTGGGAGACTCGTTTAACAATCTCAGCGACTACGGCAAAAGCGCCTATTATTACCTCAGTGCATTTAAAACCAATAAAACAAATGAATCGTTGAATAATAAACTGGCGATTGCTCTATACCGGAACGGCGATCTGGATCAAGCGATTGCAATATCCATCCAGCTGGTCAATAGCCATCCAAAAGAGCAAAAATATATGGATATGCTTGCCGATTTTTATCGGCGCGTCCCTAATACCCATTACAATCCTCATGCTCATGCCGCTATTGAAATCTGCCTGAAGCAAGACAATATTAAATTTTCAAATTTGCGTCCGGTCTGGTCAAGCCTGTTCTTACTTGATCCAAAACTGCAAAAGCTTCGAGATTTCGCCCGTCAGACCGACCACAGCGGCGCAAACTCAATCTGCCTTGAGGATATTGCAAAAGACCTCGGTTCTTTCTTTATCTGCGCCGGATTAACAAAGATTTCTGCATCAGGAATTCCTTTGGAGTTTATGTTTAGCAATATTCGAAAGTATTTACTTCTTGACTGGAAAAATTGTGAAAATTGGCCCAAGGAGGTTTTTCCCTTCCTTGTCGCTTTATCCATCCTATGCTGGTTTAATGACTTTGTGTATTACGTCTCCCTTGAAGAGAAAGACAGTCTGGAAGATTTGCGCGAAACTCTGGCCAAAAGTCTGGATGCGCCTGATAAAAAACTTCCAGACAATATAGCCAAGATGCTTACCCTCTATTGTTGTTACGAGCCTTTGTATACGCTCTACAACAAAGGAAAAAATCTTCCGTTTTCAAAAACTGCCTTGTATCATATGCGCCCCCTTATTCTTCATCAATTGACAAATCCCAAGGAGGAAGCGCGACTCTTTTCTCAAATCCCGAGCTTTACTGAAATCGAAGACGTGACATCTCTTGCTGTACAAAAAATGTATGAGCAACGCCCTTATCCGCGCTGGAGCAGTTCTGCTGTTAGCGCCCCGCAAGCCGACTTAAAGCAAGCCAGTTTGGGTCTGGAAATTCTGGTTGCCGGATGCGGTACAGGTCAGGAAACCGCATTCTACGCCAATACTGCACAAGGCGCCCAAATTACAGCCGTTGATTTGTCTCGAACCAGTATTGCCTATGGCATGCGTCAAGCCAAAGAAATGGGGTTTCTTCCCCGAATCAATTTCCTTCATGGCGATTTGATGCAAGTCGGAAAACTTGAAAAGACTTTCGATTACATCACTAGCTCGGGGGTTTTGCACCACTTGAAAGATCCTGAAAAAGGTCTGGCTGCTATTGTTTCAACGCTCAAACCTAACGGGCGCATGAGCCTGTCCCTTTATTCCAAAGTTGCCCGGAAATATGCTCTCGATCCTGCCTCTGAGTATATTTCCCAAAAAGGCTATTCCTCTTCGGTTGATGATATTCGTCAATTCAGACGTGACTTATTTTTCATGCAAGCTGATGATCCGATCTTACGCTGTACCACCGCCGCCGATTTCTTTAATCTGGCCGAATGCAATGATATGCTATTCCACGTGCAAGAACATCGCTATACTCTATTGGAGTTTAAAGAAATGGCCGCGCGGCATGGTCTGGAACCGTTTGATATTTATCTATCTCCAGAAAAAAGAAAAGCATTTCACGCTCTTTTTCCAGATAAAGACCCTTTGGATTTTGAAGCACTCACCGCTTATGAAGAAAAATATCCAAAAAGTTTTATCGAAATGTACAAAATCTATTTTAAGCGGATCGGAGACACATCAACCCACCCTCTTGATCGACTGATCCACCTTGGCGCTATTTAAGCCATAATTACAGGTTTCCCACTTTTTTTATTTTTTTTCGCCCAATTTTGAAAACTGGCTCGTTTAACTGGTTGTAGGTTATCAAACCGCAACCGGAGAATGATTTTATGGCAACTATTACCCAGCTTTCATACGCGACTGACTTGTCCTCACTGACAGGCACGAAGGTCAAGAACACATCCTCTTCATCCGACCTCACCAATAAAGCCGCAGATCAGGCCAAAGAGCTTAAAAATCAATTTTTGAGTATCCTTTTGACCCAAATGCAGCACCAGAATCCTCTGGATCCTATGGATACAAAAGAATTTACAGGTCAGCTTGCACAGTTTTCCTCTTTGGAACAACAGATTAGCACTAATGTTAAGCTAGACAACTTGCTTGGCAGCCTTCAACAAACCGCTGTTGCGAGTTCTTTTGGTTATATCGGCCAATATGTCGATCTGGATACCAATGCAGGTTCTATGCAAGATGGATCCGCCACATGGACTTATGCTATTCCGGAAGAAGCCAAGGATGTCACCATCACTATCAGGGATAACAACGGAAAAGTTGTTTATTCGGGTGCCCTACAAAATGGCAGTGGTTCAAGCACAATCAATGCCGGAACGTACGGTTTTACTTTGACAGATGCCGATACCGCATCTGCTGTTCCCGATGGAACTGTCCTTAATTTCTCAATTACTGCAAAAAACGGAAAAGGGAAACCTATTACAACCGATATTCATTCCACTGTTCATGTTGACAGTATCCAGTCGGATAGTTCTGCAACGTATTTGCAAGCTGGTGGACTCTTATTTGAAATAGCAGATATTCAGAAAATTGTTTCATCACCCAATACCTCGACCCCAACCACAACCGAAAATACAAGTGTTTAACAACTTTCATATAGGAGAGTAAATTATGAGTTTGAATGGCGCCCTCAATGCTTCCGTATCCGGCCTTCGTGCCCAGTCAGCCGCTGTCGCTGCCGTGTCGGAAAACATCGCGAATGCGAGTACAACGGCATATAAAACACGGGAAATTTCTTTTAAGTCCCTCGTCACAGGTAACCAAACAGGTACAGGATTTAGTTCCGGTGGCGTTATCTTTAATGCTTATCAAGACTTAAAACAACAGGGGCAAATTCAAGCTTATGACTCTTCTACTTTTATAGCCATCAATGGAAACGGTTTTTTTGTTGTAACCGATGAAGTGACCAACCAACCATCCGGTTATACTTACACCAGAAACGGAAGCTTCTCGACAGATGCGGCTGGTTTTCTTGTAAATTCTGAAGGTTATTACCTTCTCGGGCAGCGTACCGATGACACGGGCGCTGTTGTATCAGGAAGTTCAAACGATTTGAACTCTCTGGAGCCGATTGACGTGAACCAGATTTCCGGTACGGCGCAATCCACCACCACCATCCGTTTTGACATGAACTTACCTGCCGATGCTCCGATTGCATCCACGTTCAGCAACTCGATTGAATTGTTTGATGCCTTGGGTGTATCCCATACTGTGTCTATTACGTGGCTGAAAAATGCCGCAAATGACTGGACAGCAACATTTTCTGATCCTGTTCTGACTTCAACCGGCGCAGTATCAGGTACAATGGATACCGATACAGGCACCGCTGGTGCCCAGACAACGATTGGCGTGACGTTCAACGGAGACGGTTCGGTTGCATCGTTTACCCCTGCCATTCCAGCCTTTGATATAACGGGATTTACAACAGGCGCCAATAATAGCTCTGTTTCTTTGGATTGGGGTACGGTTGGTCAAACAAACGGTTTGACACAATTTTCATCGAATACCACCGTTCCAGGCCTTGAAATTTTCCTGATTGACCAAGATGGTGTTCGGTTCGGTCAATTAAGCGAAATCACAATCGATGAAACCGGCTTGGTAACCGCCGCGTTCGAAAACGGTGTGCGTTTGCCGGTTTACCAAATTCCTATCGCAACATTCCCAAACCCAGGGGGCTTAAAACATGTTGAGGGGACTGTTTATGACGAAAACGAAGCTGCGGGTAACTATAACCTCCGTTTGCCGGGTCAAGGAAATGCGGGTAATGTCATTGCCAGCGCTCTGGAACAATCGACAACCGATACGTCGGAAGAGTTCAACAAAATGATCGTGGCACAGCAGGCTTATTCTTCTGCGGCACAGGTTGTCAGTACTGTCGACCAAATGTTTCAGGATTTAATCAGCGCTGTCCGTTAATACTTAACAAGATGAGGCACTCGATATGGACCAACTGGAAAAACTACTGGAAGATTTTAAGACAGATCAGGATATTAAGAAATTTCTTCAATCCGGAATCTCTCTTGATCCAGAAAATATCCAGTCCCATATCCAGTCTCTTCCCCTGGACAAGCAAACCGAAATTCAGTCACAGCTTTCTTCCGTTATGAAAGCTCTGTCCGGATACATCGAAGAGCTGGGACGTGAGAAGGACGCTATACAAGACCAGATTGACGGTAACCTTAAATCTGCTCAAGCCTGCCTCAGCTATGGAAGCACACAAGACATATCTAAAAAGAAACGCGAATAAAGGTTTTTTATGATGCATACAGGTTTCGATATTCAAAATTCATCTGCCGAGGACATGGTATTCGAGTTTCTCGAGATGTCACGCCATCTTTTATCCTTAATCGAACATGAAAACAAAATTTTGGAAGAATGTGGGTGTTTGAGCATTGAAGCCTATTTGCAACATCGCGATGCGTTGCTGAAAGCTTATGAACAAAAGGCTACAAATTTGATGACTGCCATTGAGTTAAGCGCTTCACCCCAAGGGGTCAACCAATTGATGGTTGAAGAAATTGCGTCATTGAAGCAAGCCTTGAATGATAACACTCACTACAAATTCAAAAATCTGGAAAAAGTTATTTCGTGTGGATCAGGAGATGCAGCATGGCATTAACCTCCGCTCTTAACATGACCCTAAACGGGATGATGACGACAGAGAGAAAAACGACCCTGTCTTCCCAGAATATTGCCAATGCGGATAAAGAAGGTTATACGCGAAAGTCATTGAACACTCATTACATTACCACGAGCGCGGGATCCGTTCCCGTTTCTGGCCTTGTTGTTGGATCAAGTGACAATTTTCTGGCCGCTGCTCTGATTGATGATCTGTCAGTTTATATTCGAGAGAAAGTTGTTAGCGATTCTCTGGATTATTATAATACCCAGCTCGGTAGTACAGAAGGTAGCAATACATTAAGTTCTTATATTGATGATATGTATGCGACGCTCAAATCTCTGGCGACGACCCCAGAGACCGCTGCCAATAAATCCGAAGTGGTCAATACGGCGAATAACCTTGCTAACTCACTCAGAGATATGTCCTCTGACATTCAATCCTTACGGCAAACTGCAGAACAAAGAATCGCAAGTTCCGTTGAAAACATCAACGCCATTCTTCAGCGGATTGATACATTAAACACCAAGGTTTCAAGTTTTGCAGGCAATGACGCTGGACTTGCCGAATATCAAGATCAAAGAGTAGTCGAACTTCAAAAACTTTCCAGCGAAATGGACATCCAGTACTTTTATACCAGTCAGAATGTCCTGCAGATTTACACGAATTCAGGACAAGCTTTACTTTTATCCCAACCACACCCGCTGTCTTACACTGTGACGAATATCGTTAACGGCGGTACACTTTATCCTGCCGGATTTTCTGCTATAGATCTTGATGGGGTCGACATAACAACCTCTATTCGTGGAGGAAATCTGGGCGGTTATATTGAGTTGCGTGATACAACCTATGTGAACGAACAACAAAAACTTGATGAACTTGCCAGTGTTTTACAAACCCAAGTCAATACATTATTGAACCAAGGAGCTTCTGTTCCAGCTCGCAGTTTAATGGAAGGGTCTTTGCAAGGTCTGGCTTTGGGAACTGCCTTTACTGCAACGGGCAGTATGCGGGTTGCCGTTACTGATCCAACAGGTACAATTGTCAACTATTCCGATATTAACCTTGCTGCGATGACCACAGTCAATGATGTTGTTACTGCACTCAATGGGGTTGCCGGATTGACGGCTTCGCTGAATGCCGATGGAGAGCTGTCGATTGCAGTAGCGCCTACAACCAACGGTGTTGTTATTAATCCTTTGAATAGTAGTGTTACATCTTCAACCGGTGAAAGCATTTCCCAGTATTTTGGGTTAAATGATTTGTTTATTGGTACATCGGCAGAAAATATTACCGTGTCCAGCTACCTTCTTTCCAGACCCGATTACTTATCAATTGCCGTTCTGGATAGCAGCGGAGCCTTGGCCGTCGGTGACCGTGGCGTTGCAAGAGGTGACGGAACGATTGCAGATGCAGTTGCATCAGCACTGACTTCAGCTCAAAGTTTTAACACGGCCGGTAATTTTGCTGCTCAATCCAATACGTTGCTGGCCTATGCGCAAGCATTTATGGCAGATGCAGCAACGCAAGCCAGTATTGCCGATGGCGAAGCACAAACATCCTATCTCGTTTATATGACGAGTAACGATCTTTTGACCAGCTTGACCGGCGTCAACATTGATGAGGAAACTGCAAAAATGCTGGTTCTTCAGAACCAGTACCAAGCATCCGCACAAGTTATTGCCACAATTCAGGAAATGCTTGATGCGCTTATAAATGCCATGAGGTAGATTAGGAGAATAGCATGGTTAACCGTGTTGCCACATACCCGTATACCACATCGATGATTGCAGATAATATGCGTCTGCAGGTCAAGTATGCCGACATCAATACCCAAATCAGTTCGGGACTGAAGTCCCAGAATTATAAAGGAATTTCCAGAGATACACAGTATCTTTTATCCGTAGAAAGTGCGGTTGATCGTCTGGATGCCTATAACACAAACGGAAATATTGTTCTTGCAACTGTCAATACTATCTATGAAGCTTTAGGGCAGGTCGAGAACATGGCCAATTCAGTATTGGCAGCTATTACCGCGGCTTTAGGAGGCGGTCAAGTTCCAACCGCCGTTACTACAGCGCAAGCACAAAATGCGTTGAATGAAACCGCCTCTGTTTTAAATCTTCAAATAGCAAGCCGTTATGTTTTTGCAGGAAGTGACATTGATACGCCTCCGGTGGATCTTACCGATCCTGCATGGGTTCCCCAAACATCTCCTTCCGTCGTCAATAGCAATTACTATCAAGGAAATAGCTCTGTTCTTTCCGTCCAATTATCAGAAAGCTATAGCGTTAGTTATGGCGTGAAGGCCGACAGCTCTGCTTTTGAAGAGCTTCTTCGTGCTTACAATCTGGTGGTTAACAACCCGGGCAGTACAGCTGAATTAAGTGAAGCTTCCGGTCTTATCCAGCAAGCGATTGATAATCTTGCAACCATCCGATCCAATCTGTCGATCAATTCCCGTTCAATCGAAGATCAGATTAACCAAAATGAACAGGATAAGGTTTATTTGAAAGAGCTGGTCAGTACAATCAAAGAAGTAGATTTGCCATCGGCCTCTGTTCAATTGACCGAAGTCCAGACCCAAATGGAAGCGTCTTATACTGCATCCGTTAGAATCTTGAACCTTAATCTACATGATTATCTGAGGTAAGATGCGGCAAATTGCTCATACCCATTGAACAAGCTTTTGCTTATATGTAGGCTATGCCTATTGTGGACACAGACATTAAAAATAAGATTATTGCCCATGATCGGGCCGTGCCGCGATACACCAGCTATCCTGCGGCACCTGTGTTTCAAGCAGGATTTCCTGCAGAAACGGTTACAAATTGGGTCGATGTCTTGCCCCAGAATTCAAATTTATCCCTTTATGTTCACATCCCGTTTTGTCCAAAATTATGCCATTATTGCGGGTGCTTTACCCATATCACCAGCCGCTATGCTCCTGTTGAAGACTATGTCCATTTGGTACGACGTGAGATTGCCTCTATGGGACGGCGGATGCAAAACAAACATATCGTCACTCATCTGCATTTTGGTGGTGGATCTCCGACTATGCTGGTCGAACAAGATTTCCGTCTGTTAATGGACACGTTCCGTGAATTTTTTACCTTTTCCGATCAAGCTGAAATTGCCGTAGAGGTTGATCCGCGTCATATGACCGAGTCGCTGGCGATGACTTATGCTCAGGTTGGTGTCAATCGCATCTCTTTAGGTGTTCAGGATTTTGATGACAAAGTGATGCAAGCTGTCAATCGTGTTCAGGATTTTGATGTTGTTTATTCTGCGGTTAATCATTTACGCGCTGCCGGTATTTGCGAATTCAATCTGGATTTTATTTACGGCCTTCCCTATCAGACTGTCCGAAGCCTGACCCGTTCTATGGACTACGCTTTACTTCTTAAACCCGATCGGCTTGCTCTTTACGGCTATGCTCATGTTCCATGGAAGAAAAAGAATATGCGCCTTATTCCTGATGAGGCTTTGCCCGACAATGGGGCGCGTTATGATCTGTTTATGACAGGGTCACAAGTTCTTGAAGAATCTGGTTACCGCCCGATTGGCATCGATCATTTTGTGCGCGACCATGACGATATGGCGCAAGCGCAAGACAGTGGAACTTTGGGGCGTAATTTTCAAGGTTATACCAATATCGCGCCGGATGCCTTGATCGGTTTTGGCGTGTCAGCCATTTCCCAATACCCCCAAGGATATGCTCAAAACACCACGGCCTCTCATGATTATCAGGAGGCGGTTTTGCATGGCGATGCCCCGCCTATTGCAAAAGGATACGCATTTAAAGGCGAGGATATTGCCCGCAAAGCTATTATCGAAGGATTGATGTGCAATTTACAGGTCAATGTTAAAAGCATCTGGGAGCAATACACTCTTGATCCGGAACGACTTCAAGAATGCACATCTTTACTATCTTCCTATATCGCAGAAGGTCTTGTTAGCCTTGACCAAGACGGATTGTTGGTTATCCCCAAGGCCGCCCGCCAAATTGTCCGTATCATTGCATCCTGTTTTGACGAATACCTTCCCCCTATTGAGACCGCGAAACGCCATTCCATGGCGATTTAGCAAGGGGGTAGTAAAACTATGATATTCTATCATGTCCCGCCCATGTGCCGTTGGGCAACCTTTTCAAGTCCAAGTAAGCCGATTGCATCATGCTTAATCATATAAACGGGAATCTCCTCTACATAAGAGCTCATTCGACCTTTGGTTTTGTACTCTTCCATAAATTTTGACTGGAAGAAATAATCACCTAATTTTGTCGGAATTCCACCTGCAATATAAATTCCTCCTTGAGCTCCCAATGTTAAAGCAAGATTTCCCGTCACGCGTCCTAAGAATCCCAGCATCAAATCCAGAGCTTCTTTACAAACGATGCAGCTCCCATCCATTGCTTTTTTCGATATTTCCGGTGCTTCCATGCCCGGAAGGTCAAATTTATGATCCAGAACACAAATCGCGCTATACAGGTTTTCCAGTCCTTTTCCCGAACAAACCCGCTCGGCGGAGATATGGCTGTATTTGGCTTTCATCCGGTGGAAAATTTCAAATTCCCGTTCGGTTGTTGCGGGCATGGTGACGTGCCCACCTTCCCCCGGAGATGCAGCGTAAGCTTCACCTGTCCAGTTCAGATAGGCGACTCCCAAACCAGTCCCCGGGCCAATGACACCTTTGGGAGCTTTATCAACCGGCTCGCCGCCGCTGATTTTTTTCAGCAGTCTTGGAGATATGTCAGGAACGGATAATGCATTGGCCTTAAAGTCATTCATGACATCAAAAACCGATAAACCCATATCCTTTTTTAACGCCGAAACGCGGAATGTCCACGGAATTCCGGTAAAGTTAATCAAGTCGCCGTTGACTGGCCCTGCCACTGCAAAAACCGCGACGCTTGGTCTGGCTTCACAGGATATGTCTTTCAGATATTGTTCGGCGGCTTCAACCGGCCCTGCAAAATTTCTGCATTCCAGATATTTCAGATCGTGTAATCCGGTTTTGTCAACAATCCCAAAACGGGCATTTGTTCCGCCAATGTCGGCGATCAGGGCTGTTTGACTCATGAACGACCTCCGCAGGCCGCAGATACACCAAAGCTTTCTTTATCATTTATAGATGACGAAACGGCGTGAACCTGCGAAATGCATTCATTCACCTCTTCAGGGCTTGGAATTGCGGACTGCGCTCCAATTTTTGTACATGCCAAAGACCCGGCAATAGAGGCCTCTCGCAAACACTCACTCAATGGCTTTCCTTTATCCAGTCCTGCGCAAAAATATCCCACAAAGGCATCTCCTGCTCCTATGGTATCAACAGCTTTTACCTTCAATGCCTCAACCGTGATTATACTCTCATCGGCACAGCAAATACCACCATCCGGCCCCAGCGTTACCAATAAAGATACACCATAACGGGCAGCCATTTCCTTAGAAAAGGCTGTTTTATCGCCTGTATTCATTCCGAGAGCTTTTCCAAGTGCTTCTGCTTCATGTTCATTTACGATCAGATAATCGAGATGTCTTAAAATGTTTTCACTAAGTTTTACAACAGGAGCAAGATTCATAACGGTACGCGCACCGTTTTTCTTGGCGCGAACACATAATTTTTCTGTTTCTTCGATCGCAATTTCTCCTTGAACAAGAAGAATACTACCCTGTGGAATCGCAGCATCAGGAACCCAATCCTGCCTAATTTTTTTATTCGCACCTTGTGAGACAATCACTTTATGCGTGCCATCTCTCTCATCCACAAAAATGCAGGCCAGTCCTGAAGGACTATCTTCCAACGTTTTTAAACCGGAGACATTAATACCGTGTGTGGATAAATTCTTATACATCTGACGACCATGTCCACCTTCGCCTACGGCTCCATAAAAACTGACCTGAGCTCCAGCCTTGGCGCAGGCGACAGCCTGATTTGCTCCTTTTCCGCCCGGTTGCTCGATATGGCTGTCCAAATGCAACGCTGTATCATGCGCCGGCAAATCCGGTGTCTGAAAAAACAAATCCAGAATATTGGAACCAAAGACTGTAATCATATTATATCCTGACGGTTACTGGTTGGTTGGTGGTTTAAGGTATGGATCATGGTGACGTTGCGTCGGGTAGGTTTGATATAAAGCGAGCGCTTCGCAAAGATTATGATGTTGTCCTACAACAACAAAACCGTCTTGATCCGGTCCAGACATACCTTCAGACTCCTCCAGAGTGTTATCACACGCTATTACGCGACCAGTTCCTGCATTTTTAGCGGCGTTATAATCTGCAAGAGTGTCGCCAAAAAATATAGAGTTTGGCAGAGAAACTGGAGCCCCTGTTACCTCCTCCACTCTGCTCTTAACACTTAAAATAGAACTTGGATGCGGTTTCGCCTGATTCCCATCCTTCTTAACCATATCTTTACCAACAACAGCGGCGAATATATCCTTTAGGTCAACATCCCCCTGTCCTGCCAGATCCAGTCCGGTTCTAAGACTTTGTCTTAACACTCGCTCGTTGGCATTCGACAATACCGCCATTGGTACTTTAGCTTTTGCAGCCGCTGCAAACACATCTAGTAACCCATTTCTCATTCTAAAGAAACGGCTATTTTCCGATTGTTGGGCAAAGTCAATGTATGTATCTTCATAGAGCCGTTCAGCGTTGGCAACCGTCCCAATTTCCGCCATAAAAAGTTTGTTTTCTTTCCCCCCTAAATTTTCTGCATACTTTTCAAAAAAGTGCTGAATTCCCTTTCCTAGTTCCTGTTGCCACAGCTCATTAAAAATAATTTTTGTATATCCAATGCCCGCTCGTTCACTTGCCTCTTTAATAACTTTGGCAACACATAGCGCGTGAACCTTTTCAACGTATGGAAGAATTGTTCCATCACAATCAAAAACGAGCATTCCCACACCAGAGGTTTCGGTAAGATTGTATGCAGCACTACGGATACGGGACTCTTCTTCGATTTGATTTGTTGGATCATTCATTTTTATTTCACCCTACACATTATATATTATGAATAATGGCGGATGATAATGATATTTTCACTCTATGACAAGTATTTTTACTAACTGCCAACAATTTTCTTGCCTGCTGCCTGTGGTTTGTTACAAGGAAAAATAGTATAAAAACTTTTGTTTTCAGAGGGTCTCATGCAAGCGAAGCTTCACACGATACAGAACGAGCATCTTTTGCTCGAGTTTTGTCCAGAAATAGGAGGAATTGTCACGCGCTTTGACTTGATCTCTAAAGAGGGCATTATTCCATTATTCAGACCTTATGACCCTTCTTTGCCGCTTGACCCTTTGAATTCGTCCGGCTTTCCCCTTACCCCTTTTTCCAACCGGATTGGGTATGGAGTTCTGAAGTTTTCAGGAAAAACTTATCGGGTCGGCCCCAGTTTTGGTGAAGAGCCCCATCCCAACCATGGATCAGGATGGCATTCCGTATGGCACTTAACTGAACTCTCTGAATACAAAGCTATTATGACCCTTCGTGTTCCAAAATCTGAAGAAAGCCCCTATGATTATGAAGCCAGCCAAATGTTTGAGCTCCTAGATGACCGTCTGGACATTACTATGACGATCAAAAACTGCGGGGAAGAAGCCCTTCCCTTCGGAACAGGACATCACACCTATTTTGTCAGGACTCCACAAACCATATTGCGGGCATCTTTACCCAAGGTTTGGATGAGCGAAAACATGGTTCCCGTCGAATTGGTGACTGCCCCTGACCTCTGGAACTTTGAAAATGGCAGGACGTTCGATCCCAATCATCTTGAAGCCAAACATGGCGGTGATGGGTCTGCCTATATCGACCATTGCTTCGCAGAATGGGATCAACACGCTGAAATTACGTGGCCAGAATTTCAAAACACAACCCTTAAAATTACTGCCGACCCTGCCTTTCGGCACTTTGTTATTTTTGTTCCTTCAAAAGAAACCTTTTTCTGTGCCGAACCCGTGACCAATGCGACTGATGGTTTTAATCTGATGGAAAAAGGAATAGAGAATACCGGAACGATTGTGCTGCAACCCAACCAGACATTCTCCGGAACCATGCATTTTACAATCGCCTAGCACTATTTAAAAAACTTTATTAAAAAACAGCACAGCGAAAGCATACATAACTTTTAATCTTTAGGATCTCTTTATACTTCATGACTCAAAATAAAATTGACAGTAACTGGTGGCGTGGCGCGGTGATCTATCAGGTCTATCCGCGCAGCTTTATGGATATGAACGGCGATGGAATCGGCGATTTGCCGGGAATCGAGCATAAACTCAAGCATATTGCTTCCTTGGGAGCTGATGCAGTCTGGATTTCTCCGTTTTTCAAATCTCCGATGAAAGATTTCGGATATGATATTTCCGATTACCGCGAGGTTGATCCTATTTTCGGACATATTGATGATTTCAAACGTATTTTGAAACGTGCCCATCAACTGAATCTGAAGGTTATTATTGATGAAGTCTGGTCACATACATCCGACCAACATCTCTGGTTTCATGAAAGCCGTCACAGTCGTGACAATGCCAAGCATGATTGGTATGTCTGGGCTGATCCTAAACCTGATGGCACACCACCGAACAATTGGCTCTCTTATTTCGGGGGGCCCGCATGGACTTGGGATGCGCGACGCGAGCAGTATTATCTTCACCACTTTCTGAGTTCCCAACCGTCTTTGAATTTGTGGTGTCCTGCCGTTCAACATGAAATTTTTGAAGTGGCAAAATACTGGCTGGATATGGGCGTTGACGGTTTCCGTCTTGATGTGATCCATTCATATCAGCATGATCCTGAATTAAGAGACAATCCGGTGCGCGGGCCAAATGACCCCGTTCCTTCGGATATGCCTTTATCCAATCCGATGTCCTATCAAAGGCGCGTTCATAGTATGTGCACTCCCTATGTTATCTCTTATACCGAGAAACTTAGAGCGTTCATTAGTCAATGGGATAACCGGTGCTTATTAGGAGAAGCCGGTGGAGATGACAGCGAAGCTGTTGCCGCCAGCTATGTCCAGACCGACAAGCGCTTGCATATGGCTTATTCTTTTGGTCTTTTGGGATCTCGTATCTCTCACCATGATGTTGTCAGCACCGTTCAGCGTGTCGAAGACAAGCTTGGTGATGGATGGCTTTGTTGGGCGACCAGCAATCATGATACTGTTCGTGCGGTGTCCCGCATGCATGCTCCTGAACATTTACAATATGAAGCATCCCTTCTTATCATGGCGTTGGGACTTTCGCTGCGCGGGTCGTACTGTATGTACCAAGGAGAAGAATTAGGCTTGCCCCAAGCCAAACTTTCTTTTGAAGATTTGCGCGATCCTTATGATATTTCTCTTTATCCAAACCATGCCGGACGGGATGGAGCACGGACTCCTCTTCCATGGGATTCAAAAAAGCCTCATGGCGGGTTTAGTTTCGGGCAAGAGCCATGGATAAAATTCTGGGATTCTCACCGTGATCTGGCCGTGTCTGTTCAAACAAGCGACCCGCACTCAACGCTGAACCATTACCGAAAATTTATTCAATTCAGGAAAGACACGCCAACGTTGTGGGATGGGGACATTCATCTTCACAAGACATCTGATCCAATTGTTGCATGGACAAGATCGAAAGAGGATCATGAAATTCTCTGCGTTTTCAACATGTCTCAGGATGTCAGCAATTGGGCTGTTTCAGTTGACGGAGACTACTCTGCTCTGAACGGCATCAGCCATGGTTCGGCGTTCGATTTACAACATAATAAGGTCTACTTCAAACCTTACGGGTACATATTCCTTGAACGCAAAAGAAACAAATCATAATACATCACTGTCATCCCGTCTTTTAATTATCGGGCGACATGGAGAGAAAAAGGATGATCCGTTTCTTCCCGATTGGGAACGCCCATTGACCCGAGCCGGTATTTTACAATGTCGGGTCAACGGAAATAGTCTGATGAGTCAGGGTATTCGTCCTGATTACCTGTTATGTTCATCCAGCCCAAGAACCATCCACAGTCTTGAAACCTTGATTTCACAGATCATGTATGGCGATGATAATGTCCCTGAAACGCATACCTGCGGTACAGAGCTTTATAACGCTTATGATGCGGATATGATGATCGATGTGTTGACCAACCATGTTCCAGACGTTTCCTTATGCCCTTTGGTTGTCGGGCATAATCCAGGCATGCACCGATTGGCGCATTATCTGGCGCAAAAATCAAAACCCCATTTGGTATTTCAAATAGAAGGTGGGTTTCCATCATCGTCCATGTGTATTTTTCGTGTGACCTGTGAAAAATGGAGTGAAATTTCTCCACAAAATTGTGAACTATTGTATGTTCTCTGCGGTTCAGATCAATAATCGACCTGCGCATCTTCTGTCATGACCGTCCGGAGCAAGGGCTTGGTTAACTCCCCTTTCTTGAGAGCGGTCGCCGTCGATGACACTTTTTCAACCAACCGATCCAGCCCATCCCAAGACCGCTCCATCCGAAGAAGAATATATTCCAGAGAGTCTTGATCGATTTTAAAACTCTGGTCAAAAAATCTTTTGGCCATCACTTTTATTAGCAGTTCGTCATCAGGAGGTTTGATCTCGGCACTTTGTGCTGACCTTAAACGGGATTCCAAATCCCTGATTTCAAATTTCAGTTTTTCGGGTGACGTGGATGACAACCCCAAAAAGTAGAGTCCTTGTTGTTGAAATGCATTATACAAATGAAATAATTTTTCTTCTTGTGTGCGGTCGCCAATTAAAAATTCAAGGTGATCGATTACCAAATTTTCCTTGGCATTAATTAACTCTTCAACATCGCAAGTAGAAAACTCTTCCAGATTCAAACCTCTGGCTTGTGAAATGTTTTGCCAAACGGCTGCAAGGTGGGATTTACCGCATCCTTTTGGCCCGTATAATGTCATTGCAGGATAGGGCGTCCATTCTTTCGGCCATGTTTCTATCAAATGAGCGGCATAGTGATTGCACTCTCCCACCATGAAATCATGTCGTCCCATTGCTGGCGCAAATTTTAAATCCAGAGGAAGTTGTGAGATCATATCAACCTTCATTCCCATTGGGATCAAAATCAAGACGATAATAAATACTGGATTTGTAGCGTTCGATCAAAAATCCTGCAATCACTCCGATGCTGGCTGCAACCGGAATAGACAAGAACATTCCCAACAAACCGAGTAACGATCCCCCTGCCATCAAGGAAAAAATAATCCATAGTGGGTGAAGACCAACACTATCGCCCAAAAGTTTTGGCGTAATAAAGTTTCCTTCTATGAATTGTCCAACAAAGAAAATGGCAGCAATAATACCGATAAAACTCCATTCTCCTCCGGATTGGAGATAAGCCACAATTAAACTGGTAACCAACCCCAGCGCAGAGCCGACAAACGGAATGATGGATAATAAACCCGTTCCCAGACCAATCAGAAAGCCGTAATTCAATCCCGCTATACTCAGAGCAATGGCATAAACCAAGCCCAAACAAAAACACACCATGATTTGACCACGGACAAAACCGGATATTTTCTGGTCAATTTTTCCTGCTAAATCACTGATTGTCTGAAGGTGGGTTACCGGCATCAGATCGTGTACATAAGTAGTTATACGTGGCCATTCTTTTAACAGAAAATACGCGACAACCGGTGTAATCAAAACTGTGGTGAAGAAATCTACAATCGCGAGGCTTCCAGTGGTTAATCCACCCAGAACGCCTTTACCGACTTGCAAAGCCTTGCCGATATTTTCCTTCATTGCTTCCTGAATTTGGTCGGCGGTAATCCGGTGGCCTATTTTTTCCTGAATCCATGCGATATTAGGTTCTAACATACTCCAGATTTTCTGAGTGTATTGTGGAGCTGCATCAATAAAGCCTATGGCTTCCCGTGCAAGAATCGGCAAGATAATGGCCAGCAGAATTGCTGAAAGAATTAAAAAACACCCCAAAATTCCGAGCACGACCACGCGCCGTTTTAGCCCCATACGTACCAAACGATTTACCGCTGGGTTTAAAAGATAGGCGATAGCGCCCCCCAGAACAAATGGTAACAACATGGATTTAAACAGCCAAATCAGGAATATAAATCCTGACAATGCAATGCCCCAAAAGATAATCTGATGACTTGGTTTCATGTTTATATCCTTTTAATTTTATATGATCTGCGGATTAACGATAAATCTGGTATGTGCCATCCGGCATATTTTGGATGCGATACCCTTTAGACGCTGATGCCGCCATAAATGCTGTCCAATCTTCATAAAAAACTTCTATGTCTGCCTCATGCGCTTTTACGGATTTAATCTTATAGCTTGAAAGGCTGGGCGTGGCTTTCAAGAATTTCTGAAATCCCGCCCAATCTTGCAGATGGGGAAATAATGTTTTTATTTTTGCTGATCCGGTTGCTGAAAATGATGGAGTATCCTTTGACGGGTGTATCGGTTGGGGAATTGACTGTTGGCTTATTTCCGGCTGCTGTGGTGTATCTGTTTCCGGTAAAAAATAGGGTTGCTGCCGATATTGTTCTTGTTTCCAATCTTCATGCAGTTTATTCAAAGCCAATTGAGCCGCGTTTATATAAGCGTTTTCTTCGATCGATGTCACCGCCATCGAGACGGGGATGGTTTTAACCAAGGCAACACGGTTTTGGTCGGTTCGATACATGTCCAGCATAGCCATAGGCGGCGTTGCCTTTTCCTGTGGACGCAAAGCCACCACGACCACATCCCCGACATTATAGCGTTCCCGTATTTTCCGGATTGATGACATCGACAACAGGTTTGGTGTTTTTTCCCAAACATCCGTTTGATCGGAAATATTCCCCAGCGGTAAAATAAATTGCGTGGTTGGAAGATTTGCGTTTCTTTGAAACGCTTGCCAGAGCAAATTTTTATCCTTATCCCACAAAACCGCCTGATCGCCATCATACGAATATGGCAAAATCAGTGTTTTTTCCGATGTTATTTCACCAGAACCAACAACAGGGTCTCTTGTTGCTCCTTCTGTTACACTTTCATTCGGGCGGCCTATATTTTTTCCGAAATAGGAATTTAAAGCCGATTCCCTGAAACGGATGGTAAAACTCCCACGATACCGCTTGCTGGAGAGTTGTTCGTTTTCTATTTCAAAATCCCGCACCATGCCCGATAAAACCTCGGATGACGGCAAATTGCCGAGATTTGAGGAATTTGATTGCCCCAAGCGTTCGGATAATTGCCGAAATGCCTTTTCTTGAGCCTCAACAAAGGCTTTGTCCCTTGCTTTAACCGAGGTTTCGTCCACGACATCCACACGGACACCCGTCACCACATAAGGGTCATAGGGTGTTTGCGCCTGCGCCTTATGTCCGAGCGGCAGGATCTGAAAAATTGAAATTAAAACAAGAGAAAAAACTATACGGCTCATGGCAAAACGTCTAAAGAATGTGTTTGTAAAATGATTTTCAGGTTACCCCTGACCTGTTTATAGTAGAAAGGCAATGTTTTCAATGAAACAGAGTGCATATAAAGAATCCGGCGTCGATATCGAAGCAGGCGATGCCTTAGTTGAAAACATTAAGCCCATGGCAAAATCAACCCATCGTTCAGGAATGATGGGCGGATTAGGCGGTTTTGGGTCTTTATTTGATGTCAAAGCAGCAGGATATACTGATCCGGTGATTGTTTCATCCACAGACGGTGTCGGCACCAAAATCCGTGTGGCCATTGATTGCAACATTCATAATACTGTCGGGATTGATCTGGTGGCAATGTGCGTCAATGATCTGATTGTCCAGGGGGCTGAACCACTCTTTTTCTTGGATTATTTTGCATCATCAAGGCTTGATGTTGATATGGCAACTCAAGTGATTTCGGGTATTGCCGAAGGATGTCGTCAGGCCGGCTGTGCCTTAATCGGTGGTGAGACAGCTGAAATGCCAAGTATGTATGCCGACGGCGATTATGATCTGGCCGGATTTACAGTTGGAGCGGTTGAGCGTTCCAAATTGCTTGATGGTTCTGATATTCAGGCTGGCGATATTGTTTTGGGCTTGGCCGCTAGCGGACTTCATTCAAACGGTTTTTCTTTAGTCCGCAAAATCATTGCAGATCAGTCCCTTAGCTATCAATCCCCCCTGCCATACGACCCGTCTCGTAACATTGCAGACGAGGTGTTGATCCCAACAAAAATCTATATTCATTCCCTTTTACCATTGATGAAAAATTCCAATGTTATTAAAGGGCTTGCTAATATTACAGGCGGCGGATTATTGGAAAATATTCCGCGCGTAATCCCTGATGGACTGTCTGTTGATCTGGATGCCGCAGCTTGGGAGCTCCCCCCTATTTTTAAATGGCTTCAAGACTGTGGTCATATTGAAAATTCCGATTTGGCGCGGACATTGAATTGTGGGATCGGCATGGTCGCAATCGTGCGTCCCGAAGATGTCGAGCATGTCACGGATCAATTGGTTGCCGCCGGAGAGACGATCTATCCCATCGGGCGTATTGTTCAGGAAACACGCGCCCAATGCGTTCATATTCATAATATGGACAGACATTGGAAGGCGTAGCCATGCCGGAAACCCCCAGCAGAAAAATTGGATTGGCTGTTTTGATTTCAGGTCGTGGAAGCAATCTTCAATCCTTGATTGACGCCTGCCGCCTTCCTGATTTTCCTGCGGAAATTAAAGTGGTTGTGTGTAACAAACCTGAAGCTTATGGAATTGAACGCGCGAAACAAGCTGGTCTTCCTTGTGTGGTGATTTCGCATAAGGACTTTTCTTCACGAGAGGCCTTCGAGCAAGCCATGCTGAATGCCTTGTCTGATTATGACATTGATTTGATTTGCCAGGCCGGATTTATGCGAATTTTAACTCCTCATTTTATAACGCCTTGGGCAGGCCGCCTTATCAATATTCATCCATCTCTTTTGCCTAAGTTCAAAGGCCTACATACCCATGAAAGGGCAATAGAAGCAGGTGAAACAGAAGCCGGATGCACCATTCATTATGTCACAGAGGGTGTTGATGAAGGGGAAATCATCTTGCAGCGCCGTGTCCCCATTCTTGAACATGATACGCCCGATGATTTGGCTGCCCGTGTTTTAGAACAAGAGCATATAGCTTATCCCGAGGCCATTAGGTTACTGGCGAAATAGTTATGACAATTTAAAGGGCGGCAGCTTTCACGTTTTGCCCAATCTATACACTATATTAATATTTTTATCAGATCGTATAGATTGGAAGCAAAAGGGTATTCTTTTTGCGAAACAGTCTTCGCGTATTCGGACGCACCACAATATGTATCGCCTGAGCCTTTCTCTTTTCTTTTGTTCGCTTGCCCTGCTTTCCCGCGCGAGAACAGGTCTTTCCGTCTTATTGGCATTTTTCTTTTTTACGATTACGATTTTTTCCTCCACATTTACGCATGCGCAAACGGCGCAATATTCCAGTGCGGTCTTAAGTGACTTTACAGAGCGCATCCAGTTAAAAGAGCGTTATTACGTGATTGAAGATGTGGACGCCACTATCACCAGAACCAATGTCGAAACAATTATTCGATCAGGAAAACTTCACGGTTATCTTTCTAAAACCGGAAAATATAATATGGGTTATTCAGGAAAAGCAGCTTGGCTTATTTTTCCAATCTCAAGCATCAGCAGTTATAATAACTGGAAATTGACTTTTGGGACGCAATTTCAGGGACGCTATTCTCCGCTCAAAACATTTTCCTTGTACGATATGAATTCTGGAAAATATTTATATCAAACCGATACTTTGAATCATCCATCAAAAATTGTGCCCGAAACTTTTAGGATAGAGGCGCGATCTCAGAGCACAACCTATTTGATTGCTTATGTCAAAAGTGCCCCTGCAATTTTGACGATTTTATCACCTGAAATCATAAACCCACGTTACGAAACTCCTTTCCATTCTTGGGAAACATGGATTGTTACCGCCTTATCTTTGGCCGGATTGTTGACTCTGTTAACTATTTATAAAACGACGCGCAATGCATCGTATCTCTTTTTGGCGCTGATTTGGGGAATGACTTTTATTCGTCATCTATTCGTAACCAATTTCTTGTATGTTGATTTTATCGAGTCCGATATGTTCATTCCGATGACATGGATATTTACCCCCTTTCTTATTTTAGGGGCTTTGTGGACATCCCCAGGAGCAAAAGACGATCTTCCGCCTTCTTTGATTATTGGTGCGGCTTGTTTGTTTATGATTTCCAGCATTACCGGATTAATCCTGATGCAACCTATGCCTAATCTTTCTACCTTCCTGATATACGGGCCAATCGGTATGGCCTGCCTTCTTGCCGCGTTCTCAACATGGCCTTTTATTTTTGCAGGGCACAGAACAGAATTGCTTTGCCTTGCTTCATCCTCCTTGTTCCTTGGGCTTATGATTATCTGGATATGCCTTATTTCTTTGTCCGTTGTCAAAGATTCCGATCTCAATCTTATGGTCAGTGAAATTCTTTTATGTTTTTCTATTATTTGTTCTGCTATTTTTTCCAGTGGAAAAAAAGAAGCCGGAACAACTCTAAGAAATCTGATTGTTAAAAATGATTCATATGATGATGATCCATCGCAATATGAATCATCTCCCTTAAAAGAAGCCAAAGAACTTTCAGAACACAAACGCCTCATTCAAGTTCTTGAGAAAGAACGCCAAAATATGGCAGACATGCAGTTACAAGCCGCACGCCAAACAGATGAAATGCGCAAGTCAAAAGAAATGGCCGATGAAGCCAATCGTGCCAAATCCGCATTTCTGGCAATTGTGAGCCATGAAATTCGCACTCCGATGACCGGTATTATGGGGATGATCCGCTTGCTTCAGGATACCCATATCACTAAAGAACAACGTGAGTATGTCTCTACAATTAAAGATTCCGGCGATGCTATGCTCGCTTTGCTGAATGATATTCTCGACTATGAGAAGATCGAAAGTGGCAAAATGGATCTGGAAATTATGAACTGCGATATTCGCCGTCTGGCACGCAGTATCCACACCCTGATGAGTGGTCATGCCGCATCCAAAAATGTTGATCTTATTCTTGAACTTGATCCAAGCATACCTACTTGGGTTAAGTGTGACCCAACGCGTTTGCGTCAAGTGATCCTCAACTTATTGAATAACGCTATAAAATTTACAGGAAAGGGCTCTGTTTACTTGCGCATCCGCAACCTGACCAGCGATGAACTTTCATCGCAAGGCATTTATCAACTCTATTTTGCCGTTCAAGATTCAGGTATTGGCATTAGCCCAGAAGCCCAGAAAAAATTGTTTATGCCGTTTTCTCAGGCAAGTACCAGTATCAGTCGAAAATATGGAGGGACAGGTCTTGGCCTTGCCATTTGTAAACGCCTGATTGAAACAATGGGTGGCGGAATCAGTATCAGCAGTAAGGAAAACGAAGGAAGCACCTTTTTCTTCACGCTTAATCTTCCTTCCGGTGAAGAAGAGTCAGAAGATCAACTGCCGCAACAGATCACTGAATCTATCCAAACTGATGAAATTATACTGAGCAAACCTTTGCATATCCTGATTGTTGATGATAATGGCATTAACCAAAAAGTTGTTGCAGGATTTGTTGGCAAGCTGGGATGTAGTTACAAAACAGCCAGTAATGGTCAGGAATGTCTTAGCTTACTCTCACAAGATCATTTTGATTTGATCCTCATGGATATTGAACTTCCCGATATGAACGGAATGGAAGTTACACAAAAAATCCGCAATCTTAATCTCGATCATAAAGCTTCTATCCCCATTGTCGCCCTGACAGGTAATGTCGGTGATGATGATCTTAAGGCCTATTTTGCGGCTGGAATGAATGATTTTGCACCCAAGCCTATTATATTTGAAAAAATTGCTGAGTTGCTGCTCAAAGCTGACCATCAAATGATGTTTCCGTGGAATTTAGATCAAATCAATATAGATGAAAACACGGGGGGTATCATGCAAGCTGCTGTTATACCAGAAACTCCTGTTCCTGTTGAAACTCCAGAGCCCAATACTCCTGCGTCTAATACAGTGATCCATCTTAAGATACCCAATGATGACGTTGATCCATTTGTTACTGTTCCAATGTCCGAATCTCCTCCGGTTATCAAAATCATTTCGGACTCCGAAGATTCTGCCTTGATCGAAACCAATACCGATTTTCTGGACATAGGTGATTTAAGCTTAAATGAAGAGGATGAGGATTCCTTCGCTCTGGCCGTCCGCCGTTTTGAGGAACAAGAGGCACTGAAGGCCTCTGGCAGCAGCACCCCCTCTACGTCGAGCCATCCTCACTCTCTGGCATCTTACGGGCTGGATGAATATATGCTCAAATCCCTGACATCTGGACTTCCTCCAGAGGTCATGAAAGATATCCTGGTTAGTTTTTATGAAAAAGCAGATGAGCTAATCGCCTCGATCGGGACGGCCTATGTCAGCCATAACCTCTCTGACCTCAAAGCACGAGCTCATGAACTTAAAGGAATGGCCGGAAATTTTGGTTTTAGCGAAATCAGCCGGATGTGTGCAACCATCGAAAATGCTGCCAAAAATAATGTTTATGAAGATGCCAAAGAGCCAACCGAGCATCTGGGTGATAAATATGCAGTGGCAAGAAACCGCCTTGCCCAATGGCTTGAAGAAAAGAAATAATCTCTATTTAAGGGCTTGCGTTCTTCTGTTGAATTGTGTAGTTTCTGGCTCGATTTAGAGCATTGGGGCGTCGCCAAGTGGTAAGGCACCGGTTTTTGGTATCGGCATTCGTTGGTTCGAATCCAGCCGCCCCAGCCATCTCTAAGCTATTGATTTTAAATGATTTTTATTCCCCGCACGAGCCTGCAATCTGTGGGCTTTTGCGTATGTACCCCTCCCCGCCATACTACTGAGAATCCGGATTTCGGGGGAAATTCACCCGTTTCTCTCAGTTGTGAAATTTTTATGACAGAGGAAGAAATACGACAACTCAAGCATCTACTAGCCTCCGCAGTTGAGGCAGCATGCGCAGAGCCCGGATTGCTCCTAAAAAGTGATGGCACACCGAGAGAAGGAAATGAACAAACCATCGTCTTTCGGGTAGGAATTCATCTACATGAACTTCTTAAACGTACTCAATACACTCTTTTCAATCTGGACTGTGAATATAATAAACATGATGACAACCCTAAAGAGAAGAATGATGGATCCAAAATGCGCCCTGACCTGCTCATTCATAGTCGTGGTAATGACGACCATAATATTCTGGTTGTTGAATTTGCAGGATGGTGGAAAGAATTTAAAGACCTTGAGAGCGATAAAACCAAGCTCGAAGAGCTAACTTGTTCAAACGGTGCTTATAAGTATCAACTTGGTGTTTTGGTCAAGACAAGTGACGTTGGAATTGCAGAATATGAGTATTTCAGGGATGGGAAAGTTGAAAACATCTAAAGCTACACTTCTCAACGCATTCCTTTGGGAACAGCGGGTCATGCATACTCGATACCAATTAACTCTGACAATAAAAATATAAAAAATCAATAATCCCGTTTCCAAAAGATACCGCCGCCAGCCTGTGCATCATGGCCTATTTCGCTTTGCACATTGATGCTTGGTGTAACTTCAATCTGAATATTTGCTCCACCTGAATTTGCAGCTTTGCCTTTTTCAAATTCCAGATACACTTTATCAGTCAGGTATTTCCCGACGCCCACATTTGTTTCACCATTGGTGTCCGTATCAATGGAAATATCATCCAGACCTGTTGTCGAGCGCAGCATATCAAGTGGATTGATCCCGCCATCACCGCCTTCCCCTGAAAAACGCCTGAGAGTCTGAGCCAGTTTAATGGCTTGAAAAGGGGTAATCTTGGATGCGTTCCGCCCGAATAAAATTCGAGAGAGCACTTCATCTTGTGGCAATACAGGCGTTGAAGAAAAAGCAATAGATGGTTGTGTTAAAGGTCCAGTCAAAAGAACAGACGCCGTCACATCATCGGCAGGCGTTGTCGCCTCAATATCAAGATAGGGGGATGGTGGCACCTCTCCCTGAAAACGCAAATTCGCACGCGCAAGCGTAAACCTCTTACCAAACTCTTCATAACGTCCACGTTTTGAGACAAAATTTCCATCGAATAGTGGGGTTATTGCATTCCCTGAAACATTCAGATTTCCTCCGAATTCCGCATCAAGCCCCCATCCACGTACAAAAATCCGATCGGGTGCATTCACCTTGATCGCAAGAGCAATGGCCTGCCCCACAGCGGTGGAGGAGGATTTACTTTGACGCGTAACAATATTCAGCTCTGGGATTTTGCTCTGAAATGTCTCGGGAATCATAATGTTTATATGGTTGATGTCAACTGTTCCGTTCAGAGCATAACCAACATTTGAATTTGATAAAGAAAATGTAGCGTCCATCATACCGTCAGCAAGGCGAGAAGATGGCAGATGAAAATTTTTCATGGTGATAGATAAGTCTGTATTTCCGCCAGTCGCAAAATCAAGGTGACCGTGCCCACTCATCTTTCCTTTTTCGCCGTCCGTTGCAGTTAAGGATTCAACAATCAACGCATCTTTGGTAAAAGATGAATTGACATTTAAGACGCTCAAATGAATGCCATTTTGTTCATCTGCAAATTGACCATTCTTGATTTTCAATGTTCCATTGACATCAGGCACAGACAATGTTCCCCCAAGGATGGCATTGGCCTTAAGCCCTGCCGATAATGTTTGTGATGGCTGGAGAAAAAGCGGTGATATAGCGCCAAGATCAAAGTCTGCCAACAGATCACCGGACAATGGTGAGTTCATATTCATATCGAAAGCAAACGGGAATAAAGAAAAGGTTATTGGAAACACTATGTTTGCCTGTAATTCTTTGATTTCCGAACCTTTTCCAGAAAGCGCAAGAAATATTTTTCCATCCTGATGGTTGGCATTCACTGTCATTGAAAGATTTTTATATTTTTCCGTATCAATTCCACTCCCGATAAAATTGGCTTTTGTTAAAGGGGCTGCGGGTTCACCGGACATCACCACATCCCCATTTAAACGCAGATTTCTTAGGGTATCAGGCAATACCACTGGAAAATCTGACCCAAGAAAATTTTCAGCGCTGGCCTGTAGATCAATCATATTATGGTCTAATGCCCCCGCCAGAGACACTGATGATTTTCCGAAGGTAGCCTTAAAGTCAATATTACTCAGCGTCGGGAAATCATTGGTGATATTCGATATATTAGTCACCCCTTTGAACGACACAGCATATGGAATATTTCCATTACCGATCACAGATAGATTATAAGCATCGTTGCCTGTATCTTTCATTATGACCTCTGCCTTATCCAAAGAAACCGTCTCAGACAAGGACAAATTTGATATTTGAACATTCGCACTCTGTGGCCATGGATTTTTTACATTGTCAAAATGAAATTCTGCATCTGCTTTTCTGACTTGAGTTGTTTCAAACTTGATTTGTGTGGCAGACGCCATGACATCCAGCGCCTGAGCTTCATTTACTAGTTTTAAAATAGCATCAATTTTTAATGCTCCTCCAATATCCTTGGACAACAGACTCTTGTAATAAGATAAGTCCGTGGCCGTCACTGACAATTTCCCATCAACTACATTATTTTTTGTGGAAACTTCACCTTCCCCATCCAACGTGACCTGTGGCGCCGTACCTTTTATCGACTCCAGTGTTAGCACATCATCTGCATAAGACAGTGCAGCGGAGAGCGATACCTGATCTTTCAGATAACTTGTTGTAATGTCGATATTGCCCTTTAAATTATCAGCAATATCATCCGCAGTTGCTGAGATCATAATATCAGCCACTCCCTTTTCTTTAAGGGATGATGGGACAATAACACCGTCTAAACGGATGGCGGGATGATGGTAATTTCCATTTATCGTAAAAGATAGATCGGCAGATTTCAAACTTTCCTGCGTTAATTTTTTCAAATCGGGGCACACAGCAGAAAAATTAAAGTTAATTTCTCCATCTTCCGTCAGATATCCATTCCCCTTTCCATTAAAATTACAATCGGGAGATGATATTAAAAGGTTATTCAATACAAAAGATGCTGTAGAAGGTGCAAACATCCCAACAATTTCTATTTTCTCTGGAAGCTCCACATCTCCGATTTTTGTTGATGGTTTCGGCAGAAGTGATACATCAACAGTTAGGCTCTCACCTAAATTCACCGTTGCTTTTATTATCGGTGTAAAAGATAAATTTTTTTCCATTACGGCAGCGCCGATATTCAATATTCCTACATTCAATCTAAGAATTCTAACTGTTTTAAAGTAGATATTTGGTATAGAAAACGCCGGAAGCGATTTATTTTCTGCGACTTCTTTTTCATCCCGCTGTGACATTGGCAACCGAACAAAATTTACTTCACCGGCATTGACAATCAAATCCAGTTGTCTCAACGGCATTTTCGAAAAAGAAATATCCAGCGTAAATTTATCGACCGTTGCAATGGTTCCGTCTTTATCAAGGATATTAATATTATAAATTGAAAAACCACGCACTGGATCATAAATTAATTTATTAAATGTAACGTTATAGCCGCTATCTTCTAACGCAGATGTTAGTTGTGTTTGTAAGAAGTCGTGTGCCTTTCCCGTGTTGAACGCATTAATGACGACGACAAATCCAATCTGTATGACGACCGCAAAAAATAGACATAAGGTTACAATCAACAAAAGAGCGCGGACGATAAAATGTTTTGAATTTTGAACAAGACTTCCCATCAAAATGCCTGCCCTATACTGATATAAAATTGATAACTCTGATCCAGCCCCTCTTTTTGTGTCAGCGGAGTCGCAATATCAAACCTGATTGGCCCAAACCCTGTGTAATATCTAAATCCAACACCACTACCAATTGCGAAATTGCGGAATTGCGGTGAAGATTCTGCCGTTACACTGGCTCCATCAACAAAGATGATTGCGCCGATTGTATCCGTAAATTTAGACCTTAGTTCTACAGAAAAATCAATCAACGAGCGCCCGCCAACAGGGTCACCATTCTCCTGAGGGCCAACGTCCTGATAACTATATCCACGCACAGAACCACCACCACCTGCATAAAAATGCTCGGTTGCAGGAATACCTTCTAAATTTGCCCCCCACAAACTGCCAAGTCCTGCTTTGCCAGCCAAGACAATATCCGCGTTTGTTCCCAACGAAAGATAACCGCTTCCACTAAATTGCATTTTAAAGAAAGGGTCACTTTCACCAAGAGCGTCAAAAAATGGCTCTGCTGCCGTACTCAGATTCCACCCCTTATGAGGATCCAGTTTATTATCCCGAGTATCATAGGAAATTGTTTGTGGAGCCGAAAGAAGACCATAGGTATTCGTACTATCATCTGTTTTATTATCAATGCGTGTCACAGACAAATCAATGCCCGTACTGGCAGAAACATATCTGCCTATATTTCGGTGTACCGATGTTCCAACCTTACCCCCAACTTCGTCATAGGCATCTGTATTCTGCCTAATCAAAGATGAAGTAAGTGATAAGGTCTGATTTTTACGCAAGAAATACGGTTTGTTGAAATTCAGATCCAGACTTTGTTTTAAGGAAGAGAAATTAAGTGCTGTTTCTAGCTTCTCTGCTGATCCTAGAAAATTACGATGTTCCCATCCCAAAACAGTGCCCAAGCCTTCATCGGAATAATAAGTAAACCCCGCGCTCACGCTTCTTTGTGCACGCTCACGCAAATCAATTGTAACCGGAACAGTGCCGTCTTTGTCCGGAGTCTCAGGAAGTTGTATCTGCACGCGAGAAAAAAGCCCTCCTTGCAACAAAGTGGTTTTGTAGGATTCAACCTTTTTACGACGAAAACAATCCCCTTCTTTCCATGGTACAAGTTTTCGTAGATATTCTTCTTTTACACTACCATTCCCTTTAAAGACCGTATTGCCGAAATGCCCCTGCCGACCTGCATCCACTCGAAAATTTACTTGTCCCTTATGTTCTTTCTGATCAAGGTAGACTTCATTTGTAACATCTAGGGAAAAATAACAACTATCCTTGCGGATATTTTGGGAGAGGGTGCTTTGCATAGCCAAAACAGATTCCGCATCCAAAATCATTGCCGACTTGATCTGCTGTTCATCTAAATTTTTGATATATTCTTTTGGAGATAGAGCGATTGAAGAAATATGGAATTGTTGTCCGTAATCAATGTTGTACTTTCCCGATAATTCCTTCTGGCCTCTTGAAAAACGAATTTTTGCGTTATAATACCCCTTTGCATACAGTGCCTTTAAGAGATCCGCATGAATTGTTTCCTCAATATATTCTTCTTCACGAGAACGATTGTCCTTATCTTTGGAAAGAGTTTTGACCTTTTCTTTGAGGATCTCATTCAAAATTGTCTGAAGATAGTCGGATGAAATTTTATCGTCTTCATTGCGGGTCAGGCTATAATCTGTTTTGACGTCTGTCAATATATCTGCGATTGAGCACGCCCCAAGCGGTAGCAAACAAACAAATGCCAGAAGTGATCTTCCAGTTTTAAAGGGCATGAACAATTTCAACATACAGAACAAAAAATGTTAAAGGTGAATGGTTGGTTGAGCTTGCAAGTAATCGGAGTAAAACGCAACTTTTTAGGCATTTTCAATACCATAATACTAAAAATCATTCCGTTTCATTTATTATAGCAAGCCTTTGATCTGCTTTCGATAACCATCGCGGCGTTTTTTATTGTGTTAGGCCTGACATGGCAAAGAAAGCCTTGCGCCGACGAAGCAATTCATTCTTGATACACATGCATTCTTGATACACATGCATTCTTGATACACATGCATTCTTGATACACATGGATTGCCGCGCTTCTTTTGGTCGCTCGCCATGACGTTTAAGAAGAATTATCTAAACCGTCTTAATCTCAATCTTTCCTTCGAGCGTTCTTTGAACGGGGCATTTGGCGGCAACGTCGATGAGTTTTTGGCGTTGATCCTCGGTTAGTTTATCACCATACACCGTGATTTGTTTTTCAAATACCGCGACCTTATCGATTATTTGAAAAGTGACTTTGACCGCGACCTTATCCAGTGGCCATGCTTCTTTCAACGCGTACCAGCGCACGGTCATGGCGGTGCATTCACCTAGGGCTACTGTGAGCAGATCATAAGGTGCTGGGCCTAGGTTCTTTCCGCCAGCATCCTCTGGTTCATCGCCCTTAATCGTATGCCCTGAAACATTCATGGAGACAGCAAAATCGCTCTCGCCCGTTTCGGTCACCTGCGCGGTTATTTTTTTATTTTCTGACATTTTAATCTCCTTTGTAATGTTTACAGCCCTCGCGCCTGACGTTTCTCGCAATAAAGTACAAGACAGGTTCTTCCTTAGAGAGCGTTGATTTATCGTTGAACCAAAGTTAATTCATTTGATTATGAATTATAATGCATGAGGCTTTCGGTCAGCGTATCGATCAGGGGGGTGATTTCTTGGTTAAATTGTTTTGCCTTGCCTTCCGGTAGGGTATCGGCGAAAGATTCACATCTTTTGTTTATTTGCGCGCTCAACTGTTCAATAGACGTTGGATTTTTCTCTATAGATTTATTTTGCTCGACTAATCTTCTGGTCATCATATTCACGATTGCCCGAATTGTTACATCAGAGTTTTGAAGCTTTTCCTGCAATTTTTTTTGAGTAATTTCGATTAAAATCGTTTCGGTTACAGCCTCAACATTTGCGGTTCTTTGTCCTTCATTAAACAGAGCCATTTCACCAATAATTTCCCCAGCACCCAATTTTCCCAATATATTTTTTGTTTTTTCTTTCAGGGTATAGATTTCGACTTCACCTGATTGGATCAAGTATGCCCTATCCCCTTTTTCCTTTTCCTGAAAAATGATTGTTCCCGCACTTACTTTTTTTTGTGTGCGTTTTGGGCTTGGGGTATTAGATTCCTGCATATAACCCTCCGGATTCCATAACGACCAATACTATGTATGACAAATGCGTTAGGTTATGCGCTTCCTGATCCGCGCCCAATGCCCACCAAAATTTGAATTGGGATGGATTCCATTGAAAATCCTGAGTTAACAGTGCTTTTAAGCGGTCTATACAACCATGCAACAAAATATCGACTACCCCCAGCCAGACGAGTGACGGGGCAAAAATCAACATCAGAATAGCAGTTCCTATGCCGTGAATTCCGGCATGAACCAATAGAGGTTTATAACCATTCCAGCCTTCATGACTTTTCGCTGTTGCCATCCAATTTGTTTGCAATAAAAAATCACACACAAATTGCTTCAGACGGAAACACAGGTATAAAATCACCAATGTTGTTAGAGTCATTTTTTCTGTCCCACTGGGTAAAAATTACTATACACGCTATCATCCATCAATTAACGTTTTACTAATTATTTCGGCGGACTATGTCTTAGTGAAAATTTCATACCTTCAACTAACCGACTGTATTTTATCATGACAGAAAATTACAAAGACATTAAAGCTGGTCACGTTCTTATCCATCAGGGGGACGTTTTATCCCGATCTGCTTATATCATCGAAAAAGGTCGCGTTGAAATCCGTGTGCGTAAAACAGACGGAGAAATTCAAGTGGTCGGAAGCCGTGGCCCAGGATCATTGATAGGTGAAATGTCCTTGATTGATGATGCTGCGCGTTCTGCCAGCGTTATTGCGTTAGAAGATTGCAGCCTTCTGGAAATAACACAAGACGATTTCCAGCATCGTCTTTCGTCCAGCGATCCTGTTATGCAGGCGATTTTGGGGGTCTTGATTACGCGCTATCGTGATACATTATCCCGTTCCGTTATTATTTCCGACACACCCGGATACCCGAATCCCGAAGTTCTTGAGCTTCATTATCTGGAAAAAGCCAATACACTTAAAGACTTGAAGCTTGAAAATGAGTTTCGTGATGCCATGTCCAATGGTCAGTTATCTTTGCATTACCAACCTATTGTTGACCTTGTTAGTGCTGATATTATTGGTTTTGAAGCTTTAATGCGCTGGATTCATCCAGAGAAAGGGTTTATTTCTCCGGCTGTCTTTATTCCTATGGCCGAGCGCTCCGGATTAATCATTGACGCCAGCCAATGGGCTTTGCGTGATGCCTGCGCGTTTATCAAGACCGTTAATGCTCTTGATCCCTCCCGTCCACCAAAATATGTCAGTGTCAATTTTAGTTCCAAGGATATTGCTGAAGATACCTTTTTACAAAGCATCCTTTCAACCTTAAAAGAATTTGATGTTTCTCCTGCCCATATCCAACTCGAGATTACAGAGAGCTTGTTAATGACACAGCCTGAGAAAGCCAAGGTTACGCTCAATGCCTGCCGAGACGCGGGATTACGGATTGCAATTGATGATTTTGGTACTGGATATTCGTCTTTGTCCTACCTTCATAATTATCCGATTACCGCCCTGAAAATCGATCAAGCTTTTATCAGGGATATGCTCAAAAACCCAAGCAGCCTAGAACTCTGCCGTTCGATTGTCACATTGGGGAAAAACCTGAATATGTCTACGATTGCAGAAGGGATAGAGGGCTTGGCAGAAGCCAACGCCTTGATTGAAATCGGATGCGACAGTTGTCAGGGCTATTATTTCTCCAGGCCTGTGCCTGAGGCGGCTATTTTGGATCTTTTGGCACAATCCCACGACTTTAAAGCAAAAATGGGCTAGAATTGTCCCATTGCTTCATAAAGTAATATTATATCAATTCTTTTTTGCTATTCTGGTCATTCGGGTCGAGCGCAAACGCTCGCTTTTTGTTATACTATAAATGGTTTATTACCCATTTTGAACTGAGGTAACAGGTTATGAGCGAAGTAAACGGATCTCCTGTCGGGTTGGTTGCTGAAATCAATGGTTTGGCACATGTGTCCCACCCTGATGGCACGCAAGAAACAATGAGCAAGGGGCAACCCGTGTTTCAAGGTGATATCATCGAAACAGATGAAGCCGGAGCGGTTAATATCACGTTTAATGATGGAACTGTTTTTGCCGTTTCAAATGATGCAAAAATGACTATAGACGAATTTGTTTATGATCCGGACAAAGATGGAGAAGGTCAGGCGGATGTTTCCGTTGTTCGTGGTGTTTTTCTTTATACAAGCGGTTTTGTCGGAAAAGAAGATCATAATGATGTTCACATCAAAACGCCAGTGGGATCTATAGGAATTAGGGGAACAACCTTGACCGGTTTTATTCCCGAGGCCGGTGACACAGAAGCCCCTCGCATTTCCCTAATTGAAGGAGCAATTATGGTGACGCCCAATCAGGGTGATTCCATCCTTTTGGACGAGTCCAGAGAAACCGTTGTCCTTAACTTTTCAGGAACTGAAGCTCATAATATTGGGGTCATTGATGCCGAAAGCATGATCCAATCGTATAACGTTGTGCGCAGTGTGGCTCCCGAACTTTTTAGTCCAGTGTCCGATGCTTTAGGGCATCCAACTTCTGGAGAGGTTGTGGATCCCGATCATGGCGCCCATGGCGAAGATTCCAATCCTGAACAACATTCACAATCATCTCTTCCGGAGGATGCCACCAGCACTGGTAGTCCTGGCGAGGAAGACTCCTCCCAACAAGCACAAGATGATGCCGCTGCCACGGCGGATGGTCTTCCATCCGATTCTGGTGATAATCTTCCTGTGGAAGAAACTCTTCTGGACAGCCAGCCTTCCATTTTTCCCGATGATGGGCTCATACCGCTCATGCCGATGGAAAACCATCCTCTGTTGAATTTTTTGAAACCACCGTCACTTCTTACGGGGACTAACGATACAGGTCTTTTAAACACAGCCGATGGCTTCCCTGCTGGCTCGGCCGGAACTGATACTTTGTTTTTTGTTTCAGACAATCATGCTCCTATTGCACATCAGTCTCAACATACTTTTCTGGAGCAAAGTCTCCTTGAAGGAACAACCCAAAGATATAATTTATCCAGTTTCTTTTCCGATCCGGATGGGGATGCTCTGACATACAAAATATCAGGGACACAACCCCAAGGAACAAATCTTTTCTCTGCCCTTTGGTTTAATGCCAATAATGAATTATTTGTCAAAGCCTCTTCGAATTTATCCGCTGACGCAACAGGCAAAATTTTTATACAGGCAACAGATGGGCTCTCTGTCAGCCAGACTGTCGAGTTTTCTTTTAATATTATTGATTCCTCAGTTCCATCACTCACCTTTACAAGTGGAAATGACACTCCATCACCTCTTGGTGGAGCTGGGGGGGAAAGATTTTCAATGTTGGCCGGAAATGATACACTCACGATTTCTTCATCATCAAGCAACAATCATGTCTTTTCTGGCTTTGGGGATGATACTGTCACTGTCAACAGTTCTAATAACAAAATTTACGGTGAAGCTGGAAATGATACGCTTTATATAGCAGCAGGATCAACATCAGGGAATACTATTTCCGGCGGAGATGGGAATGATAATCTGAGCGTCTATTCAAGCCTTGGCGGCAACACCGTTTTTGGTGGCGCGGGAAGAGATACGATCACACTGAATAATTTCGCAACATCAAAACTTATTGCCAATGATCTTTTGATTGATGCCGGAAGTGGATATGATACCCTTCTCCTTGATAATGTTTCCAGTATAGATCTCAGTGCTATTGATGCGTCTCATCTACACAGCATTGAGCACATTAAATCGATCAGCTCGACGACAGCCGTATACCTTAATATCCATGACATTGTGGAACATAGTGATACCGGATTTATTGTGATCGACAACGTTGCATCTGTTAATGTCAGCAGTAGCGCAGGATTTAATAATCTGGTTATAAAGGCTGATAATATTTCTAATCCATTTGCTGTTGATGCCATTATATATGACGTGTATTCAAATGGTTCACAAACTTTGTATATTGAAGATGGAATAAACCTGACAGGAACAGGCATATAGGACTTGACCTGTTTCTTTGATTGTATCCTATTTATTTTTCTGTTGCGATGTGCACACCACTCCATTGGGGGTCAGGGTTATTTATCTGAAAATCCGTTATGCGCTCTATCATCATGATATAGTATTTTTTCAGTTCATCCGGTGTTATCAAATTTATCTGATTTAGAATTGACAATGCTCTGTCCCATTCTTCACGGCGATACGCGCCCAACATATCTTTATGCATTTGCTCAAGATGATTGAATTCTTTCGTTCGGGTTGCCGATAAAATTGTAAATATTCTGACCTGCTTATCTTTCCCTTTGACTTTAATAATGTCCAGTTCAAGCACTGAGAATTCAGGTATTTTTTTTGCAGTTTCTTCTCCAATAATAATATCCACACCGTAGGTTTTTGTCTGTCCTTCCAAACGCGAAGCCAGATTAACCGTGTCCCCCAAAACAGAATACGCGAAGCGTTGACGTGATCCCATATTTCCAACAGCCGCAGGACCTGAATTAACGCCAACTCCTGCCCTCAACATCAGAAATGGACGACCTTGTGCTTTAGCTTTTTCCTCCAGCATAGCGTTTACCGGTATCAAGGCTTTTTTCATCGATAATGCGGCCAAGCATGCGCTGCGTTCATGTTCAGGGTCAAAAAGGGGCGCGTTCCAAAATGTCATCATAGCGTCCCCCATATATTTATCGATTGTTCCGCGGTACAACATAACTTGTTCAGACATAGGGGTTAGAAAGTCATTCATAACCTGAATAAGTTCATTGGGCTCCATCTTCTCTGAAATGCTAGTAAACCCACGAATGTCTGTGAACATAACAGTCACATCTCTAATTTCTCCTCCCAGAGACAAGCTCTTCGGATTTTTAGTAAGTTCATGCATATATTCCGGAGAAATATATAACCCAAATGCCCGACGAACTCTGCGACGCTCCAGTTCCGTTCGAATATATGTCAGAATCGAGGATAGAAAATAAATCACTAAGATTGTGAGCGAAGGATATACCGGATCAATCAATATTCCTTGATTCTCGTATGCCCAGAAGGAGGAGAATGAAACTATTATTGCTAATAATATCACGACCAAACCCAGCAAAAGGGCATTTACGAATGGCGATAAAGCAATAGCAGCCAAAGCTACAATTGCGGCAAAGATTATTTCAACGGATTTCATAAAGTCTGGACGAGACAAAAACCGTCCACTCATGATTTGTTCTATCATATTCCGGTGGACATCAACCCCCGGGGTTTCGATGCTTAATGGAGTTGAACGAATATCTTTAAGGCCAACAGAGCTTGTTCCTATTAAAACAATCTTGTCTTTTATTTGATCGGGCTGTACCAAGCCTTCGTATATCTTATAAGCTGGAATGAACTTACTCATATCCAATGGAGAATAATGGATATAAAATCTTGCATCACGACCCATGGGTATTGAATATTTTCCGCGTCCCAAAAGATAAGGATAGGACAAATAAGTTAATTCACTTTCTTTCAGCGATCTGATTTTGTGAGGATTTTTAGGATCTTCGGCAACCCGCAATGCTTCCAGAGTTAAAGACGGGTATATATGAGGGCGACCTTGCTGATCGCTGACAACAAACAAAAGAGGAACGCTTCTGACCGTTCCGTCATCATCTGACATCTGACCGAAACTTCCATTTCCTTCTGCCGATTTTTCTAAATCTACTAGGTTTGTAATGACGCCAGGCGGATCATATAAACCTTGATAAAAGTCTTTCATTTCTTTTGAGAGTAAGATCGGTCTGGAAATAGTTGGCAAATGGCGCGTCGCGGTATATGAAGTTGACCAAACAAATCCTGTCACTACATTTCCGACCTGTTTGAATGTGTTTGCCAACACAGCATCATGATCGGGCATGGAGTTCAATGCCGTCTCAATTTGAGTATTTAAATTTTCTTTCGGCATTTTTTTTAGCAGCACTGTCGGAGACGTTCTGTCTTCTTCAGCAAATACCATATCAAAAACAATTGCCTTTGCGCCCAGATCTTTTAATTTTACTACCAACCGAGCTACGTCCGTACGTGGCCATGGCCACTGTCCCATTTTATTATCCTGTAACGAGACTTCGTCAATATCAACAATTACAACCTGATTATTGCTTTCTCTTGGATAGTAGCGGTTATAAGAATCAAAAGCCCAGTACCTCAAACCTTTTACCCAAGTGTAATCCTCTATGCGCATGGATAAGAATCCTACCAATAACGCCAGAAGAAGAATTATATGAACGCCGCGATTTACCAATAAGGATTTAAGCACGCTTTCAATTCCTATCGTTCAGTAAACGCACGATCTTTCATGCGTAGAAATGGCTTCATTAAATATTCCAGAATAGATTTCTTTCCTGTAATAACGTTTACTTCCGCAACCATTCCGGGGGTTATCGGCAAAGGATGACTGGAATCTCCAAGATGATTGCGAGATGTTTTTACCTCAATTTCAAAATAAATATTGCCATCTTTACTTGTAATGCTACTGGCACCAACCCTTGTTACTTCACCATCGAGATAACCGTAGCGGGCAGCATCATAAGATGTCAATTTCACTCGTGCAGGCAGGCCAACTTTTAAGAAGGCAACATCACTTGGAAGGATGCGCGCTTGTATTTTTAATTCTTCATCAACAGGAATGATTTCAGCCAACTTCATTGCGGGCTCTACAACTCCACCTACCGTGCGTATTGCAATATTATTAACGACACCTTCTACAGGTGACCGAATTTCCCGACGATCGACTCTGTCACCAATTGTTTTCAAGCTTTGTTCCAAATCCGCGAGTTTTATTTCCGTTTCATTCAACTCACCAAGAGATTGTGTGCGAAATTTATCCGCCTGATCCTCTTTTTGTTTTTTTGCTCCGTTTAGTTCAGCTTCCAGACCTGCTTTCTTATCGCGGGCAATACTATATGCTCCATTGGCATCACTTAATTCACGTTGCAAACGCAGCTCTTCAATCTGGGGAATTGCTTTTTGCGCTACCATTTTTGAAGTTATAGCCAATTCTTTTTTTATTAGGCTACTGTTATAGCTGTTCTTGGACATTTGAGATTCATTTTCATGAATTTGCGATGCAATGCTGACTATCTGATTATCGATTATATCCAATGCATTGCGATATTCTTTTTGGCGCGACTGATACAAATCCATTTCATTGGCTGCAATTTTTTTTGCCCGATCCTTGAGCTCCTCAGGTATAATAAATTCCTGTCCTTTACTTTCAGCTTCCAATCTTATTTTTCTAAGCGTCAGGGCGGCCACCCGTGCTTCGGCGCTTCTTTCTTCGGATGCAAAGGCAACTTCACTCAGGCGCATTAAAACCTGCCCCTTTTTCACGATATCCCCTTCCTTAATCAAAAGGTCATCCAGGATTCCTCCTTCAAGCGACTGGACAATTTGAGCATGACTGGATGGAACAACTTCTCCACTTCCACGCGTAATCTCATCAACGGTGGAGACTGATGCCCAAATATACAAGACGATGACAAGGGTACAGACTGTATAGAGAAAAATTCCAGAAACGGCAGGGGGGTCTGCATAATTTTGGGCTTCCAGGTCATCCATAAACGGGATTTCTTCAGGTTCAGGTTTTTTCATTCTGCTTGCCCTCCGATTTTTCCTGTCTTCAAAGCATCAAGAACGGCGTCGCGCGTATCATCCATGATAATTTGTCCATTCTCGATCAAGATCAGGCGATTAACCAATGGCAAAAGGGATGTACGATGGGTAATAAGCAAAAGTGTCTGACTTGGCGGCTGATTTGCGATCAGGTGGATAAAATTCTGTTCCGTTTGGATGTCCATAGCGTTGGTTGGTTCATCACAAATCAATATTTCTGGATTTAAAAGCAATGCCCTTGCCAAAGCGATGCATTGTTTTTGGCCTCCACTCAAACCATCTCCTCTTTCTCCTACTTGTGCTCCGTAGCCCAAAGGATGAGTTGAAATGAAGTCGTGAGCTCCTGCCAGTTTTGCACATCGCAAAATTTCTTCTTCGCACGCATCAGGGACGCTGGTGGCGATATTGTCTCGAATTGTCCCGCGAAAGAGTGTTATATCCTGTGCGATATATCCGATATTACGCCGCAAATCGGATGGATCTATTTGCAGATAATCTGTTCCGTCAACCAATATACTCCCTTCAGTTGGCTCATAGAGCTTCATCAACAGTTTTGAAACCGTGCTTTTTCCAGAACCAATGCGTCCGATAATTCCTATTTTTTCTCCGGATTTGATGTCAAAAGACACTGCTTCAAGAACGTTATGCGTTGTTGAAGGATAAGAAAACGATACTTTATTAAAACGAATATTTCCTTTCAGATCAGGACGGTAAAGAAATTCCTTTCCGGCAGGTCTTTCTTGAGGGGCAGACATGATTTTGTTTAATGCCCTGATTGCACCAGATGTATGGTGAACTCTGCTTATCAAATTTGCTACTTGCGTAATCGGCCCGAGAGCGCGTCCCGAAAGAATGACGCAGGCAATCAAAGCCCCCATAGACAAATTGCCTTCTTTTATCAGATACATTCCAACCAGAACAATAACAACCGACGAGCATTGCTGAACCCATGTCGAAATATTGACACTCAATGCAGAATAATGTCTTGATTTTAAGGCTACATTTGCGTTTTCAGAGACATGAGCCGCGTATTTTTTGCGCAAACGTCCATCTGCCCCTAATGATTTAAGAGTTTCAAGTCCGTAAATTGTTTCAACCAGAAGGCCATGTTTTGTTTCTGCTGTGCGCGTTGCCAATCCAACATATTTTTTGATCGGAATTTGTAAAATCAGTGCCGCCACTACGGACAAAATCATCATAAACAATACGATCAAGCCAATCCAGCCGCCAAGACTGTAAATTACAAGCAAGAAAAGAAATGCAAACGGTAAGTCTACCAGCGTTGCTATAGTAGCCGATGCCATAAATTCACGAATGGACTCTGTTTCTTTCAACATACTGGCAAAAGACCCGCTTGATGTCGGGCGATGCTCAAATTTCATATCAAGAACACGATCAAACAGCATGCGCGTCAAACGAACATCAACATTTCTTCCAGCAAAATCAGTGAAATATCCCCGTAATGTCCGAATAAAAAAATCGAATGTGAATACAATTACTGCGCCTATCGCCAATGCCCATCCTGTTTCCAAAGCATTATTGGGGATAACGCGGTCATATACATTCATGATATAAACAGGAGATACCAAAGCAAAAATGTTTATTAATACAGATGCGAAAAACATTTTTTTATACAAGTTACGATTTTGTCTTATCATATCCCATAACCACGAATATGCAGGCCGATCAACTCTCAAGGAAGGATCAATAAAATCGGGTTTGGGTTTCAATAGAATTAGTGATCCGGCATAGATTTCAGTTAGATCCTTTAAAGGAACCTCCTTGTCTTTGCGCGTTTTATGATCCCATATAGTTGCCGTCTCTTTTTTTATTTTTTTGAGAACACAGCATTCATCCCGCTTGAGAAGGATGAGGGCAGGCAATGTTGATTCAGTAATATTTTTTAGCTCTCTTTTTTGAACTTTCGAGACTTTAAAGCCAACTCGTTCTGCAGCTTCAATACATTGTGCAGGATCTACACGGATACCGTCATAGGCCAAACCTGCCTTTAAAGATTCTGCAGATTTTGAATGCCCATGAACCGCTGTCAGATGGGATAGACACTCAAGTAACGGGTCATACGGGCGGACTTTACTGGCCATGACTAAAAGTCGTGAGCGCAAGCTTTTCTTGTAATTTTCCCATTGCTCCCAAAACAGCATATTGCGCAGCTAATGACCTATATTCATTGTTCAGAACATCCATCTTGTTCCTCAAAACCTGATTTTCTCCTTGCAAGATTTGCAAGGCGCGAACTTTTCCTCCTTCAAATTGAACTTTGTACGTTGAAAGAAGATTCTGGCTGGTTTCAAGACGCTCTTGGGCAAATGCCAATTGTTCGTCAGCAGTCATCATATCCGAACAAGACACTTGTATTAACGCTTTTAATTGCCGCGAGACTTCTTCTTGATACGCTCTGGATTTTCTTTCATCGGCGGCGGCTTTTTCGATTTGAGCAAGCTCCGCTCCTCCTGATGATAAGCTCCAATTCAAGCGGATCAATGCCCGATTGTCTTCGACCTCTCCGCCGATTATATCGTTAACATCTTTACGATAAGCCGATAATTCTCCACTGACTGTCGGGTATAAAGCAGAGTTTTGAGCCTTACGCGTTAGCTTGGCTGCCTCGACTTCACGTTCCAGTTTTTTAATTTGGGGGTGCGAAATTAGAGATTCAGAAATAGCTTGATCTGCATTTGATGGAAGGTCGGCTTTTATGCTTTCCGGTTTTTTCATCTCCCCTTCCGGTATATGTCCTGTTAATCTTGCATATTCCGCATCGGTTGCACGTACTTGCCCTTGAAATTCTGAAATCATATCCCGAATGTCAATCCCAAGCGCTTTGGCTTGCTGCAACTCGGCATCATCAGCCATGCCTTCATTGACCATTTTTGAAATCTGATTTTCATAGCCTTTCAAAGTGTCTTGATGCTGGATCAAAAGATCCAGGCTTTGGCGGGTTCTTAGGGCATTCAAATAGGCCATTGTTGTTTGTAAAACCAATGTTTCCCGCACGTTTTGTAAATCCAATTCAGCCGATTTTGACTTTTCTTCAGCGGCATCGACCAATCTGGGAGTTTTCATCGAATCAAATATCATTTGATTCAAGGTCACCGATCCTTCCCACATATTCGAATAACCTGCGCCGCGCGTGGTATTAAATCCACGACTCGTTGCATTATTTCCATAGACTCGACCCGCCGCAGTTGATAGCGAAACAGATGGATAATAATTTGATTTTGTAGCGCGTAAATCTTGTTGCGCGGATGTTTGGGTGGCCAAGGCTTGCTCCAAAGTCGGGTTTTTAACCAAGCTTGCCTGAATAGCTTCACGCAAAGTCTCTGCCTGAACGCAAGGCGCAAGCAGAAGCAAAGCAACAAAGCAACATGACCCTTTAAGGGCGGTAGATACTGGTATGCGAAACATTACCTGAAGATCCCTTTGAAAAAAGGTAAAGATATTCGGGTATTCTACAGAAAATAGACCGGATCGACAAGGGTGGTTCATTCATCCCTTCATATCTTGTCATTTTTTTTCGTAAAATTCATTTGGGAAAATTTATTGGTTTAATTCGTATGGTCAAATTTTATGAATCAACCGATTTTCTGGACAATTTTGTGATACAAAGGTTCATGACATTGATGAAAGATATTATCAGGCAAGGCCTGAACAAATGGGAAGTATGGATTTCTTTGGCGGCGGTTGTGGCGATTGCGCTGCACTTTCTCCTTATAGGCACGGCATTTAGTGACTTTCCTCTGTTAGGAGTCATGATTGCAGGCGGCGTTCCTCTGCTGATCCAGATTGCGTCAAAATTGCTCAAGGGTGATTTTGGTGCTGATTTAATGGCGATTGTTGCGTTGATTACGGCGGGGATTCTGGGTGAATATCTGGCGGGGGTTTTGATTGTTATTATGCTTTCGGGCGGTCAGGCTCTGGAATTTTATGCTATGCGTAAAGCATCGTCGGTTTTAAGAGCTTTATCGGAACGCATGGCTTCTATTGCCCATCGCAAAAAAGGCAGCGGGACGGAAGATATTGCTTTGGCCGAAATTGCGATTGGGGACGAGATTATCATACACCCCCATGAAACAGCTCCGGTTGATGGTATCGTCATTGAAGGTCATGGCTCTATGGATGAATCCTACCTGACGGGCGAGCCTTATCATGTCACCAAAGCCACAGGGTCACCTGTTCTCTCTGGTGCGATTAACGGTGACGCCGTCCTTATGATCCGTGCGGAAAAACTGGCGATTGATTCTCGTTATGCCCAGATCATGAGCGTGATGCAAGACGCCGAACAAAAACGTCCGACCATTCGCCGTCTGGGTGACCAGATCGGGGCGATCTTTGCACCACTGGCTCTTATTGTTGCATTAGGGACTTGGTATTTTACAGGAGATTCTTTGCGCTTTCTGGCGGTGTTGGTGGTTGCAACACCCTGCCCGCTGTTGATTGCAATTCCGATTACCTTGATTAGTGCTATTTCAATGGCGGCAAAGCGCGGGATCATTATTAAAGACCCAACAGTTTTGGAACGGTTGCCGACCTGTCGTACTGCCATTTTTGATAAGACGGGTACTCTCACCTATGGCAAGCCAGAAGTCACGGATGTTATTCCTGCGAAGGGATTCGATGGTGATGATATTTTGCGTTGGGCTGCCAGTCTTGAACAGTATTCCAAACATCCTCTGGCCGGTGCAATTTTAGCCGCAGCGGACAAAAAAAATCTGGCATTGTTGGTGGCCAGTGCGGTGTCTGAAAAATCCGGTCAAGGTTTAACTGGGACTGTAGACGGCCATGACATTACCGTGACCAGTCGCAATAAATTTTTGGCTGTCCATCCTGATATGAATAACCATCTTCCCGAAACAGCTGCGGGTCTGGAATGTTTGATCCTGATGGATGGGACATACGCTGCTACGTTGCGCTTGCGCGATGCACCGCGTAGTGATGGAAAACCGTTTATCGAGCATCTTGCACCGATGCATCAATTTCATAAAGTTATGATTGTGTCCGGCGATCGCGAATCCGAAGTAAAATATCTGGCGGATCTTCTGGGGATTCATGATATGCACGCATCGCAAAGTCCCGAACAAAAAGTCGCCATTGTGCGGGCAGAAACTGCGCGCGCCCCCACTCTTTATGTGGGGGATGGTATCAACGATGCGCCTGCTCTGGCTTCTGCCACTGTCGGCATAGCTTTTGGACAGCATAGCAGCGTCACCGCAGAGGCAGCGGGTGCCGTCATCATGGAAAACTCATTGGTGAAAGTCGATGAGATGATGCATATCTCCATTTCCATGCGGCGGATCGTTCTGCAAAGTGCGCTCGGTGGTATGGCGCTCTCTTTGGTGGCGATGGGGTTTGCCGCAGGCGGCTTTATCACGCCAGTCGCAGGGGCGTTATTGCAAGAAGTCATTGATGTTTTGGCCATCGTCAATGCCCTGCGCATGACATGGCAAAAACGGATTGAAGCGGATATTGGGGGGTAGTCCTTTATTTTAAAAACTTCACAAAAGTTATTTTGTCATCTTCCACGCTGTAAAAATCTTTTTGTCGAGAGGATTGTGTGAATCCTGATTTTTTGTAGAACGCATGAGCAGATGCGTAATCTTTCCGTGACGATGTTTCGGCATAGAGTTGTGTTCCGCCTGCGGTCTTAACCGCCTTTTCTGTTACGCTCAAAAGCTGCGCGGCAACCCCTTTCTTTTGATGTGTCTTCTCTACAACAATCCAGTACAAATCATAACTGGATTCGGTCAAAGGAATACGTCCGAAACAAGTATAGCCAACAATTTCTCCGGCTTCTTCAAGAAATACGAAAGAATATCCGGATTTTTTTTCACCTTTCAGCGCGGCTTCGGCGACTAGTTCTCCGGCAACATTGACTTCCTCGGTGCTGAAAACGCCGGATTTTTCGGTCAAATTACGGATAGCTTCTACATCGCCAAGTTTGACAATACTTCTGATACGCGGGACTGATCTTCTGTCTTTATGCGTCTTGAGAGAAAATTTTGGATGGCTTTTTTCGCTAGCAGCTTTGTGTAAACCAGAGAAAAATTTCTGTGCATTGGTGCCTAGCGTTTGAGTGCGGTATCCGCCTTCTTGGACTACTAACGTAGGTAAATCCAACGCACCGATCACACCACCAATCCGATCAAAGTCAGCCGCGCGAAGTGTCCATGTTCCTGTCGGGTCGGCCTTAGCCGTATCCAACCCTAGTGCCACCACCAAATAGGCAGGATCATATTCTCTGATCCGTTTCAGTGCCTTGTTCAGGTGTTTTAGATATTCTTCCGGTTCCAGATTTTCCGGCAACGGCATATTGAGATTATAGCCATAGCCAGTTCCTTCCCCCATCTCGTCAGCAAATCCCGTAAAATAAGGATAAGCAAATTTCGGATGGCCGTGCAGCGAAATGGTCAATACGTCGTTGCGCTTGTAAAATATATCTTGCTGGCTGTTGCCGTGGTGATAGTCGATATCCAGAATAGCTACCTTGCCGTACTGGCTCAAATAATTTGCACCGATGGCGGCATTCGCAAAATAGCAAAAGCCTCCAAATGATCTACGCTCTGCATGATGACCGGGGGGACGGACAAGCGCGTAAGCCGTTCTTGCACCAGAAACAATTGCCTCTGCCCCTGTCAACGCACAATCCACAGCCGAACGCGCAGCCTGATATGCTTCGGCATTCAGAGGTGTAAACGTATCGATACAGTAATACCCTGCCAAAAGCGGCGTATCCACTGGCTTTCTATCCTGATTGCGAATTGGGAAGACGTAAGGATAAACAGACTTTCCTTTTGGAACACTTAGACAGGCTTTTTTCAAAAATGACACATAATCTGCATCATGAACGCCAAGAATATGTTTATCGTTCCAGGATTTTGCCGGTCTTTTTTCAATAAAGGACAGTTTTTCAAGCTCGCGCAAAATAACCTTGATCCTCACCGGACTTTCGACATACCCATGCTCTTTGACATGATGAATTTCATGCCCTTCATTAGCGATCAGGATAATGTTTTTTGATTTTTCCAGTGCTGGTGTGTAGGAAGAAGACTCAGCTTTGATGTATTTTGGTTCGCGCAAAGACACGCCCTCAAGCGGAAATGATTTTACAACCTTGTCGATATAGGCTGGATCACACAGATCACTGTATTTGCGTTCGAGGATTGCGCGCACAGCCTTGCGCATGAATTTTCCATCCGGCAAAGGATTACCCAGAGTATCGATAACCAGATATGGAGGATCGGTATCGTCTGGTTTTGTTGGCGTTTCATAGAATGTACCCGTTATCACACGGACACCATAACGCTCGTAAAACGCGAGACGCCGTGCATTTTGTTTACGAATTTTCGGGTCGGGCGAGAGCACCGGATCATCCGGCAGACATTCCATGAGGATACAACTCGCACCCATATTCAAGGCTTCGTCGCGGACACGTTCATACAAGGCTCCGCCTAAGCCCTGACCGGTCATGGTTTTTCCGGCGGCGATAAAATCAAGATAACAAAACCCGATATCCGTGGCGTGCATTATCAGGGCAAAACCGTCAACAGCTGCGTTTTTGTGCTGTGAGACCAACAAACGGCTCTGAAATCTGTATTTCATGGCATCGTTCAGTTTTTTTGGAAGATCGGTGACTTCATGGTCTTTGAGCGCATCAAACTGCGTACGCAAAATATCCTGAACCTGTGCCACTATAGCGCGGTTGGCGGGGGCAGAGGCATCAAGAATACGGCGAATACTGAACATGTTCCCTTATACGCTTTCTAATAGCCTTTGAGGAAGAAGTCTTTTAATAACTTCTGTTGCGGATAGCCCTGTCTGCATGGCAGCTGCCATAAATCCAGCATCAGATGACAGACATGGATTAGCGTTTATTTCCAAAATCCATGGCTTGCCGAATTCATCGACTCTGAAATCCACGCGAGCGGATCCTCTTAATTCGAATAAATCCCAGCATTTGCAGCATAACTCATTGAGTTTTGCCAAAAGGGCTTCATCTTTTTCCATGAAGTCAAAGCTGCGTGGTGTTGCATTATAAGCATAGCTTTGAGTATCCCACTTGGCGGCATAATCGATGATTTTCGGTGTATCTTCCGGATAATCGACAAACAGAATTTCAGCGGGGTGAAGAACCTGCGGTTTTCCATCCCCGTTATCCAGTATCGAGATATTGAATTCGCGCCCGTCAATAAAACGCTCTGCAAACCATACGCCGCCGAATTCTTTCTGCTTTTCCTGAATTTTCTTATTTGCCGCCACCAGAGTATCAACCACACTTCCGGAACTTATACCAACAGAGGCATGTTCGCTGTCCGATTTTACAATCCATTTCCCGTTTGGCGCGTTTTCATCTCCCGGCACGGGAAGTCCTGCATTCCGCATGAATTCTTTTTGCCTGATTTTACTAGATAACAAGGCAAGCGATATAGCAGAACACCCCGTATAGGGAATTTTTAGGTATTCAAAAAATGCGGCAGCTACGTAAAGCAAACTATCCGTTCCACCCACAGTTTCCACGAGGTTAAAAATAAAATCAGGTCTCATGCGGTGCAAAGATTTTTCAAGATTGCCCAGAGAACTTTCGAAGGCAAAATTTTGCGTCTCCATACCCGAACCATTCAACACAGCGGCAATTTCCTCCAACTGAACCAAAGTGTCCTGATCGTCAAGAGAGGTCTCATCACCGCCACCACTATGAACAAGAGCTGCCTTCATAATCCGTAGCGTTTCTTTGCTTCGCCCATGATCTTCCCGATCAACGTTGTATGATCGATTCCAGATTTTGCAGCTAGAATTGGTAAATCAGATTTCTTCCGGTTCAGTCCCGGCAATGCGTTTATTTCCAAAATCCATGGATTACCCTGTTCATCACATCTGACATCCACCCGCCCTACATCACGCCCCTTCAGTCCACGCCATGCGGCGAGAGCAAGAACTCCTGCTTTTTGTGCCACCGGATCGTCCGGCAGGCAGTAGATCTCCGGCATGGTCCAATCGACATCCTTGTTTAGGAAAGAACGGCCAAAACTGTCCGGCTGCCCTTCAAGAGACACTTCCATCACCGCTATAACACGGGAGGCATCACCCGAGCCAAGAATACCCACTGTAAATTCTCGCCCCGTCAGATAGGTTTCAACAAGAACTGGTTGGTTATATTTATTTAGAAAATAAGAGGCTGATTTTTTAAACGCATCTTCATCCTTCACCACCGAGTGTTCGGATATGCCCTTACTTGAACCTTCTGCAACGGGTTTCATGAACAAGGGAAATTCAAGCCCTTTCACGGAAAGGTTTTTATCATCCTCGATGACCTGCCATGCCGGAGTTGCAATGCCGCAATCTCTTAATACCCCCTTTGCCAAAGCTTTGTCGGTTGTTATAATCAACATTTCCGGTGATGAAAAAACAAATGGCATGTCATAGGCTTCCAATAAAGATGGAACCTGAGCTTCACGACCAATGCCCTTAACTCCTTCGCAGATATTAAAAACGATATCCCAACGTTTTCCTGTGGCTAACGCTCCAACCAGTGCTTTCACATTACCGATACGCTCAACCACATAACCATTAGCCTGCAACGCTTCTTCTATCGAATCGATTGTCTCTTTACTATCAAACTCAGCGGCATCCTCTTCCGAGAACCCTTGCATGATATAGTCATCGCGCAAATCATAGGTAAAACCAACAGTAATCATGGTGCATACAATCCCGATACAGTGTCGTAATCGGCTTGTTGATCCCGCAGTGCTTGTTGAGCAAAGCCAACACGACCGCCCGGGTCAGGGTAACGATAGGTTCCTCCTTCAAAATTGGTTAAAAGAAGATCATCACCATCCCTACCCAGAACATAATCCGGCAATAGCGGAATCTTTCCTCCTCCGCCCGGCGCATCCACCACAAATTGTGGGACCGCGTAACCTGTCGTGTGACCGCGAAGTTGACGGATAATTTCCAACCCCTTCTCCACTGATGTCCGAAAATGTGCAGAACCCGATACCGGATCACATTGATACAGGTAATAGGGTTTCACGCGCATCTTTAACAAGCCATGAAACATCGACTTTAAAATATTTGCGTCATCATTAATACCTTTTAGCAGTACGCTCTGGCTTCCAAGCGGGATTCCAGCATCGGCCAAACGGTTGCAAGCCTCTATTGTTTCCGGCGTTAATTCATCTGGGTGAGTAAAGTGAATGCTCATCCAAAGGGGATGATATTTCTTGAGCATCTTGCACAGATCTTTTGTAATGCGTTGAGGCATCACCACAGGAATTTTTGTGCCAATACGGATAAATTCCAGATGGGGAATAGAACGTAATCGTTTCAAAAGCCATTCCAGTTTTTCGTCATCGATACTTAGAGGATCACCACCGGATAAAAGACAATCCCGAATTTCAGGATGGGCTTCTATATATTGTGCAGCCTTTTCCCAATTGCTGGTAGAAAAGCTATACTCACCATTGGTTTCACCAACCATCCGCGAGCGCGTGCAATAACGGCAATAGGTTGAACAAAATCCTGTTGTCAAAAAAAGAACTCTGTCAGGATAGCGATGAACCAAACCAGGTGCGGCGGTGCTATGATCTTCATTCAAAGGATCAGGATCTTCACCCCGCGTCTTTAAAAATTCACCGCCAACAGGAAGGTGGGTTTTACGCAAAGGTTGATTGGAGTTTTTGGGATCAAGCAACGAAAAATAATATGGCGTGATAGCGATAGGAAGATTTCCTGTTCGCTTAATCACAGATTCCCGTTCATCATCTGTCAAGGTCATTATCTTTTCAACCATGTCAATGCGGCGAATGCGATTTCTAACCTGCCATTTCCAATCGTTCCAGTCCGCTATACTTGCGTCCGGATAATATTTTTTTAGAAACATCCGCGAGTTTTCACTAACGGGGAAATTTGTATTTGATGAATAGACCCTAATCGACCCGCTCTTAATAACGGGTGCGCTGACTTTAAGATTTAAGGTTTTTGATTGCAGAGCCCTTTTTGTTCTACTCGGAGGCTCTTCTTCTGGATTCTGCGCTTCCTCAGGGACAGCTTTTGACTGTTTTAAGGCTGCGGAACCTTGGGTTCCACTGCTCGTTTTCATTCTAATTAAAGAATCTCCTTTTTACCTTAAACGTCAAAGCCACACACATCAAAGACGCCGAAAAACCAACGACATTTTTGTATATATACACGGTATCCATATTTAAAAAAACAATTATTTTTTGTCTTTCTTACGGGGAATATCGATTAAAAAAACCACCCGCCTTTGCGGGGCGGGTGGTTTAAATAGGGTCTTAAAATCCTAAAATCTAAAGCCTAAAATCTATGGCTAATGTTCAAGAATGGGCGGACATCGTTGTCATTTTCAGCCTGGATATCACGGGTCAGCGGTACGGCAACCATAAAGCCCGCATCCGTTCCAGGCATGATTGTGGTGCGAATACCAAGCCCAACGGACGCCAAACTCTCAGCGCGGCCATCGTTGGTTGTTGCGTCGTCGTTCCAGACCAAGCCAATGTCATAGAAGCCATACACTGTGTAATCGGAAACCCATGTGACAGGAACTGGTTGATTCCATTGCAGTTCGACCGACCCACCGAACCCGTCATCACCAACGAGTTCAGACGGATCAAATCCACGACCAAAGGCTGTTCCGCCCACGCCGAATTCTTCAGCCGAAAGCAACGCACCATTGGACATTTGGCCAGACAAAGATGTTTGCAAAGCAATTCTGTCAATCACGCGCTCCAACCGGGTCAGCGATGCTGTGATTTTTGTGAATTCAGGATCGCCATCCGGACGGGACATATTTGCATCGCCTTTGTCACTTGCTCCAAACCATGACACGCCGCGCGAGACTTCCATATCGATATTCGTGACTGCCGCATTTAACACGGTGTCCACCCAATCTGTATGGGCGCCAACACGTATTACGCTGAGGTCGTCTTCACGGGTCGCTTCGATATTGCTTTTGGTGCGGGTTTCACGGACATCGAATCCCAACGATGCCGACAAATTGAAATCGCGGGTTCTGATAAAAGGCTGGTCGACTGATAAACCGGCATATCTCGCATGCCCCTTAACATCGAATTCATCAAGTGATGCTCCAGGTTCAGTTTGTGTAATTCCCAGTTTCATCGCTAGTTTTGTGCCATAACGACCAATCGGGAATTGCGCTAAAACCTCACCATATGTGAGCTCTGGCTCCAATCCTTGACCGGATGGGGCATAGGCCATATTAAGCGACAAAAGCTCGTTCAATCCCAAAAGAGAATTAGCGGCTACACCTCCCGTTACTTCCCAGCGACCCAAGAAACGGCTTCCGTAGTTATCCACTCCAATTTGAGCATCGAATGGATTGCGTTCAACGACAATCGTCAAGTCGGATGCTCCAACTACACTGCGTGATGGGGATAAAACACCTCGTGCTGTCACACCCGGCAAGTCGTTTATCAGTAGCAAAGCGTGTTCGAGTTCTTTATTGTTCAATGCTTTTTTGGACTTCAATTCTGCTGCGTAAAGACCGATCACATCATTGGTTACGCTGCTGTTATTACCTTCGATACGGATTTGGTCAATCGATCCTTCGACTACACGCAGTTTAATGACTCCGCCAGCGATGGTTTGGGGGGGACAACAACCTGTGTCAAGATATAACCGTCATTACGGTATTGTGCTGTCAATTGGGCGGCCAAAGCATAAACATCTGCAAGGGAAATTTGTGTTCCCACCTTACTGGCGTATAATTTTTCGAGTTTGGCTTGCGGATAGACTGTTTGTCCTTCGATTTCAACCGATTGAAGGGTAAAAAGCATCTTTTCCGCGCCATCTGGCGCCGTAAAAGGAGCAGATCCTTCGACTTTCAGTGGGGCTTCTGCCTTACCACGAGGCAGGGTTTGTTCAATATGCCCTTGCACACGCGATACGTCTGCTGTACCGGGAACTGTCTGCGCCATGGCTGTTCCAGCCAACAAAAATCCAAAAATGGATAACGATGCTGTCAGGATGGGGCGTGATTTCACCGGTAAAAATATAAGCTTACTGAGCATGAGTTCCTCATTCATTTTCTAGAAATAGAGCCAAGACGTCACCGAGACGCTAAACAAGCGCATACAGGCATGGACGATACTACGTCAAATTAACATCAGTTACAATCCGTTGATTTGGAAAAGTTCACTTGTTATGTATAATTAGTATCAGCATTTCGGCGTATTATTGAAACAATAATGCGTTTTATAAGCATCTTGCGCATAAAATGAAAAATAAATTTTCCCTAATTAAATATTGCATTTTCAATGATCTTGAGTCTATAGTTTGGCACTCTGATTAACTTTAATGTTTTGTTGACCATTTTGGGGTCACACCGCGCCATTTTTAATGATGGCGGAATGTTGCACATTTTTGACAATTATATTTCTGTGCATACAGAAATTTCTAATGGGGGTTATGTGAGAAAAAATTTTCTTTCCCCCTCTTTGTTCCGGCAGGAGGCCATTGAATTATGCGTTCCAATTTTATTTCGACGGTTACACACTTAACCTCTTCCACATCTCTGACGCGTCCGGCTTTGTTGTCGGTATTGGCAGCTGGTGCGGTTCTTGTTCCTCATTCTTCCTATGCTCTGGATAATGGTGCATTGCCTTTGGGCGAAACCGTTATCGGTGGAGGCGCAACTTTTGATCGCAGCACTACAAATGCGCTGTACGTCAATCAGTCCACCAATCGTCTGGTTGTGAATTGGAACAGCTTTAATATAGGCTCGGATGCAATGACACAGTTTCATCAACCTAGCTCCGGCTCTTTGGCTGTGAACCGTGTGGTTGGAAAAAATAGTGATCCTACACAAATTTTGGGATCTCTTAAAGCCAATGGTCGCATCATGGTGCTTGATCGTAACGGTGTTTTATTCGGTGCCAATTCCCGCGTGGATGTAGGCGGAATTGTTGCATCCACAGGTGATGTCAGCACAAAAGCGGTTATGCGCGGTGACAACACATTGGTTTTAAAAAATCTTGGTTCGGCGGGTCAGGTCATCAATAATGGTCTTATCAATATTACCGATGGTGGCCTTGCCGCTTTTGTTGCGCCTACCGTTCGTAATAATGGTGTTATCAGTGCAAAATTAGGCAAGGTCGTGTTGGCTGCGGGAATAGATACTGCGACTGTGGATTTATATGGTGATGGGTTGGTTCAACTTGCCATGAACGACAAGACTTCCGCCGTTCTTGCTGACAATGGCGGCATTATCAATACTGAAGGAGGAACTGTTTTAATGACGGCTTCTGCTGCAAAAAATGTTGTGGATTCTGTGGTCAACATGTCAGGAGTTATCAATGCATCATCGGCCAAAATGGTGGGGGGTAAAATTATCCTTTCCGGTGGTCAGGGAGGCACAGTCAAAGTATCCGGCAGCTTGAATGCTTCAGGTAAAACCGGTGGCAAGATCGAGATCAAAGGCAAAGCAGTTGAATTGACCAACACATCTTTTGTATCTGCCAATGGTGGAGCATTGAACGGAACAGGCAATGGTGGACAAGTTGACGTTTTTGGCAACCAAAATACAATTTTCAGAGGGCGCATTGAAGCCGAAGGCGGGGCATTGGGTGGCAATGGCGGGTACGTCGAAGTATCGACGGGTTCGGATTTGATTTTCACAGGTACAGTTTCCACTCTAGCACCAAATGGTCTGGCAGGTCGCTTGATTATCGACCCAACTGACTTGACCATCCATGACGGATTTCTGACATGGTTATTTGGCAGTGAAAATTATCTCAGCGCCGATTTATTGGCTATCCTTCTGGCAGGCAACGGGACTGTCACAGTCGAAGCCACAAATACTGTCAATGTCGGTACAAACACAAATGGGTTCGGCATTGGAACGGGCAATGTCGATGTAAGCTCTTACTGGGTTTCCGGTCATTCTTGCGGTTGGTTCTGCTGGACTCCCGGATATTTCAAAACGACCAAAGGCAATCTTAATCTTAAAGCCGCAACCGTCAATTTTGTAAAAAATCTAACTGTGGGCAAAGGTTCAGTTTCAGTTGATGCGACAACACTTAATCTTGATAGCAAAATCTACGGCAAAAATTATAGCCACACTGTTCTTCTGGGAGATTCTCGCCTGAACAGTTCTAACGCATTGAGCGTCATCAATGTTCTTTCGGATGATGCAAAAATCCAACAGGCTATTTCTTTTGCCAATAACGGTGTCCGAATTAATGTCGATTCAGGTACGTATCATGAATCAGTTCTGGTGAATAAATCGGTTGATCTTTTTGGTGATAACGCCATGATTGCCCCACATTCTCCAGGATTTGATGTCACTGCAAATGATGTCACTATTAACGGATTCGAAATTTATGGTGCAGACACAGGCATCCTTGTGAACAATGCCAATTATGCAACCATAAAAAACAACACAATTCATTCCGGTCATACTGGTATTCGTTTAAACAACAGTTATGGGGCAATCGTATCTTGCAATACTGTTGACGATCAAACCGGAAATGGTATTGAAGCTTTTGGCGGAGATAACCTTCTGATCTCCCATAACTCTGTCACGAATAGCGGACAAAACGGCATTGCTCTATATGATATCGGATCCTTTTACGGAGAAGGACTTGTCTCACCATCATTTGCTCCGGGTTATGATCCGTTTTATAATGCAGAAGTTATCGGTAACCACGTCAGCTGGTCGGGTGAAAACGGAATCGCTTCTTATAATGTTCCGCACATTCTGATTAAAAGCAATAACGTCAGCCATTCCGGTTATCATGGTTCTTCTTACCCATCATCTATCGGATTTAATAAAAAAAGTTATAAAGACTTTGGACGTGGCGGAGACGGCATTCATGTCGAAACTTACGGCAATGTTTTAGAATATGGAACAGATACCTTGGTCGATGTCCTTAATAACACGGTCACGGATTCAAAAGATGACGGGATTGATGTCTCCTATATGCATTCTGACCGTTTTTCTGATGCCAGACCCCAGCCCATCGAATATATATACGATGAGTATGATCCTTATACAGGCCATGCTATTAACCTGAATATTCTAGGTAATTCTGTTTTCGACTCTGGTGATGATGGTGTCCGCGTCACATTGCAAGGTGACCAACGTCTTACAATCCACCCTGATAACGCGATACAGTCGGATTTTTTACCGGAAATCTATGATCCTGTTATTCATATATCTGTTCTGATTGACAATAACACTGTCGACAATCCTGTCTTTTTTGAAGAATGGGCAGATTTGAAATCGGCTCTTTTTTACGATCAAGAATATCCGTCTTGCAACCTCAAAGGAGATGGTATCGAGGTCAATTCCTATTTCAGCCCATGGTCGAATGTTATGACTGATACCATAATCTCTAATAATATTGTTAGCAATAGCGGGCAAAACGGCGTTTATATTTCTGGTCCAAGTCATGATTTTGTAGCTTTGTCAGGCAATGTGCTGAATGATAATCCAGTCGGGGCAAATTTTGAAAGTGGCGAAATTGATCTGACTGGTGTCACCAACACTATTAACGGTGGTGACATCGGATTGTTCTTCAACCCCTATCTTTTGGGTTATGATTACGGAGACGTGAATTATATTCGAGCTTCACTCTTTGTAGAACCCAAACCGATCTATGCACAAATGTCATTGCACAAAAACACAATTGGAACCACAGTCTTTGATGGTCAGGGAACCTACTATGTCGAATTGGCCAATGGTGCATTCTTCGATCCTGGTCACCCAACCCTGTTGAACGGATTGAAAGCGACCTATGATGGACTTAAACCATCCTCTACAAATGGGGTTTTAACCCAGATGCAGCGCAACCATTTGGAAACAATGTTCTACCATTTCCGTGATGATAATAGTTTAGGATTATTCTTCTTTGGTGCAGTTCCCGGCTCACTTGGCACATTCTCCCAAGAAGATATTTTCCGTTTGTTTGGAACTTTTTCTCCGAATACGCCGTCCGGTGGATTAACAATTACAGGCCTTCCTTTCATTGGTGGAGGCTCTCCTCAATCGTTCGGCGGAGCGCAAGCTTTTGCGAATATTTCTCCGGCTGCTGGTAATGAAGAGGATGATTCATATGCTAATATAGAACCATCCGCAGGTGAAAATGCGGATATTGTTCCCTGTTGGAATGATGCTGGAAATATTCTTGGACAAGGAACACCCGTTTCCTTTTCGTTTGGTATTGAAGGGGGAAAATTGCTGGATCAAATGGCCGCTTGCGGCACGCAAAGTTTTTAACCCGATCCAAAAATCGATTTAAAAACCCCCGCTGATTGCGAGGGTTTTTATTTGTCTATGTTTCTTATCAACGTACGGATAAAAACAGAAGATTGGTCATGATGGTAGAGTTTCTGTTGAAAAGAAAATTCCTGCATGAAAGATTATATTATTTTTCGGATGGATCTCATATGCTTATGATTTATCGCTCGCGCGTTGCCAAATAAGTTATCTTTTTTACAATACGAGGTCTTTCTCCATGATGCATAACCAATTTCTTTTGATGAAAGACCGTCGCTTTCTGCCGTTATTTATTACGCAGTTTTTGGGAGCGTTTCATGACAATTTATTCAAGAATGCCTTGATTGTTCTTATTCTTTACCGCATTGCGACCCAAACCGGTATGGATCAACAAACCCAAAGCCTTTTAACCACGGCGGCCGCCGGAACGCTGGTTTTGCCTTTCTTTATTTTTTCTGCCATGGGAGGACAATTGGCCGACAAATTTCCCAAGGAAAAAGTTATTCGCCTGATTAAGCTGGCAGAGGTCGGGATTGCTATTCTGGGGGCTGTTTCCTTATTTAGTGGTTCTATCGTATTATCCTTTATCAATTTATTTGCACTGGGGGCTCAATCGGCCTTCTTTGGCCCTTGCAAATATTCCATTTTGCCCGAGAAAATTGATCGCGATGAATTGATCGGCGGGAATGCTTTGCTCAATACCGGAACATTTCTGGCTATTTTAATCGGTACGATTGTGGGCACGACCGTTATGGCGTTAGATCATGGAGAGATTCCAATCGGTATTTTGATGGTTTTAACGGCTGTGGCCGGATATATTTCCAGTTTTTATATTCCAAAAGGCGTCGCCGCTTCTCCAGATCTTAAAATCAATCCCAATCTGGCCACGGAAACTTACGGGGTGATGCGTTATACCTTCTCCCAAGGGCGCGAAATTGTTCTTTCTCTTTTGGGTAAAGGTTGGTTCTTTTGTATCGGAAGCTTGTTTATCTCCCAGTTTCCAAACTATGTGAAAGGCACCTTACACGCAGAAGAAACCATTCTAACACTTTTCACTGTTTTGTTTTCTATTGGAATCGGCGTTGGAGGTCTACTGAATAACCGTTTGTTACATGGTGCGGTGAGTGCCGTTTTTGTGCCTCTGGCCGCGCTCGGCATTACTGCGTCTTCGCTTGATCTGTATGCGGCAACATCCCATGTTGTGTTGAATGAAGATGGTTCATTGATGAATCTGAGACAGTTTATATCGCATCCTTCCCATTGGCGCATTCTGATGGATGTGTGCTTGATTTCAGCTTTCGGCGGGTTATTTGTCGTGCCGCTTGCGGCCATTCTTCAAGACAAAACACCAGAGAGTACGCGGGCGCAAGTCATGGCGGGCAGTTCAATTACTGACTCTTTGTTTATGGTTGGGTGCGCCGTTATTGCCAGTTTATTGATTGCAGCCGGTTGGCAAGTCAAAGACCTGTTTCTTGCTTTTGCATTGGCCAATATGGTTGTTGCCGTTTATATCTGCCGTTTATTACCGGATTATTTGTTTAAAACTGTATTGCAGTTTTTATTCAAGATTCTTTACCGCGTTGAAGTGCGCGGTCTGGAGAATGTCGAAAAAGCTGGCAAGCGTGCCGTGATTGTCGGTAATCATGTGTCCTTGCTTGACCCTCCGTTATTAGCGGCATTTATGCCTGGAAAACCGATGTTTGCAGTCAATACCCAAGTGGCTCAATGGTGGTGGGTGCGCCCGTTTCTTAGGCTGGTCGATGCATTTCCGCTTGATCCCACCAATCCTTATTCGATCAAATCCTTGATCCGCAAAGTTGAAGAAGATCGTCACATTGTTATTTTCCCCGAAGGGCGTTTGACGTCTACCGGAAGTTTAATGAAAATCTATGACGGACCAGGATTGATTGCCGATAAAGCCAATGCCATGATTTTGCCTGTTCGCATTGACGGCGCTCAATACACAGGCTTTGCCCGTTTGCGTAATAAAATGCCGTTCAAGCGTTTTCCAAAGATCACACTGACTTTTCTTGAGCCGGTTGCATTTAAAATTGACGAAAACTTGAAAGGGCGTAATCGCCGCGCCGCTGCCAGCCGTCAACTTTATGACATCATGGAAAGCATGATGCTGGAGACAACCGAGCGTGAACAAACACTGTGGGAAGCTTTGCTTAAGGCTCGTTCGCTGCAAGGCGATGATTTTATCTGTGCCGAAGATGCAGAATTTTCACCGATGACTTATAAATCCTTGATTCAGAAATCTAATGTTCTTGGGTCTTATCTGGCAAATATAACAGACCCCAATGAAAATATCGGCATTTTGTTGCCGAACAGTCTGGGGGCGATTGTCTCGTTTTTTGGGTTACAATCAATCGAGCGTATTCCTGCGATGCTGAATTTTACCATGGGCGGACAAGCCTTGTCCTCGGCTTGCACGACAGGAAATATTCGTATTATTCTAACATCGCGTCGATTTATAGAGATGGGGAGGCTTGAAAATCTGGCTGAAATCCTTAGTGAAAAAGCCAAGGTTATTTATCTGGAAGATGTTCTTTCTTCCCTAACATGGTGGAATAAAGTGATGACTTTGCACACACGCCGTCAATGCCAGTCCAATCCACATAATCCCGCAACCATTCTGTTTACGTCAGGGTCTGAAGGATCACCAAAAGGTGTGGTTTTATCCCATGCGAATTTGTTGAGCAATATTGCCCAACTGTCATCGCGCGTGTCGTTTAATCGTCAGGATATTGTCTTTAACTGCTTGCCGATGTTCCATTCCTTTGGACTAACAGGCGGAACATTGTTGCCTTTATTATCCGGCGTTAAAACCTTTATGTATCCGAACCCTCTTCATGTGCGAATTGTGCCTGAATTGGTTTATGCAACCAATGCAACCATCATGTTTGGAACTGATACTTTTCTGTCGGGTTATGCGCGGATGGCGAATTCCTATGATTTTTATGGTGTCCGATATATTTTTGCCGGAGCAGAAAAAGTCAAAGACAGTACACGCAAAACTTATATGGATCGCTTCGGTGTGCGTATTTTGGAAGGGTATGGCGCAACGGAAACATCTCCTGTTATTGCGGTCAATTCACCCATGCATTTGAAAGACGGTACAGTCGGTCGTGTGTTGTCCGGCATGATGGTAAGGCTTGATCCTGTTTCCGGCGTTGAGGTTGGCGGACGACTATTTGTCAAAGGGCCCAATGTGATGTTGGGTTATTATAAAAACGACCACCCTGGAATTTTGCAACCTCCTGAAGATGGGTGGCATGATACTGGGGATATTGTTGATATAGACAGCGAAGGTTATATCCGCATTCTGGGACGTGCCAAGCGTTTTGCCAAAATTGCCGGTGAGATGGTATCCCTCAGTGTGACCGAGTCAATGGCCGCCGCATTATGGCCTAATTCCCAAAGTGCCGTTGTTGCCTTGCCTGATACCCGCAAAGGAGAGCAACTTGTTTTGGTTACGACTTCTGTGGAAGCTCAGCGCAGCGCCTTGTCGGCTTATGCTAATGACCATAATATTCCTGCACTGTCTGTTCCCGCCAATATTCTGGTGGTGGATAAAATTCCGGTTTTGGGAACCGGAAAAACCGATTATACCGCAGTTAAAAATTTAGCAGAGGATAAACTAACTCAGTAATGCCTGACGCAAGCGTTCCTGTTTTCTTTCGTGATAGGTCATGACATCGACAAACCCGTCATCAAAGACAGGGTTTTTCTGTGGTGTGTTAGGTTCTTTGTTCTCTTGATCCAGAATTTTTTCTTCGTTATCTCCCGTATCAGAGAATTTTTCCAGCTGTTCCAGAACATTGCGTAAATTGGTATAGTGACTTTCAAAGTTCTGATCCTCAACATCATTGGCTATCGACTGGTCATGAGACCTGACACCTTGCAACAAAGATCTATCCTTACTTTGCAATGATTGGATTTTATCTTTAACCCATGCTTTGATTTGAAAGGTCGTTTTTTCACGAATAATCTGGAAAAAATTTCCATCGCCATAGAATGATGATTGTTGGCCGATCTCTCCACCTTCAAACGTATCATGGACAATCGATCTGCTCAATTTTGTGGTTTGCGTGGTTTTGTAATCATGACCGGTTGTTCGCGTGACATTTGTTCCTTCGGTTGGAACATAGGTATCCATCTGGTCTCCAACCGTGATTTTAAATATGCGGTCATACGTTCCACCATTTCCATCATCGGTTCTGACCAGAAGAGAAATTGTTTGTGTCGCCTCATAATCCAATGCTCCGGTTAAAACCAGATCTTGTCCGACAATTGAAAATTTATTGCCCGGATTAGTCAGGATCGTATAAGTATGGATGTCGGCAACATCTTCATCCACTGTTGAAAACTGGCCAACAACTTTTCCGATTGAAGAGTTTTCCGTGACATGCTGGTTGGTTAAATTCAACTGACTTGGGCTCTCATTTACATCCAAAACATTAATGGTAATGGTTTTGGTGTCTGTCAATCCTCCACTGTCCGTGACTTTCACATCCAATGTAAAACTATTATTCACTTCAAAATTATTGGCAGAAACATTGGATAAGGTAATTTCTCCGGTTGAAGGATTCAAAGAGAAAACTCCCACTCCCGTTCCTCCTGTAATCGCATAGGTCAGTGTATCTCCCGCATCAACATCATCCCCCATAATTGACCCAACTGAAAAATTCAACGCCGAATTTTCATTCAGGGAATAGGTATCTCTTGGCAATGCTGCTAAAACATCTGTCCCCGTCCATTCGATCAGATAGGCACTATTCGATCCTGCATTAATATCATTCCAACGGCCTGATGTTAAAAGCTGAGCGGCATCTTCATTCCCAGAATTATTCGGCTCTCCACCATTCCAATTGGTGTAGAACCCGTTTTGAGCACTTCCGGTTGATGTTCCAGACCAAAACAGACTTCCATTTTCCGGTCCGTCATCCCATAACCATTGCCCTTCTGTTGCTGCATCGGATGCTCCGATAAGCGCACTCGATGTAATGAATGAAGTTAGGAATGCATTTTCTGCTGCTGACGTAATATTGGCCAGATAACCCGTTGCACCAAACAAAGTGCTGGCATTGGCATTTGTCTTGGCGGTTGCATAGTTGGCGGATGCCGTGACCAGTTTATAGAAATTTCCTGTGGCGGCACTGTAATGTAAGTTGAGATCAGAATTAAGAACAATCGTGACTTGATCCAGTGTCGGAGCTTCGTTGACATCATTTATATTGATCGTTACGCTGGTTGTATGAGTTAAAGATCCAAATCCATTGTCAGTCCCGCGTACGGTCAAGGTGTAGCTTCCAATGTCTTCAAAGTTCGGCGAGGCGGCCAGTGTAATCACTCCGGTTATCGAATGAATAGCAAACATACTTCCTGTGTTTCCACCCGTTATAGAATACGTCACTGCATTTGATTCAGCGTCAATTGAAGTCACTGTTCCAATCACTGTTCCTGCACTGGAATTTTCATTTACGGATGTTGTTCCAAATCCCGTTACGACTGGCGCCGTATTTTCCGGCACATCCAGCACATCAATTGTTATTGTTTTTGTATCGGTCATGACCGGCGCGCCATTATCCGTGACAACAATATCAAGCGTATAGGACGTTGTCGTTTCATAATCCAGTGCGCTGGCATTGGCGACAGATATATCCCCTGTTGTCGAGTTGATGGAAAATATACCCAATCCAGTTCCGCCCGCGATACTATATGTCAGCGTATCCGCTGTATCCGGATCTGTTGCGGAAATTTTCCCGATGACTTTTCCATTGTACGACTGTTCGGATACCTGAAAATTTCCCGGTGTTCCACCACTTCCGACTTCGCTTACAATAATATTATCAACTCCCCATGCTTCGTCATTGACGGCCTGATTGAGAGTTGAGCTGAACCCTAATTTTACTGATGCTGCCGTTGACTGGATAGTTAATGAAAAATGAAAAGTCTGGTCATTCCATCCGCTATGAGCAAAATTTGTAGAAAAGGGCGTTGTTTTTTGTATGATCCAAGATACCGCTCCACTTGATCCATCAGAAGGCGACGCATAACTTGTGGTAAAGGGAACGTTATAAACGGCAACATCATCAACATAAATAATAAAATTTTCAGTGTCCCAGCTATCAATCCGGTAAAAATCAAATGAAATGGTTGCATAATCCTGAGTACCGGACAAGGTATAGGTTTTATAAGTATCTTGAACACCACCTTCCGAAGAATGTCGCCCCAGATAATTAGTTAAAATTGATCCGCCATTTGTTGTGGTGTTATCGCTCCATCCGGTTGCGCCAAATTCAAAGTCCTCGATTGATACCTGTGTCCAGCCGCTAATAACCGGGGCTTCATTGACCGGTGTTATATTCATGGCAAATGAATAGGACGGGCTTGTGGAGTACCCATCACTAATTGTGTAAGACATACTATCCAATGTTGTGTTGGCTACATCATGGTAATAAATAATATAGCCGTTATCGATGTCTCCTTTGGTGAAGCTGTCCCCCAGACCCAAATTCAAGCTTGTATTGCTGTTATATAAATGTCCAAAATCCGTGGCATCCGTAATGGTGAAACATATATTTGCATCTGTATTATCTGCGTCTGTTGCCGATAAGTTTGCGAGTGGCGCGGATGTTAACTCGTCTAACGTTATTCCTGCATTGTTTGTTAGAACAGGTGCAGAGTTCGCAATGGTTAATCCCCATTTGGTAGCCAAATAATTTTCAACATCGTGTACTTCGTCCGAAGATAAAGCCCTGTTGTATGTAATAATCTCTGATATTTGTCCGTCAAGAAAATCGCCACTGGTGGAATCATCACCAACATAAATTCCGGTTGTTGTGGTACGCATCGCGGTTGTAGTGGATACTTCCAAAGATCCGTCAACACGCACATTGGCAGCTGTTCCGGATTGCCTCATGGAAACCAGATCATAATTTCCGGGAGTATAAGCACTTGTCGAATCATAAAAAGTGCCGTTCATATAGTAGCCGTATTTATTCAGGGAATTGTTGATAAAAATTGCATTGCGGGATGGGTTTTGCCCTAACTCGAATACGCCTTCTCGTCCACCGAATGAATCTCTAGAAAAAACAACAAAGCTTGTATAGTTGGAACCAGATACCACTGATGTATTATTAAACAAGCGATCATTTACTCCATCAAATGTAATGGTATTTAGTCCGTTGAGAGTTGTCGCCGCATAAACAGGTTGTGCCGCTCCTATACCAGAGACATTGAAATTGCTGGTGCTTTTATCAGCCCAAAGGGCGACATTTCCTGAAAATCCATTATTACTTCCTCCTGTACCGGTTGCGGCATCATCACCATCGGTGTCGAAGATTGTTGTGGCATCAGCAGCATCCAGCCATAAAACCTGCCCCGTCAAAACAGGCAGCGACGCATCCAGCATCATGCGCTTTTCCAGCGGCATTCCTCCCATTTTACGTTTGGGCGGGCGGATTATGTCGACCAGCTGCTCTTCCATCCTTTTAGTTTATCCTAAAAAAGTTAATTTTTGTTAAGACTTGCGCTTAATTCAAGCTTAGTTCCCGTCGTAAAAGTCCCCCAAATTGCCGCAGGACAAATCCAAGCGGACTGATATTTTCACCTTTAATCAACAAAATCCCTTTTTGTTTAAATAATGAGGTTTGGTTATGATTTTCATCATGATTGATTGCTTCGCATTTCACCCTGTACAGGCTTTGTTTTGGCCGTAGATATTTTTGTTGATTTCCTCCGATGTCACCTCCAATTTCAGCGATCAATTCAGGTGAAGAAATTTCCGAACTCGATACTTTATCTAATTCTTTGACGAATAGATCGACATGAGAAAAGACATTGCCTTTCATAACAAATTTTGCAGTATTGCCCGTTTGAATCCGGTCTCTTTGGGTATCGGGAATATAGGCCACATAAATTATTTGCGATGGGTCAATTACGCGCAATAAAACATCATCTATCCTGACTGTGCGGCCAATACTTATTCCACGCATCATATCTCGCACCTGCCCTTCAAAACCGGATACTATTATCAGATTTTTAATTTGGTCTTCCAAATGTATGATTTTTTTATGAATCAAATCAATTTGTTCTTCGATAACATCAGGCGTTTTCTGAGACTGGCCGGAGGATCGTAAATTACCCACGCGTTTTAAAAATTGCAGTTTTTCAAGATCCTGTTTAGCCAAAGCGTAATCTTGTTCAAGCTTTGGCGAAGTGAGAACCATCAAGACATCACCCTCATGAACCAGATCATTATCTTTGACGAATATTTTTGATATTTCAGCAACAACAGGAGCATGAACCTCCCTATAAGTTTTATGATACGCCACAGACGGCACTGAAATGGTCGAATGAACGGGAAGGACAAACAAGATGGTTGTGATAATCAATATGCCAATAATAATTCTGGCGCGGGTATTGACCAGTATTTCCGAAGATCTCTCTTTCCAAATTTTTATTTCGGATAAAATCGGTCGAATAAGAAAAAACCAGATTTCTATCAGGAACAAAATTGTGCCAAGAGGTTGAAAAATCATGGTATAAACCAGAATGGCAATACCGGAAAACAGAAAAAATCGATAAACCAGAAGAACTAAACCAAATACCATTAAAAATCTTGATCTTCTTTCGCTTAGGTCTTCGGGTCGAGGGTCATTCAAACCAAACAAGATTTTTCTGATTGCATGGCGGGCGAAAGAGCATGATCGGGATTGAAGATTTTCAATCTGCATAAAATCAGACAGAAGGTAATATCCATCAAAACGCATCAGAGGGTTTAAGTTCACCACAAGTGACGACATCAAAGACACGGCAACAACATAAAAGGACAAAGTCTGAATCAAACTTCCAGACGGTGAAATATTCCAGAATAACAAAAATATTGTAGCCAGACATAGCTCAGCCCTGATCCCTGCAAAGCCTATCGCCATCCGATTGAGCTTATTGGTTAGTCGCCACGCCCCGCTGGTTTCTGTATATAAAACAGGATACAAGACAATAAATGCCGCGCCCATATGGGGAACCTGAACACCATATTTTGTGGCGGTATAGGCATGGGCCCATTCATGAATCAATTTAACAAACGCGAAAACAATTGCGATGGTCATCAATCCGGATGCCGAAGGGATTCCTGATGCGGTTTTAAAAAACTCGTCGCCACGTTCCATAGTAACAAACGCCAGAACAATCAGTGAAAACACCATCAGAAGAGTTGCTCCTTTTGAAAGCAGAGGATCAACATAATGATAGGTTTGTTTTAAAAAATTTTGCGGATGAAATAATGGAACCGTGAAATACAGGTATTGATGCAGTAATTTTTTCCAAAAACCCTGATCGAGATTATGTTTTACATCTGCGTTCCGGTCAGATTCAATCAAATGATTGGAAATTAGAAAAACAATCAGGTTTTTTAAATCGTCTTCGTCTAGGTTAAGGCTGGTATTGGTATTGACATCAGAGATCAGGGATACACTATCCTTATGTAACCAGAATCGTGAGATACACTCACATTCCGCCCATGTCAGCTTGAAATAATTATTACTGACCGGATCATGTAGTACTCCGCTTGGCTCTCCTGTTGTGGGGTCTGCTGATCCAGGGAAATATTTTAGCCCATGTTTCAGACGCGGAAGCTTGAATGTTTTTTCGTCATTCATATCAAATTCCGCTTAACTGTCTGACAAATAAAACCGGTCGACGCAAAAGATCAAGGAACAGTATGCTCCAGCTTGTGCGGATTTTTGCTTGCCCTTTCCAACCGATCTTCAAATTTTCC
>ERZ761609.118-NODE-118-length-110588-cov-34.497652_pt1 | contig 110588 bp, 91 predicted proteins | sample MGYA00511163_ERZ761609 | MGnify/ENA primary metagenome ERZ761609 (study PRJEB28899, sample SAMN02445070) | bioreactor sludge metagenome | biome: EBPR sludge | place: Australia: Brisbane, Thorneside Wastewater Treatment Plant | collected 2011-12-16 ... | reverse complement strand
CCCGCCGCCCTGACACGCACCGGCCACGGCATGGCCAGCACCACGCCGCCACACACGGCCAGCACACCCCAACCCCACGGCACAGCCGGCCAGGCCAAGCTGGCCCAGGGCCACTCGGCCAACCACACCAGGCCCCGCATGCACCACGAAAGCACCTCGGCAGACGCCAGCCAGAAACCCGACCACACCACACCCGCCAGCGCCAGCGGCGTGACCACCAGCGTCACCACCGGTATGGCCACCAGATTGGCCAGAAACCCCACCACCGACACCTGCCCGAACAGCAGCAATGTCAACGGGGCAAGCGACAAGGTCATGACCCATTGCGTGCGCCAGAGCAAAACAGCATCAGACTTAAAGCATTTCAGGGCTTCAGGGCTTTTTCTTATTACATTCGTCGCTATGCTTTCAGAAACACCTGTCGCCGCGTGCCCCAAATTGGGCAGCTCGTGCACCAGCACAGGGCTGCCCCGACGTGGTGCATCGGTTTGAGCCAGCAACACGCCCACCGCCACAAAGCTGAGCCAGAAGCCCGCCTGCAACCAGGCCCAAGGTTCCCACGCCAACACGGCCGCCAACGCCAGCCCCATGGTCAACGGCCAGGGCCAGTCGCGCCCCGACGTGCGCAGCGCCACGGCGATGCCCAGCATCAGCACCGTGCGTTGGGCCGGTACGCCCCAGCCCGAAAACACGGCATACGCAAGGGCCAGGCAGCAGCCACCCCACGCCGCAGCCCAAGGCGCGGGCCAGGCCAGCAACACGCGCGCACCCCAACCGGGTGCCCACAAAGGTAACCGACCCCACACCCACCGCACAACAGCCGCCACCAACCAGGCCCACAGCGTGATGTGCAGGCCTGAAATGGCCATCAAATGCGCCACACCGGTGACGCGGAACACATCCCAGTCCTGCCGGTCAATGGCTGCCTGGTCGCCCACCACCAGGGCTGCCAGCACGCCTGCCAGGCGGGTGGCATCTGTCTTGTTTGGCAGTGCGTCGGCATGGGCGTGTTCGCCACGGCCTGCCACCGTTGCATCGATCCTGGCCCGCACGACCTCGCGCATGGGGTGCAGGCCCCACGCTGCTTCAGCCAGACGAAGCGGCGGCGGGTCTTTGCGCCCCATGCGCACATAACCGGTGGCTGCCACGCCCTGGCTCCACAACCACAGCTCGCTGTCAAACCCGTGCGGGTTGGCCAGACCGTGCGGCTGGCGCAGGCGCACCGTCAGTTGCCAGCGCTCGCCACTGCGCGGCGCGGCACGCCCAGGCTGGTTGACCCAACTCAACAGCACCCTGGGTGGGTGGGGCACCACCTGCCGGTTGGGCTCGTTGCCGTCTGCCCACAACTGGGCGTGGTCGGGCTCGAACACCAGCCGCCAGCCCAGTGGCATGGCGCTGGGCAGATCAGCCACCCGGCCGGTCAGCAGCAGCGTTTGCCCTTCCAGTTCAGGCGAAAGCACCCGATCTGCCCAACTGACCGCCCGCCAGCCGGTGCTGCCCCAGCCCAACGCTGCAAAGCCTGCCACGGCACAGACCCACACCACCCAGGCACCCCATTGACCCGGCCCGCGCAGCCTGCCACGGCAGACGAAAAGCGTAGCACCCAGGCCCATCAGCACAATCGCCACGGCGCACACCGATGCATAAATATGGACCGGTAACAGGCTGACTTGCTGCAGCTGTGCCACCACACCCAGCACCCAGCCGGCCAGGCACCCCACCCAGCGTGCACCGGTCAGGGGAAACAAACCGACGCCCTCATTCGGACAGGTTGAAATGTCATGCACGCTCGGTACAGTGCCATTTTCGGCTCGGCTCTTCAAGGGCGTGCCAGGTCATGGCCCAGCACATGGCGCACAATTTGCTTCAACCTGCAAAACACCTTGTTTTCCACCGGATCGACCCCTTCCCCTCGCAGAAAGCCCACGGCATGGCCATCCACGTTGCCCTGAACCACGTCACGCATTATCAGTACGACCGCCTGGTCAAACTCGGCCCACAGGTCATCCGGCTGCGTCCAGCGCCGCACAGCCGCACCAAGGTCCTGTCGTACAGCCAGCGTATCGAGCCCGCCAATCATTTCATCAACTGGCAGCAAGACCCGTTTGCTAACTACCAGGCACGCCTGGTGTTCCCGGAGCCCACACGCGAGTTCAAGGTCACGGTGGATCTGGTCGTCGAAATGGCGGTGCACAACCCGTTCGACTTCTTTCTGGAGCCCAGCGCCGAGGAGTTTCCCTTCGCCTACGCCAAGTCACAGGCGGCTGAACTGGCACCGTATCTGGTGACCGAGCCGATGACCCCACTGCTGGGCCAGTACCTGCTCAAGGTCGACCGGGCGAAACAACGCACCATCGACTTCCTGGTCAACCTCAACCAAATGGTTCAGAAAGACGTGGGCTACACCATCCGGCTGGAGCCTGGCGTGCAAACGCCGGAAGAAACACTGACCAAGGGCACCGGCTCGTGCCGCGACTCGGGCTGGCTGTTGGTTCAATTGCTGCGCCACCTGGGGCTGGCGGCAAGGTTTGTGTCGGGTTACCTCATTCAGCTCACGTCTGACGTGAAGGCCGTTGACGGCCCCAATGGCCCCGAAAAAGACTTTACCGACCTGCACGCCTGGTGCGAGGTGTTTCTGCCTGGCGCAGGCTGGATCGGGCTGGACCCCACCAGCGGCCTGCTGGCGGGCGAAGGCCACATACCGCTGGCCTGTACGCCCCAGCCCTCCAGCGCCGCACCAGTGGAAGGTGGCGTGGACAAATGCGAGGTGGAGTTTGCCCACCACATGCAGGTCACGCGCATTTACGAGTCGCCCCGCGTCACCAAGCCCTACACCGACGAGCAATGGGACAAGGTGGTGGCCCTGGGCCACGCCGTGGACAAGCGCTTGGAAGCCGGCGACGTGCGCCTGACCATGGGTGGCGAGCCCACCTACGTGGCCACCGCCGACCGCGATGCCGCCGAATGGAACACCGACGCCCTGGGGCCCACCAAACGCGGGTACGCCACCGAACTGGTGCAACGCCTGCGTGCCGAGTACGGCGACGGTGGCTTCGTCCACATGGGCCAGGGCAAGTGGTACCCCGGCGAGCAGTTGCCGCGCTGGGCCCTGTCCATTTTTTGGCGGGCAGACGGCCAACCCACCTGGCACAACCCCGACCTGTTTGCCGACGAGCGTGACCCCGCCCACAACACCGCCGACGATGCCCGGCGCTTCACCCAGGCGCTGGCCCGCAAACTGGGTCTGTCCACCCAGTACATCACCCCCGGCTACGAAGACACCTGGTACTACCTGTGGCGCGAGCGCAAGCTGCCCGTCAACGTGGACCCGTTCGACTCCAAGCTGAGCGACGAACTCGAGCGCGTGCGCCTGCGCCGCGTGTTCAGCCAGGGGCTCGAAGCCACGGTGGGTTATGTGTTGCCGCTGCAGGCGCATGCACAATCGGGCTGGAGCCCAAACCAGCCCAGGCTGGGCGGCACGGTGTGGACCACCGGGCCCTGGTTCTTCCGCGACGAGCGCATGTACCTCATCCCCGGTGATTCACCGATGGGCTACCGCCTGCCGCTCGACTCTTTGCCCTGGGTGTCAGCGGCCGACTACCCGTACCACATCGAACAGGACCCCAGCACCCCGCGCGATGCCCTGCCCGAGGGCACTGCCTTGCGGCAACAGTACGCGCCGCACCAGGTGGGCGGCGGGTTTGCCGAGGGTGGCACGGTGTCGCTGCAAAACACCGCCTACATCCCCGCAGACCCTTCGCAGGCACCACCCGCCAGCGCCTACGGGCCGGAGGGCCGGGGCAATGTGGCCTCGCCTGCCCAGCCCATTGACGGCAGGTACCCTCAACGCGGCGAATCGGCCGCCTGGCTGACCCGCACCGCGCTGTGCGTGGAAGCACGAGACCCCCACCGCGCCAACGGTCCCAAAGCCGAAGTGGCCCACGGGGGCAAGCACAGCCACCTGTATGTGTTCATGCCGCCCATGGCACGCCTGGAGGACTACCTCGACCTGCTGGCCGCCGTGGAAGCCACGGCAGAGAAGCTGGGCATGAAAGTGGTGCTGGAAGGCTACCCACCCCCACGCGACCCGCGCCTGAAAATGCTGCAGGTCACACCCGACCCAGGCGTGATCGAGGTCAACATCCACCCCGCGCACAACTGGGGCGAGCTGGTGGCGCACACCGAGTTCCTGTACGAAGCTGCGCACCAGACCCGTCTGTGCGCCGAAAAGTTCATGACCGATGGCCGCCACACCGGCACCGGTGGCGGCAACCACTTTGTGATGGGCGGTGCCACGCCTGCCGACAGCCCGTTTTTGCGCCGCCCCGAGTTACTGGGCAGCCTGGTGGCCTACTGGCACAACCACCCGTCACTCAGCTACCTGTTCAGCGGCCTGTTCATCGGCCCCACCAGCCAGGCACCCCGTGTGGACGAGGCGCGCAACGACCAGTTGTATGAGCTGGAAATTGCGCTGAACCAGATCGATGCCAACCGCTCCACCTATGGGCAACAGATGCCGCCCTGGCTGGTGGACCGCACGCTGCGCAACATCCTGGTCGACGTGACCGGCAACACCCACCGCAGCGAGTTCTGCATCGACAAGCTGTACTCGCCCGATTCGTCCACCGGCCGCCTGGGCCTGCTGGAGCTGCGCGCGTTTGAAATGCCGCCCCACGCCCGCATGAGCATTGCCCAGCAACTGCTGCTGCGCGCGCTGGTGGCCCGCTTCTGGGAAGCCCCCTGGCGCGGCAAGCTGACCCGCTGGGGCACCGAGCTGCACGACCGGTTCATGCTGCCCACCTTCGTGCGCATGGACTTTGAAGACGTGCTGGCTGACCTGCGCGAATGCGGGTTTGCATTCGACATAAGCTGGTTCGAGCCGCACTTCGAGTTCCGCTTCCCGCTGGTGGGCCAGGTGGCCGCGCGTGGCATCGAGCTGACGCTGCGCAACGCGCTGGAGCCCTGGCACGTCATGGGCGAAGAAGGTGCCGTCGGTGGCACGGTGCGCTATGTCGATTCATCGCTGGAGCGGCTGGAAGTGCATGTGAGTGGCCTGAACGACAGCCGCTACGTCGTCACCTGCAACGGCCGCGCCATGGCCTTGCAGCCCACCGGCACCGTGGGCCAGTTTGTGGCCGGCGTGCGCTACAAGGCATGGAACCCGCCGTCGAGCCTGCACCCCAGCATCGGTGCACACGGGCCGCTGACGTTCGACATCGTCGACAACTGGATGCAGCGCAGCCTGGGCGGCTGCCAGTACCATGTGGTGCACCCGGGTGGCCGCAATTACGACAGCTTCCCGATCAACTCGTTCGAGGCGGAGAGCCGCCGCCTGGCGCGCTTCTTCCAGATGGGACACACCCCCGGCAAGATGAGCGTGGAGCCCGCCATCACCAACCGCGAGTTCCCGTTCACCCTCGATTTGCGCCAGTGAGTCAGGGCGCGTGCAGGTTGCCCTGGGTCGGGCAGCCTGCGCAACGGCCGCTCTACCACAAGGTCAGGTGCTTGCACGCACGCTGCACATCAGGTTCTTCCCGCAGACAACCAACGTCCCGTTTCGCTGCATACTCGAACGCGTGAGCGATTCCTCCTTGCCCCAACTGCCGACCCACCTCCCGCCCAATCCGGTCGACATGGCCGTGGACATGGCGCTCGAGGCCGACAGCGGCCACCTGGACGAACTGCGTGACCCGCGCACCGATACCCTGCGCCCGCATTGGGCACAGTTTTTCAGCCATGTCGGGGCAGATGGCATCAACGAGCTGAACCGGCGTGCCCAAAGCCTGGCGAGACAGCTCAGGGACAATGGGGTCACGTACAACGTCTATGCCGACGCGGCCCACGGCGCCCAACGCCCGTGGTCGCTGGACCTGTTCCCGATGGTGGTCACGCCGGCCTGCTGGGCCGAAATCGAAGCGGGTGTGCTGCAACGCACACGCCTGCTGAACACCATGCTGGCCGACATCTACGGCCCGCAAACCCTGCTCAAGCGCGCCATGCTGCCACCCGCACTGGTGTTGGGCAACCCGGGCTACCTGCGGGCCATGTACGGCGTGGAGCCGCTGGGGGGCACCTGGCTCAATGTGGCCGCCTTCGACCTGGCGCGCGGACCCGACGGCGGCTGGCGGGTCGTGTCGCAACGCACGCAGGCACCGTCGGGTCTGGGCTACCTGCTGGAAAACCGCATTGCCATTGCACGCCAGTTTCCCAAAGCATTTGCCGGCATGAAGGTGCAGCGCCTGGCGGCCAGTTACCAGGCACTGGTGCATGGCATACAGTCGATGGCACCCAACGGCGCGCAGGCCCGCATCGCCCTGCTCACGCCAGGGCCCTACAACGAAACCTATTTCGAGCATGCCTACCTCGCCCGTTACCTGGGCCTGACGCTGGTGGAAGGCAGCGATCTGACGGTACGCGACCAACGCCTGTTCCTGAAAACCCTGACGGGGCTGGAGCCGGTGGATGCCCTCATCAAACGTCTTGACGACGAATGGCTCGACCCGCTGGAGCTGCGCAGCGACTCGGCCTTGGGTGTGCCGGGCCTGCTGCAGGTGATCCGGGCGGGCAACGTCTTGCTAGCCAATGCACCGGGGTCTGCATTGCTGGAGTCCAGCGCTTTGCTGGGCTTTTTGCCCGCGATCTGCCGCGACTTGCTGGGCGAAGAGCTGCTGCTGCCCGCACTGCCAACCTGGTGGTGCGGAGAGCGCGCCGCCTTGCAACGCGTACTGCCACAGTTGCGCCACGGTGTGCTCAAGCCCACTTATCCCGCGTCGAAGGTGGCCACCGTCATGGGGCAAAGCCTGAGCGCCGACCAGCTGGACCGCATGGCCGGACGCATGCTGCAAGAGCCCGACGACTTCACGGTGCAGTCTTACCTCCCGCTGTCACAGACGCCCACCTGGACGGGCGACCACATTGCCCCCCGGTCTGCCATGCTGCGCGTGTACGCACTGGCCGACGGCCCCTGCTCATGGCGGGTCTTGCCCGGCGGCCTGGTGCGCCTGGCACCACGCGGGCAGCTGATGGCGTCCATGCAGCACGGCGGCAGCAGCGCCGACTGCTGGGTGCTGACCGACGGGGAGGTGGACCGCACCAGCCTGCTACAAAACGCGCCGTCCACACTGGCGCTGAGCCAGTCGCGCCGCCCGGTGACCAGCCGCGCCGCCGAGAACCTGTTCTGGCTGGGCCGCTACACCGAGCGCACCGAAAACTCGGTCCGGCTGGCGCAGATCATCCTGCGCAACCTGCATGCCGAAGAGCAAACCAGCCAGCCTTTGCAAGCCTGGATGTCGGCCCAAGCCCACACGCAGAGCCTGGTGTTGGCCAATGTGCCGACGCTGCCTTCAACCGGCATGCAGGCGCAACGCGTGTTCGAGCGCTCGCTGATCGCATCGCTGGCCGACGCCGATGGCGCTTACAGCGTGGGCTTCAACCTGCGGGCGCTGCGTCTGGCTTCGGCCAACGTGCGGGAACGTCTGTCACAGGAACAGCGCAACCTGGTGGAGCGGGCTGAGGCCGAGTTCAGCGCCCAATGCGGCCAACTGGGCCCTGACACGGAATCGGCCGCTCAGGAAGCTCTCAACGCCCTGGAGGAGGCCAGCGAAACCCTGGCGGGCATCACCGGCGCGCAGACCGACCGGATGGTGCGCGACAGCGGGTGGCGACTGTTGAGCATCGGGCGTCACATCGAGCGCCTGGCCACCCTGGCGCTGGCCATGCGGCAGGCGTTTGAAACCCGCAGCGTGTTCGACCAGGCCGGCTTCGAGGCACTGGTGGCGCTGTTTGACAGCACCATCACCTTCCACGCCCACTACCAGCAACGGCGCGACGTGGTGGCTCTGCTCGACCTGCTGATGCTCAACCGCGACAACCCGCGCTCCATTGCCTGGGTGCTCGATACGCTGCGCGCACGCCTGCGCAAATTGGAACAAGGTGACCCGGCTTTTGCAGCCCTGCTGGTCAATGGCCTGCCCGACCCGGCAACCTGGGACCTGGCGGCCCTCAGTGAAGTCGATGAACCAACCGCCATCATCCGCACCGGCACACCCTGCGCCATGCTGGTGGCCTTGCTGACCCAGTGCGAAACCAGCGCGTTGTGGCTGTCTGAAACCTTGAGCCAGCGGCATTTCAGCCACGCGGATACCGACAACCGCAGCTTGCTGACCTGACCTCACACGACCATGCTGTTGCGCGTCATCCACGAAACCCGCTACACCTACGCTACGCCGGTGGTGATGGCACAGCACATGGCCCACCTCAGCCCACGGAACTGCACCGGCCAACAGGTGTTGGCCCACAACCTGCAGGTGACGCCCGCCGTGGAGCAGATAAGCGCAGCCACCGACACGTTCGGCAACACCCGGCAGTTCTTCACCCTGCAGTCCCCCCACAGCAACCTGCAGGTGGTGGCCGACAGCCTGGTTCAAACCGATGCACCGCAACCGCTGCCCCTTGCAGGCACGTGGGAAGCTGCGGCCGACGGCCTGCGGTACCAGGCCGGCGCACCCTATGAACCGGCGGCCGAGTTTGCCTACGCATCACCCTATGTGCCGCGCAGTCACCAGTTTGCGGACTATGCCCGCAGCGTGTTCGAGGCCGACCGCCCCCTGCTGGAAGCCACCCAGGCGCTGATGGTGCGCATCCACACTGAAATGACGTACGCCAGCGGCAGCACCGCTGTCAACACCCCTGCCCTGGACGCACTGGCCCAGCGCAAAGGCGTGTGCCAGGACTTTACGCACATCATGATCGGCTGCCTGCGCAGCCTGGGCCTGCCTGCGCGCTACGTCAGTGGCTACCTGTTGACCCAGCCCCCCGAAGGTCAACCCAGGCTCATCGGGGCCGATGCGTCACACGCCTGGGTACAGGTGCATGCACCGGCTGTTGGCTGGGTGGATTTCGATCCGACCAACAACCGCTGCGGCCTGGGCCGCCCCGGCGAGGACTACGTCACGCTGGCCATTGGCCGTGACTTTGGCGACGTGTCACCTTTGCGCGGGGTGATACAGGGCGGCGGCTTGCCCCAATTGACGGTCGCCGTCACCGTCGCCCCCCCCGACGAACTGGCTGCAGCCGCACCCCTGGTCGGCTGAGCACCGCGCCGCGTGGCGCAAAGTTTTTGACCTGGATCAAGAAACCTGCAAACAGTGCCTCGGCTGGGTGTTCAATGCCCGGTTTGTTGCTGAGAATCGTGCCTTGTCACGCTTGTGACATCGAATGTTGAGCAACCAAGCCCCACGCAAAGGTTGCCGAGGAGACTGCCATGTCGTTTCTGAATGCCATCAGCATGTCACGCCGCCTGTGGCTGATGACAGGTGCCTCTTTGATCGGCCTGGTCATCATGGCCACCAGCGTGTTGCTGGAAGAAGCGACCATCGTCCGCACCGAGCGCCAACGCGCGGTACAGCAGACCGTTGAAATTGCCCATGGCCTGATCGCACACCACCACGAACTGGTCACCAAAGGGGCGTTGCCCGAAAAAGAAGGCAAAGAGCGGGCACTTGCGGCCATCAAGTCCTTGCGCTACAGCGGCACCGAGTATTTCTGGGTGAACGACATGAGCGGCATCATGGTGATGCATGCCGCCAACCCCAAGCTGGACGGCACCGATGTGAATGCCCTGAAAGACAGCTCGGGCAAGCAAATTTTCCCCACCTTCATCCAGGTGGTGAAAGAAAAAGGACAGGGCACCGTGGCCTACGACTGGCCCAAACCTGGCAGCGACACACCGCAGCCCAAAGTGTCGTTCGTGAAAGGGTTTGCGCCGTGGGGGTGGATCGTTGGATCGGGCGTTTATGTGGACGATGTGAACACCATCATCCGACAACAAATCATTTACCTCGGCGCTGGTGTGCTGGCCATGGGGATCGTGCTTTTGGTGGTGGGCCGACTGATTGCCCGCAGCCTGCTGCTGCAGGTGGGTGGCGAGCCTACCTACGCCGCCCAGGTGACCGACCAGATTGCAGCAGGCGACCTGACGGTACATGTGCAAACCCACACTCACAACAACGACAGCCTGCTGCACAGCCTGCAATTGATGCGAGACAAGCTGGCGTCTCTGGTTTCGCAGGTGCGACGCAGCGCAGACCAGGTGGCCAATGCCAGCGCTGAAATTGCCAGCGGCAACATGGACCTGACTGCCCGGACCGAAAGCCAGGCCGCAGCACTGGAAGAGACCGTGTCATCCATGGAGCACCTGAACAGCGCGATCAAGCAGAGCGCTGACAGCGCCCGCCAGGCCAACCAGATGGCGCAGTCCGCTGCCAGCGTGGCCACCCGAGGCGGCGAGGTGGTGAACCAGGTGGTTGAAACCATGAAGGGCATCGAGGAGTCGTCACGCCGCATTTCCGACATCATCGGCGTGATCGACGGCATTGCTTTCCAGACCAACATCCTGGCGCTGAACGCCGCCGTCGAAGCTGCACGGGCCGGTGAAGCCGGGCGCGGCTTTGCGGTGGTCGCGTCGGAGGTGCGTTCGCTGGCGCAGCGCAGTGCCGGCGCTGCCAAGGAAATCAAGTCGCTCATCGACGACAGCGTGTCCCGCGTGAGCCGGGGCACCACCCTGGTGGGCGATGCAGGCAGCACCATGACCGAGGTGGTGGACAGCATTCACCGGGTCACGCAGATCGTGAGTGAAATCAGCACCACCAGCAGCGAGCAGCAACTGGGTGTGTCGCAGGTGGTCGAGGCCATCGGGCACATCGACCAGGTGACCCAACAGAACGCCGCACTGGTCGAAGAAATGGCCGCCTCTGCTGCCGCGCTGAACAACATGGCCAACGAGTTGGTGACCGAGGTCAATGCATTCAAACTCGCGCATCAATCCTGATTTCATAGCAATAAATCTCTGATATAAAAGCGTCAGACGGCTTTTTTATATACATTGTTGACATCTGCACGCAACTGGCATACGCCAAAAGCAGTGGCGTCGTCCCATGTGGGCTGCCCTGCCGCCGCGTGTGCCATGCGCTGTCAGCGCCAGGGCCATCAACCGTCGGGCCATCATCATCGCGGGGTAACATGGCTGGGTGCTCTGCATTCGCGGGCACCCGAAACAACGGTTGCGCCCAGGGCGCAACCTGCCGACTTGTTGATGCCTGCATGAAGCCAGCCCACTCTCACGCCGACCACGCCGCCCACGCTGACGAACCGCTGCCCGACGCCCAAGCCAACGCAGCCGAGGCCTCGCGCTGCACCTGGGTGAGCGTCTGGGTCAACCTGCTGCTGACCGTGCTGCAGATCGTGGTGGGCCTGATGGCCAAATCGCAAGCCCTGGTGGCGGACGGTATCCACTCGCTGTCGGACCTGCTGTCCGACTTCGTGGTACTGCTCGCCAGCCGCCAAAGCCGCAAGGACGCAGACGACGACCACCCTTACGGCCACCAGCGTTTTGAAACCGGGGCCACCCTGGTGCTGGGCCTGCTGCTGACCGGCGTGGGGGTCGGCATGCTGTGGTCAGCGGTAGACAAGCTGGACTCACCCGGGCAAGTCGGCCAGGTGGAGACCATCGCCCTGTGGGTGGCGTTGGCGACGCTGGTGTCGAAGGAGCTGCTGTTTCGGTACCTGCTGTCGGTGGGCAAGCGGCTGAAGTCGAGCATGCTGGTGGCCAATGCGTGGCATTCGCGCTCGGATGCCGCCTCGTCTCTCGTGGTGGCGCTGGGCATCGGCGGCAACCTGGCCGGCTACCCGCTGCTGGACCCGATTGCGGCACTGGTGGTCGGGCTGATGGTGGCCCGCATGGGGCTGACCTTCGTCTGGCAGACCATGAACGACCTGATGGACCGTGCAGTGGACGAGCAGGAGGTAGCGGCCATCCGTCAGACCCTGCTGGGCACACCGGGCGTGCTGGGCGTGCACGATGTGCGCACGCGCAAGATGGGCGACATGATCGTGGTCGATGCCCACCTGGAAATGCTGGCCACGCTCACCGTGGCGCAGGCACATGACATCACGGTGGAGGCACGCGACCGGGTGATGCAACACCACCGCGTCATCAGCCTGCTGACGCACGTGGACCCGTGGCAACACCCGGACCTGGACCACGCACCGGTGCCCGTGGCCCACCACCACTGACCGCAGCCACCCACCCGCTTGGTACGCCTTCGGCCTTGCGAGAGCTGAGGCCCGAGAAAAATCAGGCGCTCAGCCGCTCGTACAGGGTCACCACGCAGGCCCCGCCCAGGCCCAGGTTGTGCTGCAGGCCCAGGCGCGCATTGGGCACCTGTCGCTGTCCGGCCTGGCCGCGCAGCTGCTGAACCAGCTCGGTGCACTGCGCCAGGCCGGTGGCCCCCAGCGGATGCCCCTTGCTGAGCAACCCACCCGACGGGTTGGTCACCACGGCCCCGCCATAGGTGTTGTCGCCGTTGGCCACAAACCGCTCTGCGCCACCCAACGGACACAGACCGAGGGATTCGTAGGTCAGCAGTTCGTTGTGGGCAAAGCAGTCGTGCAGCTCGACCACATCCAGGTCCTGAGGGCCAACGCCACCCTGTTCGTACACCTGCCGCGCCGCTTCGCGTGCCATGGAAAAGCCCACCACCTCGCGCATGTCGCGTGCCTCGAACGTGATGGCTGTGTCGGTGGTCATGGCTTGTGCGCGGATGCGCACAGACGCATCCAGCCCCCTGCGGTGCGCAAACGACTCGCTGCACACCACGGCAGCCGCAGCGCCACAGGTGGGCGGGCAGGCCATCAAGCGCGTCATGACGCCTTCCCACATCATGGGGGCGGCCATCACGTCTTCGGTGGTCAGCACTTTGCGCAGCAACGCCAACGGGTTGTGGGCCGCATGGCGGCTGGCCTTGGCACGGATGGCAGCAAATGTCTCCAGCTTGGTGCCGTATTGCTGCATGTGTGCCAGACCGGCACCACCAAAATAGCGCAGCGCCAGCGGAATGTCGTCCCGGCCCACCAGCTCGGCCGTGGCCTCGTCAAACCGGTCGAAGGGTGACGGCCGATCTTTGAACACCGTGCCCAGCGCACCGGGGCTCATGTGCTCGAAACCCAGCGCCAGCACACACTCTGCCGCGCCACTTGCCACAGCCTGCCGGGCCAGGAACAGCGCGGTGGAGCCAGTGGAACAGTTGTTGTTCACGTTGATGACCGGGATGCCACTCATGCCCACGCCGTACAGCGCGCGCTGCCCGGCGGTGGAGTCGCCATACACGTAGCCCACGTAGGCTTGCTGAATATCGCCATACACCAGCCCGGCATCGGCCAGTGCGGCCCGCACCGCGTGGGCGGCCATGTCGGGATACGGCTCATGCGCGCCGGGTTTGGCAAAGGCTGTCATGCCCACGCCCGCTATACACACTGAATCAGGCATATTTCATGTTTCCGAACAACGGTTTCAGATCGTAGTGGAGGCATCGAGGGACGGTGACCCGGTTCTGACCGGCTGCCCCCCCTGCCAAACGCGCACCCGCAGCGGATGCGGCCGCGGGTACGCCTGTACGAGGATTGTCAGCGATCGGCGTGCGGTTGCACGCCGGGCGGCAACTTCGCCCGGCTGGTGGCCTTCAGGTGCAGCGCCGCCTGCGCCAGCAAATTGGCCGACACAGGCGCGGTGACAAACACAAACAGCGTGATGAGTAACTCGGCCAGACCCGCACGCCCCAGCGCAGCCGACACCAGCATGGAAGCCAGCAACAGGCAGCCGACACCCAGCGTAGACGCTTTGGTGGGGGCATGGAGGCGCATGAAAAAATCCGGCAGGCGCACCAACCCGATGGCCCCCACCAGCAAAAAGAAAGCGGCCACCAACACCAGCGCAGCAGCCAGCCACTCAACCCAGACAGGCAGATTCATGCCGTGCTCCCCTTCATTCCACCACGTCGCCACGGGTCAGGTAGCGCGCCAACCCCACCGTGCCCACAAACCCCAGCATGGCCACCAGCAGCGCCGCTTCGAACAGAAACGCGGTGTTCCAGCGCAAGCCCAGCAACACCACCAGCGCCACCACATTCAGATACAGCGTGTCCAGCGCCAGGATCCGATCGGGGGTCTCGGGCCCTCGCCACAACCGCCAGCCACACAGCGCCATGGCCACCGCCACGGCCACCATGGCCGCGTCCAACGCCCACGTCAAAACATCAGGCCCCGTCATTGCACGCCCTCCCTGGTTTCTTCCGACACACCCAGCACCTGCATCAACGGGCGCTCGTAGCGCTGCTTCATGTCGTGTGCCATGGCCTGCGGGTCGGACCCGTTCAGCGCATGCACCCAGATGACACCTTGCTGTTCATCGATCACACACGACACGGTGCCGGGCGTGGTGGTGATGATGCTGGCGAAAAGCGCGTTCACACGCGGGTGGCGTGTGGCCAGCGGCACAGGCACCCACAGGGGCGTGAGCTTGTTGACAGGCCCCAGCACCTGACGCGCCACGATGATGTTGGACACCAGAATGTCCCACAACACCACGCCCAGCAAACGCAGGGCAGTCGGCCCATGAAACGCATCGGCAGGCGGCAGAAAGCCTGCCACCAACCTCGGAACAATCAACCCGATCAGCGCCGCCGACAACAGGTGCACCAGCGCCAGGCTGTGCGACAAGGCGAGCCAACTGGCCGCCAGCAGCAGGAACAGTAAGGGGTGATCAAACCAGCCCGCTGATCGGACCGGGGTGTCAGAGGCAGCAGACATCAGCGTTCTCCGGTGTAAGGACGGGTGGTTTGCAACCTGTCACCCAGCACAGCCTTCTGGTAGGCGGCCCGATCGGTGAGCTGCCGTGCAGCATCGTCGGTGTAGCGCTTGACCGGTTCGGCCACCACCGCCAGCACCACGGTCAGCGCCATGAACACCCAGGCGGCCGACAGCAGCTTCAGGCTGCTGCCTGCTGCCGGTCCGTCGGCGACGGGCTGAACATGCCAGAACACCACCACGCCCGCACGCGCCAGCCCGATGATGGTGAAGAACCCCACCGTCAGCACCACCGCCCAGATCCAGGCTTGCGCCGCCAGCCCATGGCTGCTCTGCAGCAGCATGAGCTTGCCCAGGAAGCCGGGCAACGGTGGAAGCCCGGCTGCCGAGGCGGCACCGAACAGCATCATCAAACCCAGCAACACCGGCTCTCGCACCGCGCTGGCTGGCTGCAAGTGGTCGCCTGCGTCGCCACGCTGGGCGGCCATCAGCTCCACCAGCAGGAACAAACCGGCGATGACGATGGTGCTGTGCAGCGTGTAGTACAGCGCAGCCGACAGCGTGTCGGGTGTGAACAGGCCCACACTGGCCATGATGGTGCCCACCGACGACACCGTGAGGTAGGCCACCAGACGGCTCATGTGTTGGGCGGCCAAGGCACCCAGCACACCCAGCACGCTGGTCACCAGCGCAGCGGGCAACAACCAGTCGGCGACGGCCAGCGCCGCTTCGCCCGCGTCGGCACCAAAAATGACCCAATGCGTGCGGATGATGCTGTACACGCCCACTTTGGTCATGATGGCAAACAGCGCCGCCACCGGCGCGCTGGCTGCGGCGTAGGTGCCCGGCAGCCAGAAAAACAGCGGCACCAGCGCAGCCTTCAGCCCGAACACCACCAGCAAGATGGCCGCAGCCGCCTTGGCGAGCGGCACACTGTCGCCAGACAAAGCGGCCACGCGTCCGGCCAGATCGGCCATGTTGAGCGTGCCGGTCACGGCATACAGCATCGACACGCCGATGAGGAACAGTGCCGAAGCCGACAGGTTCAGCACCACATAGTGCACGCCCATGCGGAAGCGCTCGCGCCCTTGGCCGTGCAGCAGCAGCACGTAGGAGGCAATCAGCAGCACTTCGAAGAACACGAACAGGTTGAACAAGTCGCCGGTCAGAAAGGCCCCACACAGACCCATCAACTGGAACTGGAACACTGCATGGAAGTAGCGACCTCTCATGTCCCACCCGCCTGTGGCGTACCACAGCACCGGCACAGCTACCAGATAGGTGAGCAACACCATCAATGCTGACAAGCGGTCAAGCACCAAAACAATGCCAAAAGGTGCCGGCCACTCACCCAAGCGGTAGACCATCAGCTCACCCTGGCTGGCCCGCCAGACCATGGCCGCTGCCGCCAGCAACCCCAGACCCACCGAGGCCAGGGCCACCCGACGCTGCCAGGCCACCCGGCCACCGTCATGCGCGCCCCCTTGGGCCGACAGACCGCCTGGGTCACCCAACAGCAGCAGCACCACCGCTGTGAGCGACGGCAAGACCACCGACAGCACCGGGGCATGCTGCCACCAGACATCCAGCAGACCGTTCATCGCCTGACCTCCGCAGACGAAGCGGGTTCGGCCCCATCCACATGGTCACTGCCGTTTTCCTGGCGGCTGCGCAGCGCCAACTCGATCACAAAGCCGGTGGTGGCAAACCCGATGACGATGGCCGTCAGCACCAGTGCCTGCGGCAGTGGGTCGGCCACCGGGCCGTCACCCACCAGCAAGGGGTTGGCATTGCTCCACAGTCTGCCCATGACAAAAATGAACACATTGACCGCGTAGCCCACCAGCGTCAGCCCCAGCACCACCGGAAACGTGCGCCCGCGCAGCAACAGGTACACCCCTGCTGCCGTGACCACGCCCACACCGCTGGCCAGCAGCGCTTCCATGCTCGGCATCATGCCGTACCTCCTTGGTTGGTAACCGTTGCCGCAGGCCCTTCACGCGAAACCGAACCCAGCACGCTGAGCGTCAGCAAAGTGGCACCGACCACCGTCAGGTACACGCCCAGATCAAACAGGGCGGCTGTGGCCAGTGGCAGTTCGCCCAGCACACCCACCACGGGGTGCCCGAACGCGCTGGTGAGGAACGGACGGCCCCACACGAACGCGCCCAGACCGGTCAACCCTGCAATGCCCAGACCGGCACCGATCCAGATCACGAAGCGGCGACCCTGGCCCGCGCGCAACACCAGCTCGGTGCGGGCCTGACCCACCGCCATGAACTGCACCACCAACGCCACCGCCGTGATCAGCCCCGCAATGAAACCGCCACCCGGCAGGTTGTGGCCACGCATGAAGATGTACACCGAGAACACCAGCGCCAATGGCAGCACCACCGAAGCAGCCACCCGCAACAACAGGGGCTGGGCGGCAAACGTCCAGGGGGTGCCTGAAGGGTCAGTGGATGAACGGCGCATGCGCAGCCCGTCCATCAACGCAAGCACGCCCAGCGCAGCAATACCCAGCACGGTAATTTCGCCCCAGGTGTCGTAGCCCCTGAAGTCCACCAGGATGACGTTGACCACGTTGGACCCACCCCCTTTGACCAGCGATTGCTCGAGGAAATACCACGAAATGCTGTCGTGGTTGCGGGTCATGAACACCCAGGCCAACCATGCCACGCCCCCGCCGGCCGCCAACGCCACGATTGCGTCACGCAGCTTGCGACCGCCGGACGACTCGCGTGGCGTGGTCTGGGGCAACAGCGCCAGCCCCATCAGCAGCAGCACGGTGGACACCACCTCGACCGACAACTGGGTAAGCGCAAGGTCCGGGGCCGACAGGGCGACAAACGTCAGCGCCACCGCCAGCCCCACCACCCCTACCAGCACCACCGAGCGGAAGCGGTTGTGGTGGCCCAGCACCAGCGCACCACAGGTCACCACCAGCAATCCCCACACCACCAGCGCCAGCAGGTTGCCAGGCATCAGGGCCCGGTCGCCCGTGCCCACGCCACTGCCCGCCACGGCCATGCCCGCCAGCACCACCGCCGCCCCGACCAGCATCACCACATAACGCTGCAACGAGCCGTTCTCGCAACGCTGCGTCACCTGGCGGGCCAGCGCAAACAACCCGTCCACCGCGCCCTCGAAAGCCTGCCGCCCGGTGAGCGCACCAAACCAGGCTTCCGACTGAATACCGTGCAAACGCCGCTTCGCAGCCAACGTGCGGTACAGCCACACACCCGCCACCAGCGCCACCACACTCATGGCCAGCGGCAGGTTGAAGCCATGCCAGATGGACAGGTGGTAGTCGGGCAATGCACGGTCTGGCCCCACCAACGCAGTGGCCGCCACATGCACCAGCGGACCGAAGGTGGCGGCCGGGAACAACCCCACCAGCACACACAGCAGCACCAACCCGATGGTCGGCAGCTTCATGCCCAGTGGCGGCTCGTGCGGGTGCTTGTTCTCGACCTCCCCCAGGGGGCCGTTGAAAAATGTGTCGTGCACCATGCGCAAGGAATACGCCACGCTGCACACGGCGGCCAGGGTCACCAGCACGGGAACCACCCAGGCCCACACACCCTGCGTACCGACCACGGCCTCGGCAAAGAACATCTCCTTGGACAGGAAACCGTTGGTCAGCGGCACACCGGCCATGGATGCAGCCGCCACCATGGTGAGCGTGGCTGTGAACGGCATGAACGACCAAAGCCCACCCAGCTGGCGCATGTCGCGCGAATGGGTTTCGTGGTCCACGATGCCCGCAATCATGAAAAGCGAGGCCTTGAAAGTGGCATGGTTCAGCACATGGAACACAGCCGCCACAGCGGCCAGCGGCGAGCCCAACCCCACCAGACACGTGACCAGCCCCAGATGGCTAACGGTGGAATAGGCCAGCAGCCCCTTCAGGTCGTGCTTGAACACCGCAATGAACGCAGCAAACACCAGTGTCACCAGCCCCGCCCCGGTGACCAGCACCTCGAACCAACCCGAGCCCGCCAGAATGGGGTACAGGCGCATCAGCAGAAACACCCCTGCCTTGACCATGGTGGCCGAGTGCAGGTAGGCCGACACCGGGGTGGGCGCAGCCATGGCATCGGGCAGCCAGAAGTGGAACGGAAACTGCGCACTCTTGGTGAATGCACCCAGCAAAATCAGCAGCAGCGCGGGCACAAACAGCGGGTGCGCCTGCAACTGCGCAGCCTGCGTCGCCAGCACACTGATTTCGTAGCTGCCACCGATTTGCCCCAGCAGCACAAAGCCCCCCAGCATGGCCAGGCCACCGCCGCCCGTGACCGCCAGCGCCTGGCGCGCCCCGGCTCGGGCATCGGGCCGATGGCTCCAGTAGCCCACCAGGAGGAAAGACGACACGCTGGTCAGCTCCCAGAACACCACCAGCACCAGCAGGTTGTCGGACAGCACCACACCCAGCATGGCCGCCATGAACAGCATCATGAGGCTGAAAAACTTCGGCGCAGAGTCTTCGGGTGCCAGGTAGTAGGCGGCATACAGCACGATGCACAGGCCGATGCAGAGGATCAGCCCGGCAAACATCAACGACAGGCCATCCAACCGGAAGGTGATGTTCAAACCCAGCGAGGGCAACCAGCTCCAATGCTCCATCACTGTCTGGCCGGCCATGACCACATCGGCCTGGGACAGCAGCACACCCAAGCTGCCAGCCGTGACCGCGCCAGCCAATACGGCCACGCCCACCCGTTGCCGGGTGCTGCACAGCGCAGTCAACAAGGTGCCCACACACAAGGGCAGTAAAACGACCAGTAACAGCATAGGGGCTCAGGTATCCGGCTTGCGCCGGGTGTTGCATCACATCTGCACGGCGAACCAACCAAGAACGTGTTTTGAATCAGCTCGCGTGTCAGCGTTGGGGGGCATCTTAAGCTGCCTCGCGTGGAGCGGTTGCGCGAGGAATCCCCTACCCTGCCATGTGTGGGCTCAATCCAGCTGAGAGCCCACCTGTCGACTGCAGATCAGGATTCGGGTTCAACCTCGCCAGGCTGATGGCCCAACCGTTGCAGCAAGGTATCCAGCACGTCATACACCTGCTGCAGTGCGTCCACGCCCACCAGCGCTTCCAGCTCCGCGTACTGTCTCTCTACCAGCGGCGTCATGCGCTCGCCCAGTTCATGGGCCTGCCTGGTCAGCGTCACTTTCACACGCCGTTGGTCATGACCCATGCGCTCGCGGTCAATCCAGCCCGCCTCTTCCATGCGTGCCAACACCCCGGCAATGCTGGGGCTGGAAATGAGGCACCGCTCGCACAGCTGGCGCGGCTCCAGTCCGTCCTCCTGCAGCAGCGTGCGCAGGATGCGCCACTGCTGCTCGGTCACGCCATGCGCATTCAGCAACGGGCGGAAATGCGCCATCAGCGCTTCACGCGACTGAAGCAGCAGTTGGGGAAGGTTACGGTGGCGGGTGGCGTTGGGCATGGCAGGTGGCGCAAACAAGTGAAAACTCTCGTGTCCAGGGAATACCCTGAACGAAAACGGTTGACCCACTCACATGTTAGCGATTAAATTACAAACATGTGAGTAATTATCCAGGCAAGCCTGCCATCTCGCAACCCGGTCAACCAACATCCCGAGGTGAAACACTCAACATGAGCCCATACACCTGTCCTTCAGCACTCAGCCGCCGAACGGTGTACGGCACCCTGCTCAACCACCATGACGCCCTGGCCGCGTTGGGCGAGCAGGTTCACGCCGCGCCCTACAAGGCCCCGCCCAAAGCGCCCGTGCTGTACATCAAGCCCCGCAACACCTGGGCCGAGCCCGGCGCAGCCGTGGTGGTGCCCGCCGATGCGCCCGAGCTGGAAATGGGTGCCACGCTGGGCCTGGTGATCGGCCGCACGGCCTGCCGGGTGAATGCCGCCGATGCCCTCGGCTTCCTGGCGGGCTATGTGGTGATGAACGACATCAGCGTGCCGCACGCGGCCGTGTACCGGCCGTCCATGCGCTTCAAGTGCCGCGATGGTTTTTGCCCCATGGGGCCGGTGGTAGCGGCCAGCGAAGCCATCAACCCCGATGCTTTGGCCATCACCGTGTCCATCGACGGCACCGTGGTGCACCGCAGCTGCACAGCGGGGCTGATCCGCCCCGTGGCCCAGTTGCTGGCTGATGTGACCGAGTTCATGACCCTGCACCCCGGTGACGTGCTGGCCGTGGGCGTGGCCGCCGGTGCCCCCCGCGCCCGCGCCGGGCAGCAAGTGACCATTGCCATTGAAGGTGTGGGTGAACTGACGCACACGCTGGTGGCAGCAGCCGACATGGCTGTGTCCGATGCTGCCAGCCTCGCCCTCCAGCCCTGGTCTGCGGGTAATTCGGCCAGCCCAGCGCCCGCGGCCGCCCCGACTCAGGCCACGCTCCCGCTGAACGGCAATGCAGGCTCGGGCGGCCCCATCGCCCGGGTGGCATTCAACGGCGCCATCCACACCGTCACCCCTCACCCCAACGGCGTGCAATTCGCTGACAGTCGGGTACTGCCCGAAGCCGAAGTGGTGTGGCTGCCCCCTTTCGAGGCGGGCACCGTCATCGCGCTGGGCTTGAACTACGCCGACCACGTGAAAGAGCTGTCCAAAGAGCTGACCGTCACCACGCAGGACGAGCCCCTGGCTTTTCTGAAAAGCGCCAGCGCCCTGGTGGGCCACCGCGCCCAAACCCGACGCCCGGCAGACGTGGCCTTCATGCACTACGAGTGCGAACTGGCAGTGCTGATCGGTCGCACGGCGAAAAACGTGCGGCGTGAAGACGCCATGGCACACGTGGCCGGCTACACCGTGGCCAACGACTACGCCATCCGCGACTACCTTGAAAACTACTACCGTCCCAACCTGCGGGTGAAAAACCGCGATGGTTGCACCGTGCTGGGCCCCTGGTTTGTGCCCGCGTCAGACGTGCCAGACCCACACAAGCTGTCCCTGCGCACGCTGGTCAACGGTGTGATCACCCAGCAAGGCAACACCGCCGACCTGATTTCGGACATCCCGGAGCTGATCGAATACCTCAGCGGCTTCATGACGCTGCAACCCGGCGACGTGATCCTGACCGGCACCCCCGACGGCGTGGTGAACGTGAACGCGGGTGACGTAGTGGTGACGGAGATCGACGGCATTGGCCGCCTGGTCAACACCCTGGTGGGCGACGAGGCGTTCAATCGCTGAGGCCACGCAAGCCACCGACACCTACCCAGTCAAGTCAAAAAAACAAAAAATTGTCATCTAGCTCTTTATTTACATAGCGTTACAGCTATTTAATCAGGAATTTACCATGCTCATCAACCACCTCATCAATGGCCAGCAAGTCGCCGCCAGCGACTACTTTGAAACCGTCAACCCCGCCACGCAAGACGTGCTGGCAGAAGTGGCCAGCGGCAGCGCAGCCGAGGTCAACGCCGCCGTTCAGGCCGCCAAAGACGCCTTCCCGGCCTGGGCAGGCCGCCCCGCCACCGAGCGCGCCAAGATCATGCGCAAGCTGGGCGACCTCATCACCCAGCACGTGCCCGAAATCTCCAAGACCGAAACCCAGGACACCGGCCAAAGCATCAGCCAGACCGGCAAACAACTGGTGCCCCGCGCAGCCGACAACTTCCACTACTTTGCCGAGATGTGCACCCGGGTGGATGGCCACACCTACCCCACCCCCACGCACCTGAACTACACGCTGTTCCACCCCGTGGGCGTGTGCGCCCTCATCAGCCCGTGGAACGTGCCGTTCATGACCTCCACCTGGAAAGTGGCCCCCTGCCTGGCCTTTGGCAACACGGCGGTGCTGAAAATGAGCGAACTCAGCCCACTGACCGCCGCCCGCCTGGGTGAGCTGGCACTGGAAGCCGGTGTGCCCGCAGGCGTGCTGAATGTGGTGCACGGCTACGGCAAAGAGACGGGCGAACCGCTGTGCGCCCACCCCGATGTGCGGGCCATCAGCTTCACGGGCTCCACCGCCACGGGCAACCGCATCGTGAGCACTTCAACAGCTCAGGGCGGGCTGAAGAAGTTCAGCATGGAATTAGGCGGCAAAAGCCCGTTTGTGATTTTTGAAGACGCGGACCTGGACCGTGCGCTGGACGCAGCCATTTTCATGATCTTTTCCAACAACGGCGAGCGTTGCACCGCAGGCAGCCGCATCCTGGTGCAGCAAAGCATTTACGCAGACTTTGCAGCCAAATTTGCCGAGCGCGCCAAACGCATCACCGTGGGCGACCCGCTGGCCGACAGCACCATCATCGGCCCCATGATCAGCCAAGGCCATCTGGCCAAGGTGCGCAGCTACATTGAGCTGGGCCCCAAAGAAGGCGCCACCCTGCTGTGTGGCGGCATCGACCGGCCCAGCTACGCACCCGAGCTGGCGGGCGACCTGCAAAAAGGCAACTTCGTGTGGCCCACCGTGTTTGCCGACGTGGACAACCGCATGCGCATTGCACAAGAGGAAATCTTCGGCCCCGTGGCCTGCCTGATCCCGTTCAAAGACGAGGCCGATGCCATTGCAAAAGGCAACGACATCCAGTACGGCCTGAGCAGCTACGTGTGGACCGAGAACATTGGCAAGGCCCACCGCGTGGCCGCGGCCATCGAAGCGGGCATGTGCTTCGTCAACAGCCAGAACGTGCGCGACCTGCGCCAGCCCTTTGGCGGCACCAAGGCCAGCGGCACCGGGCGCGAAGGCGGCACCTGGAGTTACGAGGTGTTCCTGGAGCCCAAGAACGTGGCGGTGAGCCTGGGCAACCACCACATTCCGCACTGGGGCTGAGAGGCTGAGAGTCTTTCGTCCATGCCCGCTCACCACCCTAAAACGCACCCGTTCGGCGTTGCAAATGCGCGCCATAGCACGAGCTATGGCTGTGCTTTGCGCCTTGATCGGGCGCGTTTTGGTGCGTTGCTCGGGCACGCCCGAAAAACTCCCAGCCTCTGACCCACCCGCATCCGCAGCCACAGCCGAACCCACACACCCGGAGACAACACCATGGGCAAACTCGTACTCGTCGCCAAAATCACCCACGTGCCCAGCATGTACCTCAGCGAGCTGGACGGCCCGCGCAAGGGTACGCGCCAGGATGCCATCGACGGCCACAAGGAAATCAGCCGCCGCTGCCGCGAGCTGGGGGTGGACACCATCGTGGTGTTCGACACACACTGGCTGGTGAACGCGAATTACCACATCAACTGCGCACCTCACTTCAAGGGCCACTACACCAGCAACGAGTTGCCGCACTTCATTGCCAACATGCCGTTCGAATGCCCTGGCAACCCCGAACTGGGCCAACTGCTGGCCAAGGTGTGTGTGGAACACGGCGTGGAAACGCTGGCCCACCACGCCACCACGCTGGACCCCGAGTACGGCACCCTGGTGCCCATGCGCTACATGAATGCCGACCAGCACTTCAAGGCCATCTCGGTATCGGCCATGTGCACCGTTCACTATCTGGACGATAGCGCCCGATTGGGATGGGCCATGCGCCAGGCCATTGAAAAGCATTACGACGGCACCGTGGCCTTTCTGGCCAGCGGCTCCCTCAGTCACCGATTTGCCCAGAACGGCCTGGCCCCCGAATTTGCCTTCAAGGTCTGGAACCCCTTCCTGGAGCAACTGGACAGCCGCGTGGTCGAGATGTGGAAAGCCGGCCAGTGGAAAGACTTCTGCGGCATGCTGCCCGAATACGCCAGCAAGGGCCACGGTGAAGGCTTCATGCACGACACCGCCATGATGCTGGGCGCTCTGGGCTGGAGCGAATACGACGGCAAGGCCGACGTGGTCACGCCGTACTTCGGCGCGTCGGGCACCGGGCAAATCAACGCCGTGTTCCCGGTCACGCCGGTCACGGGCCGCGACATTCCGACCGCCAAGGCCTCGGCGGCAGACGGCTACACCTCGGTGGCCACGCGCCTCTGAGTTCATCATTCCAGCCAGCCATGCCCCACCTCGTCATCCTCTACACCGCCAACCTCGACCGGCCCGTGGCCGACGGCGGCACCGACATGACCCAACTCTGCCGCACCCTGGCAGACACCATGCTCGCCACACGGGACGATGCGGGCCAACCCGTGTTCCCTCCAGGCGGTGTGCGTGTGCTGGCCTACCCCGCCCCGCACTACGCCGTGGCGGATGGCGGTGCAGCCGGCCTGGCAGCGGGCGGCAGTGGCGACTACGGTTTTGTGTACCTGAACCTGCGCATGGGAAGGGGCCGCCCCAAAGACACCATTTCCATAGCTGGAAACGCTTTACTGGAAAGCGCAAAGGCCCACTTCGAACCCCAATTGACCCACCAGCACATTGGTGTGACGCTGCAAATCGACGAAGGCCCCGAGGTGTTCGACGCCAAGACCAGCACGCTGCACCCGCTGTTCAAAAAGAACTGAAAGACCCCATGCTCGACGACACCCAAATTGCCCGACTGGCGGCAGAACTCCAACAGTCCCAAACCACCCGCGTGCAGGTGGAGCACTTTTCCAAACGCTTCCCGCAGATGACCATTGAAGACGGCTACCGGGTCAGCCGCGCGTGGGTGGGCCAACAAATCCAGGCGGGTGCCCAGGTGATTGGCCACAAGATCGGGCTGACCAGCCGCGCCATGCAGATCAGCAGCCAGATCGACGAGCCCGACTACGGCACCCTGCTGGACCACATGCGCTACGACTGCACGCCCGGCCAGGTGCTCGACATCCCGGTCAGCCACTTCATTGCGCCGCGCGTGGAGGTGGAACTTGCCTTCATTCTCAAAGCCCCACTGACCGGCCCGAATGTGACGGTGGAACAGGTGCTGGACGCCACCGAATACATCACCCCGGCCATTGAAATCATCGACGCGCGCATCGAGCAATTCGACCGCCACACCAAGGCAGCGCGAAGAGTGTTCGACACCATCAGTGACAACGCGGCCAATGGCGGCATCGTGCTGGGCGGCCAGCGGGTGGACCCACGCAGCGTGAACCGCCCCTGGTGCGGTGCCATCCTGCGCCAGAACGGCGCGGTGGAAGAAACCGGCCTGGCCGCGGGGGTGCAGGGCGACCCCGCCGTGGGCATCGCCTGGCTGGCCAACAAGCTCGCGCCCTGGGGCGAATCGCTGCAACCCGGCCACATCGTGTTGGCAGGCTCGTTCACCCGGCCCGTGGCGGCCAAGGCAGGTGACCTGTTCGAGGCCGAGTACGCCAGCCCCACGGGGTCTTTGGGTAGGCTGGCATTCCGTTTCGTCTGACGCTCGGAGCCTCACCATGAGCCAAGCCCTCCATAAAGTCACCATCGTCGGCATGGGCGCCATTGGCGGTGTGTTTGCCGCCTGGTTGGGCACACGCCTGCCTGCGGGGCAGGTGCAACTCTCCGCGTTGGCCCGTGGCCAAACCTTGGTCGCATTGCAGTACCACGGATTGGTCTGGGCCGACGAGGACGGCACCGAACGGCAGGTGCTTCTGCACGCCACCAGCGATGCAGCCACGTTGGGCCCACAAGACCTGGTCATCGTCTCGGTCAAAGGCCCGGCCATGCAGGCGGTGGCACAGCAAATCAAGCCGCTGATCGGCGCGCAGACCGTGGTGCTGGTGGCGATGAACGGCGTGCCCTGGTGGTTTTTTGACGGCCTGGGTGGCGAGTGCAACGGGCTCGCCCTGCAAGCGGTGGACCCAGACGGCCTGACCGCCCAGGCCCTGCCCACCGCCCACGTGCTGGGCTGCGTGGTACACGCCAGCGCCGTAGCACCACAGCCAGGCCAGGTGGCACGCATCAAAAACAATCAGCTCATCGTCGGCGAACCCGGTGGCGGCGTTTCGCCACGGGTACAGGCATTGGCTGCACTGCTGGAACAAGCCGGGTTTGCGGTGAAGCAAAGCGAACGCATCCAGCAAGACATCTGGTTCAAGCTCTGGGGCAACATGACCATGAACCCGGTCTCGGCCCTCACCGGCGCACCGTGCGACCAAATTCTGGATGACCCGCTGGTGCGTGCCTATTGCAGCGCCGTCATGCTGGAGGCACAGGACATTGGCCAGCGCATCGGCTGCGGCATAGCCCAGCAACCCGACGACCGCCATGCCGTCACCCGCAAGCTGGGCTCGTTCAAAACCTCCATGTTGCAAGACGTGGAAGCGGGCCGCCCCATCGAGCTGGATGCGCTGGTGGCCGTGGTGCGTGAAATCGGTCAGCACCTCGGGCTGGCCACACCGAACATCGATGCCTTGCTGGGCCTCACCCGGCTGATGGCCCGCACCCGTGGGCTGTACCCCGCAGCCTGAGCCAACACGCTACACACCTGCCCATTCCCATCACGGAGGCCTTTCACCATGCCCATGTCACTCCCAGTCAATGCGTTCAAACAGGCCCTGCAAGCAGGCCAGCAGGTCATCGGCTGCTGGGTCGGCTTTGCCGATGCCAACGTGGCCGAAGCCCTGGCCGGCTGCGGCTTCGACTGGCTGCTGCTCGACGGCGAGCACGCCCCCAACGACCCCCGCACCGTGCTCGACCAGTTGCGCGCTATTGCGCCCTACCCCGTGCAAGCGGTGGTACGCCCGGTGGTGGGCGACGTGGCGCTGGTCAAGCAGTACCTGGACGTGGGTGCGCAGACGCTGCTCATCCCCATGGTGGACACGCCCGAGCACGCCGCGCTGATGGTCCGCGCCACGCGCTACGCGCCCGACGGCATCCGGGGCATGGGGGCGGCGCTGGCGCGCGCCTCGCGCTGGAACCAGGTGCCCGACTACGTGCACCACGCCAACGGCCAAATGTGCCTGCTGGTACAGGCCGAAACCACGCTGGCCCTGCAAAACCTGGCCGCCATTTCAGCGGTGGAAGGTGTGGATGGCGTGTTTTTTGGCCCGGCCGACCTGTCGGCTTCCATGGGCTACCGGGGCCAGCCCAACCACCCCGAGGTGCAAAAAGCCATTCTGAGCGGCATTGCCACCGTGCGTGCTGCAGGCAAAGCTGCCGGCATTCTGATGGCCGACAAGGCGTTGGCGCAGATGTACCTGGACGCGGGTGCCCAGTTCGTGGCCGTGGGGGTGGACACCACGCTGCTGGTGCGCGCCGCCACCGACCTGGCGGCGCACTTCAAACAGCCCCGCTCGCAAACCGCCGCGCCACAAACCAGCGGCTCCCCGTACTGAACGCCTGAGGTCACCGCCATGCAACCACCCCAGCCAACTGACTTCACCACCACCTACCCCCGCCCCGACCACATTGCCCCCGATGAATGGTCTGCCCGTGTGCAATTGGCCGCCGCCTACCGCATCTTCGACCACCTGGGCTGGACAGAGCTGATCTACAACCACATCTCGCTGCGCGTGCCTGGCCCCGAGCAGCACTTCCTCATCAACCCGTTCGGGTTGCACTACAGCGAAGTGTGCGCCTCCAACCTGGTGAAGGTGGATGTGCGGGGCAACATCATCGGGAAGTCAGACTGGCCCATCAACCCGGCAGGATTCACCTTCCACGGTGCGATTCACGAGCAGGTGCCCGACGCGCACTGCGTGATGCACGTTCACACCACGCCCACCCAGGCCGTGTGCTGCCTGGAAGACGGGCTGGAGTTCTCCAATTTTTATGCCGCGCAGCTGTTCGGAAAAATTGCGTACCACGAGTTCGAGGGCATCACCGTTCACCTGGACGAGGGCCAGCGCATTCTGGCCAGCGCAGGCGGCAAACCTGTGCTGCTGCTGCGCAATCACGGGCCGGTGGTGATGGGCTTCAGCCTGGCCAATGCGCTGGCGCTGATGTGGCTGGTCAACCGGGCGTGCGAGGTGCAACTGGCGTCCCAAGCCATGGGCCCAACCCGAGCCATTGCGGTGCCGGTGTTGGAAGCCTGCGTGCGCGATTCGCTGAACTTCAACCCCAAGTTTGGCGGTGGACAAGACGCTTTCGACGCCCTGCAACGCATCGTGGACCGCAAAGACCCCAGTTACCGCCGGTGACACACGCTCACACCGCACAGGTGAAACCACTGAAGCCACGCACCATCGGACACGTCATGTACCGATTTCCCCACCGTCTTCTCGCGTCACCACCACTGTCGCAGACCGGGGGCGGGCTAGGCTGGCCGGCTCCTGCTGGCTGGCTGGCCAGTGGCTGCCAAACCGGTGGGCCTTGAAGTCGGCTGGCATGCCTTCGCCGGGGTGCTGGATGTTGACAAACATGTTCCGGTGATCGGGCGTCAGCGTCACGCCGGTGATTTCGCACCCTTTCGGCCCCACCAGAAACCGCCGCAGGGTGGCGGGTGTTACCGGTGCCCCCGCCAAGGTGGACGTGCCTCCCGCCGCAGGTGCCTGGCGGCCATCGCCCACGACACCCGGCACGGCTGCCAGCAACATGCAGTTGCTCACATCGGTGTAAGCCGCGTCGTCGGTCTGAATCCACAACAGGCCCCGGCTGTCAAAGCACATGCCGTCAGGGCTGGAAAAATCATTGGCGTCCGTCAGGCCGGACAGGTTGACATCTGCCGGGGCATCGGCTTGTGCACCGAACAGAAAAACGTCCCACTGAAAGCGGATGGCTGCAGCCTGCCCGCCTGCCTCTCGCCACCGGATGATGTGACCGTTGACATTGCCCCGGTTGACACGCAGCGTGCCATCGGGTCTGGCCGAGGTATCGGCATAGCTGCGCGGGTTGGCTGCATCGGTGTGCAATTGGGCACCCACAGGCTTTTCTGCTGCACCCACCCGGTTTCGGTTGTTGGTGAGGGTCATGTACACCTCGCCATTCAGCGGGTTGACTGCACCCCACTCGGGCCGATCCATGGGCGTGGCACCCCGCGCATCGGCCGCCAGACGGGCGTGGATGAGCACATCGCCCTGATCGGCAAAGCCATAAGTGGCATTGCCAGCATCCAGACCCGCCAAACCGTGCGACAGTGCCAACCACTCACCCGTGCCATCGGCATCGAACCTGGCCACATACAACGTCCCGTGGTCCAGATACTTGCTGCCTGCCGCCAGGCCGCCGCGAGCGTCCACCGGGTCCCATGCCGCAGCCGACACGAATTTGTAGATGTACTCGTTGCGGGCATCGTCGCCCATGTAGAACACCACCGGCTGTCCGGCCACCACCGGGGCGGGCCAGGCCCCTTCGTGGCTGAACCGGCCCAGTGCCGTGCGCTTGACGGGGGTCGAAGCAGGCTGGAACGGGTCAATTTCCACCACCCAGCCAAAGGTATTGGCCACGTGCCGGTAATCTGCGTCGGCCGACCCTGCGGTTACCGACGATGACCAGCGCGCATGCAAGTCATCCGTGCCTGCCGTGTGCCAGCGGTACGGGCTGTTGCGTCCCTCGGGCAGACCGTAGCGGTTCAGCGCTGCGACTTCGGCCGCAGTGCGGCGCACATCATCACCCGCTGCTCGGCTGACGGTGTTGGTCCAGTTTTCTTCGCACGTCAGGTAGGTGCCCCAGGGTGTGTGGCCGTGGGCACAGTTGTTCTGCGTTCCGCGAGTGTGGGTGCCCTGTGGGCTGTGGCGCGTGCACATCAGCCGGTGCCCTTTGGCCGGACCGGCCAGTTCCATCGGTGTCAGCGCGGTGACACGGCGGTTGTAAGGCGAGCCTTTGACCATGGTCGTGCGGCCATCGGCACTGCGCGCCACTTCGGTCACGCTGACACCGTGCGCCAGCATCTCCTTGTGCGCCTCAGTGCCCACCCGCTGCGCCCCTGGTGTGATGCCGCCAGGGTGCAGCACAAACGGCGACGGCACGTATTCGTGGTTGACCGCCAGCAATCCCCGGTCGGACCGCCTGCTGTCCCAGCCCCCGTCATGGCCCAGACCGAAAAAATGCATGCCATCATGCCCGTCGCCCACCCGCTGGTCGTAAGACGCTGGCAACTCGGTACCATCACCCCGCCAGGCCTCGTAGCCCGGTTGCAGCGGATCGCCCAGCGCGTGCAGCACCGCCAAACGGTAACCGTCAGGCACACTCACCTGATCCAGCGTGTGCTTGGCCACCGGTGCAAAACCCAGGCGCAAGGGGCCAGCCGGCGCCTGGCCAATGGCCGCAGGCCGGGTTGGCACCGTGCAACCGCCCAACATCACACCCGCTGCCCAACCCATGCCCCCGGCCAACAGGCCGCGCCGGCTGAGCACCCGGCCGGCCACGAGTTCGTCCAGCTTGGGCTGAACAGACGGGTTGACGACCACATCGTCGTCCTCGGCAAAAGAGGGGTGCATGGCGGGCCTTCCGGGCAAAACAAGTGACACGAGCGAGGCAACCTCACACGATACCGGAAGCCAACTGGCAGTGCTGCCAGATATGCCAGTACTGCCAGCATGCACAACATGCAGTCGCTATGATCCGCCCCACTTGGCCCGCGCGCAGGGCTGACACCTCAACACCGCTGAACACCCATGCCCAAACTGCTGACCGTTTCCCTGAGCCTGATCGCAGCCACCATCGCCCTGACGGGCTGCAACCGCGAGGTGCCCGACACCCACCCCGATCAGCCTGTCACCAAGCGGCGTGCCCTGTTCAAGGAGTTCACGCGCACCCTGGAGCCCATGGGGCTGGTTTCCCGTGACCGCCAGCCGTACAAAGCCGACAAGTTTCTGGAGCAGGCACAGGCGCTCAAAAAACTGTCCACACAACCCTGGCCCCTGTTCACACCGGACAGCAATTACCCCCCCACCACGGCCAGCCCCAAGGTCTGGCAGCAAGCGGAAGCCTTCAAACAGGCCCAAACCCAGTTTCTGCAGGCGGTGGACGATTTGAACCAGGCCGCGGCAGGTACCGATCTGGATCGCATCAAAACCACCGTGAACGACGTGCAGAAAGCCTGCAAGGCCTGCCACGACACCTTCCGCAACGAGAAGCTGCTGTGAGCTGACCCGCCTGTCAGGCGCTGCGGTGCACGCCTTCAAGGTGGCTGTGCAGTGACAGGCGGTCCAATGAGGCCAGTGGCAACGCCACCAGCAGTTCGATGCGCCGGTGCAACGCCGACGCGGCTGCCACAAAAGCGTGGTGCCTGGCTTCGTGGTCGCCCTGAACGCGTGTGGGGTCGGCAATGCCCCAGTGGGCCGAAACCGTGTGGGCGGGCCACTCGGGGCGTGGTTCGCCCAACACATCGTCACAGACGGAGATCACCAGATCCATCTCGGGTGCACCGGGTGCGGCAAACTCGTCCAGCCCCTTGCATCGCAGACCGTTGACCCCCCTGCCGTTGTCACGCAGGAATTCGATGGCCAGGGGATCCACCTCCCCGGCGGGGCGCACACCCGCCGACCAGGCCTTGAAGCGGCCACCGCCGCATTCATTCAGAAACACTTCTGCCAGGATGCTGCGCCCCGAATTGTGGGTACCCAAAAACAGCACGTTGTACACAGGTTCACTCATGGTTGTCTCTCTCGTTGCGTCACTTCTGATCTGACCCGCTCGGACGCACAGCTTCGGGGTTCAGGCACGCTCGAATTTCACCATGCGGCATCGAAAAAACGTGTGTCGGTTTGGTGACAGCCGTGTGGCACATGGGCTGCCGTTGCCCGTTCCCGGTGCGTGGGCATTGAAGCTGCGGCAAAACAGGCTGGCCGATAATGCCGCGTTATGTCTGAACGCGTCATCCCCGTCATTGACCACCGCATGCGCACGCTGGCCGCCAGCCTGCCAGCCACCCCCATTGCCGCCACAGGCCTGTTGGCCGATGCCTTGGGCAGGCCGCTGCGGGATCTGCGCATCAGTGTGACCGACCGCTGCAACTTCCGCTGCAACTACTGCATGCCCAAGGAAGTGTTTGACAACAACCACGTTTACCTGCCGCACAGCGCGCTGCTGTCGTTCGAGGAAATCACCCGTGTGGCCCGCGTGTTCGTGGCCCACGGGGTGCAGAAAATCCGGCTCACCGGGGGTGAACCGCTGCTGCGCAAGCACATCGAACGGCTGATCGAACAACTGGCTGCGCTGCGCACCCCTGACGGCCAACCGCTGGACCTGACACTGACCACCAACGGCAGCCTGCTGAAGAAGAAAGCCCGGTCGCTGAAAGAAGCGGGCCTGAACCGGGTCACCGTGAGCCTGGACGGCCTGGACGATGCCGTGTTCCGCCGCATGAACGATGTGGACTTCCCCGTCGCAGACGTGTTGGACGGACTGGCCGAAGCCCAGGCTGTGGGCCTGGGTGCCGCCGCGCCCGGCAAGCCCAGCGGGCTGAAGATCAACATGGTGGTCAAACGCGGCACCAACGACCACGAGATCGTTCCCATGGCCCGCCACTTCCGGGGCAGCGGCATGGTGTTGCGGTTCATCGAATACATGGATGTGGGTGCCACCAACGGCTGGCGCATGGACGAAGTGCTGCCCAGTGCCCAGGTGGTGCAACGCATCCACGCCGAAATGCCGCTGGTCCAACTGGACCCCTCGGCCCCTGGCGAAACCGCCGAACGCTGGGGCTATGCCGGACCGGATGGCCACCACGACCCATCGCTGGGCGAGGTGGGTGTCATCAGCAGCGTGACACAGGCGTTCTGCGGCGACTGCAACCGCGCCCGCCTCTCCACCGAAGGCAAGCTCTACCTGTGCCTGTTTGCCACGCAGGGCTTTGACCTGCGTGACCTGATTCGCGGTCAAGGGTCGGCAACTGACACCTCACCGAGCGCGCCCAACCGCACCCATCCACTGGGCCACGCCGCCAGCGATGCCGAACTGGCCAGCGCCATCGGTGCCATCTGGCAACGGCGCACCGACCGGTACTCGCAACTGCGGGCCAGCCTGCCACCCGACGCACAGCCGACCGGCGGCGGCAAGCGCATTGAAATGAGCTACATCGGCGGCTGAGCCGTCCCTTTTTCGCCCCCCTGCTCCGCGCAAGCTGCACGGGCTGCGCCAATTGCTTCCACCCCACCACATGACCCCAACACACATCACCCCAGGCGACATCACCGGGCTGGTCCTGGCCGGCGGGCGCGGCTCGCGCATGGGCGGCACCGACAAGGGCCTGCAAAATTTCCACGGCACGCCCATGGCGCTGCACACGCTGCTGCGGTTGCAAATGCAGCAAGGTGGGTGGGTCGGGCCTACTCTGGTCAACGCCAACCGGCACCTGGGAGCCTACGAGGCATTTGGCTCGCCCGTGTGGCCCGACACCCTGCCCGACTATGCCGGGCCACTGGCCGGTTTCATGACAGGCCTCAGCCATGCCGAAACGCCCTGGATGCTGACCGTGCCGTGCGACACGCCCCGGTTCCCGCTGGACCTGGCCGAGCGCATGGCACAGGCCCTGATGCGCGAAGGTGCCGAAATGGCCATGGCCGCCGCCCGCGAGGAAGACGGCCAGTTGCGCTGCCAGCCGGTGTTCTGTTTGCTCAGCACCGATCTGTTGCCCAGCCTGACGGCCTTCATCGAGAGCGGTGGCCGCAAAATTGACCGCTGGACCGGGCAACACCGCACGGTGCTGGTGCCGTTTGACCTGCCCGGCGACGACCCGCGGGCCTTCTTCAATGCCAACACCCTGCCTGAGTTGCAAACGCTCGAAAGAGCTTGAAAGCGTAGCAACAAACACAATACAAAAAAGCGCTGAGCATGAAAAACATTGATGAGATTGCCTCCCAGCTGCAAGGGTATGACCCCCAAGCCCTGCGCGCCGACGCGGTCAATGCCTTCCTGGCCGAGCTGGTGCAGCCCGTGGCCGACACCGAAACCCTGCCGCTGATGGCCGCGCACCAGCGCGTGCTGGCCACCGACATCATCTCGGCCATCAGCGTGCCGCCACACGACAACTCGGCCATGGACGGCTACGCCTTCGATGGCTCTGCCCTGCAACCCGGCCAGCCCCTGGTGCTCCAACCCGTGGTGGGCACCGCCCTGGCCGGCAAGGCCTGGGCCGGCACCGTTGGCCCAAGGCAGTGCGTGAAGATCATGACAGGGGCCATCATGCCCGCCGGGCTGGACACCGTGGTGCCGCAGGAGCTGACACAGCCCGCTTCCAGTGGCCCAACCGAGGGTGCCCCCACCGCCATCTGCATACCGGCCAACCTGCTGCAACGCGGCGACAACCGCCGCCTGGCCGGTGAAGACCTGATGCAGGGCCGCCCCGCGCTGCGTGCGGGCCAACGTCTCACCCCGGCGGCCATGGGCCTGGCCGCCAGCCTGGGGCTGCCCACCGTCACGGTGTACCGGCGGCTGAAAGTGGCTTACTTCTCGACCGGGGACGAAATCCTCAGCCTGGGCGATGCCCCACGCGAGGGTGCCGTGTACGACAGCAACCGCTACACCGTGTTCGGCCTGCTGCAGCGGCTGGGCTGCGAGGTGATCGACCTGGGTGTGGTGCCCGACCAGCCCGAGGGGCTGGAGGCCGCCTTTCGCCAGGCTGCCGCCGAAGCCGACGCGGTCATCACCAGCGGCGGGGTGAGCGTCGGTGAAGCCGACCACACCAAGGCCATGATGAAAAAGCTGGCAGGTGACGACCCCGCCTCCGGCTGCGGCGTGGTGTTCTGGCGCATTGCCATGCGCCCCGGCCGCCCCATGGCGGTGGGGCGCATCCCCAAGCAGGCCTTGTTTCAAGAAAAAATCGCCTCCAGCGCTTTATTGGAAAGCAAACACAGCAACTTATTCGATAGCATCCCCTCAACCGTGCTGTTTGGCCTGCCGGGCAACCCGGTGGCGGTGATGGTCACGTTCCTGGCGTTTGTCCGTCCGGCGTTGCTGCGCATGATGGGCGATACCACCGCTCCCCCGGTGCTGCTGAAAGCACGCAGCCAGGAAGTGCTGCGCAAAAAGCCCGGCCGCACCGAATACCAGCGCGGCACCGTCACCACCGCACCAGACGGCAGCCTGCACGTCCGCACCACCGGCAACCAGGGCTCGGGCGTGTTGCGCTCGATGGCCGAGGCCAACGGCCTGATCGTGCTGCACCACGACCAGGGCAATGTGGCCATGGGTGACGAAGTTGACGTGATGATGTTTGATGGCATGATCTGACAGCCCTGCCGGTTGTGGCAGGCTGTCCGGCACCCATGCAACCTGCCCCCTCCCCGCTTTCTGCTGACGAAACGCTCCAGGCCAACCAGCGTCTGAGCCGCTGGCGTGAAGACCTGCAAGACACCGTGCTGGCCGTCGCGGTACCCACCGGGTCGGTGCTGGCGGCCATTGGCACCGCTGTGTCGTGGTTCAAGCAGGACGGGGCCATGGCGCTGAGCAACGTCGCGGCGCTGGCCTTCCTGCTGTGGTTGCGCCACCACCGGGGGCTGGGAACCCGTACCAAAGGCGCTGGCATCGTGCTGATCACGACTGGCATGGGCCTGTCGTTTCTGTTCAATGACATCGGCGCGTTCAGCCTGCCCTGGCTGTGTGCCGCCCCCATCATGGCCGCCCTGTTGTTGGGCCGTTCAGCTGCACTGACCGTCACGGCGCTGATCGGGCTGGTGGCGTTTCCGCTGGGGTACGGGCTTGACCTGCCCCTCGCGCCGCTGCCCCTGCTGCCCCATCCCGAGCTGATGTGGACACTGCTGGCGCTCAACTACCTCACGCTCAGCATCATCATCGCCATGTCTGCCGCCGTGCTGCTGCGACGTCTGGCCATGGCAATAGACCGGGCCACACGGTCCGAACATGTGATGGCGCAACTTGCGCATGTGGACCCGCTGACAGGGCTGCCCAACCGGCGTGCGCTGCGCGAAACCCTGCAAAAGCGCGCCGGCCAAGCCGGTTGGGCCGGCGCGTTGATGTTCATCGATCTGGACAATTTCAAAGACATCAACGACACCTTCGGACACCTGAAGGGAGATGAACTGCTGGTTCGCGTCGCACGGCGACTGTCCACTCAGGTGCCTCAACCGTCCCTGGTGGCACGGATGGGGGGCGACGAATTTGTGGTGCTGTTTCAGGCCGATCCCGAACCCTCCGCGCCGCTGAGCGACCAGGCCATGAAAAAGGCGGAGCAGTTGCGCCAGGCCATGACCAAACCCTTTGCGCTGCCCGACCAGCAAAGCGTCAGCACCCGCATCAGCATCGGCATGACCTTGCTCCCTGCGGGCCTGCAGTCACCCGAAGATGCCATGCGCGAGGCCGACACCGCCCTTTACCAGGCCAAGGGCAACGGCCGCAACCAGGTCGTCATATTCGAAGAAGCCATGCACACCGCGCTTCACCAGCGCATGTTGCTCGCCAACGACCTGACCCACGCGCTGCGCCACACGGGGCTCTGGGTAGCCGTGCAAACACAGGTTGACGCCGCGCACCGCCCGGTGGGTGCCGAGCTGCTGGTGCGCTGGTCCCACCCCGAACGGGGGAACATACCGCCCGGCCAGTTCATTGGCATGGCAGAACACAGTGGCCTGATCGTCCCGCTGGGCGAATGGATGCTGAACCAGGCCTGCGAGTTGGCCCTTCGCCTGCAGGCCACCGGTCACCGTTTCCCGCTGTCGGTCAACATCAGCGCCCAACAGTTCCGCCAGCCCGGGTTCGAACAGCAGGTGCAGAACATTCTGGCCTCGCACGGCGTGCCGCCGCAGGCGCTGATGCTCGAAATCACCGAGAGCCTGACCATGACCGACAAGGGCGAAACCATCGACAGCATGGCCCGGCTGGTGGACAAGGGCTTCCGGTTCTCGATGGACGACTTCGGCACCGGCTATTCCAGCCTGAGCTACCTGAAGCGCTTACCCCTGCACGAGCTGAAAATCGACCGAAGCTTTGTCGACGACCTGCCCCACGATGCCAACGACGTGGCCATCGTCCGCATGATCCTGGCCATGGCCGACAACCTGGGTCTGAAAGCGGTGGCCGAGGGCGTGGAAACCCAAGCCCAGGCAGACTTTCTGGTGGCACATGACTGCCACAGCATGCAGGGCTATCTGTTCAGCCGCCCACAGGCGGTCGATGCCTGGCTGGCCGCGCTGCCGGCCTCACCGGTCAGGCATCCTGCGCCTCATGCGGGTGTGACGCCCGTTTGAACGGTTGTTTGTTGGGCCCCGGCACACGCTGGCGGGCCAGCAAGGTGTACATGGTGGGCACCACGAAGATGGTCAGCAGCGTGCCCAGGCTCATGCCACCCACGATGACCCAGCCGATCTGGCGGCGGCTCTCTGCCCCTGCCCCTTCGGCCAGGGCCAACGGAATGGCCCCCAGCACCATGGCCCCAGTCGTCATCAGTATGGGACGCAGCCGCAGCGTGGCCGACTGCTTCACCGCCTCCAGCGTCGCCATGCCATGCTCACGCAACTGGTTGGCAAATTCGACGATCAGGATGCCGTGTTTGGTGATCAGCCCCACCAGCGTGATCAGGCCGATCTGGCTGAACACGTTCAGCGTCCCCCCGCTCCATTGCAGCGCCAGCAAGGCACCCACCATCGACAACGGCACCGAGAACAGGATGATGAGCGGATCGACGAAGCTCTCGAACTGTGCAGCCAGCACCAGATAGATGAACAGCAACGCCAACACGAACACCACCACCAACGAGCCGGATGAATTACGGAACTCGCGCGACGTGCCGTTCAGGTCGGTCGAGTAGCCCGGCTTGAGCACGCGTTTAGAGGCGTCGTTCATGTACGCCAGCGCATCGCCCAGCGCAAAATCAGGCGTCAGGTTGGCGGTGATGGTGGCACTGCGCCGCTGACCGAAGTGGTTCAGTTCGCGCGGCACCACCACCTCGCGGATGCGCACCAGCGCAGACAACGGGATCATCGTGTCGTTGCGGCCCCGCACAAAAATCCGCTCGATGTCGTCGGGCGTGTCGCGCCCGGTGGCTGCCGTCTGGACGATGACGTCGTATTGCTCACCTTCGCGCTTGTAGCGGGTGACCGAGCGCCCGCCCATCATGGTTTCGACCGCACGGGCCACGGCATCGACCGCCACGCCCATGTCAGCTGCCTTCTCTCGGTCAACCTCCAGACGAATTTCGGGTTTGTTCAGGCGCAGGTCCGTGTCCACACTGACGAAACCAGGGTGTTTCGCCATTTCGTCCTGCATGGCCCGCACCACCTGCGCCAGGTTCTGGTAGCTGTCAGACGTGACGATCACAAAATTGACAGGCCTTTCGCGAAACCCTTGCCCCAGCGAAGGCGGCGTGATAGGGAACGCCATGACACCGGGCAGGCCGCCGATCTTGGGCGTCAGCTCCCGCGCCAGTTCCAGCGTGGTTCGTTCACGCTGTTCCCAGGGTGTTGTGCGCAAAAACACATTGCCCTGCGCCACGGTGGGGTTGCCCGCCACGGTGAAGATGCGGTCAAACTCCGGGTAGGCACTGCCCATTTTTTCAATGGCGGCGGCATAGCGCATGGTGTAGTCCAGCGTGGCACCGTCAGGGCCGTTGATGACCGTCAGGATGACCCCCCGGTCTTCCAATGGCGCCAGCTCGCTCTTGGTGGACTGCAGCAGGCTCCAGGTGCCCCACCCTGCCAAGGCCATCACGCCGACCACCAGCCAGCGGTGGGACAGCTTGACCCCGCCCATGTGGGTGGCCGAGAGCGTCCAGGCCAGGGCACGGCCGTACCCGCTGGTGATGCCGCGGAGCACCCACTCCATGCCCCGGTCGAACCGGCTGGGCTTGGGGTTGTGCTTGAGCAGCACCGAACACATCATGGGCGAGAGCGTCAACGCCACAAAACCCGACACCACCACTGACCCCGCCAGCGCCAGCGCAAACTCGGCAAACAGCCGCCCGGTACGCCCCGGCGTGAACGCCAGCGGGGCATACACGGCGGCCAGTGTCAACGTCATCGCCACCACGGCGAAACCGATTTCCTTCGCACCCCGGATGGCCGCATGGAACGGTTGCATGCCCTCCTCGATGTGCCGGTAGATGTTTTCCAGCACCACGATGGCATCGTCCACCACCAGCCCGATGGCCAGCACCAGCGCCAGCAGGGTCAGCGTGTTGATGGTGAACCCGAACAGCGCCATCAGCGCAAACGTGCCGATCAACGAAACCGGAATGGTGACCAGCGGGATGATGGATGCCCGGAACGTGCGCAGGAACACAAAAATCACCAGCGCCACCAGCACCACGGCTTCCAGAATGGTCTTGAACACCGCCTGGATGGAGCGGTCAATGAACACCGAGTTGTCGTTGGCCACTTCAATCTCGATGCCCGGCGGCAGGTTGTCCTTGATGCGCGGAATCATCTTGCGCACGGCTGCACTCAGGTCGAGCGGGTTGGCCGTGGCGTTGCGGATCACGCCCAGTGTGATCGCATCCTGCCCGTTCAGCCGGGTGGAGGTCCGCTCGGCCTGCGGCCCCTGCTCGACGCGCGCCACATCACCCAGCCGCACCGGCATGCCGTTGACCGTGCGGATGACCATCTGCCGGAACTGTGCCGGGGTTTGCAGGTCGGTGGCCGCCGTGACGTTGAATTCGCGCTGCTTGCTCTCCACCCGACCGGCTGGCACTTCCAGGTTGGAGCGGCGCAGTGCGTCTTCAACATCCTGCGTGGTCAGCTTGAACGCGGCCAGCTTGTCGGCATCGAGCCAGATGCGCATCGCATACTTGCGCTCGCCGAACACCCGCACATCCGACGCGCCCGGCGCGGTTTGCAGCATGGGTTTGGCGATCCGGTTGGCATAGTCGGTGAGTTGCAACGGCGTCAGCGTGTCGGAACTGAAGGCCAGCCAGATGACCGGGAATGCATCGGCCTCGACCTTGGCAATCACCGGTTCATCGATGCCCTGCGGCAGGCGTTGGCGCACACGGCTGACCTTGTCACGCACGTCGGCAGCCGCCGAGTCGGCCTCACGCGACAACACGAAGCGCACGGTGATCTGGCTCTGTTCCTGCCGGCTGATGGACGTGATCACGTCCACCCCTTCAATGCCCGCGAGGGAATCCTCCAGCACCTTGGTCACCTGGGCTTCGATGACCTCGCTCGACGCACCCGTGTACCGGGTCTCGACCGTCACCACGGGTTCGTCAATTTTGGGGTACTCACGCACGTTCAACCGTGTGAACGACACGTAGCCGATCAGCAAGATCAACAGCGACAGCACGGTGGCAAACACCGGCCGCCGAATGGACACTTCAGGCAGTTGCATGCGCCCTCCTGTTTCAGCGTGCGGCGGGCGTTGTGGGAACTGCGGCTGGCGCACCAGACGGTGGTGGACCGGGTGGCCGCGACATGTCAATCACCCGCACGGCTGACCCATCGCGCTGCAGGCGCTGCTGGCCGGCCACCACTACCGTATCTCCCTCGGCCACACCATCCAGCACCTCCACGCGGCCCGGGCGGCGCACGCCGAGCTTCACTTCCACGCGTTGCGACACCGTCGTGGTGTCTTTGGGCAACTTGGCCTGCGCCTCAGCCGACAGGGTGTCTGCCGGCACCACCTTGATGACGAACTGCCTGCCACCCTGTGGCACGATGGCTTCTTCCGGCACGGTCAACGCACTGTCACGCACAGCAAACACCACCGTCGCCCGGGCAAACATGCCAGGACGCAAGGGCCCGGCCTCTGCTCCAGCACCGACTCCCGCACCCGCTCCTGCACGCGGGGTGTTGGGCCTGTCAGCACCCTTGGCGGACTGCGCTGGTGGCTTGCCGGCCTGCGCTGCAGGTGCGCCAGCACTTGCGGGCGGCTTGGCAGTCGGCTGCAGCTGGGGCACGCCAGCCGTGTTGGGCAACACCGCCCGGATGCCGACCGAACGGCCATTGGCATCGACCAATGGGTCCACCGCGTCCACAGTGGCCTGGAACGACCGACCCGGAAAGGCATCCAGCTGAACCTCGACCGACTGACCGCGCCTGATCCTGGCCAGGAAACGCTCTGGCACGCGGAAATCGACATACAAGCTGCCGATGTCTTCCAGGTTGACCAGATCGGCACCATCTTTCACAAAGTCGCCGATGTTGACACTCCGGATGCCCACCGTGCCATCAAACGGGGCCACGATGGACATGCGCTGCAACCGCGCCTCGGCCAGCGCAAGCTGCGCTTCGGCCACCTGAACCGTTGCCTGGCTTTCTTCCAGCACGCGCTGGGCCACAAAATTCTGTGCCACCAGCTCCTGGTTGCGCTTCAGATTGGCCCGCGCGATGGACACCTGAGCCTGTGCCTGCTTGAGCTCGGCAGCAGGCAGTGCGTCGTCCAGCTTGACCAGCAACTGGCCTTTGCGCACACGGGCCCCATCGGCAAATCCCAACTGGCTGATGCGTCCTGACACCTCTGGCCTGAGCACCGTGTTCTGTCGGGAGCGCAAGGTGCCCACGGCCTGCGCTTCATCACGCAACGTGGCCCGCTCCACTTTGGCCACCTCCACGCCAGCCGCTCTCGGCGGAGACGATGGGCCTGCGGTCGGTGCCGCAGATTTGCCCGCACCGGAAGCCGCCGGTGCCGAAGCATCAGGCGTTTTGACCGGTGCCCTGTTCTGCCACCACCAACCGCCCGCCGATGCGGCGGCAATGCCTGCCACGGCCACCCACACATGCAAACCCTTGAACGCCATACACCCGCCGCTGTCGTAGTACGAAAGTTCGACACTGTAACGACATTGCGCGGGTGGCGCAGCAGGAAACGGGCACCTTCCGTGTCACACCCGTGATCGGACGGCCCGTCTTTACGAAGGCTTTACACGGGCACCCGCAACCGCAGCCTCAACGGCTACCCGGCACACCCAGGTTGGCAAGCGCATCGGCCCGCTCGTTGCCGGGGTCACCCGCATGCCCTTTGACCCAGATCCATTGGATGCGGTGTCCGCCTGCCGCCACCAACGCGTCCAGGCGCTGCCACAGGTCGGCATTCTTGACGGGCTGGTTGGCCGAAGTCCGCCAGCCCTTGGCTTTCCACCCCCGTATCCACTCGGTGATACCCTTGCGCACGTATTCGCTGTCCAGGTGCAGCGCCACCTCGCACGGGCGCTTCAGCGCCGTCAGCGCCTCGATCACGGCCATCAGTTCCATGCGGTTGTTGGTGGTGTTGGCCTCGCCGCCGTACAACTCCTTCTCGTGGCCCACGGCCCGCAGCACCACGCCCCATCCGCCGGGGCCGGGGTTGCCTTTGCAGGCACCGTCTGTGTAAATCGTGACTTTGTTCAAACGTCTTTCACTTTCTTGCTCTGGGTGTCGGGCACGGGCGCACCGACATCCCTGAATTGTGACGGCGTGTGATACCCCGCCACCACGCCTGTCGCCAGCGCACGTGACCGGAAAGGCTTCCAGGCCGGCCCCAACAGACGCATGCCACGCACGCGTTTGACCGCTTCCACCGTGTAGACCGCCCCCAACACCGGCCACCAGCGTGCGCCATGGCGCTCCATCCAGTCGTAGCGGCTCAGCCATTTTTCAGACTGCACGGCGGGTGCATACACACCGAACCTGACCGCTGTGACCTCGAAACCCAGCAGCGCCAGCCAGTCTTTGATGCGCCAATGGCTGATGAACTCTCCCGATCGGGGCAAATACAGTGCCCGATCGGACAAGCCCTGCAACCCCAGGCGCGCCAGCAGGTGAGAGCGGCGCTGGCGCATGGCCCACAGGCTCAACGGGTTGAGACCTGAAATCACCACCCGGCCCTCGGGTCTCAGGACTCGCTCGACTTCGCGCAGGGCACCGTGTGGGTGGGCGCTTTGCTCCAGCGTGTGGGGCAGCAGGACCAGGTCGAGCGATTGCTCGGCAAACGGCAAGGCAGCCGGGTCACAAACCATCTGACAGCCCTGGCGGACTGTATCGTCCACCATGGTTTCGCCCCTGTCGGCCACCTGGTGCATGCCTACCAACCACCTGTGCGGCATGCGGTTGGAGTCAAGACCATGCAATGCCGACACGCCCAACTGCACAGCATTGAAGCCGAACACATCCACCGTCGCTTCCTGAAAGCGACGCTGTTCCCAGTCCAGCGCATGTCTGCCCTGGGGGGTGGACCACCAATCGTCCAAACTTATAATTTGCTGACGCATGCCTCGTGACCGTTTATCGAGCGGCAGTAGCCGGGTCTGGCTGGACACCGCTTGCGTGACCCAAGCCATGCCATGCGGCATGACCACTTCCGCCGATCACCGCTTCCAGCCAACCGTTACGCATGGTACTCGTCCCCATTCCAGCCTTCACTGACAACTACATATGGGTGTGGCACGACAACACAAGTGCGGTGGTGGTGGACCCTGGCGAAACTGCCGGTGTGGTTGCCTACCTGAACCGGCATCAGCTCAAGCTCGACGCGATCCTGGTTACCCATCATCACGGTGACCACACCGGGGGCGTTGCCGCACTTCAGGCCGCCACAGGCGCAACCGTGTATGCCCCTTCGACAGAATGCCCCGACCTGAATGCCGTCCGTGTCACCCAGGGTAGCCACATCCCATTGTTGGGCACACCTTGCCAGGTGCTGCACGTGCCCGGCCACACGGCTGGCCACGTCGCCTATGTCTTAACGCCACCGGCGACGCCCCCTGTCCTGTTTTGCGGCGACACCTTGTTTTCTGCCGGGTGCGGGCGGCTCTTTGAGGGTACACCCCAGCAGATGCTGGCATCGCTCCAGGCACTGGCGCAACTGCCACCCGACACGCTGGTGTGCTGCACGCACGAGTACACGCTCGGCAACATCCGTTTTGCACTGGCTGTGGAACCCGGCAATGTGGCCTTGCAAAACCGGCAGGCGCAATGCCTGGCCTTGCGTGCCGCCCAGGAACCCACCTTGCCCAGCACCCTGGCCCTGGAATGGCAGATCAACCCGTTTCTGCGGGTCATGGAACCTGCGGTCAGGGCCGCAGCAACAACCTGGCGCAACAGCCAGTTGACGCAGACAGGCCAGTTGACGTCGAACGAACTGAGCGATGTCGAGGTGCTGGCCGCTTTGCGCGAATGGAAGAACCAGTTTTGACCACATTTTTTCTCCGATCGATCCGCCATCTCCAGCGCGGCCTCCTGGGGCTCGTCGCTGGCAGCGCCCTGTTGTTGAGCGGCTGCGCCTCGGTGTCGCTGCGCGACGGCACCACCGATGGCTCAACTGACCAGCGTGCGGGTACATCCAGCCTGTTTTCGACAGAGGGGCGCTTGCGCATGAGCCCACTGTTCCCGTCCGAGGGTTTGCAGCCCATTCAGCCGGGCAGCGCCTACAGCCTGAACGTCACCTCGCTCACACCCCCTGACGACATTTGGGACCGCATCAGGCGCGGCTTTGCAATGCCCGACCTGGAGGGAGAACTGGTCCGTGACCGGACACAGTGGTACAGCAGCCGCCCGGAGGCGCTGTTCAACATGGCAGAACGCTCCCGCAAGTATTTGTTCCACGTGGTCGAAGAACTGGAACGCAGGGGCATGCCCACCGAGTTGGCGCTGCTGCCGTATGTCGAAAGCGCCTTCAACCCCCATGCAGTGTCCAGCGCCAAGGCAGCTGGCATGTGGCAATTCATGCCCGCGACCGGGAAAGACTTCGACCTGAAGCAAAACATGTTTCGCGACGACCGCCGAGATGTACTGGCTTCCACCCGCGCCGCACTGGATTACCTGCAAAAACTGCACGCCATGTTCGACGACTGGCACCTGGCATTGGCTGCCTACAACTGGGGTCAGGGCAGCGTGAAACGGGCCATCGAACGCAATCAGAAGAAAGGGCTGCCCACCGGCTACGAAGACCTGACCATGCCGATGGAAACACGCATGTATGTGCCCAAGCTTCAGGCCATCAAAAACATCGTGGCGACCCCGGCTGCCTACAACGCACGTTTGCCGCTGATAGAAAACCACCCGTTTTTCGACACCGTGACGCTCGAGCGGGACATCGACGTCGCCCTGGCTGCAAGACTGGCAGAAGTGGACGAAGACGATTTCAGGTTGCTCAACCCCTCCAGCCGGGGCACGGTCATATTCGCGGCAGGCACGCCCACCATTCTGCTGCCCTGGAACAACGCCATCACGTTCAAACGGAACCTGCAGTTCCACATCGGACCGATGGCCACCCTGACTGCATGGGCCGTGCCGTCCAACATGCGCACGGCGGACATTGCCCGTCGTTTCGACATGCCGGAACACGATTTGCGCAGCCTGAACAAAATTCCGCCGGGCATGCTCGTCAAGGCGGGTTCGACGATTCTGGTGCCCCGCATGGGCCACACACAGACCGAAGTGCCCGAGCATGTGGCAGACAACGGCCAACTGGCACTTCAGGCTGAAAAGGTGCTCCGGCGCTCGACCGTCAAAGCCAGGAAAGGTGAAACACTGCAGTCTTTGGCCAAGCGGCTGAAGCACGACATCAACGACCTGGCGAAATGGAACAACCTGCCGGCCTCAGCCGCCTTGAAAGCAGGCCAAGCCATGGTGGTGTTCACAGAAGTCAGTGTGGCTGCGGCACCACGCAAGGGCAGCCACGCGACACCGGCCGCCCCTGCCGCCAAGAAAAAAGCGGTTTCACCACCGCCCACGCGCAAGCAGGCACCACCTCCGCCCGCCAAATCCACCGGCAAGTCCAAAAAGTAGACCGCACTGCCGCGCCCGGCCTGACGGACTCACCAGGTGCAGGTCACCTGGTAACAAACGGTGCCTGCAAAAAGCCCCTGAACCTTGCGCGGCCACCCCTGACGGGTGGCGCACTCAGGCGAAAGTTCGGAAACCGTTGCAAGAACCGGCCTATCGCCACGCGCCCCTCCAGCCGGGCCAGGCTGAGACCTGCACACTGGTGCACACCAAAGCCAAAAGCCAGGTGACGGTTGACCTCACGCGACAGGCGCAACGACTCGGCATCCTCAAAAACCGCCGGATCCCGGTTGGCTGCACCGATGCAAAGGGTCAGGAGTGCGCCGGCAGGCAAGTCGACCCCGCCCACCGAACAGGCCACCAGCGCCCGCCGGTTGCCCAACTGGTTGGACGATTCGAAACGCAACAATTCATCCACAGCCTGGTTCATGATTTGTTCGTGTGCATCAGCATGGTCTGGGTTGTGCCGGATGGCAGCCATCAGCAACATCATTTGCCGGGGGTGCTCCTGGAGCGCAATCAGGCCGTTGCCAATGAGATTGGTGGTGGTTTCATGCCCGGCGTTGAGCAGAAAAATACAGTTCTGCAACAACTCGTTTTCGCTGAGTTGCTCACCCGATGCCTCGCCCTGTATCAGCCGCGTCAGCACATCGCGCTCGGGGTCTCGCGGGTGCAAACGCCTGTCGGCCACCAACCCGCGCAGGTAGTCCAGCATGTCTTGCACACTGCGGTTGCCCCATTGGGCTTGCTGCGGGGTCAGCACCGGCTCCAGCGCACCCAGAATCGCAAGCGACCAGCCGCGCAGCGGTTCCCGGTCGGCCTGTGGCACGCCCAACAGGTTGCCGATCACATCCACCGGAATGGCAGCGGCAAAGTCCTCGATCAGATCGCCTCCGCCACGGGCCTCCAGCCTGTCGAGCAGATCATCGACCCTGGCGGTCAGTCCCGGCTCCATTTCGGCAATGGCCCTGCGCGTCAACGCACCCATGATGAGTTTGCGCACCCGCGTGTGCAGTGGCGGGTCATTGAAAACCAAGCTAGACGTGTGGTGGGTGTACAAGTGAGAGTCCGTGCCGTACTTCGGCGCAAACTCCACCCGCTTGTCCGAGCTGAAGGTGGCCGCGTCACGGTAAACGGCCATCAGGTCGGCATGACGTGTCAGGAAATACGAACCATCCGGCATGCGGCGCACCGGTTCGATGCGCCGCAAGGCAGCGTAGACCGGGTACGGATTGGCCAGAAAGTCTGCCGGCAAATGTCGCAAGTCAAACTCGGCGGCGATGTCTGCCGCACGTCTGGCAGACATCGGTGGGGTCACCTCGAACATGGCATCAAACCCTGAAGCGCGCTTTGGCTTTCAGCGCAAAGTCGTTGGTATACGTGGCCGAGAGCTGCCTGCGTGGCAGAGTCAGGCGTGCGTCCTTGCGGGCCAGCGCTGCCAGTGCCGTGGCGGCTGCCGCGTCGGGCAACACCCCGTCACCCATGAAGCCGTCCCGGGACTTCTCGAGGGCCGCCACATAGTTCACCAGGTCCACATCGAGGTTGACCGACGACAGCGCCCGCACCAGGTCTGACGGCCCGGCTGTCCGGAGCCACTTCAGCGCACGCACCACGGCAGCAGCAACGGCCTGGCACGTCTCCGGTTCCTTCTGGATGAAAGCAGACTTCGCACAGACCACTGCGCCCGGCATGGGTCCGCCGAACACCTCGTTTGCGCCTTTGAGCGTCCGGGTGTCGGCCACCACACGCACCTCGCCCCGATGTTCCAGGGCCGCCACCATGGCATGGTCCACACACAATGCATCCATGCTGCCACGGCGAACCTGCTCCACAACTGCCTGCGGCTGACCGAGGTTGACCACCGCCAGTTCGGTTTCCGTCACCCCGGCGTCCTGCATGAGGCGGTGGATCAGGAGTTGGCTGCCAGCCGATGGCAGCACGGTGGCCACGCGCCTGCCGCGCAGATCAGTGAACTGCCTGTATGCCGCCATGGTGCGCGGCGAGACCCCGAAAACCATCTGCGGCGTGCGGCTGGGAGCAACGAAAGCCTTGATATCGGCACCCTGCGCGCTGTCGGCCAGGGTGTGCGCAAAGTCGCAGACCAGCATCTGAACCTCGCCCCGGCTCAATGCGGCAGAACCTGCCGCCTCCGACTCCAGCGGCAACCAGTTCAACAACAGGCCCTCCGCTCGGAAGTAACCGAGTTCGTGCGCCAGCAACAGGGGCAAATGACTCATGAACGCGCCTGCCGGCACGCCCAACACCACCGACCGGTCTGCCGATGGCCGCACGGCCCCCGTCGCGGGCAGCCAGGACAACCCGCCCAGCAGCGTGGCGGCCGCACCCCAACCCAAGCCACTTGTCAGCAGCGAACGTCGTTGGGGGCAAGGCGCGTCAGGGCGGGACATGCCATGACTGTAGGCCGATCAATGCTGCAGTGCATCAGGAACATTCCCGAGCGGGTTTGTACCAACCTGCAAGGTGCCCGTCAGTCAGGCACCTGCAAACAGAATGGCAATGTTGAGCCCCAGCGCTACCACCCACGCCAGGCTGCGCGCATTGGCCATGTCCGCCACATACATGAAGATGTAGATCACGCGTGTGAACACGTACATGAACGCAAGCAAATCCAGTCGGGTTTGCGACGCATGCATCTGGTGGGCAATGATGACCGCGCCGATGAAAAAGGGCAGCGCCTCGAAACTGTTGGCCTGTGCTGCATTGGCCCGTGCGCGCCAGCCGGTCTGCGTGGCCAGCCACTCGCGCGGGTGGTGGTTGTCATAACCGCCGTCCCTTCGCGACACCTTGAATTTGCCCCATTTCGCCAGTCCGGCGCAGGCAATCGGCAGCATGGCAGCTACCAGCACACAACCATAGGCAACCGTGAATGAAGTGGCCATGAATTCCTCCTTGCAGGGGCCTGTCAGCCCAGTGTGTTGCGGCGATCGACCAGCGCATGCGCAATGGTGCCCAGATCCACATACTCCAGCTCACTGCCCACGGGCACGCCACGGGACAGCCGCGTGACCTGCAAGCCTGAGTCACGCAGCGCCTGAGCGATCACGTGCGCTGTGGCCTCGCCCTCGGCAGTGAAGTTGGTGGCCAGAATGACCTCCTGCACCGGCGGAAAAACCATGTCGGGCACCGCCAGGTGGACACCACCCAACCTGTCGAACAGCTTTTGCAGGCCGATGTCGTGCGGGCCAATGTTGTCCAGCGGACTGAGCTTGCCCATCAACACAAAAAACAGGCCACGGTAGGCACCCGTGCGCTCCAGGGCAGCCTGGTCGGCCGGGGTCTCCACCACGCACAACTGGCTTCGGTCACGTGCTGGGTCCAGGCAGGTGCTGCACACCCGCTGTTCGGTGAACGTGTGACACAGCTCGCAATGCTGAACCTGCTCCACCGCGTGGCTGAGTGCAACTGACAGCTGCAGCGCACCGGCGCGGTCATGCTGCAGCAGGTGGTAAGCCATGCGCGCCGCCGACTTGGCACCGACGCCAGGCAACCGGCGCAGCGCGTCGGTCAGCGCGTCGAGTGAGTGGGCATCAGCCACGGCTGCAACGCTGGTGGGTATCGCGCCCGACAGGCATCGGGGCCGGTCAGAACGGGAACTTCATGCCACCGGGCAAACCGGGCATGCCGGCGGTGAGCTTGCCCATTTTTTCCTGCGAGGTGTCTTCTGCCTTGCGGACGGCCGCATTGAAAGCGGCTGCCACCAGGTCTTCCAGCATGTCTTTGTCGTCCGCCAGCAAAGACGGATCGATGGTGACGCGCTTGACATCGTGCTTGCAAGTCATGACGACTTTGACCAGCCCTGCACCGGATTCACCGGTGACTTCGATGTTGCCCAGTTCATCCTGCGCCTTTTTCAGGTTTTCCTGCATGGCCTGGGCCTGCTTCATGAGTCCGGCAAGTTGTCCTTTGTTGAACATGTTCAGCTTTCTGTTGGGGAATGTTGAAATAGTTGTGCGACCAGGGGTGCCAGGCGCCACAGGCCTGACCGCCAGAGGTCGACATTGTCAGGTGTCGATCGGCTTGAGCGTACCGGGCACGATTTTGCCGCCAAAGTCTTGCATCAGATGCTGGACGTACGGGTCATTCAGCAGCGTTTGCTCGGCCTGCTGTATACGCTGCCGTGCGGCATCCGCCACCCGGCGGGCTGGGGTGTCCGATACCGGCCCCACCTCGATGCCCAAATTGACCGCGTGCCCGTGCGCAGCCAGCGCAGCCTGCAGACGGTCACGCACGGCAGCTTGCTTGAGCGTGGCGTTTTCGACCCGCAGCTGCCAATGCGCTGGCCGGCTCGAAGCGTCACGCGCCAACAATTCCGACTGCAAGGCCAATTCACGCACCAGCGCGTTCACGCTCTCGGCGCGCACCATCTCCAGCACCAAAGCGTGCCAGAAGTCGGCCGCACCTGCATCCAGTGCCGCATCCTTTACCGCATCCCGTGCCGCAACTGTACCGGGCTGTGCCGGGACCTGGCCCTCAGCTTCCGATGCGGCAGAGGCCACATCCACAACGGGCAGGCCAACAAAAACAGGAGCATACTGCTGATTATTTAAAAGCGCTGGAGCCGATTTTTGATCAAAATTTTTGACCACATCAGGCGGAACATCCACCGGATCGCTTGTCGACACATCCACCGCTGCAACGACAGCTACTGCCTTCTCCGGGACAGGATGAGGCTGCACCGGCTCTGACAGAATCGGTCCTGCCACACTGGGCGGCCCCGCAACCGCTGCAACCTGGCTGGCTGCAGTGGCGGCATCAGGCCGCGCTGCCGATTTCAGTGTTTTTTTTTCCGCCCGGCCCACCCGGGCCACACCCGGCGGCTGAAAGGCCAACAGCCGCAACAACACCATGACCAGGGCGGCATAGTCGTCGGTGGCCAGGCCGAGTTCGGTTCGGCCATGCAGGCACAGGCTGTACAGCAGCTGGGTCTGGTCTGCCGGCAGCAAGGCTGACAGACGGTGCACCTCGGGCGCTTCCGGGTCGGCTGGGTCCGGCTCTGCGTTTGCCAACTGGTACACGGCCATGCGCTGCAGCACGTGCGTCATTTCTTCCAGGGTGGACGCGGCGCTCAACCCCTGCAGGCGCAACCCATCAATGGTGTCAACGACCGCTTTGCCGTCACCCAGTGCCAGCGCCTCGATCAGCGCGAACACATGCCCCCGCCCCACGGCACCCAGCATCTGGCGCACCGTGGCTTCCTGCAACTGACCATCACCGAATGCAATGGCCTGGTCGGTCAGGCTGAGGGCATCGCGCATGGAGCCGCGCGCGGCACGGGAAAGCAGCCTCAGAGCCAGCGGTTCGGCGGGCACTGCTTCCGCCTGCAACACGGCCACGAGGTGTTCGTACACCGTTTCGGGCGCCATGGGCCGCAGGTTGAACTGCAAACACCGGCTCAGCACCGTTACCGGCACTTTCTGCGGGTCAGTCGTGGCCAGCACAAACTTCAGATAGTCGGGCGGCTCTTCCAGCGTTTTCAACATGGCGTTGAACGCCGTGTTGGTCAGCATGTGCACCTCGTCAATCATGAAGACCTTGAAACGCCCTTGCACAGGCTTGTACACCGCCTGCTCCAGCAGCGCCTGCACCTCGTCCACCCCCCGGTTGCTGGCAGCATCCAGTTCGGTGTAGTCAACAAACCGGCCACTGTCGATGTCGGTGCACGCCGGGCACACGCCACACGGCGTGGCGGTGATGCCGCCCTGCCCGTCTGTGCCCACGCAGTTGAGCGACTTGGCCAAAATGCGCGACACCGTGGTTTTGCCCACGCCACGCGTGCCGGTGAACAGGTAAGCGTGGTGCAAACGCTGGGTGGTCAGCGCGTTGCCCAAAGCGGTGACCACGTGCGACTGCCCCACCATCTCGGCAAAGTTCTTCGGGCGGTACTTGCGGGCCAGGACAACGTAAGACATGGGGCAGGATTCTAGGTGACGCCCCATTCAGGCCACCGACGCACGCCAGGGATGCGCGCCGCGCATGCGGTTCACTGGGCATACGGCCAACCACCCGGTTGTCAACCCCCGGTCGCTTGGCAGCTACAATGCGCGGTGACGGGCCTTCCCGCATGGTGAAGCGGCCAACCGGGTCAGGTGGGGAACCAAGCAGCCCTAACTGTGTAGCCAGTGCCGGGGTCAAGGCTCGTCACCCCCCTTCTCTCGAGCGTCCGAGTTGCGACTTCGGGCCCTCTTCACCTGCAGCACCTGCCTCAGCCAGACTACATGCAGCACCCCATACGCTCCCAGTACGAAGACTTTGTGCGCCATGTGCAGCGCAACGGCGTGTTCAAGGCTGACCGCACGGGCACCGGCACCACCAGCGTGTTCGGCTACCAGATGCGATTCAACCTGAGCGAAGGGTTTCCGCTGGTCACCACCAAAAAGGTGCACCTGAAGTCCATCATCCACGAGCTGCTGTGGTTTCTGACGGGTTCCAGCAACAACAACGATTTGCGCGCGCGCGGCGTGACCATCTGGGATGAATGGGCGCGGGAAGACGGCAGCCTGGGGCCGGTGTACGGCGTGCAGTGGCGCAGCTGGCCCAAGGCCGATGGCACGCACATTGACCAGATTTCCGAAGTCATCAAGACCCTGAAAACCAACCCCGATTCGCGCCGCATCATCGTCAGCGCCTGGAACGTGGCCGAACTGGACCAGATGGCGCTGATGCCCTGCCACGCGTTTTTCCAGTTCTACGTGGCCCCGCCCACCGAGGCGGGCCAGCGCGGCCAACTGAGCTGCCAGCTGTACCAGCGCAGCGCCGACATTTTTCTGGGCGTGCCCTTCAACATTGCCAGCTATGCACTGCTGACGCACATGGTGGCGCAGCAGTGCGACCTGGACGTGGGCGACTTCATCTGGACCGGGGGCGACTGCCACATCTACAGCAACCATGCGGAACAGGTGGCGCTGCAGTTGAGCCGCGAGCCACGGCCCTACCCCACGCTGACCATCAAGCGTCGCCCCGACAGCATCTTTGACTACCAGTTTGAAGACTTCGACGTGACGGGCTACGACCCGCACCCGGCCATCAAAGCCCCCGTGGCGGTCTGAGCACGGCCGGTGCTGACGCGCAAGCAACTGCTGGCCCTGGTGGCCCTCACGCTCATGTGGGGGGTGAACTGGCCTGTGATGAAGCTGTCGCTGCGCGAACTCACGCCGCTGTACTTCCGGGCCATCACCATGACGCTGGGGGCCGCCTGGCTGTTTGTCTATTTCCGCCACAAAGGCATCCGCATGTGGCCAGCGGGCTCGGAGTGGCGCACGGTGGCCACACTGGCAGTGCCCAACATGCTGGGCTGGCACACCATTTCCATTTTCGGGCTCAAGGAACTCAGTTCGGGCAGGGCATCGGTGCTGGGGTTCACCATGCCGGTGTGGACGGTGTTGCTGGGTGCCGCATTTTTCGGCCAGAAGCTCACACCCCGCGTACTGTGGGCTACGGGTGCCGTCAGCCTGGCCATTGCGCTGCTGATGGCCCACGAACTGCAAAACCTGACGGGCCGGCCACTGGGCGTGCTGTGGATGGAGATGGCGGCTATCAGCTGGGCGCTGGGCACACTGATGATGCGCCGCGCCGTGATCACCCTGCCCACCGAGGCACTGGTGGTGTGGATGATGCTGCTGACCTGCGGCTGTGTGTGGGTGCTGGCGTTTGTCTTCGAACCGTTGCCCAACCTGCAATTCAGCGCCGTGATGTGGGTCAGCCTGCTGTACGGTGTGCTCATCAACTACGGGTTTGCGCAGATCATCTGGTTTGGCCTGGCGCGCAACCTGCCCCCCGCCACCAGCGCCATGAGCGTGATGGCCATTCCGCTGATCGGCACCCTCAGCGCCACCTTCATCGTCGGCGAGGTGCCCCACTGGCAAGACTATGCGGCCGTGGCACTGGTGATGAGTGCCATCGCAGCCGTGCTGCTGCCCGCACGCAAAAGCTGACGGTAAACTGCCGCGCCCCGCTGTTCAGCTCTGGCATGCGGCCACCCAAGCACCTCTACCATCCCACGCATGCGCATCAACCTCATTTATGCCCGCGCCCGCAACGGCGTGATCGGATCGAACAACACACTGCCCTGGCATTTGCCGGAAGACCTGGCGCACTTCAAACGCTGCACCCTGGGCTGCCCGGTCATCATGGGCCGCAAAACCTGGGACTCGCTGCCACCCCGCTTCCGCCCGCTGCCTGGCAGGGTGAACGTGGTGCTGACGCGCAACGAAAATTGGCATGAAAATGGTGTTCAGCGCTTTTCTGACATGGAAAGTGCACTAGGCTTTTTGAGAAATTATGATGATGTCTGGGTCATCGGCGGTGCTGAGGTGTACCGGCAGGCCCTGCCGCTGGCGCACAGGGTGGTGGTCACGGAAATCGATGCTGACTACGGCGGTGATGCCTTCGCGCCCGTGCTGGGCCCGGCGTGGGTGGAAGCCGAGCGCACATCGCATTGCAGCGCAACCGGCTTGACATACAGTTTCGCCACTTACCGGAATCAATCGAAAAGGGACATCTGACATGTCAGGACACGGCTTTCACGTGCATGGCCCACACGACCACGAGCTCGAACACGCCCGAACCGGTGGCCATGGCGGGCACCACGAAGAGGATGCAGCATCCAGAAAAATGACCAACCAGATTGCCATGTTCACAGCGATCATCGCGACGGTCGGCGCGCTGTTCGGCTACATGGGCGGTGCCACCCAAGCCAATGCAGGGCTGTTCAAAAACAACGCTGCCCTCAAAAAAACAGAGGCGTCCAACCAGTGGAATTACTTCCAGGCCAAGAGCACGAAGCAGTCACTGGCTGAAATGTCACGCGACCTGGCTGTCAACGCGGAAGAAAAAAGCAAATACCAAAACAAGGTTGACCGCTACGAGAAAGAAAAAGGCGACATCAAAGCGGTTGCCGACAAGCTGGAAGCTGAAGCCAAAGCATGGGATCAACGCTCTGACGAGCAGATACACCAGCACCACCGCTGGGCTCAGGCAACCACCGCGCTTCAGGTGTCCATTGCACTGGCAGCCATTGCGCTGTTGACCCGCAAAAAATGGCTGGAATACGCTATGTTTGTGGCGGGTGGCGCAGGCTTGGCGGTGGGTGTAGCCGCCGCACTTCACATCTGATGCATAGCACCCAAACTTACACCTAAAAGCGTTAAGACCATTTTTTTTTATGAAATTTGCCACGTGGAACGTCAACTCGTTGGCCGTGCGATTGCCACAGGTCTTGGACTGGCTGGCTCAGCAGGCAAGCAACGGTGCCCCTGTCGACATTCTGGCCCTGCAGGAACTGAAGATGACGGACGACAAGTTCCCGGCTGCCGCCTTTGCCGAGGCGGGTTACCAGGCGCAGTGGTTCGGCCAGAAAACCTACAACGGTGTCGCCCTCATCACACGCAGCGCCGCCTCCGAGGTGGTGAAAAACATCCCTGGTTTTGAGGACGACCATGCGCGGGTGATTGCCGGAAGCTTTGCGCTGCCTGAAGCGCCCGCCACATCAGGAGCGACCAGCGCGCGGACCATCCGGGTCATCGGCGCGTACTTTCCCAACGGACAGGCACCGGGCAGCGACAAGTTCGCCTACAAAATGCGCTGGCTGGAGGCTCTGCGAACCTGGGTGCAACAGGAACTGGCGCACCACCCCCACCTGGTGCTGATGGGCGACTACAACATCACGTTCGACGATGCCGACGTGTGGGACCCTGAGGGGATGCGGGAGGCCATCCACTGCACCACGGAAGAACGCCAGCACCTGCAGGCCCTGATCGACCTGGGCCTGCACGACAGCGTTCGACTGTTCCCTCAACCCGACAAAAACTACTCCTGGTGGGATTACCGGGAATTTGCCTTCCGACGCAACCGTGGCTTGCGCATCGACCACATCCTGGTGAGTAGCGCCCTGCGCCCCATGGCCAGCGCCTGTGCAGTGGACAAGCAACCCCGCAAAAACGAGCGCCCCAGCGACCATGCGCCCGTGGTGCTGACGCTGGGCTGAACACGTTCGGCGAAGCCTGCACGACCGCCATTGGGGTTGCCCGAACAGTGGGGCGACCCGCGCCACTCTGGCCAGGGATCCAGCCCCACACCATTTGGCCCTCACCCGCCCCCGCCACCGGGGCATGGCAACTCAATCCAGATTCAGTTCCTGAATCTTGCGCGTGATGGTGTTGCGGCCAATGCCCAGGCGTTGTGCCGCTTCGATCCTGCGTCCCCTGGTGTTGGCCAGCGCCGTGAGGATGAGCTGAGCCTCGAACTTGCGTGTCAGCACATCCCACACATCGTCGCGGCCCGCATCCAGCAGCATTTGGGCCTCGGTCTTCAACCCTTGCAGCCATGCCTGCATGCCGTCAGGCGTTGGCATGTCTGCGCCGGGTGGCAGGGCACCGTTGGGCTGCCCGACCGGCGCTCCCGCGACGGCCACGCCAACGTCAGCGTGCGCAACGGGCTGCATGGGCTGAACCCCGCCAGCGTCCACCGGTGAGGCTGGCGCATGCTCGGTAACCTGCACAGCCGCTGCAGGTACAACGTTTGCACCCACCGCTGCCAACTGTGGCTGCGACAGCACCTCGGGGGGCAGGTCCTTCTCGTCGATGACCTGCGCCGGTGCCATGACCGTAAGCCAGTGGCAAACGTTTTCGAGCTGCCGGACGTTGCCCGGAAAATCGAAGCCAGCCAGTCGCTGGAGGGCGGCATCGGCAATCCGCTTGGGCTCCACGCCCAGTTGCTGGGCACTCTGGGCCAGGAAATGGCGGGTCAACGTGGGGATGTCTTCACGCCGCTCGCGCAGGGCCGGCAAACGCAGACGGATGACATTGAGGCGGTGGAACAAGTCCTCGCGGAACACACCTTCCTTGACGCGTTGCTCCAGGTTCTGGTGGGTGGCGGCAATGACCCGCACGTTGGACTTGACCGCGCTGTGGCCCCCCACGCGGTAAAAGTGGCCATCTGACAGCACACGCAGCAAACGTGTCTGCAAATCGAACGGCATGTCACCGATTTCATCCAGAAACAGGGTGCCGCCCTCTGCCTGCTCGAACCGGCCACGGCGCATGGTTTGCGCACCTGTGAACGCACCGCGCTCATGGCCAAACAGCTCACTCTCGAGCAAATCCTTCGGAATGGCCGCAGTATTGATCGCAACAAACGGCCCATTGGCGCGCGGTGAGTGCTTGTGCAATGCCCGGGCAACCAGCTCTTTGCCCGAACCGGACTCGCCCGTGATCATGACCGTGACGTTGCTCTGGCTCAACCGCCCGATGGCACGGAACACATCCTGCATCGCAGGGGCCTGTCCGAGCATCTCGGGCGCAGCCACCATGCGTTCCTCGGCCACCTCTTCACGCTGGCTTTCTTCCACCGCCCGGCGGATGAGTTCCACCGCCTTGGGCAAATCGAAAGGCTTGGGCAGGTACTCGAACGCCCCGCCCTGAAAGGCCGACACCGCGCTGTCCAGGTCGGAAAACGCGGTCATGATGATCACGGGCAAACCGGGCAGCTTCTTCTTGACCTTGTCCAGCAAGTCCAGCCCGGACCCACCCGGCATGCGGATGTCACTCACCAGCACCTGTGGACCGAGTTCGTCTGGCACGTCGATCAGCGCGGCCAGCACGTCCTGTGGGTTGGAGAAGCTGCGCGTGGGCAGGTTCTCCCGCAGCAGCGCCTTCTCCAGCACAAAGCGGATGGACTGATCGTCATCAACGATCCAGATGGGTTTCATGCGTCAGCTTCCTGTGTGCCAGGGGAACATCCCCTTGCCAAACACCCCTGTTCCTGACCCTGACTGGCAGGGCCTCCGGCTTCAAGGCAGGGGAATCAGAATCTTGAAGTCGGTGCGGCCGGGCTCGCTGTCGCACTCGATCAGGCCATGGTGCTGCTGGACAAACGTCTGCGCCAGTGTCAACCCCAAGCCGGACCCACCCTCGCGCCCTGAGACCAGGGGATAGAAGATGCGGTCCTTGATCGAGTCCGGCACGCCGGGCCCGTTGTCAATGACATGCAATTCCAATGCCAACCTGTAGCGTTGTTTGCCAAACGTCACCTGACGGCTGACGCGGGTGCGGAATGTGATGCACGCATCGCCCTGCGCACGCCGGTCAGCCAGCGCCAATGCCGCGTTGTGTGTGATGTTGAGCACCGCCTGGATGAGCTGTTCGCGGTCACCACGGAACTCGGGCAAAGAGGTGTCGTAGTCACGCACCACCCGCAGGCCCTTGGGAAATTCAGCCAGGATGAGCGACCGCACCCGTTCACACACCTCATGGATGTTCACGTCGCCGACCAGATGCGGCCGCCGATGGGGTGCCAGCAAACGGTCCACCAGCGATTGCAAGCGGTCTGCTTCGTGAACGATGACCTGCGTGTACTCGATCAGTTCACGCGATGTCAGCTCCATCTGCAACAGTTGCGCGGCCCCGCGAATGCCCCCCAACGGGTTCTTGATTTCGTGGGCCAGGTTGCGGATGAGCTCCTTGTTGGCCTGCGCCTGACCAATGAGGCGCTCTTCCCTGTCCTGCCGGGACTGCTGTTCAAGCGGCAACAACTCCACCACGACTTCGCTGGGGACTTCCGTCTGCGCCACCACGACATGCACCGGCAAAGGGTCGCGGTGCTGCGACTTCAACCAAGCGTCGTAGCGCAGCGCGGCAAATTCGTTGTCCTGCGCCCCGGCCAGAGCGTTCAGCAACTGAGAAGGATTGGCAAAAAAATCAGACAGGTTGCCACCCGTCACGCTGCGCCGCGACAAGCCCAGTGCGTCTTCGAGCGCAGCGTTGACAAACAACACACGCCCTTCGGCATTGACGACCGCCACCAGCGTGGCCAACAGATCGAGGGCCTGAAACTTGGATGGCGATACCGCCGCAGCAACCGGTGCAGGCATGGCTGACCTGCTCAACGGTTGTGCACGGCAGCCGATGCATTGGCTGCACCGGCACCACCCACCCGCTGCAGCTCGCGGCGTATACCGGTGATGTCTGCTTCAACACGTGCGATGTTGGCCTTCATGTCGGCCACGCGCTCCTGGTAACGGGCAACGTTGCGCAGTTCGTCGGTTTTCTTCTCCGGCTGTCCGTTGTTGTACTCGCGCTGCAAGTCGGCCAGTCGCGCTTCGGCACGGCGCAGTTCCGCCTCCAGAATGGCGCGGGCATCACTGTCACGCGCTTTCTGCTGTGCCGGATCCACCCGAGGCTGATCGCCGGACGCCACTGCGGGTGAGCCACCCCGGTTGCCCCCCGACGAAGAGGGTTTGGTGGCTGGCACGATGGTGATGTTGCCGCCATCGATCGGCTTGCAATCCCGCTTCTGGGCTGGCGATGGGTTGTTGGTGTACTCGTTGCCACAACGAAAGATACGGTCTTGCGCCTGGGCGGCCGGCACAACGGCGCACCCAAGCACAGCACACATAGTCAGGAAAAGAGGCCGAATCAGGTGTGGGCGCAGGTACATCGGACAACGAAAGGAATGATCAATCAGACGATGAACGGGCTTCAGGGCATCTGCCTGGAAACCGTTGAGTCTGCAGTATCGCGTAAAAGTGCCCGACACCATGCGGCCAAGCCTTTCATTGTTTGCACAAAGTAAAAAAGGACGGCTCGCGCCGTCCTTTTGTCACCGATCCGCAGGGCAGATCAGAGGCTGTAGTACATGTCGTATTCGACAGGCGACACTTCCACGCGGCTGCGGGTGACTTCCTGCATCTTGAGTTCGATGTAAGAGTCGATCCATGCGTCGGTGAACACGCCACCTTCGGTCAAGAACGCGCGGTCTTTGTCCAGGCATTCCAGCGCCTGGTCGAGGCTGGAGCACACGGTGGGGACCAGCTTGTCTTCCTCTGGGGGCAGGTGATACAGGTCTTTGCTGGCGGCTTCACCGGGGTGAATCTTGTTGCGCACGCCGTCCAGACCGGCCATCAGCAATGCGGCAAAGCCCAGGTAAGGGTTGCACAGTGGATCGGGGAAGCGGGCTTCCACACGACGTGCCTTGTCAGACGCCACATTGGGAATACGGATGGACGCAGAGCGGTTCTTGGCAGAGTATGCCAGCTTGACCGGCGCCTCGAAGTGCGGCACCAGACGCTTGTAGCTGTTGGTACCGGGGTTGGTGATGGCGTTCAGCGCACGGGCATGCTTGATGATGCCGCCGATGTAATACAGCGCGAAGTCAGACAGACCGGCATAACCGTTGCCTGCGAACAGGTTCTTGCCATCTTTCCAGACGGACTGGTGGACGTGCATGCCGGAGCCGTTGTCGCCAGCGTAGGGCTTGGGCATGAATGTCACGGTCTTGCCGTAGGCGTTGGCCACGTTCTGGATCACGTACTTCTGCAGCAGCGTCCAGTCGGCACGCTCGACCAGGGTCGAGAACTTGGTGCCGATTTCGCACTGGCCAGCACCGGCCACTTCATGATGATGCACTTCGACGGGGATGCCCACAGCTTCGAGCACCAGGCTCATTTCGCTGCGCATGTCCTGTGTGCTGTCCACGGGTGGCACGGGGAAATAGCCACCTTTGACACGGGGACGGTGACCACGGTTGCCGCCTTCAAGCTTGGAACCACTGTTCCATGGGCCTTCGTATTCGTCGATGGCGTAGAACGTGTTGTTGGGTTCTGTGCTCCAGCGCACTTCGTCGAAGATGAAGAATTCTGGCTCTGGACCGAAGAACGCCGTGTCGCCCAGACCGGTGGACTTCAGGTACATCTCGGCGCGCTTGGCAATCGAACGTGGGTCACGCTCGTAGGCTTTGCCGTCTGTGGGTTCGATCACGTCACACACCAGCACCAGTGTGGTTTCTTCAAAGAAAGGGTCGATGAATGCGGTGGATGCTTCGGGCATCAGCAGCATGTCGGACGCTTCGATACCCTTCCAGCCAGCGATGGACGAGCCGTCGAAAGCCTGGCCGTCGTCGAACTTGCTTTCGTCGAACTGGGACACCGGAATGGTGATGTGCTGCCACTTGCCACGGGTATCGGTGAAACGGAAGTCAACAAACTTGACTTCGTTGTCTTTCACGAGTTGCATCACGTCTGCGACGGTCTTGGCCATCAAAATTCTCCTAGAAGGGTACTTACGGGTTGAAAACGAGGTTGGTGGGATCAAAGCAGCTTCTGTGCCAACCCAATACGGATGCTGCAACGATGTGCGAAGTATGCCTCACCCCGGTGCGGGGCTTCACCACGAACGGCGCATGCTCTCGCCCCACACGGAATACACCAAAACAGTGCACGCACCACACAACGCACCAAAATAAGGCAATCAGTTGCGCACCAATTCGGGGCCAAGCTGCATGGCCATGCCCAACAGCCCGGCCTTCAACTGCGCATAGGCCGCCGGCACGCGTTCAGAGGGGCCTTTGACGCCCAGATCGATGTGCTTGCCATGCTCGGGATGGTCCACACTGGGGAGGCTGAACACTTTCACGCCGGGATGATCGGCCTCAATCTGCACCATCAAAGGGGTCAGTGTGGCCTCCAGTGCACCATAGACGATCACCGAGTGCTCGGCCCAGGCACCCACTTTGAACCAACGGCTGTAGGTGCGGTCCAGCACACTCGCCACCATGGGCCATGCCATGACCGGAAAGCCGGGCACAAAATGCACCGTGCCCCCCTGCCGCCCCACACAACTGAAGCCGGGAATGCGGTTGTAGGGGTTGGAAATGATGCTGGCCTGCGCCGGAAACTCGCCCATCTGCAATCGCCGCAGGCTGTCCGGGTGATGCGGGTCCCAGGCCACACCCTGTTGCTGTGCCATCTCGATCATGCGCTCGGTGATCAGCGCTTTGGCCTGTGGATGCAGCACCAGCGGCTGCCCCAGTGCGGCAGCAGCACATTGGCGGGTGTGGTCATCGGGCGTGGCACCGATGCCGCCAAACGAGAACACCACATCACTGGCGTCGAACGCATCGGCCAGCAAACGGGTGATGCGCGCAGGGTCGTCACCGACACAGGTCGCCCACGACAGCGAAAGGCCGCGCTCGCCAAGCAACTCGATGAGTTTGGTCAGATGCCTGTCGGTGCGGCGACCCGAGAGAATCTCGTCCCCGATGATCAGTGCACCGAAGACGGGAGGCATGTCAGGCGTCATGTTCGGTTGGGTTCATGGTTGGACACAGCTGCGGGCAAGGCAGCCTGCGATGGCAACACAGGCGTGGGCTCTCCGATGTCCGTGACCGCATCGGGTGTCGCAGGCGCGGGAGCAGCCCAATCTCGCGCCCGGGCGAGCGCCAGGGCATCGGCCTCCCGCAACTTGCCCAGCGCCGCCAGCCCGAAGTGGGCAAACCAGAGCGACGAGAACGCAAACACCAGCGCATACACCCAAATGGCCAACGGAATGAGCAAAGGTGCCATGGCAATGAACATGGCGCCCGATGCCCACAACACGCTGGGCAATGCCCCCAGGTAGCCTGTGATGATGCCCAGCACCAGAAACTGGTGACGGTATTGGGCAAACAATGCCTTGCGCTCATCGGCACTGGCGTGCGCTGCCAGCACATCGAAGGCAAACACGCGGTAGGTCAACCACCCCCATATCAGCGGTGGCAACACCATGATCAGGGGCGGAATCAGCCACAGTGGCAACGATGCCACCATGGCCAGCAAAGCCATGCTGGTGGACAGCAGGGACCACAGCAAGGCAACGACCCAGGAGGCACCGTGCTTCTTTTCCAACTTGGGAAACCGACGCTGGGCCACCAGATCGACCATGGCAGGCGTCATCATCAGCGCGACCAGCAGCAACGCGATGATCACGATGACAGGGGTGGCGATGAACAACACCATCAGCGGCCCGATGACGCCGCGCAGCGCAGCCAGCCCGACCGAGTCGAGCCAGCCCAACGCCACCGACAGCAATGCATTGGACTCCAACCAGGCCGTGACAGCAGCCACAGCGGGTTCCCAATACCAATAGCCAGCCGCAAAAGCCAGCGCCACCATGATGCCCAACGGCAGCAGCGACAGGAGGATGACACGCGGGTGCAGGCAGTACAGGGCCGCGCGCCAGAAAGAGTCAAAAATCAAACCCATGCGGGCAGCTTAACCCAAGCCTGCGCAATTGACCAAATTCACCCCGTCACCGGCTACCGCCCCCCTGCAAACCGGCCACCTCATCCGGCGTCAACCACCGCCAAGCCCTCTCGGGCAATTCTGTATTGAGTTCAATGCTACCAATACGAGACCGGTGCAAGCGCTCCACCCGGTTGCCGACCGCGGCCAGCATGCGCTTGACCTGGTGGTATTTACCCTCGGTCAAGGTCATTTGCAAATGACAGGGCCCAGCCAACACCGCCTTCGCGGCTCTGACCGCCACCGGACTGTCGTCCAACACCACCCCAGCCAGCAACCTGGCCACCTGCTGTTCGTCGATGGGGTGTTTGGTGGTGACCTCATAAACCTTGGGCACATGGTGTCGCGGTGAACTCATGCGGTGGATGAACTTGCCATCGTCACTGAGCAACAACAAGCCAGTGGTGTCCTGATCGAGTCGCCCGACCGCCTGCACGCCGGCCGCCGCCCCACCCCCTCGCATGCGAAGCGGCCCCGGCAGCAAGGTGTAGATACTGGGGTACATACCGGGCTTTTGCGAACATTCATAGCCTGCAGGCTTGTGCAACATCAGGTAGGCACGCTCGCGAAAAGGCCACGCGCCACCCTGGACCACAAATGTCAGCCCGTCGGTATCGAACTCGGCATGGGTATCCGATTGGGTAACACCACCGACAGTGACGAACCCCTGTTGAATCAGCCCCGCGCACACCCGCCGAGTGCCGAAGCCCTGTGAAAACAGAATATCTTGCAAATACATATCAGGTCAGTGCCGGGTTGATGTAACAGCCTTTGCCGTCACGCTGAGGCTTCCGCCGGGGTCGCAGGACTGGTGGCCTTGAACAGATGCGCCCGGTAGTGGGCCAACTCATCGATGGACTCGTGCACGTCTGCCAGCGCTGTGTGCCGCTGGTGCTTCTTGAATGCCTTGAACACAGTGGGGTCCCAGCGTCGGGACAGCTCTTTGAGCGTGCTGACATCCAGGCATCGGTAGTGCAGAAACGCCTCCAGCCTGGGCATGTAGCGCACGAGGAATCGCCTGTCCTGGTGCACGGTGTTGCCACACAAAGGAGACGTGTTTTTCGGCACAAACTGAGACACAAAGGCAAGCAATTCGGCCTCGGCATCGGACTCCGTGCGCGTGCTGGCCTTGACCTTGTCGATCAGTCCGCTTTTGCCGTGTGTGCCTTTGTTCCAGGCATCCATGCCGTCAAGCACGGCATCGTCCTGGTGGATGACCAGCACAGGCCCCTCGGCACGTGGGGTCAGATCAGGGCTGGTGACCACGACGGCAATTTCCAAAATCCGGTCAGTTTCGGGGTTGAGGCCACTCATTTCACAGTCTATCCAGACCAGATTCATGTCGTGTCGGTGCAAACCGGACGGATGCACCGGATAGGGTTCATGTGTGTGGCGCGGGGCAATGGGGCGTTTGGAGCTCATGCCCCATTTTCGCTGCAAACACCCTGGACGTCGGCCGGTCTGTCCGGGCTGGTTAGACTCTGCGCATGCATGTTTCACCTCAAACCGTGGCGCTGATTTTCGTATGCCTGCTCGCCACCACCACCCTTTTGCGCCTGTGGTTGGCCAGCAGACAGATCCGACACGTGGCCCGTCACCGCTCCCAAGTCCCCGCCGTCTACGCTGCCACCATCGACACGGCAGCCCATCAGAAGGCGGCCGACTACACGATCGCAAAAACCCGCTTCAGCATCGTCGAAATCGGATGGCAAGCAGCCATCTTGCTCGGGTGGACCATGCTGGGTGGGCTGGAAGCACTCAACTCACTGCTGCTGGACACCATGAGCCCGGGTTTGCCACAACAGATCCTGCTCATCATGAGCTTTGTGCTGGTGGGCAGCGTGTTGGAGTTGCCACTCTCGTGGTACCTGACTTTCCGACTGGAAGAAAAATTCGGCTTCAACCGCACCACATTCCGCATGTGGGTCACCGATGGGCTCAAAGGCGCGGCGGTGGGGGTTGTCGTGGGGACACCTGTTCTGGCTGCAGTGCTGTGGCTGATGATGTCAGCCGGTTCCCTCTGGTGGCTTTGGGCCTGGTGCGTCTTCATGGGCTTCAATTTGCTGCTGATGGTGATTTACCCGACCTGGATTGCACCGCTTTTCAACACATTCAAACCCCTCGCTGACGAAGCGCTGGCTGCGCGCGTGCAAGCGTTGATGACACGCTGCGGATTCAGGTCGAAGGGCTTTTTTGTGATGGATGGCAGCCGCCGCAGTGCACATGCCAATGCCTACTTCACAGGTTTCGGCTCCGCCAAACGCGTTGTGTTCTACGACACCCTGCTCCATCAGCTGAGCGGATCGGAAGTCGAAGCGGTGTTGGCGCATGAGTTGGGCCATTTCCACCATCGCCACATCGCAAAACGGGTACTGCTGATGGCCGCCACAAGCCTCCTGGGGCTCGCTGTGCTGGGTTGGTTGTCCAATCAGGTGTGGTTCTACACAGGCCTGGGTGTCGAGCCTCGTCTGACCGGCGGCAACGAGGCGCTTGCACTGCTGCTGTTTCTGATGGTAACGCCGCTGATCACTTTTTTTGTTTCCCCGTGGGGTGCATCGAGTTCGCGGCGACACGAGTTTGAGGCGGATGCCTATGCAGCCCGACAAGCCAATGGAGCGGACCTGGCGGGCGCATTGCTGAAGCTGTATCGCGACAACGCATCGACCCTGACCCCCGACCCCTGGTACGTGTGGTTCTATTACTCGCACCCACCGGCTGCGGACAGACTGTCCAGACTTGAAACCGCAGGCGCAGCTTCATGAACGGCCCCCCCAACCTGATGCCCGGCCGTGTGGTGGCTGCGTACGGTCGGCATGTGGTGGTCGAGTCGCCTGACGGCACGCGCCGCATCTGTCACCCTCGCGGAAAGAAAAACACTGCACTTGTGGGCGACAAGGTGCTGTGGTGCCCGTCGGCCAACGAGGGGACGATCGAAAAAATTGAACCACGGCACAACCTGTTTTACCGCCAGGACGACGTCCGCACCAAATCGTTTGCGGCCAACCTGGATCAGGTACTGATTTTGCTGGCGGCCGAACCCGAGTTCTCGGAACGGCAATTGGCCCGGGCGCTGATCGCTGCCGAGGCGGCAGGTATCCAGCCCCTGATCGGCTTGAACAAAAGCGACCTGGCCACGCCCTTCAGCCGAGCCTGGCAGCGGCTGGCACCATACCGTGACATGGGCTACACGGTGTTGCGTTTGTGCCTGAACCCCAAGAGTGACCCAACACCGCCGGAGGCAGACAGCAACCCCGACACTTGGGCTACCCTGTCTGACCACCTCGATGGCAAGCTGACGCTCGTGCTCGGCCCCTCCGGGGTCGGCAAGAGCACATTGATCAACCGTTGTGTGCCCGATGCATTTGCGCTGACAAACGAAGTTTCAAAAGCTCTCAACTCCGGCAAGCACACCACCACGAGCACACTCTGGTACTGGGTGGGCGAAGACAGACGCAGCGCCCTGATCGATTCACCAGGTTTTCAGGAGTTCGGCCTCAAGCACATCGAAGCCACTCAACTCGCTGCCCTGATGCCGGACATCAGGCGGCACCTCGGCCATTGCAAGTTTTACAACTGCACGCACTTGCACGAACCGGGTTGCGGCATCATTTCAAGCATAAATAACAGCGATAGCGCTTATAAAATAAACGAAAATCGCTACAAAATTTACTGCGAACTGTTCGAAGAATTGTCCCAAACGCGCCACTGGTGACAGCACCGTGCGTGCATGGCACGGGCTTTCATCAGCCCATGCTGTGCACGAAGCCATCCAGAGAGGCCTCACGCTCCAGGCATGCCGTTGCCCGAAACGTTCAGCCGACCGAATGTGCGAGGGTCAACAGCGCCAGCAGCAACATCCACAACACCACGCTGCGCCAGACCAGGCCCACCAGACTGGCCAGATGGGCCGGCTCGGGCGCACGTGCAGTCGTCGCGCCCTCGGGCGGGTTGTCGCCAGGCAGGCTGAGGTTGAGTGCACCGGCCGCGGACACCAGCACGATGGCATCGTTCGGATCTTTGGCGGACGGCGTCAGCGTGCGCCAGTTGGCGATGGCCTCTTCAAAGTTGCCCACGATCGCAAACGCAATGGCCGACGCGCGCGCGGGCACATGGTTGATGACACGCCAGGCCGATGCCGCCAAGCTGCACACGCTTTCACTGGGCATCCACTCGCCGGGAGCATCCTGACGGTTGCACCGGGCCGCATTGCTGCTTGCAAAATAATCAGCGAGGCGGAACAACACGGCTCCTGCCGGGCCCAGCCCGAGCACCCAGAACACCATGAAGCAGACCAATACCCCCAACACGTGCCGATGGACTGCCAAAACAGAATGGTCAATGATCTGGCGAAGCAAATCGCCGGGCGCAATGGCCTGCACCGGCACCCGCCGCCAGTCAGCCAACGACTGGCGAACGGCATCGTCGTCGCCACGCTCCAGCGCTCCCCGGACTTCTGTGAAATGATGGCTGAACTGGCGGAAACCCAAGGTCACGTACAGCATGGCGACAGACCAGACAAACGTCAGCACCACGCTGTAAGACCACAACAGCAAATGAACGCCGGCGGCCACCAGCGTTGGCAACACGACCGCTGCACTCCAAACCAGCACACCGTGGTGAGGCTGACCGGCATCCAGACTCTTTTTGACCCAACGCACCCATCCCCGCATCGTGGCGTGGATCCAGTTGCCATCGGTCAACGGACGGGCTTGCTCAAGCAGAAGGGCAAATAAAACAGCCAGAAAACTCATGCAGTGATGATAGCGTCCAACTGCATGCGACGAGCCTCAACACACTTTTTTACGCCTGAAGAAAGGCATACAGGTTGCGCAGCATGCCAGCCGTGGCACCCCAGATGAAGCGTTCCGTGTGCCGGTCGGGATAAGGCATGGAGTACCACTCTCGTTCGACCCCCTCGAAAACCACGCGATGCAATCGGTGGTGGGCAGGATTCATCAGGAAAGCCAGCGGCACCTCAAACACATCATCCACTTCGGCCGTGTTAGGCACCCATTGCACATCAGGGCGCAACAAGCCCACCACGGGCGTGACCGTGAAGGCCGTACCTGTGATGTAAACCGGCAAACACCCCAGTACATCGACCGAATCAGGCGCAATGCCCACTTCCTCATGGGTTTCCCGCAAGGCGGCCGCCACGTGCGACGCATCGCTCCCGTCCACCTTCCCCCCGGGCAACGCAATCTGCCCGGAATGGGTGTTCAGGTGGCGGCCCCTTTGCGTGAGCAGCAAAGTCGGTTCCGGACGCTGGACGATCGCCATCAGCACAGCAGCCTCTGCGGGCGCTCGGGTACCAAAAGACCTTTCCTGGCGCAACTCAGGCTGCCATGCAGGTGGATCGGCAAAACGCGCCCGCAATGCCCCCGGACTGAGCACCGAAGTGGGCACGGCAGGCAAATGTCCATCCTGTCGGACGACCGGCACGCGGCGCGGATCAAAGAGACTCATGCATGTCACCTGGCAAAAAAAAACCGCTCTGGCGAGCGGCTTCTTTTGGCGTGGCCGGGTTATGCACCCAACTTTTCCTTGATACGTGCAGACTTGCCGCTGCGATCGCGCAGATAGTACAACTTGGCACGGCGGACATCGCCACGGCGCTTGACTTCGATCTTGGCAATCAAAGGGCTGTACAGCGGGAATGTACGCTCGACACCTTCACCGTTCGAAACTTTGCGGACGATGAAGCTGCTGTTCAGGCCACGGTTGCGACGGGCAATCACCACGCCTTCGTATGCCTGCACACGCTTGCGTGTACCTTCAATCACGTTCACGCTCACGATGACAGTGTCACCAGGGGCAAACGATGGAATGTCTTTATTCAGACGAGCAATTTCTTCTTGCTCAAGAGTTTGGATGAGGTTCATGATTTCCAGTCAAGGATCTTGATCACGCTACACAAAAGGCCTTTGAGAGAGCTTGCGAAGGACACAAACAATCATTTCGGGCGGCTGACCAGAGGATCCGGAACCGCGAATTATAGCCTGAACCACAAGCCCATTCCATGAATACCCAGTCCATGAATTGTGACACCAGGCTTCGCAACCGATCCATCCAACCCATTCGAAGACCAGTCACATCAGACCGCAGCTACAGCGACAGACGAGCCGACGAAACGGACACAATCACCTGCAGCAGTAAACCTGCATCAACGGCGACCCGCAGGCTCGTCAGGCGCACTTTGCGCTGGACAGGTGGGCCGCAGCCGCCAACCCAGCCCAACGCCCCGTTGCCAGACAAGCCGTGAGCAGGTAACCGCCCGTGGGTGCCTCCCAATCGAGCATTTCGCCGGCACAGAACACATTGGCAAAGGGCATGACTGCCCCAGACGAAGACAGCTCACTCATGCGGACACCGCCAGCTGTGCTGATGGCCTCGGCCACAGGCCGAGGCGCGCCCAAACGGAGTTGCAAGCCTTTGATCGCACGAGCCAGTTGCGTGGGTTGACGCATACCCTCCGGCCCCAGTTGCTCATGGATCAAGGCAGTCTTGACGCCGTCCAAGCCCAGGCGACTTTTGAGGTGACTGCTCAACGACCGTGAACCGCGCGGTGCCTCCACCGCCTCGCACACGCGCTCCCAGCTCCAATCGGGCAGAAGATCAATTTCCAGCGTTGCAAAACCTGCCGCTTTGATCTGTTCCCGCAGGCAAGCCGATGCCGCGTACACCACACTGCCTTCGACACCGGTTTGTGTGACCACAAACTCACCACGCCTTTGAAACAAAACCTGCGCTTCGTCAACGTGTGTATCCCCGCCTTCTGGCTGACCTGGCAGCGTGGCAAGCGCGGGCACCTTGATCGAAACCGACTTGAGCGGACTGCCAGCAAACCGGCTGGCGAAGAAAGGCGTCCACCCCCCTGCCACATCAAACCCACAGTTGCTGGGTTGCAGCGGCGCAACGCTCACACCCGCTTCGGCCAACAACGGCACCCATGAGCCGTCAGAACCCAGTTGAGGCCAACTGGCTCCCCCCAGAGCCAACACGGTGGCAGAAGCCTGCACAACCAGGCTCCCCCCCGCATCCAACTGAAAAACCAGACGCCCAGCCTCCCAACCCACCCAACGGTGACGCTGGTGAAACGTGACAGGCACCCTGCCACCAGACGGATCTCGCAGGGTGCGCAACCAGGCGCGCAAAAGCGGCGCTGCCTTCATGTCAACGGGGAACACACGACCGGACGTCCCCACAAACGTTTCGATGCCCAATGATGCCGCCCAAGCCCTCACCGCACCATTGTCAAATGCCGCCAGCACAGGCCTGAGCACCTGTTGCGCGTTCCCGTAGCGCTGAATGAAGGTTTCGAAGGGTTCAGAATGCGTGAGATTCATGCCACCCTTACCCGCCAGCAGAAATTTGCGTCCGACGGAGGGCATTCGGTCGAACACGTGGACCCCCCAGCCTTGCGCAGACAGCACATCTGCAGCCATCAAACCGGCCGGACCACCGCCCACAACAGCCACGTCGCAGACCAGACCCAAGGTGTCTCCGGTCAAAGCCTCACCAGCCACCGACAATTCCCCTACCCGCATGAATTCAGCCTCTCCGCAACCACTGTTCGAAACGCCGCTCAGGCGCAGCAGGCCACACCAGAACGTGGCGAACATCTTTCTGTCACAATTTGCCGCCACACAATTGACCGTGCGCCTGCGCACACACAACGCTCAACAGGACTTGATATGGCCAGCGACCTGATCAAACACGTTTCCGATGCCACCTTCAACGCAGAAGTCATCCAATCGACCACCCCGGTCCTGATCGACTACTGGGCTGAGTGGTGCGGCCCTTGCAAGATGATCGCCCCGATTCTCGACGAAGTCGCAACTTCGTACGCCGGTCGCCTGACGGTGGCCAAAATGAATGTGGACGAAAACCGCTCAGTGCCAGCTCAATATGGCATCCGCGGCATCCCCACGCTGATGGTGTTCAAAGACGGCCAATTGGCTGCCACGAAAGTGGGCGCACTGAGCAAAGCACAACTGACCGCCTTCATCGACCAGCAACTGGGTTGATCGTCAGCGCCTCGGCACGGTAGCAACTCGCCTCGGGTCGCTACCGACTGCAACATCAGGCCTGACCGTTCCGGCCACCAACAGCGTGAATGGCGTGAACTTCCAAACACTATAATCCGCCAGCGCCAACCCAACAGTCGCGCAACACAGCAGCCCGAAGGCAAGACCTCACAGCGGCTGCAACTCCCGCCCAACCTCCGGGCAATTCCCCATTTTTCACCAGGCTCCGCTCAGGGGTTGACATGCACCTTTCCGAACTCAAAGCTTTACACGTGTCCGAAGTCTTCAAGCAAGCCGAGGCGCTTGAAATCGAAAACACGGGCCGGATGCGCAAACAGGAGTTGATGTTTGCCATCATCAAGAAGCGTGCACGTGCGGGCGAGCAGGTGTTTGCCGACGGCGTCCTGGAAGTGCTGCCGGACGGCTTTGGTTTCCTGCGCGCACCGGATACCAGCTACAACGCATCGACGGACGACATCTATATTTCACCCAGCCAGATCAGGCGTTTCAACCTGCACACCGGCGACATGATCGAAGGCGAAGTGCGCACGCCCAAAGATGGCGAACGCTACTTTGCCCTGACCAAACTCGACAAGATCAATGGCTTGCCCCCCGAGGACAACAAGCACAAGATCATGTTCGAGAACCTGACCCCGCTGTTCCCCAAAGAGCAAATGAAACTCGAACGGGACATGAAGGGCGACGAAAACATCACCGGCCGGGTCATCGACATCATTGCGCCCATCGGCAAAGGCCAGCGCGCGCTGATCGTCGCACCACCCAAAAGCGGCAAAACCGTGATGATGCAGCACATCTGTCACGCCATCACCACCAACCACCCGGAAGTCGAGTTGATGGTGTTGCTGGTTGACGAACGCCCTGAAGAAGTGACCGAAATGCAGCGCACAGTTCGCGGCGAGGTGATTGCCTCGACGTTTGACGAACCCGCTGCCCGCCATGTGCACGTGGCCGAGATGGTGATCGAGCGCGCCAAACGCCTGGTCGAACTGAAAAAAGACGTGGTGATCCTGCTGGACTCGATCACCCGCCTGGCCCGCGCCTACAACAACGTTTTGCCGTCTTCCGGCAAAGTTTTGACAGGTGGTGTCGATGCCAATGCCTTGCAAAGGCCCAAGCGTTTCTTCGGTGCTGCACGAAAGATCGAAGAAGGCGGCTCATTGACCATCATCGCGACTGCGCTGGTCGACACCGGCAGCCGGATGGACGAGGTGATCTTTGAAGAATTCAAGGGCACAGGCAACTGTGAAATCCACCTCGATCGGCGTTTGTACGAAAAACGCGTGTTCCCGTCGATCCAGCTCAACCGAAGCGGCACGCGCCGGGAAGAACTGCTGCTTCAACCTGAAATTCTGCAAAAAACGCGAATTCTGCGACAGTTCATGTACAACATGGATGAAATCGAGGCCATGGAAATGGTGCTCAAGAGCATGAAATCGACCAAGAACAACTCCGAGTTCTTCGAAATGATGCGCCGTGGCGGATGATCTCCATCCAATGCCATTCCAATCGCCGACGTCGTTGATGAGGACGCAACGCTGAAACGTGCGATAATTTCGGGTTGCCGAAATGGTCAACGCCATGACAGCAATTCACCCAACCGGTCACACGGCCCATTTCTGCGACAAGTGTCCGCTTTTTTTCTGGCGCAAGGCTGTCGCAACTGAACTTAGGATATGAAATGAAAGAAGGCATTCACCCCAACTACCGAGAAGTGTGCTTCTTGGACCTGTCTAACGGCTTCAAATTCGTGACACGCTCGTGCGCGAACACCAAAGAAACCATCAAACTGGATGATGGCCGCGAGTTGCCACTGTTCAAGCTCGATACGTCCAGCGAATCGCACCCCTTCTACACGGGCACGCAGAAAAGTGTCGACACCATGGGTGGTCGTGTCGAGAAGTTCCGCAACCGCTTCGCTCGCACAGCCAAGTGATTGCGCAGCCCTGAAACCGGGGCTGAATCAGCAAAAAAGCCGACAGCCGTCGGCTTTTTTTTGGCTGTGTGAAAACACCTGCCCCCAAGGGGTGGCAAAGTGTTTCCCCCTCCTGAACAAACGACCACACCGTGATCCGACCCACACCAGCCATCGTCACGCAAGCTGGGGCCAGGCGGCTGCCCAGATGGGCCTTGCTGGGTCTCTGCCTGGCTTACATCCTGCCCGGCTTTGTCGGCCGAGAGCCCTGGAAAACTGCTGACGTCGCGGCGTACGGCATCATGCGTTGGATGGCAAACGGGGAGATTGACTGGTGGCAGCCACTGATTCCTGGACAACTTGGCAGCATGGCGGGCCAACTGCCCCATTGGTTGGGTGCCCTGCTGATGATGGCATGGCCCGCTCAGGCCGACTGGCTGCACCGATTGCCGTCCATGCTCGCATTGGCCTGTACGCTGTACTTTACGTGGCACGCCGTGTTTCGGTTTGCACTGCTGGGGCCCGCCCAACCCGTGACGTTCGCTTTCGGCGGGCAGGCGCAACCTGTTGATTACGCGCGCGCGCTGGCCGACAGCGGACTGCTCGCACTCATGGCTTGCCTGGGCCTTGCCCAACTGGCTCACGAGGCCACCCCCGATGTCTTTCTGACAACTGGCATCAGCGCAGTGTTGTATGCATCCGCCAGGCTGGCGCACGGCGACAGGGTATCCACCTCCACCACGTTGGCCTGCTGGGTCGGCGGCCTGCTGGTCTTGGGCCTGTCTGGCATGCCAAGGCTGACCCTGGTTGTGGCAACCGCCGTTCCAGCGTGGCTTGCCTGGGACAACCTTGCCAGATCGCCACGCGGAAATGCCGAAGTGAACAGCCAGGCCGACTCAGTCACGCCGCACCTGCTGCCACAGGTGGCCGGACTGGCCGCACTGTCCGTTTCTGCCATACTCTGGTGGACGGCCCCCTGGACTGCGCCCGAGAGTCAAGGGGGATTCACCACACTCCAACCCGGCTCGTTCCTGAAAATGCTGGTGTGGTTCACCTGGCCTGTTTGGCCGCTCGCCGCCTGGACATGCTGGCGCTGGAAGCACCTCATCCGACAGGCGCACATCGCCTTACCGCTGATCTTCATCACCTTGATTGCGCTGTCCAGCGCGGTGGCAGGCGGTTCAGACCGCGTCATGATGCTGGCCTTGCCCGCCCTTGCCGTGCTGGCGGCTTTTGCGCTGCCAACGCTGACACGCCACGTCAGCGCCCTGATCGACTGGTTTTCGGTGCTGTTTTTCAGCTTCTGCGCGACGGTTGTCTGGGTGATCTGGATCGCCATGCTGACGGGTACACCTGCCAAACCGGCCGCCAACGTTGCCAGACTGGCACCCGGGTTTGAGGCGAGCTTTGATGGTTGGGCGTTTGCCGTCGCTTTGGCCGCCAGCTTGGGTTGGTTGGGGGTAGTGACCTGGCGCGTCACACGGCACCCGCCAGCCATCTGGAAAAGCATGGTGTTGCCTGCAACGGGGGTCACGCTGTGCTGGCTGCTGCTGATGACACTCTGGTTGCCCCTGCTCGACCATGGCCGCAGCTACGGCCCATTGGCCAAACGCCTGGCGAAGCAACTGCCACCTGAGTCATGCGTGGCCACGCTGGGGTTGAACACGGCGCAACTGGCAGGTCTGGCCCATCAGGGCGGCATCACGCTGGACCGAAAGCCACAGGGTGAAAGCCCTTGCCTGCACCTGGTCGCATCGCCAATGCACCCCGATGTCTCGCGATTGCCTCAGGAAGGTTGGCAGCTCACGGCCCGCTTCAACCGCCTGACCGACAACAAGGAAAGTCTGCTGCTGTATCGCCGTGCACCAGCGGCACAACCCCTTGCAGACGTCCTCGTCAGTGAAGATGTGAACTGAGCCGGCGCACCCGGTCCCCGGGGAAATGCAGCTCGAAAACGGAACCCTTTCCAAGCGTGCTGCTGATGTTGACCTGTCCCCCGTGGCGCTGGATCACATGCTTCACGATGGCCAGCCCCAAACCCGTGCCACCGGTTTCACGCGAGCGGCTGCGGTCAACCCTGTAAAAACGCTCGGTCAGGCGGGGCAAATGCTCGGCCGCAATGCCAGGTCCCGTGTCGGACACCCACAGGCTGGCATCACCATCGGGCAGCACGCGGAACCCGACACTGATCTCTCCACCGGCCGGGGTGTAGCGAACGGCATTGCTCATCAGGTTGCCCAACGCACTGGTCAGCTCTTCAGGACTGCCCGCCAAATGGGCATCCTGCGAAATGTCTACAGAAAACCGGTGACTGCCGCCCGCCAGTACTTCCGACAAGCCCTGGGCATCCGACGCACATTTTTCGATCAACTGGCTCGCCAGCACCGTGCCTTGACGGTTGGGTGTGGGACTGCCTTCCAGTTTGGACAGCGTCAGCAGGTCGCTCACCAATGACTGCATGCGTTCAGCCTGCTGGGCCATGAGTGACAGGTAATGCGCCCTGTCAGCCTCTTCAAGTTCGAGCGTTTGCAAGGTTTCCACGAATCCGCTGAGCACCGTCAGCGGTGTGCGGATTTCATGTGAGACGTTGGCAACAAAGTCGCGCCGCATGGCTTCTGCCTGCTGCACGGCAGTGACATCCCGGGACAGCATCAGTTTGCGCTTTTTGCCATACGGGTGGACACGCACAGCCACCGTTAGAGACTGAAAACCTGCCTTTCGAATGCCCTGTATGGAAATTTCGCTATCAAATTCACCCTTACCCAAGTACGAGAGAAAAACCGGATCGCGGATCAGGTTGGTCACGTGCTGCATCAGGTCACGTTGTGGGTCAATGCCCAGATGCTCGCCGGCTGTCTCGTTGGCCCACTCGATGCGGGACTGGTTGTCCAGCAACACCACCCCATTGGGCGACGCCTGGATGGCAGACAAAAACTCGTCCAGTCGCGATTGACTGTCTTTCGCCTTGCCGCTCAGCGATTTCTGAAGTTTGCGAATGCGCTCGACCAACACCCCCCAAACGTGCGCCACGCTGGGCTCGTTGGCCCAGTCTTCGTCACGCAACCATTTGAGCACCCGGGCGAACCGGTATTGCTCGAGCAAAAGCCACGCCACAGCAGCGGCCAAACAACCCGCAAACACCCAGAAAATGGATGCGGCGTACCACCCGTACAGCGAGCCCAACGCCATCAGCGCCAGCAGTTCTACAAACTTGACTGTCATGCAGCCGGATTGTCTGCTGTTTTCACCTGTTTCTGACGCAACCCGGCAGGCGACAGCCTGTAGCCCGCACCGCGAACGGTTTCGATCATGGCCCCGGCTTCACCTAGGGCCTCGCGCAAGCGCTTGATGTGCACATCCACTGTGCGCTCTTCGATGAAGACGTGATCACCCCAGACCCTGTCCAGCAGCGTGCCGCGCGTGTGCACACGCTCCACATGCTTCATCAGGTAATGCAGCAGCTTGAACTCGGTCGGCCCGACTTTCAACTCCGCGCCCTTGAACGTGACCCGGTACGTCGCCGTGTCCAGGCTCAGGTCACCCACCGTGACCGCATCGTCGCCCGTGAGAGGGGCACGCCGACGCAAAGCCGCACGGATGCGCGCCAGCAGTTCCTTGGTTGAAAACGGCTTGGTGATGTAGTCGTCCGCACCCGCATCCAGCCCCTGGATCTTGTCCATCTCGTCAGTACGGGCCGTCAGCATCAGGATGGGCACCGCACGGGTGCGTTCCTGCTGCCGCCAGCTGCGCGCCAGTGACACGCCGCTTTCGCCAGGCAGCATCCAATCCAACAGAATCAGATCAGGCACCTGCGCCTCGACCTCGCGGCGGGCCGCCTCGGCATCGAACACGAGGGTGGGCGAAAAACCACTGTGCCGCAGGTTGACCGCAATCAGTTCTGCAATGGCGGCCTCGTCCTCGACCACCAACACGCGGGGCATGTTCCTCATCTGACGGCCGACTCCAAAGCAGGTGCAGACATGTGGCGCACATCGGTGCCCTTGGACACGTAAATGGTGCATTCCGCGATGTTTTTGGCATGATCGCCCACACGCTCGATGGATTTGGCCAGGAACAACAGGTTCAGGCTCGGCGACAAGGCACGCGAGTCTTCCATGATGTAGGTCATGAGCTTGCGCAGGAAGCCGTTGTACTCCTGATCGATCTCGTCATCGGCCTTGATGATGGACAGTGCCGTTTCGGTGTCCAGCCGGGCAAACGCATCCAATGAGCGGCGCATCATGGTGGTCGCCATCTCGGTGGCAATCCGCAGCTCCGAACTGGGCAGTGAACGCGACGTGCCGCTCTCCAAAATCAGCTTCACCATCCGGGCAATTTTGGTCACCTCGTCGCCGGCACGCTCCAGGTTGGCCGTGATGCGGGACATGGCCAGCAGCATGCGCAAGTCGCGCGCAGTGGGCTGTCGGCGGCCAATGGTGGACGAGACGTCGTGGTCAATCTCCACTTCCAGCGCATTGACGCCGGCCTCCCGCTCGATGACCTGGTCAGCCGCCTCGCTGCTGTGCTCGAACAACGCGTAGATGGCGCTGCGCAGTTGGGACTCGACCAGCCCCCCCATCTCCATCACTTTGGCGGAGATGCTGTTCAGCTCGTTGTCGAACTGACTGGAAATGTGTTTGTCACCCATGATCAACCGAACCTTCCTGTGATGTAGTCTTCCGTTTCAGTGCGCTTGGGCTTGAAGAACAGTTCTTCCGTCACACCCACTTCCATCAGTTCGCCCAGGTACATGTAGGCGGTGAAGTCAGAGCAACGGGCCGCCTGCTGCATGTTGTGCGTCACGATGGCAATGGTGTAGTCATTCTTCAGTTCGTGCACGAGCTCTTCCACTTTGGCGGTGGAGATCGGGTCCAGCGCTGACGTGGGTTCGTCCAGCAACAACACCGATGGCTTGACCGCCACGCTGCGCGCAATGCACAAGCGCTGCTGCTGGCCACCTGACAGGCTCAAGCCATTCTGGCCCAGCTTGTCCTTCACTTCATTCCACAGCGCTGCCTTGCTCAACGCCCATTCCACGCGGTCATCCATGTCGCTCTTGGACAGGGTTTCGTACAACTTCACACCGAAGGCGATGTTGTCGTAGATGGTCATGGGGAACGGCGTGGGCTTCTGGAACACCATGCCGACCCGGGCACGCAAAAGGTTCAAGTCCTGCTTGGGGTCCAGGATGTTCTGGCCGTACAGGTTGATCTCGCCCTCGGCGCGCTGGCCGGGATACAGGCTGTACATGCGGTTGAAGGTGCGCAGCAGTGTGGATTTGCCGCAGCCGGACGGGCCGATGAAGGCCGTGACCTTGCGCTCGGGAATGTCCAGGTTGACGTTCTTCAAACCCTGGAAGTTGCCATAAAAGAAGTTGAGGTTGCGCACCTCGATGGCATTGGCCGGTGTTTTGGATGTGGAAGCAGTCATGATGATCCTGTCAAAAAGTAAGAGGCTGTTCGTCCCGGGCCATCAGGCCGACACTTTTTCGCGGAAAAACACGCGAGCCACAATGTTGAGCGCCAGCACGGTCAGGGTGATCAGCAAAGCACCTGCCCAAGCCAGTCGCACCCAGTTTTCATACGGGCTCATCGCAAACTGGAAGATCACCACCGGCAGGTTGGCCATCGGGCCTTCCATGTTGGTGCTGAAAAACTGGTTGTTCAGGGCAGTGAAGAGCAGCGGTGCCGTTTCACCCGAAATGCGGGCCACGGCTAACAGCAGACCGGTAATGACACCCGCCTTGGCGGCTCGCAGGGTCACCATGGTGGCCACCTTCCAGCGTGGGGCACCCAGGGCAAATGCCGCCTCACGCAGGCTGCCGGGCACCAGGCGCATCATGTTCTCGGTGGTGCGCATCACCACCGGAATGGCGATCAGCGACAACGCCAGGCTACCCGCGTAGCCCGAAAAATTGCCCACGGTGGCCACGGCAATGGCATACACAAACAAGCCCAGGACGATGGAAGGCGCCGACAGCATGATGTCGGTGATGAAGCGGGTGATCTCGGCTGTTTTGCTGGTGTCACCATATTCGGTCAGGTAGACGCCGGCAAGGATGCCCACAGGCGTAGACACCAACACCGTCAGACCCACCATCATCAGGCTGCCCACGATGGCATTGCGCAGACCACCACCTTCTGATCCGGGAGCGGGCGTGTCATTGGTAAAAATCGAAAAGTTCAATGCCGCCAGCCCATTGCCGAACAGCACCACCAGAATCCACAGCAGCGCGGCCAATCCCAGTACCATGGCTGTCATCGACAGGGTTACGCCGACCTGGTTGGTACGGTACCGCTTCCTGTAAAGTGCGGAAGGTTTCATTTCCATGTGAATGCTCCTGAATGAGGTGTCAAAAAGGCTCAAACGCCTTTGGCGCGCTCGGCACGCATGATCATCCACTTGGCCAGTGCCAGCACCACAAACGTGATGATGAACAGCACCAGACCCAGGGCGAACAAGGTGTTGAAATGGAGGGCTTCCGCCTCGCCAAACTCGTTGGCCAACAAAGAAGCGATGGATGTGCCGGGTGAATACAACGAGGTCGGCATGCGGTTGGCATTGCCAATCACGAAGGTTACAGCCATGGTCTCGCCCAACGCGCGACCGAGGCCCAGCATGATGCCACCGACCACGCCTTTCTGGGTGTACGGCAGCACCACCTTGCGCACCACCTCCCACGTGGTACAGCCCAGCCCGTAGGCAGACTCGCGCAGGATGGGCGGGGTGATTTCAAACACATCGCGCATCACTGCCGCAATGAACGGCAACACCATGAACGCCAGGATGATGCCAGCAGCCAGGATGCCCAGGCCGTTGGTGGCACCACCAAACAGCCAACCCACCAGCGGCATGCCGGCAAACACCTGTTGCACCGGAACCTGGAAGAAGTTTGCATAAATGGGCGCGAACACAAACAGGCCGAACATGCCGTAAATGATGGATGGCACGGCAGCCAGCAGTTCAATGGCAGTTCCCAGCGGGCGGCGCAGCCACACGGGGCAGGTTTCGGTCAGGAAGAATGCAATGCCGAACGCCAGTGGCACACCGATGATCATTGCAATACCCGCGCTCAACACCGTACCGACGATGGCAATCGCCGCGCCGAATTCTTCGTTGATGATGTCCCACTCCACATACCAGAGGAACTTCACGCCGAACTTCGCAAACGTGGGCCAGGCGTTGATAAACAGCGAAACAATGATGCCCGCAAGCGCCAGCAGCACCAGCAGCGAGAACGTCTGCGTCAGACGATGGAACACCATGTCCTGCACACGCTGACGGCGTGCAATGGCCACCATACTGGCACTGGGAGCGGAAACGTTGGAAGTTTGGGTGGGAGGGGTCATGTTGGTCACGGTAGCCGTCATCTGGTTTCACCTTCAGCGTGGGTCATCCGCACAAGAAACACAAAAACACCCGCAGCAACGCGCTGCGGGTGAACGGAGGGCCAACACACGTCAGCCCCCAAGCCGTGTCACTTGGTGTTGATTTGAGACCAGACGCGCTGGCGGATCTGGTTGGTCAGGCTGTCGGGCAGCGGCACGTAGTCCAACTCCGTGGCCAAGGCCTTGCCGTTTTTGAACGACCAGTCAAAAAACTTCAGCACTTCGGCCGATTCCGCCTTGTTGGTAGGCTCCTTGTACATCAAGATGAACGAGGCGGTTGAAATGGGGTAGGACTTGGCACCCGGCTGGTTGACGATGGACAGGCCCATGCCTGGCACGCTGAACCAGTCTGCACCGGCAGCCGCCGCAGCAAATGTCTCGTCATCGGCCACCACCCACTGACCATCCTTGTTCTGCAGCGCGAGCGTGGGCAGCTTGTTGCGCTTGGCATAGGCGTATTCCACGTATCCGATCGCACCTTTGGTACGGCTGACGTTCGCAGCCACGCCTTCGTTGCCCTTGCCGCCGACCGATGTGGGTGCGGGCCACTTGACGGCAGCACCCTTGCCCACTGTGTCGGCCCAGTCCTTGCTGACCACCGACAGGTAGTCTGTCCAGTTGAAGGTGGTGCCTGAACCATCTGCGCGGTGAACGATGGTGATGGCTGTGTCTGGCAGCTTCTTGCCAGGATTCAGTGCTGCGAGCTTGGGGTCATTCCACTTGGCAATCTTGCCCAGGAACATTTCAGCCAGCACAGGACCGGTCACGCGCAAATCGCCGTTGCCAAAGCCATCGAGGTTTACCACCGCCACCGTACCGCCGATGATCGCCGGAAACTGCACCAGGCCATCCTTGTCCAGGTCCGCACCTGACATGGGCGCATCGGTTGCACCGAAGGCCACTGTCTTTGCCTTAATCTGGCGAATGCCACCCGACGAGCCGATGGACTGGTAGTTCAGACCGGTACCGGTCTCTTTTTTGTAGGCTTCAGCCCACTTGGCGTAAATGGGGAACGGGAACGACGCACCAGCACCGGTGATGTCTGCAGCCATGGCGGGCAGGGAGAATGACGCAGCAGCCACAGCAGCCACCACTGACTTCAGGAACAAACGCTTCATGGGTTACCTCGTTGGTAGGGGTTGGAATGGCGCAGACTGTAGAAGCCTTGTGTGACAATTTGATGACCGTTTCGTCACACCAACCGTGCATGCAGCGGCAGCCGGCGTTTCACGCAGTTGTCACAGAAGCGAAAAAAAGCGGTGCTATGCTCTTTGGCTCGAACAAAAAGTACAACCATGAACGACGGAACTTTGCTCGCTGCGGTGGACCTGGGGTCCAACAGCTTCAGACTGGAAATTGGCCGCTACGACCACGGGCACATCCAACGGGTGGAGTACCTGAAGGAGATGGTTCGGCAAGGTGGCGGGCTGGACGACGAGCGCAACCTGTCAGACGTGGCCATGCAACGTGGCTGGGACTGTCTGGCCCGGTTTGCCGAGCGGCTCAAGGGTTTTGAACGGTCACGCGTGCGGGCGGTCGCCACGCAAACCCTGCGTGAAGCCCGCAACCGGGATGTTTTCATCCACAAGGCCCAGCAGATTCTGGGCTTCCCCATCGAAGTGATCCCCGGCCTGGAAGAGGCGCGGCTGATCTACCAGGGCGTGACACACATGCTGCCCCAGTCAGACGAGCGGCGCCTGGTGGTGGACATCGGCGGGCGTTCCACCGAACTGATTCTGGGTCAGGGGTTCACACCCAAATGCATGGACTCGTTCAGGCTGGGCAGCGTGGCTTGGTCAGGGCGGTACTTTCCCGGCAACGCCTTCACCGACAGTGCGTTCAAAACAGCGGAAATCGCGGCCAAAGCCGTGCTGGACGAGGCGCTGGACATGTTTCCACGCAGCCAGTGGGACGTGGCCTATGGGTCGTCCGGTACCGTGCGGGCCGTCTCCGAAGCCATGGCAGCCAATGGGCGTGGCAGCGAGGCCATCAGCCGCGCCGACCTGGACTGGCTGCTTGACCGCCTGCTCAAGGCTGGTTCGATCGAGAACCTCCGGCTGGAGGGCATCAAGGACGACCGCAAACTGGTCATCGGCGGCGGCCTGAGTGTGCTGCGTGCTGTGTTCGACCTGTTCGACATCGAGTACATGACCATCGCAGAAGGCGCGCTGCGACAGGGTGCCCTGTATGACCTGATCGACCGTGGCAGTGACGAGACCGATTTGCGCGAACGCACCGTGGTGCGGTTGAGCCAGCGGTTTTCGGTGGACACAGCCCAAGCCAGACGCGTCGGCACCGTGGCATCGGCCCTGTTCACGCAGATTGCAGAGCCCAACACCCTGAACGAACGCCATTCGCGCAAGCTGGACTGGGCCGCACGCCTGCATGAACTGGGTGTGCACATTTCCCATGACGACTCCCACCACCACGGTGCCTACGTGCTGGAGCATGTGGATGCCCCCGGCTTCTCGATGGCAGAGTTACAGCGCATGAGCCTGCTGGTGCTGGGCCAGCGGGGCAAACTGCGCAAGCTGGAAGCCTGGCTGCACGACGAACTGCTGGTCAAGCAACTGGTGTCGCTTCGCCTGGCGGTGCTGCTGTGCCACGCAAGGCGCGACCCGGACTACCGCGCCATTTCACTGCAATTCAAACCCCGCCACATCAAGCTGGTGGCCGATGTCGGCTGGGCACATGCTCACCCGCAATCGGCCTGGTTGATCCAGGAAGAAGCCATTGCCTGGCAAAAGGCCGGCTGGCGTTTTTCCTACACCTTCGAGTAATCGGCACCCCGCCACCCACTGGCCGGGCCGCCATTCAAACCATCACGCCCTGCCCTCCGGCACAGGGAGTGCGCCGCCATCAAGCCGACTTGCGTCCATAGCGGGCCATGAGCGTGGCCTGCGCTGACACCACCATCTGCGCCGCACCCTTGCGCCCTTTGCCCTCAGCAGGTGGCTGAGCCTTCAGGTAGGCGCCAACGGGTTGCAAGCACCAGGCATTCAGGTTGTCGGCCATGTACAGATCCAGACATTCCTCGACCACACGTTGCTTCAGCTCCGGGTCGGTCACAGGCCAGGCCATCTCGACACGACGCATCATGTTGCGGTTCATCCAATCTGCGCTGGACAACCACACCTGGTCGTCGTCGCCGATCTGCGAGCGGAACACGCGCGAGTGCTCCAGCATGCGCCCGATGACCGAGCGCACCCGGACGTTGTCGGTCACCCCTGGCACCCCGGCGGGCAAGATGCAGGCACCCCGCACAATCACATCCACCTTCACACCGCACTGCGACGCGTGGGCCAACGCCCGGGCAAGTGGCTCGTCGGTCAGCGCATTCATTTTCAGCACGATCGACGCGGGCACCCCGGCCAGCGCAGCGTGGCTGGCCGCCTCCATGCGAGACATCAGCACTTTGTGCAGGTGGAACGGCGCAATCCGCGCCTTGTTCAGGTGGGGCAACCTGTTCTGGCTGGCCAGATGCAAAAACACCTGTTCTACGTCCAGCGTGAGCGCCGGGTCAGCGGTCAGGTGGCTGATGTCGGTGTACAACCGGGCGGTGCCAGGGTTGTAGTTGCCCGTGGACAGGTGGGCGTAACGCACCAGTTTGCCCCCTTCCCGCCGGGTGACGAGCATCATCTTGGCATGGGTTTTCAGGCCCACCACGCCGTACACCACCTGCGCACCGACCGATTCCAGCAACTCGGCATAGTTGATGTTGGCCTCTTCGTCGAACCGGGCCTTCAGCTCCACCACCGCCATCACTTCCTTGCCACGGCGCACCGCCTCACGCAGCAGCTCGATCAACTCTGACCGGGCACCTGTGCGGTACACCGTCTGCTTGATGGCCAGCACCGCCGGGTCGTTGACCGCTTCGCGCAGGAACGACACCACGGCATCGAAGGTTTCGTACGGTTGGTGGATCAGCACATCCCCCTGCTGCAGGCGGTCGAACAGCGACTGGCCGGGCACCAGCTGCTGGGGCCAACCGGCCTCGTAGGCCTCGAAACGCATGCCGGGCGCGTCCACCATGTCGATGAGCTGGTTCATGCGCACGAGGTTGACGGGACCGTGCGCCCGGTACAACGCCTCTTCGGGCAAGCCGAACTGGGTCAGCAGAAAGTCGGACAGGAATTCGGAGCAGCCTGCAGAGACTTCCAAGCGCACGGCCTGGCCGAAATGCCGGTGTTGCAAACCCTGGCGCAGCGCAGTGCGCAGGTTTTTGACTTCTTCCTCGTCCACCGCCAAATCCGAGTGCCGGGTCACACGGAACTGCGAAAACTCCGTCACATGACGGCCCGGAAACAGGTCCTGCAAGTGCGAGCGGATCAGGCTGGAAATGGACACGAACAGCTGTTGCTTCGATCCTTTGGCCACAGGCAAACGGAAAAAGCGCGGCAGTTGCCGAGGCACTTTGACAATGGCCACCTCGTTTTCGCGGCCGAATGCGTCCCGGCCACTGAGGCGGACGATGAAGTTGAGCGACTTGTTGGCCACCTGCGGGAAGGGGTGCGCCGGATCGAGCCCCACCGGCACCAGCAACGGCTGCACCTGGTTCACAAACCACTCGCGCACCCAGCGCCGCTGGCTGACATTGCGCTCGCTGTGCGCCACAAGCTTGATGCCACGCTTTTCCAGCGCGGGCACCAACGCCGTTTCGAAGATGTGGTACTGCTCATCCACCAGCTGGTGAATGCGCTCGGCCAAGGCCCTGAACGTGGCATCGGTGTACGTACCTTTTTTGTCGCCCACGGCCCGAGCCGTCATGTGTGCGGACGCGCGAACTTCGAAAAACTCGTCCAGGTTGGACGACACGATGCACAGGTAACGCAGCCGTTCCAGCAACGGTACGTCGGGACGGGCAGCCCAATCCAGCACGCGGGCGTTGAAGGAGAGGATGCTCTGGTCGCGGTTCAGCAGTTCGATCGGGGCGGGTGGCGGCAGCGCGCGGGTGGCCGAACGTGAACGGCTGGCGGAAAACGAGGTCGAACGGCGGCGGGGTCTGGCAGGGGTCGTCATGGCGGGATTTTGACAAACGGGTTCAACAAGCAGACAACATGCGCCCGCACACTGTCGCTCACCCACATTGTCGGCCACCCGGCACTTCGCCGCCCGTAAGCACCTCAACCGCTGGCGAAAAATGAATAAAAATCAGCTTCAGCGCTTTTATTCATTCATTCGTTTGCTACGTTTTAAGCAAACAATCTGGACAACCTTTGCTGTCATGCCCCCAGAAAATGCTTGCGGTAGCGGGCCGGCAAATCGGCCAGTCGCATCATCAACGGCAGGTCGGCCGCATTGAAATCCGGGTCCCAGGCCGGTGCCCCCAGAATCTTGGCACCCAGACGCAGATACCCCTTGACCAGCGCAGGCGGTTCGACATCCAGCGACGTGTCCAGCCGGTCCACAGGCAACGGCAACCGGGGCCTGACATGGAACTCGACCGACGCCAGGTGTTTGTCTTTCAGCTTATGCCATATGCTGGCCGCCGCATGCCCGCCCCACACCTGGCCATGTGGGCCGTCGTGTTGCATGGGGATGCTGGCGCAACCGATCATGGTGTGCAACTGGTTGCTGACCATGAAGTCAGCCAGTGCCCCCCACAGCGCCATGATGACACCGCCTTGCCGGTGGTCGCGGTGCACACAGCTGCGTCCCAGCTCGACCATGTCGTTGCGCAGCGCACGCAGGCGTGTCAGGTCGAACTCGGTGTCGCTGTAGAAGCTGCCCACGCGTTTGGCCTGCGCGGGTGTGAGCACCCGGTAAGTGCCAATGACCTCTCCACTGGCCACATCGCGCACCAGCAGGTGTTCACAAAAATCGTCGAACAGGTCAATGTCGTGGCCGGGCACGGTCAGGGGCAGCCGGGCACCCATTTCCCCGGCAAACACGTCGTACCTCAGCTTTTGCGCCTGGCGAACCTCGTCCAGGTGCCTGGCCCATGTGACCAGCAACCCGCCAGCAGCGCCTGGCCGTGCAACCGGCTCCTGACTGAAACCACCTGGCACCAGAGCTGAGCCGCCCGGATGAAGTGACCCCCTGGGCAACGCAATGGGTGAGAGGTCCAGTGTGGGGGTCGGCAGTTCTTTCATGTTCACTCCAGGTTGTTGTGACGGTGTAGCAGTCGCCCGTGCGCTGCTGTTGCCCACGATTCTGAAAACCCTGCATGTCTGCTGCATGGCGTTTGCGTGAAATTGGTGTGACATGCGCTTGCGATGGGGTGAACTACCATCAGCCCGACCGATATGCTTGGCCGGTTGAAACCCTTACACACCATGACGACCCCATCCCCCGCTTTGGCTGAAACCCCATCACCACAACCCCTGCTCGGCACACGCGTGCTCAGCCTGGCGCTCAATTTGCCCGGCCCTGCCGCCCTCATGCGCCTGAAGCAGATGGGTGCCGCCTGCACCAAACTGGAGCCCCCCGCCAGAGACCCGATGGCACACTACAGCCCACGCGCATACGGCGACATGCATGCGGGCATCGAATTGCTCGTGGCCGACCTGAAACAGCCCGATGGCCAGCAGACGCTTCATCAGACCCTGGCACAGACCGATGTGCTGCTCACCTCGTTCAGACCCTCGGCCCTGCACAAACTCAAGCTCGACCACGCCACTTTGCGCGCCCTTTACCCGCGCCTGATCATGGTGACCATCGTTGGCGCACCCGGCGAGCGTGCCGATGAACCCGGACATGACCTGACCTACATGGCCGAGCAGGACCTAGTTCAGGGTCGCTCACTGCCACCCACGCTCTATGCCGACATGGGTGGCGCACTGGCCGCCAGCGAGGCTGTGCTGCAGGGTCTGCTGGTTCGCCACCAGACCGGGGCGGGTTGCCACATTGAAGTGGCCCTGAGCGATGCGGCCGCATGGCTGGCCCGCCCCAGGCAATGGGAACTGACCACCCCGTCAGGTGATGTGGGTGGCGCGCATGCGGGGTACCGCGTCTACCCCTGTCAGGACGGTCGGGTGGCCGTCGCCGCACTGGAACCTCATTTCGCCAGCCGCCTCTGTGCCCTGGCAGGCTTGGCCGATCACACCCATGCAGCCATGCGCAGCGCGGCACACCATGTGGCCCTGGCCCGTTTTTTTGGCGGACTCACTTGCCAGTCGCTGGAGGCCATGGCCGCCGAGCACGACTTGCCCTTGCACACCCTGGCGCCGGATGCCACAGAACCGTGAATTTGTTGTGTTTTGTTCGCACCCATGCCACAAAAATGCGCTGCGCTCAACAGATTCGGTAAGTCCGCGCTATGCTTTGCCCCCAAATGCTAGGAGTTGGGTATGGCTACTTTTTTGATTTTGTGGGTGGTGTTTGCAATCGCAGTGGGCTTTCTGGCCAAGCAGCGCGGCAGGGGTATGGTGACATGGGCGATCATCAGCGTCATCGTTTCGCCGTTACTGGGTTTTGCCATCCTGATGATGAAGCAAGACCTTGCTTTGCTGGAAGCCATCGACACGGTGACCCACGACATGGAGCTGACCCACGTCAAGTGTGTACATTGCCATGAATATGTGCTGCCAGAAGCGTCGGTTTGCCCTTACTGCCGCGGTGCCATCACACCCCAACCCGAATTCGTCAAACAGCGCCTGGCCGAAAAACTGGCCGAAACGGAAGAAATCCAGGCAGGCAAACAAGGCAACATGGTGATCGGCATCGGCATCGTTGCAGGCATATCCGTGATCGCCTGGCTGTCTACGTTCCTGAAGTGATGCCTGCTGCGAACGACGGCTGAACCACAGCCACTGCCCCACACACCCGGCACCGCCACCACGGTGACCGGGTATTTTTTTGCGGGCACCCTGCTCGCAGATGTCTGCAAGGTCAGGACGTTTTCCGAGTCGTCCGGCCGCCGTTGGGCTTCACCGGTTTCAGGCTGGGGCTGCGCGGTGGCAGGCCGGTGTGCTGCGTCAGCAGCTGCCCCTTCACAGGTTGCCGCGCAGGCTGGCGAACGGTCGTTCGCACGCCACCAGGTCGCCCCGACGCGCTGGCGTCTGGTTTCTGTCCACGGCCTGGTGACGAAGTCGTGCCCGTTCCTGGGGCAACTGTGCTGTTTTTCCGGCGGGCGCTCTGATAACTGCCGTCGATCACCGGCTGGAACGTCGGGATCAGGTGGTGCTTGCCGTTGCCGATCAGGTCGCTGCGCCCCAAGGCTTTGAGCGCTTCGCGCAGCAGTGGCCAATTGTTGGGGTCGTGGTAGCGCAGGAAAGCCTTGTGCAGGCGGCGGCGCTTGTCGCCACGCACCACGTCGACCGATTCATCCGCGCTTTCCACCTGTCGGTGCACACGACGCAAAGTGTTGCGACCCGAGTGGTACATGGCTGTCGCCGTGGCCATGGGGCTGGGGTAGAAGGTTTGCACCTGGTCGGCCCTGAAACCATTGCGCTTGAGCCAGACCGCCAGGTTCATCATGTCCTCGTCGCTGGTGCCCGGGTGGGCCGCGATGAAGTAGGGAATCAGGAACTGCTTCTTGCCCGCCTCTTCGCTGTACTGTTCGAACATCTTCTTGAACTTGTCATAGCTGCCGATGCCGGGTTTCATCATCTTGGTCAGCGGACCAGTTTCGGTGTGCTCGGGCGCAATCTTCAGGTAGCCACCGACATGGTGCTGCACCAGTTCCTTCACATATTCGGGGCTTTGCACCGCGAGGTCGTAGCGCAGGCCAGAGCCGATCAGGATTTTCTTGATGCCTTTGAGCGCCCGCCCGCGGCGGTACATGTTGATGAGCGGGCCATGGTCTGTCGTCAGGTTCTGGCAGATGCCGGGGTACACACAGCTGGGTTTGCGGCAGGCAGCCTCGATTGCCGGGCTGCGGCAGCCGAGGCGGTACATGTTGGCCGTGGGGCCGCCCAAGTCTGAAATGGTGCCGGTGAAGCCTTTGACCTTGTCGCGGATGTCTTCAATTTCCTGGATGACGGAGTCTTCCGAGCGGCTCTGGATGATCCGACCCTCATGCTCGGTGATGGAGCAGAACGTACAGCCCCCGAAGCAGCCGCGCATGATGTTCACGCTGAATCGGATCATTTCCCACGCCGGAATCTTGGTGGCCCCATCATGGCTGCCATGCTCGTCCGCGTAGCTGGGGTGCGGGCTGCGGGCATACGGCAAACCGAACACCAGGTCCATTTCGGCCGTGGTCAGCGGAATGGGCGGCGGGTTGACCCACACGTCGCGCGCCGTGGTGCCCTCGCCATGCGCCTGCACCAGGGCACGGGCGTTGCCGGGGTTGGTTTCCAGGTGCAGCACCCGGTTGGCATGCGCATACAGAACCGGGTCGCTTTTGACCTGTTCATAGCTGGGCAGGCGGATGACGGTGCGCTCGCGCGGCGGCACCTTCACGCCCTTGCCTTGCAACGCGGGGTTGGGCACGAACGTCAGGGGTTGGCTGCGGGGCGTGCTGGCAGGCCTGCTGCCAGCGGCCTGCTGGCCCACAGGCTGCGATGACAAGCCTGATTCATCATCTTTTTGGCCTTCAGCGCTTGACAGCATTGAATTGTCAGCTACAGATGCGGCTACGTCTTCATCGCGACTGCAACTGCTGCCCTGGGCAGAGGCCTGTTCTGCGGTGGTCAGGTAGGGGTTGATGTGTGCCTCCACCCTGCCCGGCTCGTCAACCTGGGTGGAGTCGATTTCAAACCACCCCTTGCCACTTTCATCATCGGGACGGCGCACGAACGCTGTCCCGCGCACATCCGTGATCTGCCGCGCCGGCTCGCGGGCGGCCAGACGATGGGCAATCTCCACAATGGCGCGCTCGGCGTTGCCGTACAGGAGCAGGTCGCTTTTGGCATCGACCACGATGCTGCGGCGCACCTTGTCACTCCAATAATCGTAGTGAGCGATGCGACGCAGGCTGCCTTCGATGCCACCCAGCACGATCGGGACATCCGGATAAGCCTCGCGGCAGCGCTGGCTGTACACAATGGCCGCGCGGTCAGGACGCTTACCGCCCACGTCGCCAGGGGTGTAGGCATCGTCACTGCGGATCTTGCGGTCAGCCGTGTAGCGGTTGATCATGCTGTCCATGTTCCCGGCGGTCACACCCCAGAACAGGTTGGGCTTGCCCAGCGCGCGAAACGCCTCGGCACTCGTCCAGTCAGGCTGCGCGATGATGCCCACGCGAAAGCCCTGGTTCTCCAGCATGCGGCCGATCACGGCCATGCCGAAGCTGGGGTGGTCAACGTAGGCGTCCCCCGTCACCAGGATGATGTCGCAACTGTCCCAGCCCAGCTTGTCCATTTCGGCCCGGCTCATCGGCAAAAACGATGCCGTGCCAAACCGGGCTGCCCAGTATTTGCGGTAACTGTTCAGCGGCTTGGCAGCGCGGGGGAAAAAGGACACATCGACGAGGGCGTTCATGGCGTGCAGTGTACGGATTAACCCTCAGGCACACAGGGCGAAGGGGCAAAACAAAAGCGCCTGCCAGGCAAGCCTGGAGGCGCAAAATCAATAGCAAGAAGCGCTTATCGGTCAAGCGCGAGGCCAAATTTTAATTCAAATCAACCTCGCATGTTGACCCTGGCAGCCTGTCAGAATTTCGATCGCAAGCTGCAAGCAACCCGCTTCAGGCCTGGGCCTTGGCGTAGTTGGCAATGCCGTCGGTGATTTCCTTGTGGGCATCTTCAATGCCCACCCAGCCATTGACCTTGACCCATTTGCCGGGCTCCAGGTCTTTGTAGTGCTCGAAGAAATGGGCGATGTTCTTCAGCACCAGCGGGTTCACGTCGTCCATGCTGTTGATGTGGTCGTAGAACGGCAGGATTTTCTTCGTGGGCACGGCCAGCAGCTTGGCATCTTCGCCACCTTCGTCGGTCATCTTGAACATGCCGATGGCTCGGCAAGGCACCACCACACCGGGCGGCAGCGGAAAGGGGGTCAGCACCAGCACGTCCACGGGGTCGCCGTCACCGCTGATGGTTTGCGGGATGTAGCCGTAGTTGCAGGGGTAGTGCATGGCCGTGCCCATGAAGCGGTCGACGAACAGGGCACCGGACTCCTTGTCCACCTCGTACTTGACCGGGTCGGAGTTGGCCGAAATTTCGATGATGACGTTGAAAACTTCGGGCGTTTTGGAACCTGGGGTGACGTTGTTCAAAGACATGGTGAACTCAAAAAGTAAGGAATGAAAAACTTCGCGTCGGACACGCGCTGCTGGCGTGCGCAACACAACTGGGTATTGGCTCAGATTTTACTGAAGGCTGGCTGACAACCGCCCACCCTGGCAACCCGCCCCGCGCTCCACCGGTTCTGCACCAGACAGGTCAACGCCCCGCCCTGCCAGTCGGAGTCGCCAAACCACCACAGGTGCACGCAGCCCCTCTGCCTGAGCGCTGGCTGCTGCACCCGCTGCCCGGCCGTCTGGCATAACATGTCACCTCAACGAGGGCGGCAACCCGAACCGCCCACCACACAGCCCAGTTGGGATACACATGCTGATCCGTCCATCACCGTCAAACGACACGGCAGTTTCGCCCGGCAAGCTGCCTTTGCGCTGCACATACGCAGCCTTGCGGCGTCGGGCCGCAAACTGCCTGGCTGGCGTGGCGCTGTCCACGCTCGTCCTGCACCCTGCCGGGGCAGCAGCCACCCAGGCAAGCAAGGCGACTGAACCCATCAAGCTGCGCATCGTGGGGGGGTTGGGCAGCCTGAACCAATACGTCCGGTACGAAGAGCCGTTCTGGAACAAGGAATTCGCTGCGCTCACGCAGGGCCAAGCCAGTGCCACCGTTGTCGCCTACGACAAAGCTGGCATGCGCACCCACGAAGTGCTGCGGCTGATGCAACTGGGTGTGGTGCCATTCGGCACCGCACTGATGAGCGGCATCGTGACCCACGACCCGGAACTGGCCGCTTTGGATCTGGCCGGCCTGAACCCTGACATGGCCAGCCTTCGCCGCACAGTGGCCGCTTTCAGGCCGCACCTGGAACGCGTGATGCGCGAGCGCCATGGCGTAGAAGTGCTGGCGCTTTACGTGTACCCCGCCCAGGTCACGTTTTGTACCCGGCCATTCAAAGGTCTGTCGGACCTGGCCGGCCGCAGGGTTCGTATCAGCAACCCGACACAGGCCGACCTGATACGCCCATTCGGTGCTGTGCCCGTCCAAACCGAATTCGCCGAAATGCTGCCCAGCTTGCGCGCGGGCAACGTCGACTGCGCCATCACCGGCGCGATGTCAGGCAACACCATCGGCCTGCACGAAGTGGCCACCCACTTGCACAGTGGTGCCACCACATGGGGGCTGTCCGTGTTCGGTGCCAATCTGGCGGCCTGGCATGCCCTGCCCGAAAGCGTCCGGACCGTCATCAAAACCCATTTGCCCAAGGTGGAGCAATCCATCTGGGCGGACTCTGAAAAGCAGACGCTGGAAGGCGTGGCCTGCAACACCGGCAAGGGAGAATGCGTGCTGGGCAAACCCGGTCGCATGACGGAAGTCAAGGCCACCGCCGAAGACGTGCTTCGCCTGCGCGATGCCTTCAAAAACAGCGTGCTGCCCGCGTGGATTGCCCGATGTGGCAACGCATGCGTGCCCACCTGGAACGACTTGCTGGCCCCCGTGGTGGGCGTGCGGGCCGAGACGCTGCCGTCCAAACGCTGAACACAACTGCCCTTCATGTCGGCCCAGCAAAACTTCACACGGGTGCTGCGTGCGGTCCGCGCGGGCACGGGGTTGTTTGCGCTGCTGGTGATCGGCCTGGCCTGGCTGCTGCTCAACCGGGGCGAGGCCACCGCCCTCAAAACGGCCAGCCAGCAGGTGGAGCGCGCCGTCACCACGGCCGAGACAGATGTCAACCGAAGCCTGGTGGGGCTGGACATGTTCCTGGCTGACATGGCCAGATGGACGCAACATTTGCCGCATGACCCGCTGGCCGACCGCGACAAACCTAACCATGTGCAGACACCTGCGTCCCTGGCCAACCGCGAGAACCTGAACCTGCTTTTGCGTGCCGCACTCAACCAGAACCTGCTGCTGCGCGATGTGGTCTTGCTCGGCGCCCAGGGTGATGTGCTGCTCAGCGCCCGAGCAGCCACGCAGCGCCTGGGGCTGGAGATGCCCGACGGCTTTCTGGACAGCGTGATCCAGCAGCCCTTCCCGGCCTTGCTGGTCAGCGCCCCGGTGCATCACTCCCTGTCACTGACCAGCCTGCTGTACATGGGGCGCTCTGTGCGGCTGGGCGACGGCACCGTGACCGCGTTGGTGGCCGAGGTGCATGGCCCGTTGCTGTCTTCGCTGCTCGACGCAGGCGTTTCCGACGCGTCTTTGCTGATGACGCTGGAGAAATCGACCGGGCAACTGCTGGCGAGTTTCCCCCCATTGTCCAGCCCGCACACGAGTTTTTTGACACCCAGCCTCGACACGCAGCCCCTCGACGGCTCGGCACAGCTCGCCTCGGGCAGGCTTGCGCCCGATCGGGTGTTGCTGGCCGTGCGCCCCACGCTCTACCCCGGCCTGGCGGTGTCGGCCAGCCTGCCACTGGACAACGCGCTGGCCGAGTGGCGAAAGGAACGAGCAGCCATTCTCGGCGTGGCCGCCACCATCCTGGCGCTGGCCGCTGCCACGCTATTACTGGCGCAACGCTACCTCAAACGGCTGGCACAGGCACAGGCAGAGGCCGACCACGCCCAGGCCAACCTGCGCACGTCCAATGCAGAACTGGCCCACTCCCTGTCGCTGCTGCATGCCACGCTCGAGTCGACAGCCGATGGCATTCTGGTGGTGGATGGCGAAGGCCGCATCCGACAGCACAACCAGCGCTTTGTCACGTATTCCGGCATTCCAGGTGCCGTGCTTCAGGATGGCAACAAGGTTCACGAGGCCCGCGACGGGTTGCTGTCACGGGTGGTGAACACCGAGGAAGTGGACACAACATCCCGGCTTGCCCACGAAGACCCGTTGCTGGAGACGCGCGACACCGTCCGGTTTGCCGATGGCAGGGCTTACCTGAGGCACTCGACCCCCCAATTGCTCAACGGCGAGCCCGTTGGTCGGGTCTGGTGCTACCAGGACATCACCGCGTTCGAACAGGCCCAGCTTGCCCTGCAGTCCGAGCGCGCAGCCGCACTGCAAGCCCATGCGGAGTTGGCAGCCACGCTCGATGCCTTGCCTGACCTGTTGTTCGAGGTCGATGAGCTGGGTACCTACCTGGACTACCGCACAGGCCGCACCTCCCAAGCCGTGGCCCCACCCCGCAGCATTCTGGGCAAGACCTTTGCGGACGTCCTGCCGCCCGAAACAGCCGCACAGGTCATGTCCGCCCTGCGCCAGGCCCACGCAGCGGGACAGACCTTTGGGCACGAGGTGCTGATCCGGCTGCCACAGGGCAGCTTCTGGTTCGAGATGTCGATTGCCACCAAACAGACGCCACCCGGGCAGGCACAACGCTTCATCGTGATTGCACGCGACATCACCGAACGCAAACGCAACGAGAGTGAGTTGCAGCTCGCCGCGCTGGTGTACGAAAGCAGCTCGGAGGGCATGGCGGTGACCGACGCCGAGGGCAACGTCATCACGGTCAACCCGGCATTCACCGACATCACGGGCTACAGCCTGGCTGACGTTCAGGGCAAAAACCTGTCCATCCTGAACTCGGGCCGACAAAATGCCGAGTTCTACCAGGGCATGTGGGCGGCGCTGAACAGCACAGGTCACTGGCGAGGCGAATTGTGGAACCGGCACAAGAATGGCGAGGTTTACGCCGAGGCGCTGACCATCAACACCATCACATCGGCAGACGGCAGCCAGAAGCGCCGCATTGCCCTGTTTTCCGACATCACCCAGCGCAAGACCCAGGAAGAACTGATCTGGAACCAGGCCAACTACGACCCCTTGACCGGCCTGCCCAACCGTCGCATGTTCAGGGAGCACCTGGACGTGGCGCTGGCCAAGGCGCAACTCAGCGGTCACAAGCTGGCATTGATGTTCCTGGACCTGGACCGTTTCAAGGAAGTGAACGACACCCACGGACACGATGCCGGGGATGTGCTGCTGCAAACGGCCGCCCAGCGGCTGCGCAGTTGTGTGCGCGAAACAGACATGGTGGCACGCCTGGGCGGTGACGAATTCACGCTCATCCTCACCGGCATGGACAGCACGGAACGGCTCGATGCCATTTCGCACGCGTTGCTCAGCCGTCTGGCAGAGCCTTTCCACCTGGGCAAAGAAACCGAATACCTGTCAGCCAGCATCGGCATCACGCTGGCACCCGATGACGCCACCGACAGCGAAAGCCTGATCAAACAGGCCGACCAGGCCATGTATGCGGCCAAACGACTGGGACGCAACCGCTGCGAACGCTTCAGCCTGGCCATGCAGGAAGCCACGTTGATGCGTTCGCGCATTGCCCGCGATTTGCGCAGCGCGCTGACCGAGCAGCAGCTCTGGCTGGCCTACCAACCCATTGTCGACCTGCGCACCAGTGCCCTTTACAAGGCCGAAGCCCTGGTTCGCTGGCAGCACCCCATTCACGGCCTCATCAGCCCGGCCACGTTCATCCCCATCGCCGAAGAAGCGGGCACCATCCACGACATCGGGCGCTGGGTGTTTGAAACGGCTGCGCAGCAAGTGGCCATCTGGCAACGCAACCTGCACCCCAGCTTCCAGGTGAGTGTGAACAAATCACCCGCGCAGTTCCGGGACAGCAGCCTGACGACCGACACCTGGCTCGACGTGTTGGCGCAGACAAGCCTGAGTGCAACCAGCGTGGTGCTTGAAATCACCGAAGGGCTGCTGATGGATGCCTCCACCGCCACCCGCGAGCACTTGCGTGCCCTGCACGATGCAGGCGTACCGCTGTCGCTGGACGACTTTGGCACCGGCTATTCAGCCATGTCTTACCTGCACCAGTTCGAGCTGGATTACCTGAAAATCGACCAGTCTTTTGTCCGCAACCTGCATCCCGGCAGCAAAGACCTGGCCCTGTGCAAAGCGACCATCGTGATGGCGCACGAGTTGGGCATGAAGGTGGTGGCCGAAGGCATTGAAACCACCGAACAGCGCGACCTGCTGATCCAGGCAGGTTGTGACTTTGGCCAGGGCTACCTGTTTGCCCGGCCACTGGCAGCCGCCGATTTCGAGACCCTTTTTCGGTCCAGAAACGGCAATTTTCTCAATAGCTGAAAGTGCATACTCATCAAGCGCCGGAGGCAATTTTAATTCCAAAAAATGAGCTCACACAACGTCTACGCCCAACTCGACTCCCTCGGCATCACACTGCCCCCGGTGGCCATCCCCGCTGCCGCCTACGTGCCCTTCGTGCAGACCGGCAAACAGGTGTTCCTCAGCGGTCACATTGCCAAGCAAAATGGCCAGCCTTGGGTGGGCCAGGTGGGCTTGAACATGACCACAGACGAAGCCAAAGCCGCCGCCCGTGCCGTCGCCATCGACCTGATGGGCACGCTGCACGCCGCCTGCCAGGCCGCCGGTACCGACCTGAACGGGGTGAAACGCATCGTCAAGGTGCTGAGCCTGGTCAACTCCACGGCCACCTACACCGAGCAGCACCTGGTCACCAACGGCTGCAGCGAGTTGCTGGGCCAGGTGTTCGGCCCGGCGGTGGGCGCACATGCCCGCAGCGCCTTCGGCGTGGCCCAGTTGCCGTTGGGTGCATGTGTGGAAATTGAGTTGATTGCCGAACTGGCTTGAGTTGAGCAGTTGGCGAAAAAGGTTGGCTTGGGGGTAGGGTGGGCCGTGGCCTCATACTGACTGCTGCGCATTCAGAAATCGGCCCCAACCCACCCTACCCCCTACCAACCGGACCTCGCTCGACACGCGCCCGATGCTCTGGGCGTCCAGTCCTTTTGCGCCGTGCGGTGGGGTGCGGCGCGGAAGCCGATTTCTGAATGCGCAGCAGTCAGCATGAGGCCTCTGCGCTGAGCCGCACCACACGGCGCAAACCGCCACGCCGATCACACCACCCGCGTTACTTTCTGAGGCTTGAAACCCAGGTCGGCCGCCTTGCCCTTGCGTCCCCGTGGCGCGCGGGCGTTGTTCAGGCTGCGGATCTCCAGCGTTTCGTCCCGCTCTTTACCACCACGGCCCAGACCCTCGATGCGCACGCTGCGGGCATAGGCGGCGGCACCCGCCAGGGTGTCTTTGTCTTCCAGCGAGATCAGCATCAGTCCCCTGCCCCCGTTGGGCATGGACTTGAGTTCCGACAATTCGAACGTCAGGATGCGCCCGCCCGTTGAGGCGCAGCACACGTGCGTGGCTGTCAAAGCACCCGCAGCCACCTGCGCGACAGAGGTGGCACCGACTCCCAAGGCCCCGGCGCCCACAGCCGTCGCAGCAACCGCAGCGGCGGCAGTCACGCTTGGACCGGCAATGGCCCCTGCCGACACCAACGACGGCGCACACAGCGTTTCACCCTCGGGCAGCGTGATGAACGCCTTACCCCCCTTGTTGCGTGCCACCATGTTCTCCACCTGCGCCAGAAAGCCATACCCGCCACTGCCCGACAGCAGCAAGGTGGCGCTGGCAGGCCCTGCAAAGTAGTACTGCGGGTGGGTACCGGCTTCGAGGTCGATGAGCGTGGTGATGGGCTGACCGTCTCCCCGCGCACCGGGCAGCGACGACACGGGCACCGAATACACACGGCCGTTGTTGCCCCAGACGATGAGCGTGTCCACGGTGCGGCACTCGAAGGTGCCGTACAGGCCATCACCGGCCTTGAACGAAAAACTGGCCGCCTCGTGTCCGTGCCCGGTGCGGGCGCGCACCCAGCCCTTGGCCGACACTACCACCGTCACAGGTTCATCCACCACCTTGATTTCGACCACGGCCTTTTTCTCGGCCTGGATGAGTGTGCGCCGCGCATCGCCAAAGGTTTTGGCATCGGCTTCGATCTCGCGGACCATCAGGCGCTTGAGCGTGGCCGGGTTGGCCAGGATGTCTTCGAGCTTGGCCTGATCTTCCCGCAAACCCGCCAGTTCCTGCTCGATCTTGATCGCTTCCAGCCTGGCCAGTTGGCGCAGACGGATTTCCAGAATGTCTTCAGCCTGCCGGTCGCTCAAGCTGAACCGTGCCATCAGCGCCGCCTTGGGCTCGTCGCTCTGACGGATGATGGCAATCACCTCGTCGATGTTGAGCAGCACAATCTGCCGCCCCTCCAGGATGTGGATGCGGTCCAGCACCTTCTGCAGCCGGTGCTGCGAGCGCCGGGTGAGCGTGGTCTGGCGGAAGGCAATCCACTCGGTCAGCATCTGACGCAGCGATTTCTGCGTGGGCCGCCCATCCAGACCAATCATCGTCAGGTTGATGGGGGCTGACGTTTCCAGGCTGGTGTGCGCCAGCAGCTGGGTGACCAGCTCGCTGTGCTGAATACGGCTGCTTTTGGGCTCGAACACCAGGCGAACCGGCGCATCCTTGCTCGACTCGTCGCGCACCGCGTCCAGGACCGCCAGCACGCTGGCCTTGAGCTGCACCTGCTCTTGCGACAGCGCTTTCTTGCCTGCCTTGACCTTGGGGTTGGTCAGCTCTTCAATCTCTTCCAGCACCCGCTGGCTGCTGACACCGGGTGGCAATTCGGTGACCACCAGTTGCCACTGACCACGCGCGAGGTCTTCGATCTTCCAGCGCGCCCGCACCTTCAGGCTGCCACGGCCAGTCCGGTAGGCATCGGCAATGTCGCTGGCCGGGCTGATGATCTGGCCACCGCCGGGGTAGTCAGGCCCGGGCAGGATGGCCAACAGCTCGGCTTCGGTGAGCGCGGGGTTTTTCACCAGGGCTACACAGGCATCGGCCACTTCACGCAGGTTGTGGCTGGGAATTTCAGTGGCCAGACCCACCGCAATGCCACTGGCACCGTTGAGCAGGGCAAACGGCAGCCGGGCAGGCAACTGACTGGGTTCGGTGGTGGAGCCGTCGTAGTTCGGCAGGAAGTCCACCGTGCCTTCGTCAATCTCGTCCAGCAGCAGGCTGGTGATCTTGGCCAGCCGGGCCTCGGTGTAACGCATGGCGGCGGCACCGTCGCCATCGCGGCTGCCGAAGTTGCCTTGCCCGTCGATCAGCGGATAGCGCTGCGCAAAGTCCTGTGCCATGCGCACCAGCGCGTCGTAGGCGGCCTGGTCACCGTGCGGGTGAAAGCGGCCCAGCACATCGCCCACCACCCGTGCACATTTCACCGGCTTGGCCCCGGTGTTGCCGTTGGCACCACCAAAGCCCAGCCCCATGCGCGACATGCTGTACAGGATGCGGCGCTGCACGGGCTTCTGGCCATCGCACACGTCAGGCAGGGCACGGCCCTTGACCACGCTGAGCGCGTACTCCAGGTAGGCACGCTGCGCATAGGCGGCCAAGCTGTCGCCACCTTCGCCGGGCGACAAGGTCACGATGGTGGGCGCCTGCGGGGGCGGGGGTGCATCCCCGGGGGCCACGGTGGGTTCGTCGGCCTGTTGCGCGAGCTCAGCCGCCAGGTCGGCCGCTGCCTCGGAAGGGGCTGACAACGCAAGGTTGTCACTGCTGGCTTCGGTGGCGGTGGACGGGGTGGTGTCTGTCAGAGGCAAATCGTTCATCGGAAGGTCATCGGTGTCGGTGACAGCGTGCGCGCACGCTGTTGCAACGTGGACGGTGGCAGCAGGAATTCGTAAATCTGCATCACCGTGCGGACGTATTTGCGGGTTTCGGCAAAGTCGGGCACGCGCATGCCTGCACGGCGCACAGCCCCCGGCCCGGCGTTGTAGGCGGCCAGCACCAGGTCCGTGCGGGGCGCAAACTGTGCATGCAACCAGGCCAACAGCCGCGCGCCGGTGTGAATGTTGGTGCGCGGGTCGGTCAGCAGGTCTTCGACCGTGCGGCTGTCAGTGGCCTGCACCCCGTGTTCCTCGGCGGTAGCGGGCATGATCTGCATCAACCCCACGGCACCACGCGGGCTGACGGCCAGCGGGTCAAAGCCCGACTCGGCAGCAATGACGGCCTGCAGCAACTCGGGCGGCAGCCCGTGGGTGCGCGACGCCTCGCGGATGTGGTGGCGCACGGCTTTATAGGCAGGCGACACATCAAAATAAGCCAGCAAACTGGGCGGTGCGGCCACCGCGCCGGTATCGGGTGGCGTGAGGCCGGTCAGCGCAGGCGTTTCCCAACCCGAAGCCTCGGGTTGCAGCACGGGCACCGCCCGCCGTGCGCGCACCGGCGGTGCGGTATCTCCCTGGTAGAACAACTCGTAGCGTTCATCGACACGCTCGGACGCAAAATGTGCCACGCCGCGTTCGTCCACGCGCCCCCACACCTGCGCCTGCGCCGCCTGGGCGGCACACATGGCCAAGCCCAAGGCAACCATTCGACAAAACGCGGTGCACCCAGGCATGGCGATCACACATCCACCTCGACGGCATCGCCGTGCAACTCCATCAACTCGCGGCGTGCAGCTGCTTCACCTTTGCCCATCAGCTTTGCAATATGATTTTCAGTAGCAGAGAAGTCAAACGGACCAAGCGCCACCGGCAATAAACGCCTGATATCTGGATTCAACGTGGTGTCCCACAGTTGCTCGGCATTCATCTCGCCCAGGCCCTTGAAGCGGCTGATCTGGCACTTCTCGCGCGGCACGCCTTCCTTGGCAAACTTGTCCAGCGCCGCCTGCAGTTCGCCCTCGTCCAATGCGTACACCTTGGCGGCGGGCTTCTTGCCCCGCGCAGGAACATCCACACGGAACAGTGGCGGCCGTGCGACGTACACATGCCCAGCCTCGATCAGCTTGGGAAAGTGCCTGAAAAACAGCGTCAGCAACAGCACCTGGATGTGGGAACCGTCCACGTCCGCATCGCTGAGGATGCAAATCTTGCCGTAACGCAGGTTGGTCAGGTCAGGTGAATCATGTGGGCCGTGGGGATCAACCCCGATGGCCACCGAAATATCGTGAATTTCGGTGTTGGCAAAAAGCCGGTCACGGTCCACCTCCCAGGTATTGAGCACCTTGCCACGCAGGGGCAGGATGGCCTGGGTTTCCTTGTCACGCCCCATCTTGGCGCTGCCGCCCGCCGAGTCACCCTCGACCAGAAACATCTCGTTGTGGGCGATGTCACGGCTCTCGCAATCGGTCAGTTTGCCAGGCAGCACCGCCACGCCGGAGCCCTTGCGCTTTTCGACCTTCTGCCCCGCCTTCTGGCGGCTCTGGGCCGCCTTGATGGCCAGCTCGGCCAGTTTTTTGCCGTAGTCGACATGCTGGTTCAGCCACAGCTCCAGCGCCGGCTTGACAAAGCTGGACACCAGCCGGACCGCGTCACGCGAATTCAGGCGCTCCTTGATCTGCCCCTGAAACTGAGGGTCCAGCACCTTGGCCGACAGCACATAGCTCGCCCGCGCAAACACATCTTCCGGCATCAGCTTCACGCCCTTGGGCAACAGGGCATGCAGGTCGATGAAACCCTTCACCGCCTGGAACAGGCCATCGCGCAGGCCACTTTCGTGTGTGCCACCCGCCGATGTGGGGATCAAGTTGACGTAACTCTCGCGCACTGGTGAACCGTCTTCGGTGAACGCCACCGCCCACGCCGCACCCTCGCCCTCGGCAAAGTTGTCATGGCCCGCATCGGCCGCACCCTCGCCCTCGAACTGCGGAATGACGGGCTCGGCCGTCAGCGTCTGCTGCAGGTAGTCGCGCAAACCGCCTTTGAACTGCCAGGTTTGCGTGTCTTTGGTTTTTTCATTGACCAGGGTCACGCTCACCCCTGGCATCAGCACTGCCTTGCTGCGCAGCAGGTGGGTCAACTCGTTCAACGGCAACAGCGGCGACTCGAAATAGTGGGCGTCAGGCCACACACGCACCACGGTGCCCTGCTTGCGGTCGCCCTCGCCTTTGGGCGCCACCGCCAGCGGCTCCGCCACGTCGCCGCCGGCAAACACCAGCCGTGCCACCTGCCCTTCGCGGTAGCTGGTCACTTCCATGCGTGTGGACAGGGCGTTGGTCACGCTCACCCCCACACCGTGCAAGCCGCCCGAAAAGCTGTAGGCCCCGCCCTTGCCCTTGTCGAACTTGCCGCCGGCATGCAGGCGTGTGAACACCAGTTCAATCACGGGGGCCTTTTCTTCCGGGTGCAGCCCGAATGGGATACCCCGGCCGTCGTCTTCCACACTGACCGAGCCATCCGCGTGCAAGGTGACCCTGATTTTTTTGCCAAAACCCGCCAGCGCTTCGTCGGCAGCGTTGTCCAGCACTTCCTGGATGATGTGCAACGGGTTGTCCGTGCGCGTGTACATACCGGGACGCTGCTTGACGGGCTCCAGGCCCTTGAGCACACGGATAGACTGTTCCGAATAGGCGGGGGTCGATTTGACGGGTTCTGCGCGTTCCATAGGTCGCGGATTGTATGCCGATGGCATCAAACCACTGTACATAAACACAGAATAACGCAACATCCATGGCGCAGGGAGCGCCACCCGGGGCACCTGTGGCTCCGCACAGTCACCCCAGGCTCAGCGAAGCCGTCTGCAATTGACTACAGTCACGCCCATGAACACTACGTCCTACAAAATTCCGCTGTGGCAGGTGCTGGCGTGCGGTGCCGCCATCGTCACCCTGTCCATGGGCATCCGGCACGGGTTTGGCCTGTGGCTGCAGCCCATCACGCAGGCGCAGGGCTGGACGCGAGAGTCGTTTTCGTTTGCCATGGCCATCCAGAACCTGTCATGGGGCGTGTTCGGCGTGTTTGCCGGCATGGTGGCCGACCGCTTTGGTGCGTTCAAGGTGCTGTTGGTCGGTGGCGTGCTGTACGCACTGGGGCTGGCAGGCATGGCGCTGTCGCCGACGGTGTGGGCATTCACGCTGACCACAGGCATCCTGATCGGGGCGGCCCAGGCAGGCACCACCTATGCCATTGTCTATGGCGTGATCGGCCGCAACATAGCCGCCGAACGGCGTTCCTGGGCCATGGGTGTCGCCGCTGCAGCGGGTTCGTTCGGTCAGTTCCTGATGGTGCCCGTCGAAGGCTGGCTGATTGCCAGCCTCGGCTGGCAGACGGCCTTGCTGGCCCTGGCCGCCGCCGCCCTGATCATCCTGCCGCTGGCGGTGGGCCTGCGCGAACCCGTCGCCACAACGGGCAACGCCGTCACGCGAGACCAGACCATCCTGCAGGCACTGACCGAGGCCTTCCGCTACCGCAGTTTCCAACTGCTGATGGTCGGCTACTTCGTGTGCGGGTTCCAGGTCGTGTTCATTGGCGTGCACATGCCCAGCTACCTGAAAGACCAGGGCCTGGCTCCTCAGGTGGCCAGCACGGCACTGGCACTCATCGGCCTGTTCAACGTGTTCGGCACCTATGCCGCCGGGGCATTGGGGCAGCGGCTGGCCAAGCGGCACATTCTGGCGGCCATCTACCTGCTGCGCTCCATCGCCATCGTCACATTCCTGTCGGTGCCGATTTCACCCATGAGCGTGTATGTGTTTGCCGCCGTGATGGGGGTGTTGTGGCTCTCCACCGTGCCCCCCACCAACGCCGTCGTGGCGCAGATTTTTGGCCTGGCACATTTCTCCATGCTGGGCGGGTTCGTGTTCTTCAGCCACCAGATCGGCAGCTTCATGGGGGTGTGGCTGGGCGGCGTGCTCTACGACCGGACCGGCAGTTACGACATCGTCTGGTACATCGCCATCGCACTCGGCGTGCTGGCAGCCCTCGTGAACCTGCCTGTGCGCGAGCAGTCCATCCAGCGTGGCGACCTGAGGCCTGCAACGTGAACCCACGCCACTTGGGCGACTCGCCAGATGGGCCGGGCAAACCTGCCTGGACGCTCCACTGGGGGCGTTGGGCCACCGGTTTGTTGGTGGTGCTGTTGTTGTTGTTGGGTGTGTTCAGCCTTTACCTGCAACCTGATTTTTTGCTGACACTGGCTGACCAGTTGTGGGCCTGTTTCTGATTCAGCCCGAACATGATTGATCCTTCCCCTGCCAGGTCCATGGCCATCCACGGCACTGGCCAACCATCCGACTGGGTGACACGCTGGGCCCATCTGCTGCCCCCGGGTGGCCGTGTGCTCGATCTGGCCTGCGGCGCAGGCCGACATGCCCATTGGCTGGCAGTAAAAGGCCTGCGAGTGACCGCACTGGACCGCGATGTGGCGGCGCTACACACCTTGCGCACGCAGTGGCCTGCCAACGCCGAACCACCTGAGGCCGTGATCGAAGCGGACATTGAAAACCACGCCTGGCCCCTGGGGGGTGAACGTTTTGACGGCATCGTTGTCACCCACTACCTGTGGCGCCCACTGTGGCCCGACCTGCTGGCATGCCTGGCACCTGGGGGCGTGTACATCCACGAAACCTTTGCGCACGGCAACGCCAGCGTCGGCAAGCCCTCCCGCCCCGACTTCCTGCTGCAGCCGGGCGAGTTGCTGCGCGTCTGTGCGGGTCATCGCGTCGTCGCTTTCGAAGACGGTTTCTGCGCGTCACCGGACCGCTACATCCAACGCATCGTGGCGGTGCGCGAGGGCGAACGCGTCAATCCGATCGTGCCCGCCAGGTACCCCCTCGCATCCGGCAGCGCCTGACACATCCGGTTACAGCCCATCCATTTGCTTCCGGTGAGGACACCTTGCCCAGCGGTAACTGGCCATGCCTTGTCGATAGAATGTTCTGCTTTACTCCATTCCACTGAAAACAGCCATGAATCCCATCACCGGCAGCATCGTCGCCCTGGTCACCCCCATGCTTGAAGACGGCAGCGTGGACTACCCCACCCTGCGCAAGCTGATCGACTGGCACATTGCCGAAGGCACCGATTGCATTGGCGTGGTCGGCACGACAGGCGAATCACCGACGGTCAACGTCGAAGAGCACTGCGAAATCATCCGCGTTGCGGTCGAGCAGGCTGCCAAACGCGTGCCCATCATGGCGGGCTGCGGTGCCAATTCCACCGCCGAAGCCATCGAGCTGGCCCGTTTTGCCAAAACGGTAGGGGCCGATTGCCAACTGCAGGTGGTGCCCTACTACAACAAGCCCACGCAGGAAGGCCAGTACCAGCACTTCAAGGCCATTGCAGAAGCCACAGGCGACCTACCAGTGGTGCTGTACAACGTGCCGGGCCGCAGCGTGGCCGACATGGCGCATGCCACCGTGCTGCGCCTGGCGCAGCTGCCCGGCATCGTCGGCATCAAGGAGGCCACCGGCAACATCGAGCGCGCCCAGTGGCTCATCAAAGAGGCCCCCAAAGGCTTTGCCATTTATTCGGGCGACGATGCCACTGCAGTGGCCCTGATGCTGTGCGGCGGCCACGGCAACGTGAGCGTGTCTGCCAACATCGCCCCGCGCCTGATGCACGAAATGTGCATGGCCGCCATCCAAGGCGACCGTGCCAGGGCCATGGCCATCCAACTGCAGCTGCTGCCGATCCACAAGCACCTGTTTGTCGAAGCCAACCCCATTCCGGTCAAATGGGCCATGCACCGCATGGGCCTGTGTGGCCCGGCCATGCGCCTGCCCATGACCCCGCTTGAAGCCGCCAACGCACCTGTCGTCGAAGCCGCGTTGAAAGCTGCCGGCCTGTTGGCCTGATCGGCCCCAGCCTGCCACCTGCCGCCCAACCTGTCGAACCCTTCCGTCAGCACCACCATGACCCACCTCATCCAGCCGCACACCCCCCCAAACGCCCGCCGGCTGCGCACGGCATGGCCCGTCGCTGTGGTGTGCCTGGCCAGCCTGAGCGCCTGCTCCACGTTTGAAGAAACCAAGGTTGACTACACCAGCGCCAAGCGGGTCAGTTCACTTGAAGTGCCCCCAGACCTGACCCAACTCAACCGCGAAACACGTTTTGCCGTACCCGGTAACGTGGTGACTGCCAGCGGGTACCAGGCCGCAGCCCCACGGCAAACCGTGGTGACGGCTGCCAACGAAGTGGGCGATGTACGCATGGAACGTGCTGGCAACCAGCGCTGGCTGGTGGTCAAGCGCCCGGCAGACAAGCTGTGGCAACCCATGCGTGACTTCTGGCAGGAGAACGGCTTCGTGCTCATCCAGGACCAGGAGGCGCTGGGCCTGATGGAAACCGACTGGGCCGAAAACCGGGCCAAGATTCCCCAGGATTTCATCCGCAACACGCTCGGCAAGATGCTGGACAGCCTGTACTCCACGGGTGAGCGCGACAAGTTCCGCACCCGCATCGAACGCAATGCGGCGGGCGAGACCGAAATCTATGTCAGCCACCGCGGCATGGTCGAGGTGTACGCCGACAAGTCCAAAGACACCACCACCTGGCAACCGCGTCCGGCCGACGTGGCACTGGAAACCGAGTTCCTGCGTCGCATGATGGTCAAACTGGGTGTGACGCAGGAAGTGGCCAAAGCGCAGGCTGCGGCAGCACCCGTGCAGTCGCGGGCAAGATTGGTCGGCCCCACCAATGCAGCCACCTCGGTGGAAATCGACGACAGCTTTGATCGCGCCTGGCGGCGCGTTGGCCTGGCGCTGGACCGCACCGGCTTCACGGTCGAAGACCGTGACCGCGCCAAAGGCACCTACTTCGTCCGCTATGTCGAACCGGCAGACCCCAAGGCCAAAGAGCCCGGCTTCCTGAGCAAGCTTTTCACGTCAGGCAAGCCCGACGCCAAACCGCAGCAGTACCGCGTGGTGTTGCAAGGCAACGACCGTCTGACGACCCTGGTGGTCCAGAATGCGCAAGGCGGTGCCGACACCAGCGGCACCGCCAGCCGCATCATGCAGTTGCTGGCTGACGACCTGCAGTAAGCCCCGCACCTCCTGCGAATCCACCTGACACCACCCCGGCCGCTGCATCGGGACGAGGCAAAGGTTTCATCAGGCCGAGCGGATCCAGCCAGCGCTGTACCACTCGGCCAGCAGGCTGCGTGCATCGATGCTCGCCTTGGCCACGTCTGCAAGCGTGAGCGCACGCTGGTTGGCCAGTTTGCGCATCAGGCGGGCATCTGCCCCGGCTGCGCGGAAACCATCACCATTGATGTAGATGTGCCGCTCGTCGTACATCATGCGGGTGCGCCGGTCCAGCACCACGGCACCCGGCTCCCAGTCTTCATCGGCCTCTTCGAACCAGACTTTGGGTTTGGGCTCCGTCATGACCTCACCCAGGGCGCATGCCAGCGAGTCTTTGTCGGCCAGCAGGCGTTGCAACGCATCCTCGGCAAACACCTGCAGGCTTTCGGGCATGGCGGCAGGCGCATCGGTGGCAGCCTGCGTTGCGTCGCGGTAGAGGGTATCGTCTTCGAATGCCTCCGTCATGCGCAACAGCAACTCACCTGCCAGACTGGCTCGCTGCGGCACGCGGAAGCCCACCGAGTAAGTGCTGCAGTCATTGCCCTCGGCAATGCCATCGTGCGCCCAGCCCGGTGGCAGGTAAAGCATGTCGCCCACTTCGAGCACATGCTCTTCTTCCGGTACAAAGTTCGTGAGGATTTTCAGTGGCACATCGGCCTGCAGACTCAGGTCTTTCTGGCGGCCGATGCGCCAGCGTCGCTTGCCCGAAGCCTGGATGAGGAACACATCGTAGCTGTCGAAATGCGGGCCCACACCGCCCTGATCGGTCGCCCATGAAATCATCAGATCATCCAGACGTGCATCGGGAATGAACCTGAAGCGGTGCATGAGGTCACTGACCGCGTCCACGTGCAAGTCCACACCTTGCACCAGCAAGGTCCAACCCTGTTGCGTCTCGGGCGGGAATGACGCCTTGCTGAAAGGTCCATGGGCCAGCGTCCAACCCGCATCGGCACCCGCAGCGGTCTTTGCGGCTGGTGCGCGGCGTCTGGCCGCCCGTACCGCTGTACCGCCTGACGCAGCCGCAGGCTGCGCCGTTGGCGCGTAACGCGTCTGGACGATGAGCCGCGACTCGACATCCTCTTGCGCAGACAATGCGAACAGCTCCGCGCGGGACAACAAGGGCTCGAAGTTCGCGATGGCCTGTCGCACCAGCAATGGTTTTTTCTGCCAGTGCCGCTTCATGAACTGACGGGCTGACAGCCCACCCAACAGGGGCTGCGCGTCATCGACGGGAACCACAGCCGTGGTTGTGGAAGAAACAGAAGTGCCGACTCGGCCGGACGGGGTGTGTTTGCGTGTGCTCATGGGACAATTGTCCGATGAAAATCACCGAACAATGCGTCGTTGCCCTCACCTGGACGCTGAAAGACACCCTGGGCGAAACACTGGACACACTGGACGAACCGATTGAGTTCCTGGTCGGCGGCGACGACCTGCTGGAAAAAATAGAGGCTGCCCTGCAGGGCCATGTGGCAGGTGACGAAATGGAACTGCACCTGGAGCCCGACATGGCCTTCGGCGACTACAACGACCAGCTGGTGTTTCTGGAGCCCCGCAACCTGTTCCCGGCCGAATTGGAGGAAGGCATGGTGTTCGAGGGCCTGCCGCCGGGTGGCAACCCCAGCGCGCCGACCGACCTGTTGTATTTTATGACCGAGATATACCCGGAACACGTGGTGCTGGACGCCAACCACCCGCTGGCAGGCATTGCCATCCGCCTGGACTTGAAGATCCATGCCGTCCGGGAAGCCACGGTGGACGAGGTGGGCCAGGGCACACTGGGCGTCGGGTTTTTCAAAATCCAGCCGACGGCAGGCGAAGCAGACGACGGTGATGAGGGCGACGGGCCACCCGACATCACCCCCCCTGTGCGCGGTGCCACCTACAACGGGCACTTACACTGAAAAAGCACGCTGGCGCTTATTTTAATTCGCATGAGTGCTACTGAAAATGCATCTTGACACACGTGCGTTATGACATGAGTGCCATCGGTTAGTATTCAGAGACTTTTTTGGCATCCAGCGCTTATCCGCCATGGATTTGGCGCTACACCATCAGGTTTTGCCGGTTGAACCGTAGCCACCCGCCCCACGTTCGCTGGTGCCGGCAAACTCGTCCACCAGCGTGAAGTTGGCTTGCACCACGGGCACCACCACCAGTTGGGCCAACCGCTCCATCGGTTGCAGGGTGTAGGGCACATCGCTGCGGTTCCAGGCGCTGACCATCAGTTGGCCCTGGTAGTCGCTGTCGATCAGCCCCACCAGATTGCCCAGCACGATGCCGTGCTTGTGCCCCAGCCCTGACCGGGGCAGGATCAGCGCCGCATAACCCGGGTCGTTCAGGTGGATGGCCATGCCCGTTGGCACCAGGTGCCAGGCATTGGGCGCGATTTCCAGCGGCCCGTCCAGGCACGCGCGCAGGTCCAACCCGGCAGCACCGGGCGTGGCATAGGCGGGCAGGTTGTCGCGCAGGCGCGCATCGAGGATTTTCAGTTCTATGTTCATCTTCAAGCGTCAGGTACAAACGCGCAAGTGTGCCGCAAATCGCGCCGCTGACTTCGCGTGACGGAACTGGTGCCAATCGGTCCGGCCCACACCCAACAGGAAACAAAAAACCCGTGGGCCGGTTGGCCACACGGGTTTTTCTGGCAGAAGCAGACGGATGTTTACTGCTTGGGCTTGATGGCGTCCTGCAAGGCTTTCAGTGGGTCGTCCTCTTTGGCGCCTTCGGCAGGTGCTTGTCCAGCCGGGGTGTCCAACGGATTGGCTGAAGGCGCATCGTTCTGCAGGTCGGACATGTTGTTCAACATGCTGTCCACCGTCGCAGCATCTACCTCAACGGCTTTGTCCAGGTGGTCGATCACCAGACCGGGATTGAGCACAATGACCGCCACCATGATCAGTTGCAGCACAATGAAGGCAATGGACCCCTTGTAGATCTGTGCCGTGGTGACCGCCGGGATGCGCGCCTTCGTGATCGCGTCGGTGTAATCACTTCGCGGTGCCACACTGCGCAAATAGAACAACGCAAACCCGAACGGCGGCGTGAGGAAGGAGGTTTGCAGGTTCATGGCCAGGATGATGCCAAACCACACCAGGTCAATGCCCATCTTCTCGGCGGTGGGTGCCAACAGCGGCACGACGATGAAGGCAATCTCGAAGAAGTCAATGAACATGCCCAGGATGAATACCAGCAGGTTCACGAAAATCAGGAAGCCCATGGCACCGCCGGGCAGCTTGTCAAACAGGTGCTCGACCCAGAAGTGACCGTCAGCTGCGTTGAACGTGAACGAGAACACTGTGGAGCCGATCAGGATGGACAGCACAAAAATGGCCAGCTTGGTCGTGTTCTCCATCGCCTGGCGCGTCAGCTGCCAGTTCAGGCGCTTGCGCGAGCCCGCCATGATCAGCGCGCCCAGCGCACCCATGGCACCACCCTCGGTCGGCGTGGCCACACCCAGGAAAATGGTCCCCAGCACCAGGAAGATGAGCACGAGCGGCGGAATCAGCAC
>ERZ761609.117-NODE-117-length-110832-cov-30.185490_pt1 | contig 110832 bp, 91 predicted proteins | sample MGYA00511163_ERZ761609 | MGnify/ENA primary metagenome ERZ761609 (study PRJEB28899, sample SAMN02445070) | bioreactor sludge metagenome | biome: EBPR sludge | place: Australia: Brisbane, Thorneside Wastewater Treatment Plant | collected 2011-12-16 ... | reverse complement strand
TGTATTGACAGTTTTGTGCTCCGAAATCCGCCACTGCGCCAAGCGCCAAACCGTTGGCAGTAATTGTAACGAACACAACATCTAACGAAAATGAAGCATAAAAACGACCACACAGAAACATTAATCTTGACCGAAGGACAAGGACGAGTATACAACTGTGGGACTATGACTGCAATTTTTAAAGCGGACGAAAACGAAACAGATGAGAAATATAGTGTTTCCGAATGGTGGTTGCAGCCAAATTCTGACGGACCTGGTGCTCACTCACACGAAGACAATGATGAAGTATTTTATGTTTTAGAAGGCACGACTTCATTTCTTGTTGGCGACAAATGGATTGATGCCGACAAAGGAACATTTCTGAGAATTCCTGCTAAGACAATTCACGACTTTAAAAACAAAACTGACAAAAAATCGGGAGTGCTTAACTTTTTTATACCCGGTGGTTTTGAGAGAAATATGCCGTCCATTGTAAAGTGGTTTAAAGAAAACAAATAACAAACCGTATGACAAAAGTGAACCTATCAAACAGCGCGCAGGTAGAACAACACATTGCCAAACTGCCGAAAGACATTCAGCCGACAATTGAGTATCTACGACAAGTTATGCTTTCAGTTGACAACGATATATCGGAACATATTAAATGGAACTCGCCTCCTTTCGGTCGATCAGGACAGGCTGTGCAAACTTGTAGCTTTGTGTTCCGCTATGCGGGATTCAGTGCAGGTTGACAGTTTTCCAGATAAATCGGGACAGGTAGTGCTGCCAAATCCGCCACTGCGCCAAGCGCCAAAACGTTGGTGGCTTTTATAACGAAACAACCCCACAAACAACAACCTCTTCTCAAAGTTGAACGAGAGTAAATATTACCTTCATTTTTAAAACGAGAGTAATTTTTTAGTATTTTTACCCTTGTATTGATAACCTGAGTAAAATTGACATTTGAACATATTGGAAAAGTTTGACCGAAAAATTCCTTACAACGACTTGCCGTTGCTGCCACCAAAGGCAGACATAGAAACAAAACGTATACTTCGAAAAACCATTTCGGCAGGGCGAGCGTTGGCACAATTAAATGGAACTTTACTCAATTTACCCAACCCTAGCTTAAAGCTTATTCTGAAATGAAAAATAAATAACTGCTACCAACAGCCGTTCACCCCAATGCGACTGATCCCGCAAAAGTGTAACAGGTTGTGGTTAATTAAGTCAGTACTTCTTGTAAGCGAACTCCACAGACTGGTAAATCCGATTCGCACCACCCTACTCATACCGCAGTGACTTAACCGGATCGCTGGTGGCCGCTTTAATAGACTGGTAGCTAACGGTGATCCATGCAATTAAGATAGCCACCAGGCCAGCTCCGCTGAATATCCAGAAACCAATTTGTATTCGGTACGCAAAATTTTGCAACCACCAATGCTCCATCACATACCAGGCAACCGGGGCGGCCAATATAAAGGCAAGTGCCACCATTTTTGTAAAATCTTTTGATAGCAGGATTACAATACCACCTACCGATGCACCCAAAACTTTGCGAACACCAATTTCCTTAATGCGCAACGTGGTAATGTAGGCGGATAGGGCGAAGAGCCCGATACATGCCACAAAGATTGCTAAACCGGAAAAAACAGCGAACAGATTTCCTGTCCGTTGTTCGGCTATGTATAACTGATTAAGGCTTTCATCCAAAAAAAGATATTTGAACGGCTGCTCTGGTGCTACTTCTTTCCACTTGCGCTCAACCGATTGAATGGCTGCAGTAGTCTGATTTGGCTTTATACGTGCTACAATATATTGATGGCCGCCATTAAAAAGTTCATTACTCTGAATAACTAAGGGCGTAACCTGATCGCGAAGGGAGTTGAAATTAAAATCCTTAACAATACCAATGACCCGAAACGGAACTGCCACTATACTGTCTTGCCGTTGCTGCATGTCTACCAGTTTTCGGCCGATAGGATCTTCCAGTCCCATTGTTTTTACAGCTGTTTCATTCAGGATAACAGAAAGTGAGTCGTTTACGTCCTCAGAAAACAATCTTCCTTCCAGCAACTCAAATCCCAGGGTTTCAATCAATCCATCGGAAACAACCATCGACTTGGTGGTCAGAATTTCGGATGAGCCTTCCGGTTGAAACTGAATTCCAAAAAAATTATCTTCCCTGCCAGGTATTGCAAAGGCACCGGCAGCCGATTGTATTTCAGGTAACCTTCTGATTTCTTCAATTAATGTTTTTGCTTGTTGTGGTTGTAACAAAAAGCCACGCTCTATTATCAGCAATTGTTCCTTATCGAAGCCAAGCGATTTTTCCTGCATGAATTTCATCTGGTCACCGATCACCCACGTACCAATCATCAACACAATGGAAATCCAGAACTGGAAAACCACCAACCCGTTTCGTATCCATCTACCCTTTTGGCTGCCGGTGAATTTTCCTTTCATCACTACAACAGGATTGAAAGACGATAACACAAACGCAGGATATAATCCGGCCAATAGGCCTACAATGGCCGTTACCAGAAGCAAAGCTCCGATTGTTGTTGGATCGAAGGAGAAGATGAGTTCTTTGCCGATCAGGTTATTGAAAAATGGCAAAGATGAACGCATTACTACCAGTGCCAGCAAAACGCCAAGCGCACTCAACACAAAAGCTTCCGTTAGAAATTGTGTCATCAATTGCTGCCGAAGTGAACCCATTACCTTTCGAACACCCACCTCGCGCGAACGCTCTGCTGAACGGGCTGTAGACAGGTTCATAAAATTGATACAGGCTATAACCAAAATTAAAATAGCCACGGCAACCATAATGTAAACCGAATTGATGTTTCCGCTTGCTTTCATTTGTGCTTCGAGGTAAACCGGATCCAGATGAATGGACGACAGCGGCTGTAAATAATAGCGGTAGCCGTTGCCTTCGCGTTTATAATCCGCCCATGACTTTCCAAGTTCACGCTCAATCTGCGCAGCAGCATAGGTATCAACCTATTTCGAAAATTTTTCTTCAAAAGCGCGGGTATCTGTTCCCACCTTAAACTTAAAGTATGTGTAATTTGAGAAGCTAACGAAATTTTCCTGACGCGTGAATGGAAAGGTAGAAGCCGATAACAGCGCACTGAATTTAAAATGTGAATTTTCCGGAACGTCTGAAATTACACCAACTACTTTAAATTCACCTTGCGGCCCGGGGCCTCGTATGGTTTTATTAATCGGATCAGCTTCACCAAAATAGCGCTTAGCCAATTCTTCAGTAACAACAACTTGGTTAGCCGCTTTTAACGCACGCTCCGGATTGCCTTTTATAAAAGAAAAAGTAAAAACATCAAAAAAGGAACTATCCACCACCAACACCATTTCCTCATCAACCTGAATTAATTCTTCCCGTTCATTGGTGAATGAAAACGTAACATTCGTAAACCGGAATGCCTGTGTGGATTCCTCTACTTCAGGCAGGTCGCGTTTGGCAACATCTTCGTAGGATGCAGGAATAATAGCGTAAAATGTTGAATGATTGGGGTACTTTCGTTCCAGCACCATTCTGTAAATACGATCCTGATCCTGAAAGAATTTATCGTACGAAAATTCATTGCGGATAAATAAAACAATCAGCAGGCAGCTTGCCACACCCACGGCCAGGCCCATAACGTTAATAAACGAATAGATTTTCTGCCGCAGCAAATTGCGGATGGCAATTTTAAGATTGTTCCTAAACATAATCCAAGGTTAATGGTTCAGTATGGGGTTAAACAGGAATACCCATCATACAAGGCAAGTGCCATTAAATTACTTCGATTTCAGGCTTCCTTTAAACCCCTCATGTAAACACAATGTTCCTTAACGAACTTATTCGTCCGCCAGCGGACGGTTAAAACAGTTCTTTGGCGATCCTATAAATCGGATCAGACTTACCCATCGAATAGAAATGAAGTGTAGGCACACCCGCCTGGATTAACTCCTTTGATTGATTAATGGCCCACTCTACCCCTACTTGGCGAACCGCAGCATTGTCTTTGCATTTATCCACTTCATCGGCTAATGCTTCAGGAATATCAATATGAAAAACAGTAGGCAAAATGCTTACCTGATTTTTTGTAGTGATTGGCTTTATACCCGGAATGATCGGCACATGAATACCCACTTCCCTGCATTTCGCCACAAAGTCGAAATACTTTTGGTTGTCAAAAAACATTTGTGTCACTATGTATTCGGCCCCTAAGTCAACTTTAAGTTTCAGATATTTCAAATCAGTTTTAAGATTAGGAGCAGCAAAATGCTTTTCAGGATAGCCAGCCACGCCAATACAGAAATTTGTTGGTGTGTGGTTTAGTAATTCCTCATCCAGGTAAATTCCATTATTAATATCCACCACTTGCTGCAACAATTCCGATGCGTACTTGTGCCCGTCAGGTTCGGGTACGAACCGGCCTTCATTTTTAATACCATCACCCTGTAAAACCAACACATTTTCGATTCCAAGAAAATGCAAGTCGATCAGTGCATTCTCTGTTTCATCTTTCGAAAACCCGCCACAAATTATATGCGGTACCGTGTCCACTTTATAGTGGTTTTGAATGGCGGCACACAACGCAACAGTTCCGGGTCGTTTGCGGGTAGATCGTTTTTCGAGTAAACCATTCTCACGTTTTTTGTACACGTATTCTTCACGGTGATAGGTAACATCCACAAAACAAGGCTTGAATTCCATAAGCGGATCCATGTGATCGAAGAGCGATCGGATGTTTTCACCTTTTAAGGGCGGCAGCACTTCAATGGTAAAGAGTGTTTTACCATTTGATTGCTTTAAATGTTCTGTGACTTTCATTTTCTTTGTTTAAACCATAGTAATCAGAAAATGTGCTGATTTAATAATTCAAGTTAAATGCGTTTTTATTCTCACATCTTCAAACTCATAAATTTTCAAATCAATACTTAATCATATGCTAAGTTAGGTGCTAACCACCTCTCTACATCCTCCACCTTCATACCCTTTCGTTCAGCATATTCCTCCACCTGATCTATTTCAATTTTGCCTAATCCAAAATACTTTGATTGCGGATGGGAAAAATAAAAGCCGCTTACGGAAGATGCCGGATACATGGCAAAGGATTCCGTTAACCGAATACCAGCATGATGTTCGGCTTCGAGTACTTCAAATAAAATCCTTTTTTCCGTATGATCCGGACAGGCCGGGTAACCCGGTGCCGGACGGATACCCTGGTACTTTTCAGCAATCAATTCTGTATTGGTAAGTTGTTCATCTGAGGCATACCCCCAGTATTCCTTTCGCACCCGCTCATGCAGGCATTCCGCAAAAGCCTCGGCCAACCGATCGGCTAATGCCTTTACCATAATATCAGAATAATCATCATGAACAGCCTGATATTCTGCAATCAATTTCTCAATGCCGACACCTGCGGTAACAGCAAACATCCCAATATAATCTGTTTTGCCTGACGATTCCGGAGCGATGAAATCTGCCAACGAAAAATTAGGAAGTCCCGCGGCCTTCTTATTTTGCTGGCGCAGAAAATGGAATGTAGCAAAGGGCTGATCCGCCCGCTCATCTCCGTATAGCTTTACATCATCCGTAGCGGTACGCTTTGCCGGATAAAAACCAACAACCCCATTGGCTTTTAAGCTCTTATCCTTTATTACTTTATCGAGCATGCGCTGGGCATCATCAAATAACTTCTTTGCCTCCGCTCCCACCACCGGATCGGTAAGAATTCCCGGATAGCGACCGGCCAACATCCAGGTTTGAAAGAAAGGAGTCCAGTCGATGTACTTCCGGAGTTCTTCCAATGGAAAATCCAGCAATACCTTATTTCCTAAAAATGACGGTTTCTGAACGCTCAACTGAGTCCAGTCAATGGGTGTTTGATTTTTTCTCGCTTCAGCTATCGAAATGAAATTCTTTTCCTGCCTGCGGCTTTCATGTTCTGTTCTGAGCTTTTGATACTCAAGTTTAGTTCGGTCTTTAAAAGCCTTGCGGGTAGTGGTACTGATAAATTCGCTGGCTACCGGAACGCTGCGGGAAGCATCGAGCACGTGCACCACCGGCCCATCATATACCGGATCAATTTTTACAGCCGTATGTATGCGTGATGTGGTGGCGCCTCCGATCAACAACGGTAAATCGAATTTCTGCCGTTGCATTTCTTTCGCAACAGAAACCATTTCATCCAGCGATGGCGTGATCAAACCGCTCAGGCCAATGATATCCACTTTTTCCTGTTTTGCGCGTTCCAGTATTTTATCGGCAGGTACCATTACACCCAGGTCGATAACATCGTAATTATTACAGGCCAATACAACACCAACAATATTCTTCCCGATGTCGTGCACATCGCCTTTAACGGTTGCCAGCAGAATACGCGCAGCGGGTTTACCTACATCGCCACTTCTACGTTTTTCTTCCTGAAGAAACGGTTCAAGATACGCCACTGCCTTTTTCATAACGCGGGCACTCTTTACCACCTGTGGCAGAAACATTTTACCGGCACCGAACAAATCGCCCACTACGTTCATACCGTCCATCAGCGGGCCCTCGATCACCTCCAGGGGCTTATTATATTTCAATCGCGCCTCTTCCGTATCCTGATCAATAAAATCAATAATACCCTTCACCAGTGCGTGAGTAATTCGTTCTTCCACGGAGCCCTTACGCCAGGCATCATCAGCCTCTTTCTTTTTTACCGAGCCCTTAACCGTTTCAGCAAATTCAAGCAGGCGTTCCGTAGCATCGTCTCTCCTGTTCAGCAATACATCTTCTACACGCTCCAGTAATTCCTTGTCAATCTCATCGTACACCTCCAGCATGGTGGGGTTAACAATTCCCATATCCATGCCGTGTTGTATGGCATGATAGAGAAAGGCTGCATGCATGGCTTCCCGCACCTTCTGGTTTCCGCGAAAGCTGAATGACACATTGCTTACACCACCGCTTACATGGGCATGAGGGAGATTCTCCCGAATCCAACGGGCAGCTTTAAAAAAATCAACAGCGTAATTCCGGTGCTCTTCAATGCCGGTAGCCACCGGAAATATGTTTGGATCAAAAATGATATCTTCTGGCGGAAACTTTACCTGGTTAACCAGGATATCATAAGCGCGTTTGCAGATGGAAATCCTGCGCTCGAATGTATCGGCCTGACCTTGTTCATCGAAAGCCATTACTACAACTGCAGCACCATAGCGCCTGACTAATTTTGCCTGACGGATAAATTCTGCTTCACCCGCCTTCATACTAATGGAGTTTACAATGCCTTTGCCTTGCAGGCATTTCAAACCGGCTTCAATCACCTCCCACTTGGAGGAATCGATCATTACCGGAATGCGGGAAATCTCCGGCTCGGCCGCCATCAGGTTAAGAAAGCGCACCATAGCCGCCTGGGAATCAAGCATCCCCTCATCCATGTTTACATCAATAACCTGCGCGCCACCGCGCACCTGATCAAGCGCTACTTCCAAGGCTTCATCAAGCTTGTCTTCCTTAATAAGTTTTAGAAATCTTGCTGAACCCGTAACGTTTGTGCGTTCACCAATATTGACAAAGTTAGAGGCCGGGGTTACCGTTACCGGCTCAAGGCCGCTGAGACGTAAATGCTTATGCATGGGCAACCTCCGCTACTCTTGGTTTGTATTTAGCTGCCACTTCAGCGATCTTCTTAATATGATCTGGCGTACTACCACAACATCCACCAACAATGTTAACAAGTCCCTCCTTTAAGTACTCTTCCACCTGCGCGGCCATTTCATCCGGTGTTTGATCGTAATGACCAAACGCATTGGGTAAGCCGGCATTGGGATAAGCACTGACAAAACAATCTGCCTCCTTTGCTAATACTTGCAAATAAGGTCTGAGTTGGCTGGCGCCAAGGGCACAATTAAGTCCGATGCTTAACATGGGAACATGAGAAAGAGAAACTAAAAAAGCTTCGGTGGTTTGTCCGGATAAGGTTCTGCCACTGGCATCTGTAATGGTTCCTGAAACCATAATCGGAAGTTGCTTTCCGGTATCCTCAAACAATTGCTGAATTGCGAAAAGAGCCGCCTTGGCATTTAAGGTATCAAATATTGTTTCTACCAATAACAAATCTGCTCCACCATCTACGAGCCCCCTGGCTTGTTCATAGTAGGTTTCTGCCAACTGATCGAATGTAATCGCCCGGTAGCCGGGATCATTGACATGTGGAGAAATAGAGGCGGTCTTATTGGTCGGGCCTAACGCTCCTGCTACATACCGTGGCTTATGCGGTTCTTTTGAAGTGAACTCATCGGCAACTTCCTTCGCTATTTTGGCCGACTCATAATTAAGCTCATAGGCCAAAGACTCCAGGTGGTAGTCGGCCTGGGCAACACGGGTACTGCTGAAGGTATTGGTTTCGATGATGTCGGAGCCGGCTGCCAGGTATTGCCGGTGTATTTCTTTAATAATGTCCGGGCGGGTAATGGATAGCAGATCGTTGTTGCCTTTTAACGGATGGGGATGCTCCTTAAACCGTTCGCCCCTGAAATCCTTTTCCTCGAGCGTGTAGCGCTGAATCATCGTACCCATGGCACCATCCAGCACCAGAATTCTATTCTTTAATACATCTTCAATTTTCATAACTCTCTAACACGTGATACATCACATCGTTATCCAGAGAGCCCGGTAAGGTGGGTTACTTATCTTCGGCTGATGCTGCGATCAGCCTGGGATTTAGCACAACGTTAAACAATCGTTTGAACAGGATGCTAAGACGTCAATGGGCCCAGTCCCTCAGTCTTTCTGGATAAGTATTGCAAAGAAACACAATAAGTGCTTAAAAAGAAAAAGGCAAAGGCGTATTTTTGCTGCACATGAAATTAGCCGCTGTTGATATTGGCTCCAACGCCATTCGCTTTCAAGTCTCTTCCGTTCTCGATAAAGAAAACCGGGTCATCTTCAAAAAAATGGAATACGTTCGTTTCCCGCTGCGTTTGGGGCATGATGTATTTACCATGAATCGCATTAGTGATAAGAGCAAAGAGAAGTTTAAAAAACTGATGCGGGTGTTTAAGATGCTCACCGAGCTTTACGAAGTAGATGATTATATGGTTTGCGCCACCTCAGCCATGCGCGAATCGGAAAACGGACAGGAACTGGCACGGGAAGTAGAAGACGAAATCGGCTTGTCCATTAACATTATCGATGGCAAACAGGAGGCAGAGTATATCAACCAGGCTATTATTTCGTATCTCTCCGATGCCACATACCTTCACATCGATGTAGGCGGTGGCAGTACAGAATTAAACCTGTACGTGCACGGAAAAAAAATCAATACCCGGTCTTTCAAAATAGGATCGGTAAGAATTCTGGAGCATCATGACTCACCGGAAATGTGGGCCGATATGGAAAAGTGGGTGAAGCAGCATGTAAAAAGTACCTATGGAAAGGTTACCGCTGTTGGAACCGGTGGAAACATCAGTAAGATTTTTGATTTGGCCCAACTTAAGCCGCACCGGCAGATGTCGCTTAAGAGGATTATTGAAATAAAGGAAATGATTGAAAAACATTCCATTGAAGATCGTATCTACAAACTTCAAATGAACCCCGACCGGGCCGATGTGATTGTGCCGGCCAGCGGTATTTATATCAAGGTAATGGCTTGGGCAAATGCCAAATACATTCAGGTACCCGAAGTTGGATTGAAAGATGGCATTATGCTGCACCTGTTCAAAAAGAACTCATCACAAAAGAAAATCGAATTTGCCAACACGGAGGATCAATCAAAAGGCAGAAAGATTCTAAGGATGTAGACTAGAACAACTGAACATCCTTTACCATTTCTTTCGATACAGTATAGAATTCCTTATGCACATTAAAGGGCTGCTCATGATCAAGTTCCTTTAACAGGTAGGTTCCATCTTCCTGCATAATGTAGGTGTTCACATTATCCTTCAAATTAAACCGAAGAATATTCATGGCCTGCTTTTTAAGGATGGCTTCTTCCAGCATAAACAACGACTCAATCCGCCTGTCGAAGCTGCGCACCATGGCATCAGCACTGCCGATATACACTTTAGGATCGCCAGCATTATGAAAATAATATATTCTGGAATGCTCGAGATACTCCCCAACAATGGAAATCACCTCGATATTCTCACTTAACCCCGGCCTGCCTGGCCGCAAGCTGCACATGCCACGCACGATTAACTTAATTTTAACGCCAGCCTGAGAGGCATTGTATAATTCATCTATGAGTTCTTTGTCCTGTAAGGAATTGATTTTGATTACAATGCCCGCTGGCAAACCCTGTTGTGCATTTTCTGCTTCGCGCTTAACCAGGTTACACAACTGAATGCGCATATCACGGGGTGAGGTGATAAGGTTTCGGTACGTTGTAGGATACGAATGTCCGGTAATTACATTAAAGAATTCTGAAACATCATTGGCATAGGCTTCCCGGGTGGTGAGCAGTCCGATATCGGTGTACAATCGTGACGTTGATTCATTATAGTTACCACTGGAAAGATGCACATACCGGAATACCCGGTCATTCTTTTCCTTGCGTACAATCAGCATCAGTTTGGTATGAGTCTTTAAACTGCCTACACCGTAAATCACAAAACAACCGGCCTTTTGCAGGCGTTGAGCCTCACGCATATTGTTCTCTTCATCGAAGCGTGCCTTCACTTCAAAGAGCACCGCTACGTGTTTTCCATTCTCAGCTGCCCGCAGCAACGCGCTAGTCACACGCGATTCTTTAGCCACACGGTAAATTGTAATCTTGATGGAAAGTACATACGGGTCATCGGCAGCTTTTTCCAGCAATTCCAGTACGGGCTCCATAGAGTTGTACGGATGATGCAACAGAATATCGCGATCTTTCAGTATCTCAAATAAATCCTGTGAAGTTTCTTCCGGATAATTAAGCGGAAGGATGGGCTGCGGATGTTGCCCTCTTCGTCCTTTAAATTCAGAATGTCCAATAATTTGGGTTAGCCCGCCTAAGTCAAGAAAGCTCTGGTTAGGTATCGTAAAAATGTTGTGGTCATCAATATCCCATTGAATTTTCAACAAGCGCATCATCCACGGGTCGGCCTCGCCCTGAACTTCCATGCGCACCACCCTGCCGCTGCGTCTGGTCTTCAGTTTTTGTTTAAGATCTTCCAGAAAATTAGACTCAATGTCATCACTTTCATCCAATGTAAAGTCGCCATTTCGGTTGATACGAAACAGGTTGATACTTTGTATTTCAATGTTCCGGAAAAGATGGTGAATATTATGTCGAATGATTTCTTCCACTGGTACAAAACGAAACGAATCCTCATCGAGTAATTCGAAAAAACGCGGAATGTTGCTGGGCACCTGAATAAACGATACCCTGTTTTGTTCCTGACTCTCCCCCGCCACCTTTGTTACTACGCCAAAAAGCAAACGATTATTCTTAAGTACCGGAAATGTGTGATACGAATCAAACGCCATTGGCGTGAGCATGGGGAAGATGGTACGATTGAAATAATCATTTACCAATTTCTTGTGATCTGCCGAAAGATCGGCATAGGGACAGATCATAAACCCGTTATCATTAAACAACGGTTTAAGCTTGTAAATAAAGTATTCGTGCTGATCCTGAACAAAGTTACGGATAGCGTTCAGCAAGAGTTTGCGAAAGGGTTCTTCCCGCAGCCCGCTATAATCAAAACGTTCCTTTCCGTAGTCGAGATAATTATACAAACTGCCCAACCGGATGGTGCAAAATTCATCCAGGTTAGAGGCAGTTATCGCCAGGAATTTTAACCGGTCGAAAATATTTCGGTTGATGTGCTTGGCCTGATCGAGTACGCGATAGTTGAATTGAATCCAACTCAGGTCACGACTGATGTACCGGCTCTCATCAATCCGGCTGGTTACTTGATCTTTAATCGCTACGGGGTCGTTCATAGCTGGAGGTTGTTGCAAGGTGGTATGAGCCTTCCCGACAACAGCATTAATGCGGTTAAAAAATTGTTAAATATCGATACGAGCGTACTTGGCGTTCTTCTCAATAAAATCTCTGCGCGGAGCCACCTCGTCTCCCATCAGCATGGAGAACAAATGATCGGCTTCGGCAGCCGATTCAATACTCACCTGCTTTAAGGTTCTGCGTGCAGGATCCATCGTGGTTGACCACAACTGTTCAGGGTTCATTTCACCTAACCCTTTATAGCGCTGTAAGTTTACAGAGTCATCCTTTCCTCCACCCAACTCTTTCACCAGTGCATCACGCTCCTCTTCGGTCCAGCAGTAACGTTCCTCTCTTCCCTTCTTTACCAGGTATAAAGGCGGTAATGCAATGTAGATATAGCCGTTCTCTATCAATTCACGCATGTAACGGAAAAAGAATGTAAGGATGAGGGTACGAATATGACTACCATCCACATCAGCATCCGTCATAATTATGATTTTATGATAGCGGAGCTTGGCCATGTTCAGGGCCTTATTGTCATCGGCTGTACCGAAGGATACACCCAGCGCAGTAATCATATTCTTGATTTCTTCGTTGTCGTAAATCTTATGCTCCTGAGCTTTCTCAACATTCAGAATTTTTCCGCGCAACGGAAGTATGGCCTGAAAGGCGCGGTCTCTTCCCTGCTTGGCAGAGCCACCGGCCGAATCACCCTCCACAAGGTAGAGTTCACATATACCCGGGTCTGTACTGGAACAGTCGGCTAGTTTTCCGGGAAGGCCGGTTCCGGTTAAAACATTTTTGCGCTGCACCATTTCACGCGCTTTGCGGGCAGCATGACGCGCCTGAGCGGCCAGAATAACCTTGCTGACAATCAGTTTCGCTTCACGCGGATGTTCTTCCAGGTAATACTGCAACACTTCACCAACGGACTGATCCACCGCACCCATGGCATCTGAATTGCCAAGTTTGGTTTTGGTCTGTCCTTCAAACTGGGGTTCGGCAACTTTTACCGAAATAACAGCCGTAAGGCCTTCACGGAAATCATCACCATTGATTTCAATTTTCACTTTATCCAGCAAACCCGATTTATCCGCATAATTTTTAAGCGTACGGGTTAACGCCCTTCTGAAACCAGCCACGTGCGTTCCGCCTTCATGTGTATTGATATTGTTTACATACGATACCAGGTTTTCACTGAACGAAGTATTGTAACTCAACGCCACCTGTATGGGAATAGACCCCTTATCGTTTTCAATGTAAATAGGTTCGGGTATCAGCTTTTCACGGGTTGAGTCAATATAGGCCACAAATTCGCGCAAGCCACCAACGGAAAAGAACTGATCCTGACGTGGCTTTCCTTCTTCATCTTTCTCACGAAGGTCGGTAAGAAAAATTCGAATACCCGGGTTCAGAAAGGCGAGTTCCCTAAGCCGTGAGGCTACTGTAACATAGTTATATTCGGTTACGATGAAAATCTCCTTATCTGGAAGGAAACGAACTGAGGTCCCGCTGCGGTCAGACTCACCTATTACACGAACAGCGTATTGAGGAACCCCTCTGTGGTATTCCTGCTCCCATATTTTTCCATCGCGGTAAACAGTAGCCTGCAATACTTCTGAAAGTGCATTCACACAGGAAACCCCAACACCGTGTAGTCCTCCGGAGACCTTATACGTGTTTTTATCGAACTTACCACCTGCGTGAAGTACCGTCATTACAACTTCCAACGCAGAGCGCTTTTCTTTCACGTGCATATCGGTAGGAATACCCCGACCGTTATCCTCTACCAGCACGGAATTATCTTCATTTATGGTTACCCGTATTTCATCACAATAGCCTGCAAGGGCCTCATCTATGGAGTTATCCACCACTTCCCAGATCAGGTGGTGAAGTCCTTTTGTGCTCACATCGCCTATATACATGGCGGGGCGTTTGCGAACCGCCTCTAAACCCTCTAAAACCTGAATATTACTGGCCGAATAATCATCCGCACCTTTCTTCTTTCGTTCCGTCATGATACTTGGTTAAAACCTTCAAAAATAAGCTTTTTTATGCGTAAAACGTAAGAAAACCAGGTAATTAACCGTTAAAAAATTAACTTTATTTCGGCACAATTTGTGACCAAAAATAGCTCTTCTGATTAGTGCTAACTGAACCCCGAACTACGATGAGAAACACGATTCTGTTGCTGCTGTTTTTACAGCTCAACCTACCCTTAATTGCCCAACAATCGGTGCCCGTTTTTGCCAATAAAAAAGATTCGATCGACCATGCGCAGGTTCAAAAAGCCATACAGGAAATCTTCAGCAGAAACCAGTTGAATGGTGAAGAAAAGAAAAGCCTGGATAGTCTACTGGCCCTCTCCAATTTACTTCGCGCTAAAGTCATTGGCTTTAAGGTTATCTATAAGCCAAAAGAAAGCTTTACCTCCTATGAAGAACTGGCTTCGGGTAATGTGAAGCCGGAAGAGGTTACCCAACTTCAGCTTGCTGAAGTACTACGAAAAAAGGGAACAATCGTTCATCTGAACACCTTGGAAAAAGAAGTTGATCCACCCAGTCAAAATTAGTATCAATCGAGCGCTACAACCTTAACCTTTTTACGCTTCTCCTGGGGCTTATCCTTTCCATTACCATTCTCCGCCATTAAATGAAGCCGGGCCTTTTGGAGTTCTGCCTTTTGTGAATCGGTAACGGTTGGATAACTCAACTTCAACTTTCCAAACTCGCGATAAATAACGGCTGCAATGGCCAAACGGGCATACCATTTATCATCAGCCGGAATAATAAACCAGGGAGCATGTTCTTTTGATGTTTCTGAGATCGCTTCTTCATACACCTTTTGATAATCGTCCCAGTAGGCTCTTTCTTTAAGATCCGATAAGGAAAATTTCCAGTTCTTGGATGGATCGTCAATCCGTTCGAGAAAACGTTTTTTCTGTTCCTTCTTAGAAACATGCAAAAAGAATTTCAGGATGATGGTTCCATTTTCCGTCAGGTTCTTTTCAAAGCGGGTAATCTGTTTGTAGCGCATATCCCAGAAGGCTTTGTTAATATCTTTCAGCGAATCAACACCCGGGATGTTTTCATTCAGTATCCACTCGGGGTGGACTTTCGTGACCAGCACATTTTCATAGTGCGAACGATTATGGATAGCAATTTCACCCCGTGCCGGCATAGCCAGGTTATGGCGCCAGAAAAAATCATGATCAAGTTCATGCGAATTAGGTGCTTTAAAACTATACACCTTAACCCCCAACGGATTAAACCCCGACATGATGTGCTTTACCGCGCCATCCTTACCGGCCGCATCCATGGCCTGAAAAATTATCAAAACACTATACTGGTTGTGGGCATATAGCTTATCCTGAATTTCCGCCAAATGTTTTCGGCCTGTATCCAACAGTTGTTCAGCATCTTTTCGGTTAAGCTGCTTGCCGGTGTACTTGGTGTCATAGTCCTTCAGGCTGATCTTCTTGCCGGGCTTTGCGTATAGCTTTTTAATACTTATTAGTTTTTCATCGGATAGCATAGCATTGGGATTTAGAACAATGAAGGTACTGTTTAATCCGGTTTTGTGAATATGATTTACATCATACTCAAATCAGCGTTTTGATTTGACTATTCATATTCATTTCATTAACTTTTAGTCACCTAACCTAAAACCTATGAAACTGGCCTTAAAAAAGCTTGATTTCCTGCTTATTTACTTGACACTTAGTTTTGTTGCTGTTGGGGTTATCCGAAAAATTATTGCCGGAATTGTTACCATCATACAAGCGTTACCGGCCCCTGTGGATGACTCGTTTGCTTTTTGAGTTCTGTTTTTAAGCGGTAAATGCGAATCGATATCAAACCAACCTAATAGTGTATGAAACCCACCATTCACGCCCTGTTCCTCATTCTTTTAACCTTTTCATGTGCAGGTTTATTTGCACAGGACAAAAAAAGCAAATCCAAAAGTCCCCCGCCAGTAAATGATGAAGCCGCGATAAGAGCAACGATCGAAAAAGAAACAAAAGCATTTTTCGAAATCGATCAGAAAACCTGGGCCAGCCTATGGGTTCACGAGCCCTATGCCTTTTGGTCTTTTGCCGATACCACGGATGTCAATTCGTTTTCCGGTTGGGAGGATATCAGTAAGGGATTTAACAATTACTTCAAAACTTCAAAGCCCTCCACCGCTAACATTAAACGCGACTGGCACCATATAAAAATTCAGGGCAACATGGCCTACATTCGCTTTACCCAACAGGTAACCGATGATTCAAACCGCCCCCCACAGGCTGAAGTTCGGGTAATGGAAAAAGTAAATGGCGAATGGAGGATCGTATGCGTTTCCGTAATCGCTGTACAAAAAGACAATGAACCGGTCAGGTAACTCAAATTAATATTGTCCTGTTCGTAACATCACTAACGTGCACGCTTCAACAGGTTCGATATTATTTTCGACAGCAAGTTTTTCAAATTCGTAATTCTCCGTTCCCGGGTTAAAAATGATGCGCCTGGGTTTCAAGCCGATCAGGTAGGTATACCACTCAGGCTGATGATCAGGACCGATATACAGGGTGATTGTGTCAACATCCTTGATCGGTGGCCGTTCGCGTATGTTTAAAATTTCTTTTCCAAACAGTTCGCCTTTTTTAATACCAATGGGAACAATCTCGTGTTCGTATTCGGTAAGCATATCAGCCGCCATATAGGCATAGCGCGCTGGATTTGGAGTGGCGCCAACGATTACAGTCTTCATGTATTCAGTTTCAAAGTCAATTTTCTTACTACTGCCTCCGCACAACGTTCGCCATCCATGGCTGCAGAAACAATGCCCCCGGCATAGCCTGCACCTTCTCCGCATGGAAATAAACCCTTTACTTGCGGATGCTCGAGGGTTTCAACATCACGCGGAATGCGAACCGGTGACGATGTTCTGCTCTCCACGCCCACCACCTGTGCTTCGTTAGTCAAATAACCGCGCATCTTACTGCCAAAGTTCCGAAAGCCCTGACGCAGTGCTTCCGAAATAAAATCGGGCAGAACTTCAGTTAAGTCAACCGAAGCCAGGCCGGGTTGATACGAAGTATCCAGCAACGCGGATGATATTTTTCTATCTACAAAATCTACCAATCGTTGGGCCGGAGCAGTTTGTGTATTGCCTGCTACAGCACACGCCTGCTGTTCAATGGCTGCCTGAAAATGCATACCGGCTAATGGACCAAAGCGGGCAAAAGGCAGAAAGTCTTCCTCATTCACTGAAACTACTATACCAGAATTTGAAAAGCGTGAATCCCTGCGTGATGGACTCATACCGTTTACCACCACCTCACCGGGTGCCGTAGCAGCCGGAACAATAAACCCACCCGGGCACATGCAAAATGAAAATACACCACGCTGGTTCCCGTTAACCTGCGCCTGATGTACCAATGAATAAGATGAGGCAGGAAGATAAGGCCCACGATCAACCGGGCAGTGGTATTGAATGCGATCAATAAACTGTTGACTATGTTCAACCCTCAGTCCCAGCGCAAAAGGTTTCTGCTCAATCAAAATGCCTCGTTTGTATAGCAACTCAAAAATATCGCGCGCGGAATGCCCCGTGGCCAATATCAATGCATCGCCCTCAACAACACTACCGTCAGTTGATTTTAAGCCAGTGAGTTTATCATTCTTAATTATAAAATCACTGACGCGAGTATTAAAATGTATTTCCCCTCCGGCCGCCAGAATACTCTTCCTCATTTCCTCGATAAGCTTAGGAAGTTTATTCGTGCCAATGTGTGGATGCGCATCAAAAAGAATTTCTTCTTTCGCGCCATGCGCGACCAGTATCTCCAGAATTCGGTTTACATCACCGCGTTTCTTTGACCGGGTATATAATTTACCATCCGAATAAGTACCTGCACCACCCTCGCCAAAACAGTAATTCGAATCAGGGTTGACGATATGTTGCTTGTTAATGGCGGCAATATCCCTGCGCCTGGTTTGTACATCAAGGCCGCGTTCCAGTATGATCGGTTTTAAGCCCAGCTCCAGTAAACGAAGAGCAGCAAACAAACCGGCCGGGCCTGAACCCACAATCAGCACACGTCTTGCATTTTTTACATCAACAAAGTTTTTGGTATAGGTAATGAGCGGTCGCTTTTCAGAAGCCGCTATAGTTTCGCAGAGAACACGTACCACAACCTTCTTTCCGCGCGCATCAATGGAGCGCTTTATCGGGCGTACCCAAACATCACCATCGTTTTTTAACTTGAGCTTTTCGTACAACGATTGGGTAAATCGGTGTTCATCAAAAGCCTCTTCAGGCGAAAGGACTATTTCTTTGACAGGCATACAGGAAGGGAGTTATCCTTCAATTAAATATTTGCAAATATAGCAGGGCTAGCGATAGGAAAATATGTTTCCTATATTCAGTCCGAATGTGAAACTGGTTACCAGTTTAGCCTGGTCAACATCCTGGAAATAGCTGGCACTGGTTGGATCAACATTCACATTACGGTAACCCATATTCGCAGAGCCGTATAGGTCGATAGTAAAACCACTTACATTGTTTCGTTGAATAATTCTGTATCCGAGCAAAACGCCATACTCGATACGCTGATCAGGGGCTGTAAACGTAATGATCGTTTCCGGATTGGAGTTGTACATCACATTGGTAAAATGCCCGATGTTGCTGAACCTTAATTGATGACCAAAGTACCACATGCCTGCTTTAACAGGATTATAGAATTTCTGTTTGATTGCTATGCTGTAGCCCCGTTCGAATAGTTTTCCTGGAACAACCTGATCATCCGCCTCAAAAAATGGGTTACGAATACCGATAAATTCAAAGGCGTGACCCAGCCGTTCCTGCGAATAAAATTCAACGGCCATCGGGAAACGTCCTGCAAACATCAGCACCGGATTGCCCTCTACGATTACGCCTTTGTATTCATTGGCGCGTGGATCAAAGTAGCCAAAACCTTTGGCTGAAGATCGGGTTGATGTTTCCTTTCGCGCAGCCATATCATTAATTTCCTTTGCCAGATTGGGCTGGTTATAATAAGGTCTGTAATAACCGGATAATGTTCCGTCACGTTCATAAAGCTCCCACGTACCAATTCGTTTATCGCCATCAATTTCACCACGGGTTTGCAAGGATCCATCACGGTAATAGCCATAATATGTGCCTTTACCCCGATCAAATTCACAATCGCCTTCTTTCTTACCATCTTCATAGTAAAATACCCAGGGGCCCTGCCTTTTTTCATCCACCATCATGCCACTGACTTTCAACTTTCCGCTGGGATAATACTCACGGTATTCTCCTGTGCCCCGATCGTAGTTTACTTCACTCAATAATTTGCCGCCAACTGAAAAAGAACTCCAGTAGCCGTTTCTTTGGCCGCCTAAATATTCACCGGAGGAACTTAAAGATCCATCTTCAAAATAGTATTCCCATTTACCCACCGGATTATCATTTTCATACCTTCCCCTAACCGCCACACTTCCGCCCGAAAAATAGGTTAGCCATTCACCTGTCTTCTTGCCGTTTTCATAATCACCCTGCGAAAGTAAGAAGCCATTGCCTTCATCGTAAAACCGCCAATGACCAACCTGGCGGGTGCCCATTTTTGGTCCCTCTGCAGCAACTTTCCCGGAGTGAAAGTATTCTGTATATCGACCAAAATCATCTACATACTCGATCTCGCCTTTCTTTACACCATCTTCAAAATAACTCAACCATAAGCCTGATCTTCGGTTGTTTATATAGTTGCCGATTTCTTTTACCTGACCATTCTCATAATACATTTTCCACTCCCCTTCGCGGTTCTTTCCATTCACTGTGCCTTCCATACTTTTCTGTCCGCTCTCATAAAAGTATTCCCATAAACCATAGTTGGCATTTTGTCTAAGCGCTCCACGCATCTTCAGGTTACCGGATTCATAAAAAAATTCCCAGATGCCGGTGGTTTCATTGTTGGAGAAGAATCCTTTTGATTCGATGTTGCCATTCAGGTAATAGGACACATAACGTCCATTCAAGATATTCTTCGCGGTATCCTTAACCTGGAAAACCTCCTTGATGAATTTCTTTTCAGGATCATGAAAAGTCTGCCGGGTAAAAACCTGGGCATAGGTTTGAACCGATAGCATAAGCAACGCAACAACCGTTGATAACTTTTTCACCGTTAAAAGATTACCGAAAGGTACGAAATTAAGGCCTATTTACGGATAAAGGCTGCTTTGCCCCATTCGGCCTTCTCCTGCCCCGACCACAGTTCGGGAAAAAAGATGATCTTTTGAAAGCGAGGAGGAAGGTACTTTTGCCAATTGGTACCACCTGTGGCTTTAATATCTTCCGGATCTTTTTCCAGGTAATGGGCTGCTGATTTCATGTGTGCCAACGGCCACAAAACATTCGCCAGGGTATCGAACTCACGCAGGTGTTCAATAATATTTTGATTTCCACTAAAGTACTTTTTATAGAGTTGATTCAGATTTTTTGTGGCCAATGAAATTCCCAGCTCACGAAACTGATCAAGATACTTTTTTTCAAACTGTTGGAGGGTTAACGTTTTCTTTCCGGTGGCCAACTCTGTAGCACCGCTGCGCCAATACAAATTTAGAAGTACCTCGTCTATGTTATTTCCATTCTGTACAGCTGCACGATCTTTTTCCGCCACCAGGTTTATAAAATCCGTGGCATAAAATTCAATGATCCGGTACTGAGCCGATTGAAACCCGCTGGCCGGTAAAAGCGACATCCGGAATTTTAAAAACTGATCGCGCTCCATTCCCTTCACCATAATGTCGAACGAATTTTCCAGGTGTGCGAAATATCGGTTTACCCGATCCAGGCGCTCGATAAAAAATTTTTCATCGATGTTTTCCTTCGCGGTAATCTGTTCAAGTTCCAGTATGATCAACCGGAAATAAAGCTCGGTGATCTGATGATAAATGATAAAAATGTGCTCGTCCGGAAAACTGGTTTTAGGGTTCTGTAAACTAAGCAACGTATCCAGGTGGATGTAGTCCCAATAGGTAAGGTAATCGGAATAAAGGAGGCCGTCCAGGTAGGATGATAAATCCTGCCCCATTACGGCATACTTTTCCTGTAATTTCTTTAGCTGTTCGGCCAATTCAGGGTTAACCTTAGGCTCCTCCATGGTGTTAAGGATTGTGATTTGCTTAAATTTGCAGCTGCCTTTTGGCAGGCAGGCGCTAAATAACAAAAACAAATCCTATGGCAACCCATACCACGGATAAAAAGACTGTAAAATCACTGAAACAAGACGTTTTTGACCATCCTGATTTTTATGCCCTTGATGGCTTATTAACCGAAGAACACAAACTTATCCGCAGTTCCATCCGGGATTTTGTAAAACGGGAAATAAGCCCATACATAGAAGATTGGGCGCAACGTGCGCACTTCCCTTATGAGATTGTAAAGAAGTTCGGTGACATCGGAGCCTTTGGCCCAACCATACCGCATGAATATGGCGGTGGTGGACTGGACTACATATCCTACGGCTTAATCATGCAGGAAATTGAACGGGGCGATTCGGGCATGCGCTCAACAGCCTCGGTTCAAGGTTCATTGGTGATGTATCCCATCTATAAATTTGGTAGCGAAGCACAGCGAAAAAAATACTTGCCAAAACTTGGCTCGGGCGAATGGCTTGGTTGTTTTGGGTTGACCGAACCGGATCATGGCTCTAACCCGGGTGGAATGGTTACCAACTTTAAAGACATGGGTGACCATTACCTGTTGAATGGCGCCAAAATGTGGATATCCAACTCACCGAAAGCTGACGTGGCCGTAGTGTGGGCGAAAAATGAAGAAGGTCGGATACACGGCCTGATTGTGGAGCGGGGCATGCCCGGATTTTCAACTCCGGAAACCCATGGCAAGTGGTCATTGCGGGCAAGTGCCACCGGTGAGCTTGTGTTTGACAATGTTAAGGTACCAAAAGAAAATCTGCTGCCTGGCAAAAGTGGATTAGGCGCACCCATGATGTGCCTGGATTCCGCACGCTATGGTATTGCGTGGGGTGCTTTGGGGGCCGCCATGGATTGTTACGACTCAGCCAGAAGATATGCCTTGGAACGGATTCAATTTGGAAAACCCATTGGCTCCTTCCAATTAATACAGAAAAAACTGGCCGAGATGCTTACCGAAATAACCAAAGCACAATTGCTAAACTGGCGACTAGGCACATTAATGAACGAGGGTAAAGCAACAACAGCACAAATTTCCCTGGCAAAACGGAACAACATTGAAATTGCTTTGGACATTGCCCGTGAAGCCCGCCAGATACATGGGGGCATGGGCATTACCGGTGAATACCCGATGATGCGCCACATGGCCAACCTAGAGTCTGTTTTAACCTATGAGGGGACACATGACATCCACTTGCTGATTTTAGGTAAAGAGATTACGGGGATACAGGCATTTGTTTAGGCTGTAAGCACTTTTTAACCAATCCACTATTCAATTCTTATTTGTTCTACCAGGATAATTTCCTCTCTATACTAATTGCCTTGTTAAAGTAGAATAACCACTAGTGTTTATGGATAGATTCTACCTGTAGTTAGAAACAAATCCTCTATGGCTAATCCGTTGGAGGTTCAGTCCACCGTGGCCTTTCGGTTAAACTCGTGGGCATTTCAGCAACGCTTTACAAATTAATTCTCCCGAAAACGTTTGCCCACTGTTTTTGAGCGATTTACCCACCTTATGAAAGGAATAGATTCTTCACCTTTCTAAATAAAAATGATTCAGGCAGGTTAAGGACGGTATGCGAGCCAAATTAAATAAGCTACTTCGAAATGAACGCTTCCTGTTGCGACTCGAAATAGGTATTGGGGTTTTCGCACTCCTCTTCATCCTTATACTGCTTGGCATTTTTTTTTATTAACCAGAACACTAAACGCACTACTATGAGAAAATTGTTTTTACTAAAAAACAAACTGCGAGTAGCCTGCCTGTTGGCTTACCTACTGGTTGCAGCATCACAGGCCGTGGCACAGTCTACTGTAGTTACCGGAGTTGTGAAAGACCCTTCAGGCACCGCAATTCCGGCTGTAAATGTGCTGATCAAAGGTTCTTTGACCGGCACAACTACTAACGCCAATGGCAATTTCAGCATTGAGGCTTCACCCCAGGATATCCTGGTCTTCTCCTTTATTGGTTACACTCCTCAGGAAATTAGAGTTGGTACACAAACTGTTTTTACCATTACCATGCAGGAGGACATCACCTCACTTCAGGAGATTGTGGTTGTTGGTTACGGTACTCAGCGAAAAAGCGATTTAACCGGGGCGCTCTCTTCTGTATCCGGGGAATCGCTGCTCGGCTCCGTAACGGCTAGTGTCGATCAGGCCTTGCAAGGCCGTGCGGCAGGTGTTCAGGTAACGCAAAACTCCGGGCAACCGGGTGGAGCGGTTTCCATCCGCATCCGGGGAACAACCTCGCTTACCCAAAGCAGTGAACCACTCTATATAATAGACGGTATTCAGGTTGCCGGAAATGCCCAGGGAATTTCCGGGTTCGATTGGCAAGGTGGCGCTGGAGGGCAACAACAAGCAGCGAGTAATCCGCTTGCCGCCATAAACCCTACCGACATTGAGAGTATAGAAATTCTCAAAGATGCTTCAGCTACCGCAATCTATGGATCACGGGCAGCCAATGGTGTAGTCATCGTTACCACCAAACGTGGAAAAAAAGGTGAAGCCAAACTGAATTTTAACAGCTTTTATGCACTGCAGGAAGTCTACAAGGTATTCGACATGATGGATTTGCCCACCTATGCGCAATACAATAATGAAGTAGCACAGGAAGTGTCAACCATTACAGCTAACCCGAATTTTGCAGACCCCAGTCTGCTGGGCCCCGGCACCAATTGGCAAGATGCTGTCTTTCGTGTAGCCCCCATGCAAAGCCATACCTTAACTGCCAGCGGTGGAAATGAAAATACGCAATACATGGTTTCAGGAGGATACTTCAAACAAGACGGTATAATAATCGGATCCAATTTCGATCGCTTCAACCTGCGCACCAACATTGACAGCCGTGTTAAGGAAAAAGTAAAAATGGGAATGAGCGTTGGTCTATCCAGGAAGAATGAAACCATTACCCTGCAAGATGGTGGCGATGGTGTTATCTCCCAGGCCGCACAAATGGCTCCGCATATACCGGTACGCAATTTCGATGGAAGTTTTGCAGGCCCAAGTCAGCAAGAACTTTCAGCACAGGTTGGCGCAAACCCGGTAGCCTTGGCGCTTTTAAGAAATAACACCGTACTCAACAACAGACTTATGTCGAATATGTATGTAGATGTTGAGTTTATTAAAGGATTAAGTTTCAGGTCGGAGATTGGTGTGGATTACAATACCACACTTAATAAAGCCTTTATGCCCACCTTTGAATGGGGGCGCGTTAGAAATACCATTAGCCAATTAGGTCAACGGTCAGACCAAAGTTTTTTCTGGTTGTGGAAAAACTACGCCACATACAACAAATCATTTGGCAGTCATGATATCACAGCCATGGCGGGTATAGAAGCGCAGAAAGGCCGGTGGGAAAATATGATTATCTATAAATTCAATGTCCCGAATGACTTACCCGTGGTTAGCCAGGGAGAAGTTAATGAGAATTTCCCTCCTACCGGACAGATTGAATGGAACTCTCTTTACTCACAATTTGGCAGGATAAACTATAACTACAGCGATCGTTATCTGGTAACAGCCACTATTCGGAGAGACGGATCCTCTCGGTTTGGTGCAAATAACCGCTGGGGAATCTTTCCTTCAGTATCGGCCGCTTGGCGTGTTTCCAATGAAACATTCTTCCCTGCGAATAACGTGATCAGCAACGTTAAACTACGCTTAGGATGGGGACAAACGGGTAATCAGGAAATTCAAAACTATGCGTTTGGCTCAATGCTCACTACTCAGCAATCCTATTTTGGGCCTTCTGTTCGTAACAATGCTTACTCAAACCCTGATGTGCAGTGGGAAGCCACAACCATGACCAACATTGGGTTGGATGCTGAACTATGGAGTGGCCGGGCCACATTGACTTTTGAAGCCTACAATAAAGTAACTGACAACCTGTTGCTGCAAGTGCCATTGCCGGCAACTTTTGGGAACCAGGTCCAGGGGCCACAGGCTAATATTGGTAGCATGACAAACAAAGGCATTGAGTTGACTTTAACTACCATAAATACTGATAAAGGCAAATTCAGATGGACCTCGAATGCCAACATATCAGTAAACCGGAACCGTGTAACCGATATGGGCGGCACTACCATTTTCAGAAACCTGTATTGGTATACCGGATTTGAAACAGCAACCATGACACGAGCTGGTTTTCCGGTTGGGCAATTCTATGGATTTGTAATGGAGGGGATTTTTACTTCTAAAGAAGAAATCTTAAATCATGCCGTACAAATTCAGGCTCCTAATTCAGTAACACCCGAAAATCCAAATGGCGTTAACCTGATAGAAAGAACGCAGGGTTTATGGTTAGGTGATATTAAATGGAAGGACATAAACAACGATGGTGTAATTGACAGTCGTGATCAAACGGTAATTGGTGATCCAAATCCTGACTTTACGTTTGGGTTCAACAACACATTCACATATGGTCCGTTTACGCTCGATTTGTTTATTATCGGTTCTGTTGGTGGTGATATTCTGAATTATTCACGAGCCCGGAATGAACAAATGGTTGGAAACTTTGATAACCAATCCATGAGTGTTATAAACAGGGCACGCACTCAATTAAAACCGGATGGGATTAACATCAACAACATCGATGATGTAGAACTCATAAACCCTGGAACCAACATACCACGATTTGACAACGGTGGAGAAAATCGCAATCACTACATGTCAAGTCGGTGGATTGAAGACGGAACCTATGTACGCCTTCAAAATGCAAGGTTCAGCTATAACCTTCCGAAAACTTTAATCAATAAAGTTAAAATAGCAAACGTTCAGGTGTATGCAAACATTCAAAACCTGGCCACTATTACCAAGTACAAAGGGCTTGATCCGCAAATCGGTGCTTTCAACCAAAGTGCATTGATGCAGAACGTTGATATGGGACGCTACCCGGCTCCCCGCGTGTTTACTTTCGGTGTTAATGTTGATTTCTAAACTGATTACGACTATGAAGAAAAACACAAAATATTTCCTGACGGTGGTACTGCTAATCGCTTTCAGTGCTTGCACAGAAGATTTTCTGGAATACGTTCCGGAAGACAGACCAACCGTAAATTCCTGGTATCGAAATAAAAGCGAAATACGTCAGGCCACAGCCTCACTATATGGCCGTGTTTGGTGGGGCGTTAATGATCAGTTCAGCTGGCTTGCCGGAGATGTAATGGCCGGTGACATGCACCACAACTGGGATGCTGAAGGACAATTCTTTTACATGTCTTTCAACGAATCAAACCAGTACATCGGACAGGGCTGGCAAGGTTTTTACGATGTTATATCCTTCGCTAATCTGATCATTGACGACATGCCCACCATTGCCGCGGGGTATGGGGTAAGCCAAAGTATTATCAATGAAGGCCTGGGTGAAGCCAGGTTTATGCGCGGACTTTCTTACTTTTTCTTGGCTGAATATTGGGGCGAAGCCCCCATTATTGAACGGGCTGCAGAAAAAGTTGCCAAAGGTGAATTGTTATTACCCAAAAACACAACAGCAAGTCTGTATGAATTTGCCCGCAGAGATCTGGTGTTTGCAGCCGAAAACCTTCCGGCAACTGATGATCCGGGAAGAGTTACACAATGGGCTGCCAAAGGCATGCTGGCCAAACTTCACCTTTCCCTGGCACAACGCAGTGTAGGCGGTGGAACCATTGGATCGGCAACTGATTTTACAACTGCTGCAAATTACGCTGCCGATGTAATCAACAACAGTGGCCGGACATTAAACGCCAGCTATGAAGACCTGTTTAAAGTTCAAAACGAACACAATCCAGAAATTCTTTTTGCACCACAACTCATTAACGGTGGCTGGGGATTTGGCAGCAGCCGTCAGGCACGCTTTGCCCGAAGCACCATCGTTACCGGTGACGCTACCGCGTGGGGCTCAGGAAAATGTCCAACGGTAAGTCTGATCAATACGGTTTCTGCAAATGCCGGTGGAAAGACAGACCTGCGGAGAAAGGCCATTTATATGCAAAATGGTGATACCTACAATTATCTCGCAACAGAGCGAGGAGGCTACACATACAAGATTGTTTCTCGTGATGCAGAAAATACAGTATTGGAAGGCTCAACCCCTACCCTGACAAGCTTAAAGAAACATGTGATTGGCAACGATAAAGACAACGGTGGTTATGCGATTACAAATCAAGACTCTCCGCTGGATATTTACTACCTGCGCCTGGCCGATGTTTACCTGCTCTATGCCGAAGCATTGATGGGTGCAAACAATGAGTTAACCGGTGGCCCGGGACTGGCCGCACTCAATGCAGTGCGGGCACGAGCCGGCCTTGATCCGCGATCGACCGTTACCTATCAGCAACTCTTCAATGAACGCAGAATTGAATTGGCCTTGGAGGCACAATCATGGATTGATATTAAACGCAGGTACTATCGCAATGCCGAGGAGGCACTCAATTACCTGAATGGACAAAACCGCACCGACATGTATTTTAGAATTAACAGTAACGATGCGCTTGAAAATGATCCTGCCGGATATGAACTCGTACCAGCCGGAACAACATCGGCAAACAACAACACCAATACAGATCCTCTTGTGGTGTTTACGGCCGCTAAAATGAGATTGCCTATCCCTGGAAATCAGGTGGTCATTAATCCATTACTGGCGCCAAATCAAGAACCCGTAGAGTATGTTTTTAATTAAAAATCCCGGATGAACATGAAACTACAGAACTATTTACTTGGTGCACTCATACCGTGCTTACTGATAAGTGTACTTCTTATTCCAACTTCATGCGAAATGAATGGCGATGGAACTAACATAGAATCACCTAGTGGCCCACCCGTAATTAATTACATCCGGTTGGCTGCCCCCGAAACGTCAGATTCGCTCATTGTAAGTGCTACGCTGGGCACAGGTATTGTAATTATGGGCAAAAACCTGGGCGGGACTCGAGAGATTTGGTTTAACGACCAAAAAGCAATTGGACTAAATCCTACCTGGGTTACTAACCGCAATATTTTTGTAAGTGTGCCAAGCATTGCACCCGATGTAATTACTGACAAGCTGTATTTAATCGATGCCCAGGGAAACACGCTTGAATTTCCATTTGTAGTAGCCATTCCACCTCCAGTGGTTACCAGTGCACAAAACGAATGGCCGCAAGATGGTGAAGACCTGGTAATCCATGGCAACTACTTTTTCGAACCCGTAACGGTTACGTTTACAGGAGGCGTTGCTGGTGAAGTAGTCTCTGTCAGTCAATCGCGTTTGGTTGTTACCGTTCCGGAAGGCGCTACAGAAGGGCCTGTTACCGTTGCCACAAACTTTGGCGAAGTTGAATCGGGCTTTCATGTTTGGGATTCACGAAACATCATCCTGAATTTTGATGACAAGGTTGCCAATGGCTGGCGAATTGGATTACGCGAAAATAGCGACAATCCAATTAATGGTTATTACCTGGTAGTTCGTGGCGACATCGCAGCCAATCAACGCGATGAAGGTCCCGGTGCTCCGGCTGAATCGCCACTTTGTATGGAGTTTTGGGGAGGACCTGCCGGACGTACAGAAAACTTTTATCCTTTGTATCCAAATTCCTACCGCGATTACGTAGTGAAGTTTGAAGCCAAAATCGTAAAATGGTATGGCGGATACCTGAACCTGTGTTTATCCACACCCACACATTCTGGAAACAATCAGGAAATATGGAGCAACACCCTGAACGCCCGTGCCATATGGGGCCCATGGGCCAATACAGGTTCGGAAGTAACCACCAACGGAAGTTGGATTACCGTAACCATTCCGTTAACTGAGTTTCAATATTTCATGGGTATGGAAGGAACGAATGTGGTGTACACCCCCAATCAAAAATTTATAGAAAGCGCAGCAGGTTCCTTTAGTACATGGTTTCTGGGGTCACCCGAAAACAACGGAGGAAATGTTGAGTTCCACATTGACAACATTCGTTTTGTAGAACCTTAACTACTTAAAAAGATGAAAAAAATTATTTCGTACAGCCTATATTTTCTGGCCATGGTCTGCATGATTGGCAGCCTGAGCATTCTTTCATCATGCCTCGATGAAGAAGAGCCAAGTCAGATTGTACTGTTAAGTTTCGGGCCTTCCGGTGTGCATCATGGCGATGAAATTACCTTCTTCGGACAAAACCTGGATAAAGTAACCGCCATTGTGCTTAAACCAAATGTGGAAATACCTAAAAGTTCGTTCAAATCGGTAACGGCTGAACGGATAAATATTATTGTGCCGGATAATGCAGAAGCAGGGTTAATAACATTAAAAACTCCCCAGGGCGATATTGAAAGTAAAACCATTCTGAACTTTGAGGTTCCGGTTGTTATTCATAGCATAACCACTGAAGCCAAACCGGGAGCCAACATTACCATTACCGGTGAAAAAGTAAACTGGATTGAAAGCATTACGTTTCCAAGCGACCTGAAAATTTCAAAGGAAGACTTTGTAAGTCGCTCACTTACCGAAGTTGTGGTAACTGTGCCGATGGCCGCACAAACCGGTTTTCTGATATTTTCATTGGGTGGAACCAAGCCCCTTACCTTTGGCACTGAGGAACAATTGATTGTTACATTACCTACTGTAACCGGCATAGCCCCTCAATCCATTCGGCATACAGGTGTGCTCACCCTTTCAGGTACCAATCTTGATTTAATAACCGCCATACAATTCACTGGCGGAACCGAAGTTGCTAAAACAAACTTTACAAGTCATTCAGAAACCGAAATTAAACTGGCAGTTCCGGCAACGGCAAAAACCGGAGCATTAACATTAAAACAATTATCACCGGTAACATTAACAACACCATCGTTAACAATTATTCTACCGGTTGGCACCACGCTGTCGCCAACGCCAGCAATACCCGGACAGGATGTGATTACCATCACCGGTACAGATTTAGACCTGGTGGCCAAGTTAGTGCTACCCGGAGCGGGGGATGTATTAGCCACCTCATTTACGTCACAAACAGCCACGGAAATTAAATTGGCTGTTCCAGCCACGGCCACACAAGGGGCTATCGATTATGTAACCATTCACGGCTACGCAGGTCCACTGGGTGTTGTGCTCAGGCTGCCTTCCACCGGAAGTTTCCCCACCTTGGATTACTACATCTATAAAGATGGGCTACAAAGTGGCTGGTCGGCATGGGGCGGTTGGGGCCACGTAAGCCAAAGTTTTACGAACACGGAAAACCCGGCTAATGGTACCATGGCTATTAAAACGGTATTCAATGATCCGTATGGTGCAATTCAAATTCATAATGACGGATCGTCAGGTATTTTTGCTGGATACAATTACCTGGTGTTTTATGTACATGTAGTTGGACAAAATTCGGAGATTATTGTTCAGATCGACAACAACGCTGACTTCTACCCTCCCGCATTTACAAAAGACAAATACCACCAGATTGTAGTGCCTTTGGCAAGCCTGGCAGGTTCTAACAATGTGAGCGAACTGCGAATTAAAAACAACAATGCCAATGCGGGTAGCAATAATACCATTGTATTTATTGATGAAATAGGTCTTACCATAGATGAACCGTTAGGACTTCTGCCTGATCTGGTGGCTCCTATTTACACGGACCAGGTGAACGACACTCACTTTGGTGTTGGTGGTGGTTGGGGCGGAACAACCACAGTAATGAATAGCGATGAGAATCAAAGAGGCGGAACGGTTTCCATCAAAGCCACCTTTGCTGGTGGATGGGGCGGTGCAGTCCAATTTGGAAGTTGGGGCAAAACCCCGCTCCCTACAGCAGGCATGCAGTATCTCGCATTCTCCATCTATGGTGGTACCGGTACAGGCGATAAGAACATACAACTTACCATTAAACCCACTACCGATGGCGCATCTTCAAACGTACAGGTTACCATAAGAGCTGGTAAATGGACTGATTATGCAATTCCATTGTCAAGTTTGGGTAATCCGGCCTCTATCGGGGAACTATTCTTCCAGGATACTGATTGGGCTGGTACCGTATTTATAGATCATATAGGACTTCAATAGGTTAGTACGTAAGGAAGGTTATCTTCACGGATAGCCTTCCATTTTTTAGTTTTATTTCAATACTTTTTCATCATGAATGATATTAAATTATTTGCACTCGGTTTAATCTTACTGACTATCCCTTCTTCTTGCAACAAAGACGAATCAGGAACTGAAGTAACACAGCCCATTGTACCATCCGATAGTGTGGCTGTTACTGTTAAGCTCGCTAACAAAAAGCAAGAGATGATAGGCTTTGGTGGTGCACTCACCTGGTATAGCAACTGGCTAACCTCTCATAGTAAGGTGAATGAAATTGCTGACCTCATGTTTACCGACCTGGGTATTGATATTGTCCGGTTTAAAACCTGGTATTATCCGGATAATTATCCTACCAACAAAGGCGTAGCCACGATGTCAAACACAGGAGATAATGATTATGCCAAGGCCCATTGGGATGCCACCAACCAATTGTATACCCTGGCAAAAAACCGAAACCCCAACATCAAGATATTGTTGTCTTCATGGGGCCCGCCCGTGTCGTTAAAAGACAATAACAAATTGCGGGAAGGCACACTCAAAAAAAATGCGGGTGGGTTTATGTACGATGAGTTTGCCGAGTATTGGAACGATTTACTGGAATATACGCCTTTCAACCCAGACTACCTAAGCATTCAGAATGAGCCTACCTATGTAAACTCAAACTGGACAACCTGCCGGTGGGCGATTTCAGAGACCTCAGTATTGCCAGGGTACAATACAGCGCTAAACAGAATCTATGACAGAATAAAAAACCGTACGCATGTACCGCTATTTCTTGGGCCCGAGTCGCAGGACATACCTACTTATAGTCCGTTCGTTAGCGTCTTAAAGGATAATCCTAATGTTGCACTATTCGGATGGCATCCTTATAACATCAATTCCACTACAACGGCATCGGCCATTACCACATCCTTGAAGAATGTTGGTAGTTTTTCAACAAAACCGAATATAATGACAGAGTTCTCGGATAACCTATCGTGGTTTAGTACCGCCTTGTTTATCCAGGAGTCACTAATCCACGCAAACACATCGGGCTATATTTATTGGAAACTTATGTGGGCTACACCTGCTTCAGGCGAAGATGCAGCCATGATCAGTACAGGTTCTGCTCCAACAACACCCTACCAGGTTACTCCGTATTATTATCTTATCAAGCATTTTTCGAAAAATGTTGATGCCGGATACCATCGTGTAGAAACTACAACGTCTACAACGCCTGCATCAAATTTAGTTACCACTGCATTTGTTAGTCCGGATAGCACGAAAGCTACCATTATTATAGTCAATAATGGTACAGCGTCTGCCAAAGTGCACGTTGTTACTGAAGGAAAAACCGCTAAAAGTATAAGTGCGGTACAAAGCAAGGAAGGAAGTTATTATACTTCGGTTTCAACTACTACACCAACAAAATCTTTAAGCCTTCCGGCCAAGAGCATAACTACCGTAGTTCTTGATCTTTAATGCAGGCATGATTAACAGGGCGCTATTACTGGCAGGCTGCTGCATAACGTTAATGAGCACTGCCCAGGTAGACGATAATGTATCAGAAAAAACGGTTATCCTGTATAATAATCTTAAGGCTATTCAAAACAGTAATTACTTTCTTTTTGGACAGGAATTCTTTAACAGTTTTAAGTATAGCACTGGAAGTGCGCATGGTGACAAAACGTATTCCGATGCCCACGAAGTGACAGGGGCCTACCCGTTTGTACTCGGCTCAGACTTTCATTACTACCTGGACAAGAGCGCTACCGAAAGAGGGTATCACACTGAAGCCGTAAAGTGGGCTTACCGGCAAGGGTTTGTAATAACATTTGATTGGCATATCAGCGCGCGAAATACCACCTCCTACACCTGCAGTGGCTCACCTGCTAACCTGGCCAAAAATATAGCGAATGGCAATGTAAACGGTGATCGGGACTGGTACCTTTCGGAGTTGGATAAAGTGATTGCCATCATCAACAACGACCTGGTGGTTGATGGTGAAAATATTCCAATTGTGTTCAGGCCCCTGCACGAAATGAATGGCAATTGGTTCTGGTGGGGCGCTTCCTGTTCCGGATTTTCTCCGGCCGATTACAAAGCCTTGTATCAACTAACTGTCGATTATATAAAGGAACGAACCACTAGTGTTTTGTTTTGCTGGTCACCCAATAGCCCCGTTAACAGTACGGTAATGGCGAATTATTATCCTGGCGATACGTATGTAGATGTATTGGGGTTGGATATGTATGAAATTACGGCCGATCCCTTTCGCCTGTATATGGGTACGATAGTAGACTATGCACAAGCACATAACAAAGTTGCTGTGTTAAGCGAAACCGGTTATCGAAATGACACCGGAAATGGAGATGCAGCAACGAAATACTGGAATGATACCGTACTGCCAGCCCTCATAAATGATCCATCGGGAAAGGCGTTAAAAATTGCCTGGGTTCTCACTTGGATTAACACCAGTTGGTCTCACCCCTATGTGCCCCATACGGGAAGCACAACTGCAGCCAAACAAAGTTTTATAAATTTTAAAAACTCAAAACACGTTGTATTTAGTGATAAGATGGCAAACCTGTATGAACCCCTGCTGATTTTATCAACCACAGGAAATCTGAAGACCGAGGATGTAAAGATTCAGGTCATTTATGATCAACGGCTGATTACTGTTGAGTATAGCCAATTTCTATCCCCCGCGCTGGTAACCATATACGATGCATCCGGAAAAAAGATAGCTGAAGAAAAGACCCCTAAGAACGAAGCAATATTTTCGCTGGATAAGCTTATGATAAAACCCGGTTTATATATAGTAACGGTAACTGATGGCGTAAAAACCCTTACACAGAAAGTTTCTGTTTTATAGGCAATTCTCTGTTACTAAAGTTGTTTTAGCACCATAAAATGAATAGATTTTATTCATGAAAATTCATACTGCAGCCAATAGACCACAGCCTACCACCTTGTTGTGGGTACTGTTGCTTGTGCTGTTGGTTCCAGGTAATGGACTAGCGCAACCAACAGAATTACACAAGAAAAAACTTGTTTTTGATCAGCTGAACGAAGAGTTGAGTTTATCGCAAAGTTCCATTAATTGCATTTTACAGGATAGTGAAGGTTATCTATGGATTGGTACGTGGTCGGGTTTGATTCGCTATGACGGATACACTACCACCGTATTTCACTCCGAAAATCAACCCGGTAAACTACAAAGCAATAAGATACTCACACTCTACGAAGATCAGTCAGGATTTCTTTGGATTGGTACCCACATGGGTGGACTTTTCCGGTACAATAAAAATAATAGCTCATTTGAAAAGTTTGCGCATGATGACCTTGACCCGACAAGTTTAAGCAATAATAATATACGCGCCATACAGGAAGACGCAGGTGGTAATCTTTGGATTGGCACAGAAAACGGAATTAATATCCGTAAAAAAAACAGCTCTGGATTTTTGCACATTTCTACTAAAACATCGCCTACACTCACCCACGATTTTATTACTGCTATACACCGTTCGGCCAATAATGAAATGTGGATTGGTACAGTCTACGGATTGAATAAACTTCAAACCCAGTACAATGGCTATGTATTTAAAAGTTATTTGTACGAAAAAGAAGCAGATCACCATGCATTACATAATCACATTTACGATATCGCAAGCCTTCCTACCGAAACGGGTACCGGCATATGGCTTACCACTAAAAGAGGACTTAAGGCGCTTATTAACGGACAATTAAACAGCTATAGCATACCCAACAAACCCGCGAGTTACAGTCTCTTCAGCAGCCTTCAGGTTGTATCCGGAGATCACCCCTACCTGATTGCAGGTTCTGAATCGGGCATTTCATTCTTCGATGTGGCAACGATGAAATTTGATGAACGTATTCCCATCGGTTGGAATGAAATGAATTTAAGCCACGGATCAGTGACATCATTATACATCGATCGTGGCGGTGTGTTGTGGGTAGGAACAAAAAAGGGAATCAATAAATTTGACTCCTACACGAAAGAATTCGAATCATTTACTGTTGCCCAATTTGATAAAACCAAAAGTATTATCACGGGGGTTCAACTATCTGCCACCGGGGGCTATTGGATTTCCACGATTGGTGGCGGGCTGTTTAAGTTTGATGGGATTAATTCCTTCACCAAGTATAAAATTGTTGCGCCCGAAGAGAACACCTTCACCGAGTTTGTTCAAACCCTGTACTCCGATGGCAAGGGAAGTGTGTGGGTAGGCACGGCCGGAGCCGGAGTATATCACTTTAATGAACATCAGCTGACTTCCGCTGAAATTACTTCGTACAATCATTACTCAATAGAAACCAATACCATATTGCAAGACAACTATATCATGGCCATTACAAGTGATGGCCGCGATAATGTGCTGATTGGAACCTGGGGGGGCGGGCTTTATAAGATTCTCCAACATGGTGATGTTATCCGCTATGAAGACCCACGGCTATCCATTGCACCGAATGTGGTCTTGTATGTTGACCGGTCAGGCACAACCTGGGTGGGCACCCGCGGCAATGGCTTCTTCAGCATTAAAGAAGATGGAGAGGACTTAAACGTAGAACATTACAAACGATCAGAGACGAACAGCATCAACGATAATTTTATAAACTGTATCTATGAAGATCATGCCGGAATTTTTTGGCTTGCAACCGATGGTGGTCTAAGCTCTTTTGACAGAAGGCGTGACATCTTTGAACATTATAAAATAGAAGGCGGCCCCAGCAACGATGTAATTGTAAGCATACTGGAAGACAGCCAGGGAAAACTATGGTTGGCCCATTGGAATGGCCTGACCGTAGTTGATCCCTCCGATCAAACCTGGACACGAAATTATGATCGAAACGACCATATAATGGGGGGGTTCTTCTATAACAATGTTTGTGTTAAAGGTTCGGGGGGAGAATTATTGTTCGCAGGTTCAGAAGGTTTCAATCGGATTGATACAAAGAAAATTATTCAGCGACCTGAAAATTCACCCCTCGCCATTACCCAGTTTGAATTGTTCGGAAAGCATGTTGCCTACGGAGAAGAGGTGAACGGCCGAACACTTTTAAACGGACCACTTCGCAATAACTCAAAAGTTGAGTTAAAGCATTTCGAAAATTCAGTGGCCTTTGAATTTGCCTCCCTTGATTTTGCCGCACCGCTCAAGATCCGGTATGCCTACATGCTGGAGGGGTTTGATGACGCCTGGAATTACACAGAAAGCGACAGACGATTTGCCAACTATACCAACCTTAACCCTGGCACGTATACGTTTAAAGTAAAAGCCTCGGGCATTGACGGAATATGGCAGGAAACGTATAGTCAAATTACACTTATCATACATCCGCCCTGGTGGAAAACCTTTTGGGCAGCTGTATTGTACGTATTACTCGGATTTGTTGCGCTGTATATTTTCAGAAGATTTGTTTTACTCCGCGCCAACTTGCTTCACGACATAAAACTGGAACGGCTTCAGCGTGAAAACCTTGAAAAATTAAACAAAGCCAAACTGGATTTCTTCACGAACATCTCACACGAATTTCGCACACCGCTCACCCTTATATTAGGTCCGGCACAATCTCTTCTGGAGTCTGGCGAACTAAGCAAGCAAGCAAGAAATCATGTTGTCAGTATCAGTGATAACTCACAGCGTCTGCTCAGGCTGGTGAATCAATTGCTCGATTTCAGGAAGGCCGAATCGGGCAACCTTAACCTGAAAGTTTCTGAGGGTAACCTGGTGCGATTTGTACGTGAAATAAAACTCTCGTTTGATGCCCTGGCTGAACAGATGCAGATCCGTTTTATCATGGAAACTACCCATGAAAATATTAAAGTCTGGTTTGACCGCGATCAGTTTGAAATAATCCTGCTGAACCTGTTATCCAATGCGTTTAAACACACGCCACAACACGGAACAATTATTCTCGAAATAAACGATAAAGGCAATACGGTAGAACTCATTGTAAAAGATTCCGGAAAGGGCATAAAACAGGAACACTTTGAACACATCTTTCAAACTTTCTTCAGTTATGACGAAAACCGGCAACATACCGGCACGGGTATCGGGCTTGCACTCTCCAAAAGCCTGGTAGAAATGCACCAAGGCATTATTCTGGTAGAAAGCAAAGAAGGTGAATACACCCATTTTAAAATTATCCTCAAGAAAGGAAAAGATCATTTCAATCCTGATGAGATTCAACCCTGGTCGGATGATCTGGAATCTATGGATCACTATCCTTCATTAATTGACGCAGAATGGAGTTCTATTTCAGCCGAAGAACCCGTTGAAAAAGAAGATCAAAGCAGGTTATTACCTAAACTACTTATTGTTGAAGATGTTGGCTCTGTTCGGGCTTACATCAAGTCAATTTTTAACAGCAAGTACACCATTATTGAGGCTACGCAGGGTGAAGAAGGATTGGAAAAAGCCATAATCAACATTCCGGATATAATTATCAGCGATGTAATGATGCCCGTAATGGATGGCATTACCTTATGCAAACGACTCAAATCCGACAAGCGAACATCACACATTCCACTCATCCTGCTTACCGCACGCACGTCACTCATCTTTAAGGTAGAAGGACTTGAAACCGGTGCCGATGAATACCTTACTAAACCCTTTAATCCCAAAGTACTGGAATTAAAAGTCAGAAACCTGTTGCAACTGCGCACCCGTTTACACGAAGCGTTCAAGGATAGCCAGGTACTGAACATTGAGCCCAAGAAAGTAACGCTGAACTCGGCTGACGAACTGTTCATTCAGCAAGTACTGGAAAGCATTGAAAACAATATGCCCAATGCTGAGTACACGATAGAGCATCTGTGTCATGACGTGGCCATGAGTCGCATGCAGGTGTATCGAAAACTAAAAGCACTCACAGGCCTCTCAGCCAATGAGTTTATACGGTGTATGCGATTGAAGCGGGCTGCACAACTGTTGGAACAACACCAGCTAACGGTTGCAGAAGTAACCTATGAAGTTGGCTTTACGGACCTGCCCTACTTCCGCGAGTGTTTCAAGAAAATGTTTGGCGTTACCCCTTCCGAATATGCCCAACGAAACTTAATGGAGGAATAACTGCAACATAAATGAACCGTAGAGTACGATATTTTTTGTTCGGCACGCTGATCATCTTCGCAGGTTGCGCAAAGGCGAATGTTATAGTGCCCGCCATTTTCAGCGATCATATGGTACTGCAACAAAACACCAGCATAACTATTTGGGGATGGGCAAAAGCGCTGGAGGAGGTAAAAATTACAGTAAGCTGGGATGCTGCAAAAGAATACAAAACGGTTACGGATGTAAGCTCGTCATGGAGTTTTACTATTGAAACTCCAAAAGCCGGAGGCCCATATCAGATTACAATTCAAGGCTATAACACCATTGTTATTGACGATGTGCTGATCGGTGAAGTTTGGTTAGGCAGCGGCCAGTCAAATATGGAGTGGACACCGGCCATGAAAATTGAGGGTGGCGAAGAGGAAAAAGCAAAAGCCAATTCCCCGGAGATCAGGTTTTTCACTGTGCTGCCTTGGGCTGAGTCAACTCCGCAAAAACATGTAGCTGGAAAATGGGTGGTGTGCACCCCGGAAAGCATGTATCACTTCAGCGCGCTGATGTATTTTTTCGGAAGAGAACTTCATAGCAAACTAACGGTTCCTGTCGGACTCATCTGCTCCGCCTGGGGGGGCTCTCCTGCTGAAGCATGGATGCCTGAATTTGATTTTGAACGTGATAACACATTAAAACAAAGCGCCAATACGCTAACGCCAGTCCGTTGGAGCCCCGTTGAACCTGCCCGTTTATACAACACCATGATTTACCCACTCATACCGTACACGATCAAAGGCGCGTTGTGGTATCAGGGGGAAGCAAATACCGGTAATGCCGTTCACTATCAACGAACCTTAACCGCATTGATTACCAGTTGGCGTGCATCATGGGGATACGAATTTCCATTCTATATGGTACAGATAGCGCCATGGTCGGGCTATGGACCCGATAATGTTTCAGGGGCCGTTGTACGAGATCAACAACGCAAAACCATGGAGTCTGTATCGAACACCGGGCTTGTGGTCGTCTCGGATATTGGAAACCTGGAAGATATACATCCGCGGAACAAGGTTGATGTCGGGAAACGATTGGCCGCTTGGGCACTTCATCATGATTATGGATTTAACATCGTCTACTCGGGGCCATTGTATCAATACTATGAAATAAAAAAGGATAAAGTCATTCTTTATTTCAAACACAGTGAAGGCGGACTGGTGGCAAGAGGTGGCGAATTGAAAGAGTTTGAGATTTATGATGGAAATAAATGGCTTCCTGTACCCGCAAAAATTAAGGGGACTACTGTTGAGCTGGCAACAAAATCTGCCGGGATGTTAAAAGGAATCCGTTTTGGATATAAAAACAACTCAAACCCGAATTTATTTAACAAAGCCCAGCTACCCGCGTCATGTTTTGAAGTGCTGATCGATAAATAGAAATTACCAATCTCCTTTTATCCATGAAAAAATTATTTACACTGGCAATAGTATCCTCGCTTCTACTCTACTGTACACCTTCTGAGAAAAAAAATGGTCTGTCGATCCGTGAGCTGCGAAGCGTTGAACAATCAGAAAACACAGCGATTGAGCAAAGGATCAACGAACTCCTTTCGCAGATGACACTCGAAGAAAAAATCGGGCAAATGACACAGTTAAATAATTCTGAAATTGTTACCGAATCAAACTGGGGGGCTGGGGCTGAATTAAGCATCGTAACAAAAGTTGATACAGCCAAGCTTGGAAAGCTACTCCGCAAATATCACATTGGCTCATTCTTAAATGGCATTGCCGAAACGCCTGAAGTATGGTTCCAATTCTATAAGGACCTGCAAGAATACAACTTAAAAGTATCGCGGTTGAAAATACCAATCCTATACGGGGTTGACCAGATGCATGGCCCCAATTACCTCGCGGGAGGAACAATTTTTCCGCACGCCATCAATACTGCCTGTACATTCAATAATGAGTTTCCGGCAAACATGGCTCATGTTACTGCCAACGAAGTTGCCGACATCGGTCATCTATGGAATTTTGCACCTGTGCTGGATTTAGGGCGTACCCCCCTGTGGGGAAGATTCTATGAAACATTAGGTGAGTCTCCTTACCAGGTCGCCACCATGGGCACTATCTATGCAAAAGCATTGCAAGCCGACACCAGCATAGCTCCCTACAAAATAGCGGCTTCTGCCAAACATTTTATAGCCTACTCTGATCCAAAGTCTGGCTGGGACAGAACCCCGGTGGACGTATCCACACAAACTTTGTATGAAATGCACTTGCCTCCTTTCCGTGCGGCTATTGAAGCTGGTATTGAATCCGTGATGATCAACAGTGGTGAGATTAACGGTGAGCCTGTACATGCATCGCATGGGTTGCTGACTGAACTGTTACGCCACGAATTAAAGTTCAAAGGTGTTGTCGTTTCCGACTGGGAAGATATTATCCGGCTTTATCGAAATCATAAAGTAGCAGCCAATGAACGCGAAGCTACCCTACTCGCCATCAACGCAGGTATTGATATGGCCATGACTCCATATACAACCAATTTTTGCGAACACATGCTTACCCTTGTACGCGAGGGAAAAATCAGCGAAGAGCGGATTGATTTATCGGTGGCACGCATTCTTCGCCTGAAATTAAAAATCGGGTTGTTCGAAAATCCAGTACCGCGCAATGATCGGTTTGATCGGATAGGAAAACCTGAACACAAACAAATGGCGCTTGAAGCAGCACAGGAGTCACTGGTTTTAATACGGAATCAAAACAACACCTTGCCGCTAACCAACATCAAAAAATTGCTGGTAACTGGTCCTATGGCTAACCTGAAAGCCCCGCTTGGTGGAGGGTGGACACTGCGCTGGATAAACCAGGACGAAAGTCTTTACCCGGAAGATATGCCAACTCCATATCAAGCCCTTCAAAAGGAATTTAGTTCGGCTACTGTAATCTTAGCACAATCTGAAGCCGAAGTAAAAGCAAAAGCGCAGGGAGCAGACGCCATTGTAGTATTTGCCGGGGAGAACTCATACGCTGAAGGTTTTGGTAGCATTGATGGTATTAACCTGCCTTCCGATCAACTTAACTGGATTCAAACCGCACAAGCTACCGGTAAACCCGTTGTTTTGATTTTAATCAGCGGCAGACCGCGCGTGATTACCACAGTATATGAAAAAGCTTCAGCAGTAATTTTTGCAGGCTGGCCTGGTTTTGAAGGTGCGCAAGCTATTGCTGAGGTGCTTAGCGGAAAAATTAATCCGAGCGGAAAACTGGCATTCAACTATCCGTACTCACCTAATCGACTTGTTCCACACAATCATAAGTCAACAGAAATACTATTGGCGCATGAAATACCCAACCAAATCGCACTCGCCCATTTCGGTGAGGGCTTAAGCTATACTACGTACAACTACAGTTCGCTCACCTTAAGCGACAGTGTAGTTCGTTCAGCGGATGCCGAAATAACCGCCACGGTTACTGTAACCAACACGGGCAAGCTTGAAGGTAAAGAGGCAGTACTATGGTTTCTGTTTGATGAAGTAGCAAGCCTGACACGGCCGGTGCGCGACTTGAAGTTTTATGAAAAGAAATCCATCAAGCCGGGAGAATCAACGCAATATGTATTTACCATTAAACCATCTGAACACCTATGGTTTCCTGATAAGGAAAACAACAGAATTCTTGAAGATGGATACTTCACCTTGTCGGTTGGGGATTTAAAGACAAGATTCAGATTAGAAAGATAAGCAGTACTGCTCGCAGCAATGAAAACTTTAGTCGCAATCATATTTTTTTTGAACAGTCAGAATGTGCTATCTGCACAGACAGAACCCTTATCCCGCATTCATGTAAAGGGAAATATATTTGTAAATAACCATGGCGAACCCATTGTATTTCGCGGGTTCAACACAAGCGATCCATACAAACTGCTGAGTGACAAGCAATGGAACAAGCGCTACTTTCAGGAGATAAAAAACTGGGGTGCAAATGCGGTTCGCTTTCCGGTCCATCCGGCAAACTGGCGCACGCTTGGAAAAGATGCCTACCTAAAATTGTTGGATGATGGTATTCAATGGGCAACCGAGTTACAGCTTTATGTGATTATCGACTGGCACAGCATCGGTAATCTGAAGACAGAACAGTTTCACCGGCCTTCATACAAAACTTCACTAGCTGAAACGCGTGACTTCTGGCAAATCATAGCAAAACAATATGGCAAAAATTCAACAGTTGCATTTTTTGAATTATTCAATGAACCGGTAAACAAAGGTGAATTTGGAAGCTGCACCTGGGCCGAGTGGAAAGCAATGATGGAAGAAGTAATTGCTGTCATTCGTACTGAGGGCGCACGTAACATACCGTTGGTGGCAGGCTTTAACTGGGGCTACGACCTTACTGAAGCTGCCGCTGATCCGATTACGGCTAAGGGAATCGGTTATGTAAGTCACCCCTACCCGATGAAGCGTGAAAAACCATGGGAAGATAAATGGAGTAACGATTGGGGCTTTATGGCCGAACGCTACCCCATTATGCTTACTGAAATAGGTTTCAGTGGTGAAGAGGAGAAGGGAGCGCATATTCCAGTCATCAGTGATGAATCGTACGGGGATGCCATCACAGCGTACAGCAAACAAAAGGGAATCTCGTATATCGTTTGGTGCTTCGATCCCGACTGGAGCCCGATGCTGATACGTGATTGGGATTTTAACACCACCCGGCAGGGAAAATATTTCAAGCAAGCTCTAACCGAAAAGAAATGATGAAGAAAGCGATAAAGACCCTGATGTTAACAATGTTGGTAGCCTTGCTAACACAAACCAGCGCCCAGAATTTTACCAAAGGTGTAAATGTTACCGGTTGGTTTCAGGCCGGCAGCGCGCGTGAAATTCACTTTACCATGTTTACCAAAAAGGATTTTGAACAAATAAAATCATTGGGTTGCGATGTTATCCGGCTGCCGATAAATCTTCACTTTATGACCAACGGTGAGCCTGACTACACACTCGATCCGCTTTTTCTGAACATGCTTGATCAGGTCGTTGATTGGGCTGAAGAATTACAGATTCATTTGATCCTTGACAACCATACATTTGATCCTGACATAGCCACGACACCCGATGTGATCCATCCTTTAAAAAAGACCTGGGCGCAAATGGCCGAACATTTTAAAAACCGATCGGATCTCATCTATTATGAGATATTAAACGAGCCGCATGGAATAAGCGATGCTGTTTGGTCACAAATACAACAAGAAGTAATTGACGTTATTCGTGAACACGACACGCAACACTATATCGTTGTTGGCGGAGCCGGTTGGAACGGATACACTAACCTGGCAGCCTTACCGGTTTACACAGATACTAAACTCATCTATACATTTCATTTCTACGATCCGTTCATTTTCACGCATCAGGGCGCTACCTGGGGAAGTCCGTCCATGGCTTCATTGGCCAACGTTCCTTTTCCTTATTCGGCAACGACTATGCCGGCCACCCCCAACGATTTAAAAGGAACCTGGGTAGAAAGTGCCATAAATAATTACCCTACAGAAGGTACCATTAATCGGGTACGCCAGCTCATCGATATTGCTGTAGCGTTTAAAGCACAGCGAAATGTTCCGGTTTTCTGTGGTGAGCTGGGCGTATACATTCCCAACAGCAACAACACAGATCGCATACGGTGGTATGAAGTAGTAGCTACCTATCTGAATCAAAAAGGAATTTCATGGACAACGTGGGATTATAAAGGGGGCTTTGGGTTGTTCGAGAAAAACTCAGGCGAAATGTTTGACTATGACTTGAATGTTCCCCTGCTTCAGAAACTGAATTTTAACGTACCCCCCCAGCAAGAGTATGTAAAGAAACCCGAATTGAAAAGTTTGGTGCTTTACGATGACTATCCGGGGCCACGCGTATATAATGCAAGTTACCGCAGCGGTGGAACACTTGATTTTTATTCGCCCAACGCTGCCAATGGCGATTACTGCCTATGTTGGAGCAATGTAGGGCAATACGATGCCATAGCTTTTGATTTTCGGCCCGATGTGGATTTGAGTAAGCTCAAAGAACATGACTTTGAATTGACCTTTAAAGTAAAATCCAGTACACCATCAGCGAAGTTTGATGTTCGGTTTCTGGATACCAAAACAGGCACCGCTGACCGGCCGTGGCGAATGGGTAAAACCATTGATAATACACTCGTTCCATTCAACGGCCAATGGCATGAGGTGCGTATTCCGCTAAAAACCCTTACTGAGAAAGGCGCATGGGATGGCACCTGGTATAATCCCCAAGGCTTGTTCGACTGGACCGACATTGACCGGTTTGAAATCGTACCCGAACACCAACCGCTTACGGGTATTACATTTTGCTATGATGATATTAAAATAGAAGGCGAAGAAATTATTGAAGAGGTAATTATCAGTGTGGAAAAAAACTCACTTTCAAGTCTACATGTTTTTCCAAATCCATTTACTGAAGGAATTACCATTCAATACAAACCATCTGGACTTGTCAACAATGAAATAGTTATCGTTAATCAACTGGGTGTTACGGTTAAAAGAATTACGGAAATTACCGAAACGGATGGGGTTATGAATGCCGTGTGGAACCGCAAAAACGAAAGCGGACAACGCGTACCTTCAGGGATTTACTTTATCCGAATCACATCAGGCAACACAGCCCAGGTTGTTAAAACTTTCGCCCGGTAAATCAATCGACCACCCCGGTTAACGTTATCCGCTGCACCGGATTTTGCGGATCGTTTGAATAAACGGTTACCGATTTGGTTTGTGTTCCTTTGCGGTCTTGAGGATTGAAACTGACTTTTATCGTTGAGCTTTCTCCCGGCTTCAACTTTGTTTTATCGGCTTCCGTCTGGATGCACGTGCAGTTGCCCTGAATGGAACGGATTTCCAGAACAGATTTACCCGTATTGGTCAATTGTATTGATTTTGTAACCGATTGATTTTGCTTCATAGAACCATACTCAATCGATTGGGCAGCAAATCGCAATTGTGGTGCTTTAGCTGCCTCTTCTGGTTTAAGTTCAGGAAAATAATCCTCCAGTGTAGCATAAATCGTAAACCCTTTCAGAGGCTGTAGTTCATCATCTGTGTGCAGTGTTACTTGATCAGACTGAAATCCGTACTGGCCTTTTTGCTTTCCATTGTAGCTCACCTTTATAGTTCCTTTCTTGCCCGGCTCTACCACCGCTGGCTCAACAGCAATACGAATGTACTCGGGGCCTTCTGTCTTTCCGGTATAGGTTACCGGCTTTACCCCTGCATTGTAGAATTCATATTCACGTACCACAAACTCATCTTTCAAAAACACCTTGCCCAGGTTAAACGACAAACTTCTTAATCTGAGGTTTCCATTTACAGCCTGAAATTCAACGGCTGAAAAACCATTTTTTGAAGTAACGGTTCCTTTTATTTGAAGAATCACCGGCTGGGCATCTACATCGGTTGTTACGGTAAGCGATTTGTTGAAGTAACCGGGACGTCCCTTAGGATCGTACTGCGCCTTTATAATTCCAGTTTTACCGGGCATAATCGGTTCCTTCGACCAACCGGGTGTCGTGCACCCGCATGACGGTTGAACGGCCAGAATCTGGAGCGGCTTAGTGCCGGCATTGGTGAATAAAAACTCATGTGACACTGGTCCATTTTCTTCTATCACATTACCAAAATCAAAGACTTCTTCCTTAAACTGTATGGGTTTGGCCAGTTGTGCCCAGGCTCCCAAAGTCACCATTAACAACACGAATATTCCACCGGTACGCTTCATAACTAAACTTTATTGATCATACAAAAGTAAAACATAATTCGGTTCAGGTTATTTTATTTTCTTTGCGGCATGACACGCATTTTAACCGGTATTCAGAGCAGTGGCCGCCCGCACCTGGGTAATTTACTGGGGGCTATTATTCCTGCCATCAAACTTTCCAAACAACCTGAAAACGAGTCGTTTTTCTTTATTGCTGACCTGCACTCTCTAACCACCATAAAGGATGCTCAACTGCGATCGGATAACGTACGTGCCGTAGCTGCGGCCTGGCTGGCCTTTGGCTTCGATGTGGAAAAAAACTTTTTATACCGTCAGTCACGTATTCCTGAAGTGTGTGAACTCACCTGGTATTTGAACTGCTTTACTCCCTTCCCCATGCTGGCCAATGCACATTCTTTTAAAGATAAGGCAGACAGGCTGGCCGATGTAAATGCTGGCTTATTCACCTATCCGGTGTTGATGACTGCCGATATTATACTTTATGATGCCAACGTTGTGCCGGTTGGTAAAGATCAAAAGCAGCACCTGGAAATGGCACGCGATATCGCCTCTTCCTTTAACAATCAATACGGAGAAACCTTTGTTGTACCGGAAGCAAAAATTGAAGAACAGGTGATGACTGTGCCCGGAACGGATGGTCAGAAGATGAGTAAATCGTATGGGAACATTATTGACATTTTTCTTCCGGAAAAAGAATTGCTGAAGCAGATCAAATCCATTGTATCCGACAGCACCCCGCTGGAAGAACCCAAAAATCCGGATAAGGATAATACGTTTGCGCTCTACAGTTTATTGGCCTCACCGGAACAAACCGAAACCATGCGTAAAAATTACCTGGCCGGCAATTACGGGTATGGTCATGCCAAAAAAGAACTGCACGAACTCATTCTGAAAAAATTTGCTGCCGAGCGTGAAGCCTTCAATTTCTACTATGCTAATTCTGAGGAACTTGAAAAGAAGCTACAGCTTGGCGAAGATAAAGCAAGGATTATTGCACGTGATGTACTTGATCGTGTTCGTAAAAAACTTGGCTATCGGTAATCGTTAGTCGGCTCGCCAAACAATCTCCTGCTTATCGCGAACAGCAAGGGCAATGCTGGTAGGGTTGCTGTTGAGTACCAGGCGCGCTTCTTTGCCCGGGTATTTCTCAAGATCAACTACTATACCTTTTCCAATATAGGCCGTGGGTGATAGCACATCCGTTTCAGGACAAAACCGATCGTGAACTTCCTGGAGTTTCTCCTCCAGAAAATCACCAAACTCTTCCACAAAAGCATCTTCCAGATCGTGAAGAGCATCTTCCAACTCGTCATACTTTGGATCATTATAATCCAGTTTTTCCAACTCCTGCTTTTTGAGAATGATCTCGGAAAGGTCTTTATCCAGTTTTTTACTATCCATGTCGAATACTTTTTCGCAAAGATTGCATTATTCAGGGAAATAGAAAATGTATCTCCAAATGAAATACGGGATATACCACAATAAAGCACACTTTGTAAAATATTGTTTGTAAAGAAATACAGTACCTCCAATTTTCAACTAGAAACATAAAAGATTGAAGCAATCGGTTTAACTTTACCTGATAAAACTACCACTTTATGACACAGGACTTTCTCCCCATAAACGGCACCGATCATATCGAGTTTTATGTGGGCAATGCCAAGCAATCAGCCTTGTTTTATCAATATGCCTTTGGCTTTGAATTGATTGCCTATGCAGGGCCGGAAACCGGTGTGCGCGATCGGGCATCGTATGTACTTCGGCAGAATAAAATAACCCTGGTGCTCACCACCTCACTTCAACCCGATTCAGAAATTTCCGAACATGTGAAAAAACATGGTGATGGTGTGAAGGTACTGGCTTTATGGGTTGATGATGCCCGGAAGTCTTTTCAGGAAACAGTGGTGCGCGGAGCCGAACCTGCCTTTGAACCAAAGGTTTTAAAAGACGAATATGGCGAGGTGGTGCTTGCCGCCATCAGAACATACGGTGAAACCGTTCACACGTTTGTCGAGCGTAAACACTACAAAGGGCCCTTCTTACCCGGTTATAAACCACGCACCAGCGGTGTACATGTAGAGCCCATCGGCTTGAAGTATGTTGACCACTGCGTAGGTAATGTTGAGCTTGGCAAGATGAATCACTGGGTCGACTTCTATGAAAAGGTTATGGGCTTTAGCCTGCTGGTAACCTTTGACGATAAAGATATCTCCACCGAATACAGTGCATTGATGTCAAAAGTAGTTTCCAACGGAAATGGCTACATCAAATTTCCGATTAATGAGCCGGCCAGCGGCAAGAAGAAATCGCAGATCGAAGAATACCTCGACTTTTATAAAAGTGCAGGGGTACAACACATCGCTATTGCTACCGATGACATCATCCATACTGTGGGCGAACTGCGAAGACGTGGTGTTGAATTTCTCTATGTTCCTGAAACCTATTATGAAGACGTACTGGAACGGGTAGGCACCATCAATGAAAGCCTGGAAGAATTGAAGAAACTTAATATCCTGATCGATCGCGATGAAGAAGGGTACCTGTTGCAGATTTTTACCAAACCCATTCAGGACCGGCCAACAGTTTTCTTTGAAATTATTGAACGCAATGGCGCCAAGTCGTTCGGAAAAGGAAACTTTAAAGCCTTATTCGAGTCGATTGAACGCGAGCAGGAATTAAGAGGCAATCTTTGACATTCTTTATTAGATAATTACTAACTTCACTCACTATGGAAGCTATCCGAAGAAAGAAAGTAAAAAGAATTGGAAAAAAAATTATCATTGAACTCCCTGATTCCTTTAAAGCAAACGAGGTTGACTTAATTATCTGGCCTTCGCAGGAAGAAAAAACTGAAAACAAAGTGGATACCAAACTTTGGAAAAAGAATCTAACCAAATTCTACGCTGATTTTAATATCAATGTTTCTAAGTTTAAGTTCAACCGCGAGGAACTCTATGACAGGTAATAAAGTTTTCATCGATAGTAATATCTTAATCTACCTTCTTGAAAAGAAATCCAGCAAAAAGCTAAAGGTAACATCGTTATTACAGCCAGATTTTTACATCAGCACCCAAGTTGTCGCAGAAAATATTAGTGTTTGTTTAAGAAAGTTAAAAACTCCAAAGAAAATAGCTTTTCAACATGGACTTGGGCTACTGAAACAATTTAATTTATTAACAATTGACGAGTCAACACTACTTTCAAGTTTTGAAGTATCCACTAAATATCAGCTTAGTTTTTGGGATAGTTTAATCATCGCAACAGCACTCCAACATCAATGCACAATACTCTATTCTGAAGATATGCAGGATGGCTTAATCATCGAAAAAAAGCTTACCATCAAAAACCCATTCAAATAGAATATATAAATGCCTAACATACACGATCAAGTTAAATTAAAAGTAAAACAATGGCTGAATAGCCCTGTTATTGATGCCGAAACGAAGCAACAAATTCAAAGTCTGCTTGATAGTCCTGATCCGAAAGAACTGATTGACAATTTTTATAAAGATCTTGAATTCGGGACTGGAGGTTTACGGGGCATTATGGGTGCAGGCTCAAACTGCATGAATAAATACACCGTAGGCGTAGCTACGCAAGGGCTTAGTAACTATTTATTAAAGGCTTTCCCTGGAAAACTAATTAAGGTTGCTATTGCATACGATTGCCGCAATAACAGTTCATACTTTTCACAAATAATTGCCGATGTCTTTTCGGCCAATGGCATTGAAGTTCATGTCTTTCCAGCCTTGCGCCCTACCCCGCTTCTCTCCTATGCCATCCGTTATTTGAAATGTGATTCCGGTATTGTCGTTACCGCTTCGCACAATCCAAAAGAATACAATGGGTATAAAGCCTATTGGAGTGATGGCGCACAGGTTGTGCCGCCTCATGATAAAAATATCATCAAGGAAGTAAACGCCATTACATCATTTGAGGCTGTTAAGTTTAAGGGTGATCCATCCAGAATTCACACCATATCTCCTGATGTGGAGGAAGCCTATTACACAGAAGTTTTGCGGGTAATTCCAAAAAGAGAAATAATCAAAAAACATCATTCTATACCCATTGTATTCTCCGGATTGCACGGAACCGGTTCAACCATGGTTCCGGAATGCCTGCGCAGAATAGGATTCACCAATGTCCATGTAGTGGAGGAACAAGCTAAAGCGGATGGCAATTTCCCAACCGTTAAGTCGCCTAATCCGGAGGAACGATCAGCCATGGAAATGGTAATTGAAAAAGGTAAAGCCGTTGGCGCAACCATGGTTATGGCCACCGACCCCGATGCTGACCGTGTCGGTATTGGCGTACGTAACCAACAAGGTGATTTTGTATTACTGAACGGAAACCAGGCGTTTAGTTTAATGATGTGGTTCATCATGAAAAACCTGCAGGATCGATCCAATACCTATATCGCCAAGACGATAGTTACCTCCGAATTAGTCGACACTATTGCAAAAAATTATGGTATAGACTGCTACAATACCTTAACCGGCTTCAAATACATCGCTCAACTGATGGGTGAACGTGAAGGCAAGCAGAAGTTTGTTGCAGCCGGTGAAGAAAGCTATGGGTATATGGTAGGCGATTTTATCCGTGATAAAGACGCTGTATCCGCCTGTGCATTCTTTGCTGTAATGACCGCCACAGCCGCAGAGGAAGGCAAATCCCTGTATGATTGGCTCATCGATATGTATGTTGAACATGGATTCTATAAAGAAGGCCTCATCAACATCACCAAAAAGGGACAACAGGGCGAACAGGAAATTAAGGCTATGATGGAGAAGTTCAGAAATAATCCACCGGCTTCGATACTTGGAACATCGGTTGAACGAATGCTCGATTACAGTACGCTAAACGAAAAGAATCTAAAAACAGGAAAAACCACTTCGCTTAATTTCCCCCATTCTGATGTGTTGCAGTTTTATCTTGAAGATGGCACTAAAATTTCCGTGCGCCCATCCGGAACGGAGCCTAAAATCAAGTTCTACATCAGTGTAAACACCAAACTGAATTCCCGGAAAGAGTTTGATCAGGTAAACCAGTCCCTGGATGAAAAAATAAAAAACATAGAGAATTATTTAGTATCGCTTTAAAATTATGGAAGAAGGTTTTCTCACTTCGCTGATCACGCTATTCGATCGCGACCTTTCTAAACTGGAAGAGGAAATCAAACTATACCCCTCGGAAGAATCCGTTTGGACAATACAAAGTGATATCAAAAATTCAGGCGGAACATTGTGCCTGCACCTTTGTGGCAACCTTCAACATTTTATTGGTGCCGTTTTAGGCCAGAATGGTTATGCAAGAAACCGTGAAGAAGAATTTGCGGCCCGCAATGTTGCAAGACATATACTGCTGGACGAAATCATAAAAACCAGACAAACCGTAAAGCATGTTCTTTTAAACTTCAACCCTGAACAAGTGGGGTCTGACTATCCCCTTCAGGTATGGGGTTACCCGGTAACAACAACTTTTTTCCTGATGCATTTGGCCGGGCATTTAAATTACCACCTCGGGCAGGTAAATTATCACAGGAGAATACTTTCCGCTAACTAAAGGCCATTGCAAGAATAAAAGCATGTCAGGTTGAGCCTGTCGAAACCTGATTCCACCCACACAATCGTCTTCAACAAGCTCATACCAGCACTTACAATGATTCTGTTGGGAAGCTTTCAATAATCCACCCATTTGAACAGCCCACGGTGCTTGCTATCTTTGCACCTTCACACATGAAAAAAGTAGCATTTTATACCCTGGGCTGTAAGCTCAACTATTCGGAGACCTCAACCATCTCCCGGATGTTCGAGCAAAAGGGCTATAAAAAGGTAGACTTTACCGACACCCCGGATATATTCATTATCAACACCTGCTCCGTAACGGAGAATGCCGATAAAAAATGTCATAAGATTGTGCGTGAAGCACGAGGTATTTCTCCGGAAGCTTACGTAGCCATTATTGGTTGCTACGCCCAACTAAAACCACAAGAAATCGCTGAAATTCCCGGGGTTGATGCTGTATTGGGTGCTGCAGAAAAATTCAGGTTGGTTGAATTATTGGATGGGTTCGTCAGGAAGCCTCAGCCGGAAGTTTACGCTTCCGAAGTTGAGGCTGCAAAATCGTTTAATACCTCCTATTCGATGCAGGACAGAACCAGAACCTTCCTGAAAGTACAGGATGGGTGCGATTACTCCTGCTCCTTTTGTACCATACCGCTGGCACGTGGGTCCAGCCGCAGCGACAGCATTTCAAACATTGTAAAAACAGCCCGGGAAATTGCCCAAACAAATGTGAAAGAGATTGTACTGACCGGTGTAAATACAGGTGACTTTGGTATACAAGACGGAAAACGGGTAGAGCGATTTGCCGATTTAATTCAGGCACTTGACCGGGTGGAAGGAATTGAAAGGTTCCGGATATCTTCCATCGAACCAAATTTGTTAACAGACGAAATCATTGAATTTGTTGCATCGTCAAACCGCTTTGTACCGCATTTTCATATCCCGTTACAATCAGGCTCCAACAAGATTCTGAAATTGATGCGCAGGCGCTACCAGCGCGAGTTGTATACCAGCCGGGTAGAGAAGATAAAAGCTGTAATGCCCAAGTGTTGCATTGGGGTTGATGTGATAGTCGGCTTTCCTGGAGAAACCCATGAAGATTTTTTGGAAACGTATCAATTCCTGAATGAATTGGATATCTCCTACCTGCATGTGTTTACCTACTCGGAAAGGAACAACACCCTGGCGGCAACCCTGCCCGGAGCGGTATTCTTAAAAGAACGGGCTGAACGCTCCAAAATGCTCCATATTCTATCCGATAAGAAACGAAGGAAATTCTATGAAGAACATATCGGCAATGAGTTTACCGTATTGTTCGAAAACGACATTGAAAACGGCTTGATGCATGGATTTACTGAAAACTATATTCGGGTAGCCGCCAAATACGACCCCATCCTGATCAATGAACTGAAAACCGTTCGACTTACCAGCATCAATAATGCGGGACTAATGGAGGTGGAAGAGGCAAACCAGGAGGTTCTACATCATTCAATTTAGCCCACTCCGTCAATCCCAATGTGGACTTCAGGTTCAAAATGGTAAAATTTTACTGTTTTTGGAGACTTCTGTTACTGTCATGTTATGAAAGTTCTCTTGTAAGAATATCCCAAATCATGACTGATTTAAAGCAGTTCCGTATAAATCTAAAATATTGTTAATCAGCAATTTAACTACATAATAAAAAAGTTAAATAGTAAGCCAATCCGAGTATACCTGGGTAAAGTAAGCCGTAAGAGTTCACCGGTAAACGAACAAAAACAATGGGTGAAGGAGTATTTTTTACCTTCTAATAGGCAGCTCTTACATGAAATAGAATCAACGCTACATCACTAAAAGCAGCGCCTTGCAGCCGTATACTTTTGCTACATGAAAACAAACAAAAGTATTGGCTTTATGAAACGAATCGTCCTCCTGCTCAGCGTAGTAACCTGTATCGTACTATCATCCTGTAGTTTTGAAACCTCGCATTGCCCGGCTTATTCTCATCACAACAAAATCACCAAACATGGTGAAAAAGCACAGGATAAGTATGTGCGAAGGAAGATCTGACTTTAGCTTGTAGAAACCACCACTCCGTCACGGATTTCAATGGTCCGGTCGGCCATGCGCGCAAACTCCTGATTGTGCGTTACAATAATAAAAGTCTGATTAAGCTGTTTTCTTAAATCGAAAAACAACTGATGCAACTCCTGGGCATTTTTTGAATCCAGGTTACCGCTTGGTTCATCTGCCAGTACTAATACAGGATCATTGATCAGGGCCCTCGCGACAGCTGTTCGCTGTTGCTCACCGCCCGATAATTCCGATGGTTTATGATCAAGTCGTGAGCCCAACCCCAGCAATTCTAATAATTCAGTTGCCCGTCTGGTAACGTCTGTCTTGCTTATCCCGGCAATCCAGCCCGGTATCATTACGTTTTCCAATGCTGAAAATTCCGGCAACAAATTGTGAAACTGAAATACAAAACCAATCGACTTATTACGGAAAGCAGCCAGGTCTTTTGAGGAGTACCTAAAAACATCCAATCCTTTGAGCATCAGCTTACCGGTATCGGGTGTATCCAGTGTTCCTATAATGTGAAGCAGTGTACTTTTACCGGCCCCGGAAGCTCCTACTATGGCAACAATCTCCCCGGTATTTACCTCCAGATTAATACCCTTCAGCACCTTAAGCGAACCGTAGGACTTTTCAATATCAACAGCCTTAACCAGCGGGGTATTCACACAGATTTCTTTGAATTAAAAGGTTAAATAAAGTAGTTTAGCCTCAAAATAAAAATTCATGAACATTCACGAATACCAGGGCAAGGAAATACTCAGAAAATATGGTGTGGCGATTCAACGTGGAATTGTAGCCGATAATCCGGAGGCAGCGCTTCAGGCGGCCAAGGAACTTCATGCGGAGACAGGCACACAATGGTTTGTGATCAAATCACAAATACATGCCGGTGGACGGGGAAAAGGTGTCATAAAGGAAACCGGCTCAAAAGGAGTTGTACTGGCTAAAAGCCTGGCTGAGGTACCCGAAAAAGTGAAAGCCATTTTGGGCGGAACCTTGGTTACCCACCAAACCGGTCCTGATGGTAAAGTGGTCAATAAGGTATTGATTGCCGAAGATGTGTATTACCCGGGTGAAGCCGACCCCAAAGAATATTACATGAGCATTCTCCTCGATCGATCAAAGGGTATTCCGGTAATTATGGCTTCAACCGAAGGTGGCGTTAACATTGAAGAAGTAGCTGAAACACACCCTGAAAAGATTGTTAAAGAATGGATTGATCCAACCATAGGACTGCAGGCCTTTCAGGCACGTAAAGTAGCGTTCGCAATGGGCTGGGAAGGCAATGCCTTCAAAGAGGGCGTAAAATTTATTCAATCCCTATATAATGCCTATATCGGGTTAGATGCATCTATGTTTGAAATCAACCCCCTGCTTAAAACTTCTGACAACAAAATATTAGCCGTTGACTCCAAAGTAAACCTGGATGACAACGCTCTGTATCGACATAAAGATCTGGCCGAACTGCGCGATCTTACGGAAGAAGATCCATTAGAGGTGGAGGCTGGTAAAGCTGGCCTTAACTACGTTAAACTTGATGGCAATGTCGGTTGTATGGTTAATGGAGCCGGATTGGCTATGGCTACGATGGATATCATCAAACTTTCGGGTGGTGAGCCGGCCAACTTTCTGGATGTGGGTGGTGGAGCCAATGCTGAAACCGTAGAAGCTGGATTCAGAATCATTCTGAAAGACCCTAACGTAAAGGCCATACTCATCAACATTTTTGGCGGTATCGTGCGGTGCGATCGGGTGGCGAATGGTGTGGTAGAGGCCTACAAGAAAATTGGAAATATCAGCGTTCCGATCATCGTGCGCCTTCAGGGCACCAATGCCGAAGAAGGGGCTAAAATCATTGAACAGTCAGGCCTTAAGGTATACTCAGCTATAGTGCTTAAAGATGCCGCCATGAAGGTAAAAGAGGTTTTGGCGTAAGAAATAGCTGTATTTTTAAAAAAGGGTTAAAATCACTACTTTAGTGGGATATAACGTGCTTGATATGAGATTTTTACGTTTGGTGTTGGTATTAGTCCTGTTTTTACCCGAATGGCTTGGCGCACAAAGCTTTTATGCTGTAAGACGGGAACGGTCAGTTATTGGTTCTCTAGGTCTAGGAACAGCTACCTACTACGGGGAACTTGCCAACCCCGGTGATTACCTGGATGCCAAACCGGCCGTAAACATTGGCATGCAATATTTCCTTAATAACCGCATCAGCATCCGCTCTGATTTAACCTGGTTTCAGATTGAAGGCAATGATGCCAAAGCTGATGATGCCAGCAGGGTTCGGAGAAATCTTTCTTTTACGTCTAATAATATTGAATTGAACGCTATGGGCTCAATTAATCTTGCGCCTCATGGACAACGGTATTATCAGCGCCCTCGACTTAATTTTTATGCTACCGCTGGTGTGGGAATGTTATACTCTAACCCCAAAGCAGAATACCAGGGAGAAAAGTATGCCCTTCAACCACTTCAAACGGAGGGCGTTAAGTATAGCAAATTCAATTTTGTTATTCCGTACGGGTTGGGCACGCGCATTATGCTAAACCCCTTTACCAACCTGGTCTTCGAAGGGATTTTCCGCTTAACGTTCACAGATTACTTAGATGACGTCAGTACCGTCCACCTGGGGTCTGCAGCGTTTTCTGACCCGATTGCAGCCGCTCTTTCTGATCGTAGACCAGAGTTAGGCCTACCTGAGGTAGCACCGGGTACACAGCGTGGGAACCCGGATAAAAACGATAGTTATATGATCCTGCAGGCTAAGCTGGAATTCTACATACCGGATGACGTGTTTTGGAATTCAAACAGCAAGCTTTATCGCTCAAAGCGAAAAGCCTACTACAAAAGAAGACGTTAATCCTATTTCTGGCGATCCAGCACTTCGTAACGTGAGTAGTTGCTCTTGAATTCAGGAACCAACTCTTTCATTAAAGCAACCATCTTCAGTTCATTCCTGTCATTTAACAAATCCCAGAACAACTCTATATAGTTGTTAATATCCGAATAGGCATATTCAGAAACGCGAGCCTTCATTATCTTAGGATGATGGGTTGCTAAGGAGTTCTCCTTATCCCCCAGTAATTCTTCATAGAGCTTCTCTCCTTCGCGCAGACCCGTAAATACAATCTCAACATCCTTATCAGGTTCAAGTCCCGAAAGTTGTATCATCTTCTTCGCGAGATCCAGAATCTTAATGGACTGACCCATATCAAAAATAAAAATTTCGCCTCCTTTTCCCATAGCACCAGCTTCCAGCACTAACTGGCATGCTTCCGAAATGGTCATAAAATAGCGTGTAATTTCCGGATGGGTTACCGTTACTGGTCCACCCTCCTGAATTTGCTTTTTGAACAATGGAATGACAGAGCCATTTGATCCGAGTACATTACCAAATCGTGTAGTCACAAATAACGTATGGCGGCTATCGGTTTTGTGAAGATGATTATTTAACGCCTGAACATAAATTTCTGCAATCCGCTTTGAGCAGCCCATTACGTTCGTTGGGTTTACAGCTTTATCTGTAGAAATCATCACAAACTTTTCTATGTTAAGCTTAACCGCAATGTCCGCCAGGTTCTTTGTTCCTAAAATATTGCACAACACCGCTTCGGAGGGATTACCCTCCATCATCGGAACGTGCTTATAAGCAGCGGCATGAAAAACAATATGCGGCTTATGCTCCTCAAAAATCGCGTCAATGCGTTCATGATTGGTGATATCCGCAAGGTAAGGAAAAATCGCTACACCCGATGCCGAGGCATTCAGGTCGCGTTCAAGTTCATACAAAGCCGATTCACCTTGATCAATCAGTACAACTTTAATGGGCCGGTAGTTAATAACCTGAAATACAATTTCTCTTCCGATAGAACCGGCCGCCCCGGTTACAACGATAACTTTACCTGCCAATTCGCGGCTGATGTGTTCATTGGACAGACGAATAGCTTCACGACCGAGCAGGTCTTCAATGTTGATATCCTTGATTTGATTAAGGCTTAACTCTCCTCTAACCCAGCGTTCAATAGGCGGAATTGTTCTGATCTTAACCTGATGGCGCAAACAACTGTCAACAATTTCCGATTTACGATCGTATGGTAAATCTTTAACCGTAATTACTAACTCATCCACATTCAGTGAAACCAATAAGTCTTCAATATTGGATTTCGAGCGATTGAAATAAATTTCCGAACCGGCCAACGCCTTTCCTGCCTTGTTCGTATCATCTTCTAAAAATCCTACTACGCGCAAATTTGAGGATGCCTCAATGACCTGCTTGGTTATCATACCCGATTGACCAGCACCATAGATCAACACATTACTCCGTTTTTTTAATGCATTTCTGTAGTAGGAAAAGAAATACTTAACCAACAACCTGTAGTTAAAAAGGAAGAGAAAAGAAGAAAGGAAACTGATAAAAATTACGGAATAAGGAATAAGGTTATGGTGCGCATTGTAATGATAAAGCAGGTTGGTGAAACAAACCAATGCCACATTAATGAGCAGCATATAGAATATCCGCACACCATCTTGAATACCCGTATAGCGTATAATACCTCTATAACTTCCCGTAATAAAAATTGCGATTGCTCCACTTAGCGTGTAAACCAAAACACCTACTTCAAAATCGTTCTTGATTAAATCAGAAGATGAAAAATTAAAACGCAGTAAGTAAGCAAGTAAGGTGGAGAATGCAAGTATAACAAGGTCAATACCAACAATGACCCAGCGTGGTAAAATTTTAAGATTATGGATTACTTTAGAGAACACGATTCAGGCTATTCAACCTTTACCTTTTCGATTAAAAAATCGCTTAACACCCAAGGCAGCACCTGCTGCCAACAACCACTCAATACCGGTAATGGGAACGTCAGGATCTCCTCCCGGATCACCTGGTTGTGCCCACAATGGTGAAGTAGTAAAAACTAAAAACAAAATGATGATTAAAGCGCGGGTCTTCATTTGCTGGTCTTGATAATTTTAACTTGATGAACGTGGTCGCCTTTTTGTATATGTAAAATGTAAACTCCGTCAGCATAGTTGGTTAAATCAATTTCACCTGACTTAACTGAGCCTGAACCTTTAAGGATAGAAGTTACTTGCTCCTTACCGGTAATATCCAATGCCCGCGCACGTACAGGTGAAGGGGATTCCACTTCAATATAAAGCTTTCCAACTGTTGGATTGGGGTATACTCTAATGGTGGGATCGAAAGCTGATTCGAAACCGGTGAATACAAATTGAAGGTCAGCGTTTGTTAAGCACCCTCCGGTAGTAGTTACCTGCAACGAATAAAGTCCTGAAGCATCCGCATCATACTGCTGTTCAGTAGCCCCCGCAATAGGCGTTCCATTAAGTAACCACTGATTACCGGTTGTGTAATTGGAGATGAGGGTATTACCTTCATTGCGAATTGATGCCAAATCATACTGATGAACCACGGCCTGAACAGGAATACGCTGTCCTTCACAACCCATACTATTTGCAACCGTGGCGTAGTAAGTCTTGGAGTTGGTTAAAACGGGTGTGATAAATTCAGCACCTGAGCCCACTGGTGTAGTGGACTGAATATCATCAAACCAAAACACCTCTCCTTGAGTATTGGCTACCGTTAGCTCAACTTCGCCTGAAAGACAGCGTTCGGCCCCCTGGGCATTGATTACTTCATACGTCTCTACAACTGTAACAGGAATCATCTTTTTTACACTGCAACCGGGCAAATAACCTTTTACTTCCAGATTAGTAGCACCAATAGACAATTCTGAAGAAGGAACCAATAATGAAACTGTTGCACCATTACCCTGAACGACTGATGATACGCCTACCGAACCTTTAAAAACCTGATACATGACATTCGGTTGGGAATTGTCAATCCGAACCTCCATCTCAGTTCCTTGACAGATTTTTGTTTCAGCCTCAACGATAAAATCACTTCTCACTTCAGCACCCGTGAAACGAATCACAAACCTTCCATCACCAAAACTTAATGGATTGGATGTAACCAGAAAGGCGTAAGCAGGTTGATTTCGCAAATCAATTTCCTGGCCTAAGAAATTATCGATAAGAAATAATCCGATGTAGGATTCAAAGGTTTCTATGGAAGAAAATTCAAGAGAATAATTACCCGGAGTAACACTGGATACATCAACTTTGACATCCTTTGTGCAATTAAAATCACCAAATGAATTGATCGCAAGCTTTCCTATCCCGTCAACTACGGTTGAGAGGTTAAGGGTGGTGTTCGGTAATTTCCAGGCATCGGCATGAAAATCAAAATTATCGGTCGCATCATCGCGGAAGTGAACAATAGCCTCATCACGAAGAGACCCGTTTGTTACTGCAAACTTAAGAACATTGTATTCTGATCGCTCCCTGAAGAAAGTTGTTTGAGTACCCGCAACTTTCACCTGCTCATTGGTAATCATGTTGGGGGCAGCACCGGTAGTTTGAACCCAAAATCCCTGACCCATGGCAATGTAACGTGACCCACCGTTTAGCCCTCCAGAACCAGAGGTATAAACTGCGTATTGTCCGGTGGCGTTATTACGGGTATAAATTGTTCCACTGATATTCGTGCGCGTCCAACCTGATGCCGCATCCCAATCGATTGTTGACGGATAAGGATTGCCCACCAGGTTCCAGCCATCGTTGGCAGGAATGCCGCTGGAGGTAAACGTTACACCATAATTGATGTTATCACGATTTACAGGTCCACGAACATTCCACAACGCTGAGCCTGCCGATAAGAAGGGTTCAATGTTACCACGAACAAAAATAGCATACCCTCTGCCAGGCGTTAACGTTTCTGCATTGGAGGCTACCGGAAAGGCAACATACCCGTCATCAATTCCTCCGGTAATAACGGATTCGTTGTATCGGAACATGGAAGGATTTGAGGTACAACCCGTACAAACACTGGAACCTGTAAACGATCCTGAAACTGGTATTTCATTTTGAATATCGGCCACCGTGGCATTTTGAACAGGGCTTGAGATATACCGGTATATTCGGCTGTTAGGTCCCTCTAAGGACATATAGCGCTGCACCGTTACGTTACCTTGCACCTGTGCTGCAGCATTCGGAAAAATAGCAATAGCGGCATCGCGTGTGGGATCATCGCTGGAGGAAATCATGGTGAATATCCTGTTGTTGGCTGCTCCATCCGCATCAAACGTAGCTGTTGCGGCCAACGTTAAAACCCCCGTCATGTTTTGGTTGCTTTCAATTATTACATCAGGTACTGCCGAAGTATTTGTAACATTAATGTTATGAAAATTAGTAACCGCTGAACCACTCACAACTTGCGGAGTTGCTGCCGTTCCTAAAAAAGCTACTGTTCCGGCACCGGAATTATTGAACAAGCCATTATTTGTAAAAGAACCATGTAAATTAAGCGTAGCCGGAGGGGTAAGAATTCCATTGATAATAATGTTTGTGAATGTAGGATTATTCAGACCACCAATTGATGTATTGCCATTAAACTGAACGGTGCTTGTACCTCTGGTAAATGTGCCGTTGTTAATAAAATTACCTGTAAGCGTGATTGTTGATGTCGCTGCATTTAAAGTGCCTGATAGATTGAGAACATCGGTTGAAATGGCATTTGCGCCACAGTTAAATGTTCCGCTATTCACAGCAAGTGTACTGGCTATTGTTATCGCAGAACCTGCGTTAACAGTGCCGGTAACATTGCTGGTAAGGTTTTGGAGGCTTCCCTGCGCTTCAACCCCTGTTGTCAAGGTAGTCCCGGAATAAAACAGGTTATAAGGACCACCACCCGGAACTGCACTTCCGGCAGAAAATGCAGCGGTATTAAAGCGGGTTACATCAGCGCCATTACCAAACGATAATCCTGAGGTATTCAGAAAATCGCCATCCTGTAAGGTGAAAGAGCTTTCAACTAACAACGGACTATTGAGCGTAACCAAAGCACCGGCCGTAGGGCGATTGATATAAAAAGTACCTAGTGTGTTACCGGTTGGTGAAAACGACAACGTACCCAGAGTACCTGTATTTAAAATATTTAATGTAGAGCCAGCGTCTGCAGATAGTAACCCAGTACCCGTTAACTGATTCCTTAATTCAAGGGTCTGCCCTTCAAAGAATAGTGTTGTGCCTGCAGCTAGATTCAAAACAGCCCCTACGGTCAGGTTAGCATTCATACGAATGCGTCCGGCACTAAGCGTGGTGGCCGCAGTGACAATCAAATCTTCATTAAAGACAACTAAACCACTTCCTGAACGATTGACTGTAATTGTCTCGAGTGTTGTTGAGCCTGATAAGGGAAAATCAATACTTAAATCTCCTGAGCCATTAAGAATTAAATTTGAGTTAGCTCCTGTAAATGAGATGAAATTACTGCCGGTTATATCACCATTTAAAATAAGGTTAGCGTTAGCTGTTCCACTTGTAACAATTATATCTCCGCCATCCAAAATTGTATTTCCATTAACTGTTAGAGTTCTAACTGTTCCAACCGTTGTAAAAAGAACATTGCCTCCTGATAAATTTAAATCCCCACCCACATCTAAACCATCCAGTTCAACAGTGAGGTTTCCAGTTTGAACCTCAAGATCGCCACCAATGGTTACAGTTGCAGCTGATGTGTTGTTTAAAGAAACGCCTGAAGGATTGTTGATAATGGTTAATGTTCCGGGAGCATTAGGTTGACCATTTCCGATAAATTGAGGGCCAGTGCCTCCATAAATGATTACCGCTCCGGTGTTATAGGTGCGATTAGTAACCCGCACATTTCCTACTCCTGTTCCGGCTCCTGTAAATATTGCTCCAGTACCATTTTCAGATTGAACAACTAGTGTTCCGTTTACTGTCAACGAACTGTTGGCATTTCCGCGCAATTGAGATTCACCCAAGACAATTAACGTATTGGAGGAAGGAATAACATAATTAATCGTATTTGAAATCAAACCTGTGTTATTAAAAAGATGGGAAATATCTGTGCCGACAAAAATGATATTTCCATTTGCGGAGCCCCCACCACTTTCTGTAACCGTACCATTTTGCAAATCGAAGTTACCGGAAATGTTAAGCGTACCTGTTCCATTGGCACCACCCGCTAAATTAAACTGACCACCAGGTGCATTCATGGTAAAATCGCCCGAAAGGTTTATTGTACCCGAGCCTGTAGTGGTTAAACGCGTGCCACCTCCTGTTGCATTGGTAGAATTGTAAATCAGATTGCCACCAATATTAACAATCGTATTTGTTCCAGTTGTAGAGAAATCAACCCGGGCAGTTCCATCAATTGTTAAGTTACCCGCTAAGTTAATCGTTGGATTCTGGTTTACAGATAACCTGAGCAGTGATGTACCTGTGCTTAAAACCTCAACATTGTTCATAGATACCAGGAAACCAGCAAGCGTAACAATACCCGTTTGTGCCGGACAATTCCATGTGAAGTTTCCAAAATTCTGGCCCCAGTTACCGGCAGCGGTAGCAGTAAATGCACTAATATAACCTTCGATAACTACCTCTGAATCCGTATCCCAATTCGCCAACGGAATAACACCTTGCGTTGTTGTAAATTGATGCCTGTATATTGAACCTGCAAGAAATGATGTATTGCCAGCCGTCATTCCAGCATGGGTCGATCCATTCGCTAAAACAAATTCACCTTCAACAATTAAATCGCCATTAACGGTAATGTCAGTGCCTGCACCGTTATTAATCGTTAACACTGCCCCGGGATCTACATAAAGCGTGGCACCAACCTGAACAGTTGTTTGATCAATGGTGAAATTTGCATTAACATTTATTTGATCGCCAGCTAATATGGTTATTGTGCCGAATGTAAAATCAGGCACTACACCACCCTGCCAACTGGCCGGATTGCTCCAGTCTCCACCCCCTGTTCCATTGGATTGAACCTGTGCATGTGAACTAAAGAACAATAGGGTCAGAAATAAAAAAATGAACAACAATCTCATCATGATGCTTCTCTTCAGAATAATAGGGACAAAAGTAATCAAAATCACCCGATTTTAAGGCATTTAATATACTAAATGCCTGTTTTTAACCCAATTGTAACCGGTCTAAAATTACTGTGTTATCACCTGCACAATCTCATCAATTTTGTCTTCTGTAAGGTTGTGTCCGCTCGGTAGGCAAAGGCCCCTGTTAAACAATAATTCGGCCTCCCTTGAGCCAAAATACCTCGCATTAATTAACAACGGTTGCCTGTGCATTGGATTCCACAACGGTCTGGTTTCAATACCCCGTGAACCCAATACGTTAGCGATTTTGCCTTTGGTTGCCTCATCCTTAAAAAGAAAGCATGAAAACCAGCGGTTAGAATACATATCCGGTAGTTCGCACTGCTGACCATGCACATAACCTTCAAGTTTGATACGGTACCTTTCAAATATAAGCCTTCTTTTAGTTACATTATCCTGTAAATCAATAAGTTGAGATAGTCCCTGAGCTGCATTGAGTGGCCCCATAGCGTAATTGTACCCTACCTCACTATGGTGATAATACGGTAGGTTTTCACGCGACTGGGTAGCCAAAAAGCGTGCTTTTTCAGCTAATTCCGGCCTTTCTGTTAATAGTATTCCGCCACCATAGGTGGTGACCACCTTATTGTTGTTAAAGGAAAAGATGCCTACATCACCAAAAGTGCCAACCATTTTACGCTGATAAGTGGATCCCAGGGATTCGGCAGCATCCTCCACTACCGAAATACCCTCTTTCCTGGCAATCGCCAGTAACTGATTTAACTGGGAAGGCATGCCATATGTATGAACCACAACCATAGCCTTTGGCCGTTTACCCTCTTTTTTTAACACCTCAAGTGCTTCTTCAACCAGATGAGGATCCATATTCCACGTGGTGGTCTCTGAGTCGATTAGCACGGGATGGGCCCCCAGGTATAAGATAGGATTTATGGTGGCGATATAGGTAAAACTGGGAGCCAGTACATAATCGCCAACACCAATACCTAAAACTTTCAGGGCCAGATGAATGGCTGCTGTACCAGAATTAAGCGCAACGGCATGGATTGAACCCGTTACTTTACCAATAGCCGATTCAAAATCAGTTACGATCTGGTTGTGATGAATGCCTTCGTAACGGTTCAAGACTTCCGTTATTCGCGCGACATCAATGGGATTATACGAGAGCGGTGTGGAGTAGCGCATGCCTTGTTAAACAAGGCGAAAGTTAAGCATTTTTGGTGCGGATGCGCTGATAGACAAAACCCGCCATCAGTAAAAACATAAGGAGGGGATTTACAATGAGGCGATGAACCTGCGAGAGCAGCGGGGAAGAAATTTCAGAGTCGCCTTCCAGGGAAAGTTTGACGATGAAGTAAACGGGAAGCAGAACAAATAATTCAACCAGAAAAAGATAAAATGCCAGGGTAAGGTATTGACGTTGTTTAAAGCCTACGAAGATCAGGAGCATGCAGGCGGAATCGTTCAACACGAGCCGTATGGTTTTGTTAATCACAAAGACGGTATTTGGATTTTCAATCGGCAAGTGCAATACCGAACTGATTGCATGCGCATAATTAAACCGCTGAAAAACAAATATCACTACAAGCACCAGTACAGCAACAGAAATTAATACTATGTTTCTCATGTGCTTTCTGAAGACATGGCCTTGCGTATAGAAACCTTGTTGATTTTTTCAATCCACCACCACCACAACACAAACACAATAAGGTAAATGGATGCGGTGAAGGCGTACTTATGCACATAATAAAAATATTGCTGAAGGTATTCAGCCACCAGGTATAAACCGCTTACGCGGAACAGATTAGCGACATGAATGATCACTACCCCCAACGGAATAAACCAAAGCATTTTTTTTCGATCACCACCAAAGGCAATTATGAACGCCAGAAATACAATTGCTACATTGATGCCATTACACCCTTCAAAAACATTCACCACAATTCGTGAACCTTTAAAGATAGAGATAGTAGGTGTGTTAAACTTCGGTTTCGTATACGTGTCCTCTCCCAGCCCATTCAAGAGTAAGGATGACTGATTAGTTACCCACACGGTTGCCGGATCGGCTCTATCGTAGGTGGATATCCACCAACCATAGAGGAGATTCAACGCCAGGTAAAGCCCGACAAAAACTCCGATAAAACGTAACGCGGGTTTAAATTCCTTAATCATTCTTCTTAATGGGTCTTGCCGGAACTCCCGCCACAGTTCTCCCTTCTTCTACGGACCTGTTTACAACTGCTCCGGCACCAACAATGGCCCGGTTAGCAATGGAGACATTTTGCAATACAGAGGCACCGGTACCTATTAATACCTCTTCGCCTACTTGAACATAGCCCGACAGGTGAACACCGGGCATCACAGAAGTATACGAACCGATAGTCACATCATGACCAATGGTTGTGTTCAGGTTCAACAATACAAAATCGTTCAGGGTAATGTCCACAGTAAGCCGGCAACCGGCCGTGATGATACAACCCGCTCCGGCTTTTACATTCTCGCCAATAGTTGCTGCCGGGTGAATAAGCGGAGGAAAATACAGCTTGCTATTTTTTAGCCGCTCCAGAAGTTTTCGCTTAACCTGTGGATTGCCCACAGCAAGTACAACAGCTAAAGGTTCCTGAACTTCATTTAGCAGATCAACTCTGCCAAGTACTTTACTTCCACCAACTAAGGTTCCCTCAGTGTGGGCGTCATCATAGAAACCAATCACCTGCCACTGAACTTTAATCGCATTGATCTGATTAATCATCACCAGGGTTTCCTTTCCGAAACCTCCGGCACCCACAATGGCTATCTTCAGTAGTTCACTCACCCGGTAAATTGCTTTTCGTTCAACGAAACGTCCTTTTTCATTGATACCATCAAAGCTACGGTTTTAAAAAGTATCTGTATATCCAATAAAAAGGAAACTTCATGAACATACTTCAGATCATACTTAAATTTCTTTTTCCACGGTAAACTGTTTTTTCCATTTACCTGGGCCAGGCCCGTAATGCCAGGCAAAACCTGATGACGTTGTTTCTGCTCTTCCGATAATAAAGATGCATACGCTACCGGCAAGGGTCGCGGACCAATGAGCGACATATCTCCTTTCAACACATTCCAAAATTGCGGTAATTCGTCAAGATTGGTAGCACGAAGGAATTTTCCAAGCCAGAATTGCCTGTCATTCAACGCAAGTTTATCATTGGTTTCGAGTGTTCGAAATTTGAACATGACAAAAGGAGTACCTGCTTTTCCAATCCTCAACGATTTATACAAAACAGGAAACTGAAAGGAAATCAGGTACAGCATTAAAATCAGTATAATCAGCCAACTTGTTAAAACGAGTAGTAACACAGTCACAACTTTATCAAAAATGATCTTTACAGACTGCTTATACATTGTTATCAACCCTTAAAAATTGAAAATACCGTTTGAAAAATAATTCGAATGTCCAGCCAAAAAGACTGACTTCGTATATACTTCAGGTTGAGTGCCAGTTTAACCGGCATAATCTCCCGGATGTAAAAATCAATCGGATCTTCTTTTCCTTCCAATAATTTGTTTTCATTCCGGAACTCAATCGATGCAAAGTCGGTGATGCCGGGTTTAGCCGTTAACACTTCACGTTGCTGATCGGAATATAAATCCACGAACTTTTTCACTTCCGGACGAGGACCCACCAAGCTCATCTCTCCCTTCCACACATTAATCAGTTGAGGTAATTCATCAATTTTAAATTTTCGGAGCCAATATCCCACGGATGTAATGCGCGAATCACGCTCGCCTATGGTTATCGCGGCTGCCTTATCAGCGTTGATGCGCATGGTTCTGAATTTAAAAAGTCTGAACAACACGCCATCTTTACCAACACGTTGCTGCAAGTAGAATACAGGACCTGCGGAAGTAAGTTTAATAATCAGACCAATCAATAAAAAAAATGGAGCCAGTATCAGCAGCCCCACAGTGGAAACAATCAGGTCAAATAACCGCTTAGGCATAATCAGGTTGTTGTGCTTTCATATGCCTTAACAACTACTTTAATGATATATTCAATTTTTTCCATATCAAGTTCGGGATAGATGGGTAGCGAAATCTCACTTGCATAGCAATTGTATGCTGTTGGATAGTCTTGAATAGTGTAACCCCGTTCTTTAAAAACTGTAAGTAATGGCAAAGGTTGAAAGTGCACATTGACAGACACGCCTTCTTCGGAGATTTTTTCAATCATCCGATCGCGTTGTAATTCGTTTATACCCCGTATGCGCAACGCGAACAAGTGATAAGACGATTCGCCAGTAGCATCTTTCATAGGTGGTAGAATTGCCCAGTCAAATTGTGCAAAGGCATTGCGGTACGTCTGTGCTACACGCCTCCGCTCGGGCAACAATACGGTATCGTATTTCCGCAATTGCGCCAGACCAATTGCTGCGCATACATCAGGCATATTCATTTTAAAACCCGGGTAGACTATATCATACTTCCACCCTGCTCCATTCGTCTTAGCCAATGCGTCTTTGGTTTGTCCGTTTAGCGACCACAATTTCAATGTACGGTACACTTCCGCATGATTAAACTCCTTGCTTGGAAGATTAATACACATTGCCCCACCCTCCGCAGTGGTAACATTTTTAACGGCATGAAAGGAAAACACAGAAAAATCGCCCCAATTGCCGATGGGTTTGTCTGAATAGGTTGCGCCCAGCGAGTGAGCCACATCACTCAGCACCATAATGCGACCCAGTTTGTGCTGATTTTCAGTTTGCGGGTTAAACGTTTTAATGACCTTAGTGGAATTGACTAAATCAAATAGCTTATTATAATCACATGGCCACCCTGCAATGTCGACCGGAATAATCGCCTTGGTGCGTGACGTGATCTTTTCGGCCACCTTATCAATATCTATATTAAAATCACGACCACTGTCTACCATTACCGGTGTAGCGCCAAGGTGCATTACTACCAATGCTGTTGCAGCATACGTGTAGGCTGGTATAATCACTTCATCCCCGCGGGTTACGCCATACCAGTGCAACAACAACATTAACCCCGATGTAGCCGAATTACAGCATGCTACGTGTGTAATGCCTGTCTTCTCCGCTACTAACTTTTCCAGTGCCAACACCTTTGGGCCGGAGGTAATCCATCCGGACTCCAGCGTGTCCAGCACTTCGCGTTTAATGTCGTCATCGATGTAGGGTGGTGAGAAGGGGATTTTCACTTTTGCTTTAATTTAAGAATTACTATTATGCTTCCTGCTGTATACTCTTCAGTCGTGTATTTCTCAAAGTCAGCATGAATTTTAGCTGGCAAACGTTGACCCTTCTTTGCAGATTTGTATGACAAGAATACTATTTCAAAACCACATGCCTTGAACATCTCAATATACTGAGGTAAACGCCAGCGGTTATGATAATCAAAACGTGTTTGAATACGATCCCATTCACGCTGTGAGTATCGAAGAAAATCCCAAAGCGATAAGGATTGATCCGAATAGGCCCGATGATCGCTCGGTGAAATTTGATGAATAATAAACCCATCATCTTTCAGATAGGAATTTGCCTGTTGATGAATGCTGTACAAATCATCTGGTGAAATATGTTCCAATACATTACGGGTAACCATAGCGCCCACAGTTCCCGAATGAATCGCTGAATCAAGTATATTGGTGCGCGGAAAGTATTTAACCTCTTTTGGTAAAGTTGATGTCAGCGTAACATTAAACTGATGTTTATAGAATTTATTAAAGTCAGCTATTCTATTAGCAAAGTAATGTTGATTGATATCAAAGGTAAGGACTTCACTTGCTTGGTAGCTGAAAATCAACTCGTATGGAAGTATCGGCAACCACCCCGAACCGATTTCAACTACTCTTCTTTGTGAAAAGCTAATATTCGTTGAATTCAGAATTTCAGCAAATCGGAGTATTGTACTTTTTTGAAAATTATACTCCTCTTGGATGGACTTCTCATTGATACGCTGAAGTTGATGATACAACTCATCCCCAAATTTACGAGGCAGAAGTTCCAGCGCCTTAAAAATTCCAGTCCTGAGTTTATGGTGCATCCGATTAAATCTTTAACAACCCTCTACAAAATCCGACACCATAGGCAATATGGATTGATGGGTACACCAATAGTGCACAAAGTTTACCCTTCAAGCCGCCTTTTGCTTTAGCTGAAAAAATAGTTGCTAACAAAAAGTAAAAAAACAACGGTATAAAACTAATAGTATGGAACCAAACTAAAACTGGAAGCAATGTCAAATAACAGACAAAGAACATGGGAACAAAGTGACGAACTTTCCACTCTGATCTAATCTTTTTCAAAACCAATGGTTTAAAAAGACCGTAGCCGAAATATTGAATGCATAAAGATTTGATATTATCGCGAGGAAAATAATAGGATTTTATTGCGGGGTCTTGAAAAATCTTAAACCCGACACTTTTTGCCCTGTAATGAAATTCATCATCCTGATTGCGTAACATTTGCTCATCAAATAAACCGATCTTCTCAAACACCGCTTTCTTCCAGGCACCTAAATATACGCTATCAGTATAACCTTTATAATCTTCATAGTGAAATTGACTATTCCCCACACCAAAAGGTGTTGAGGTAGCATACGCTACAGCGCGCTGAAAGGCCGACTCACCAACTGCCCGCATAGGCCCTCCTACAATATCAGCATTGGTAATTTCAAAAACATCCAATATCTGCAACAAGTAATCCGCTGAATATTGTGTGTGAGCATCCCATCGTACGATGATGTCGCTTTTGCATCTTTGAATAGCCAGATTCAATGCAAAAGGAACAAACCGATGTTCGTTATCCAACAGATATATATTCGGATTTTGGGAAGCATAGCGCAAAACTATATCACGAGTCCGGTCGGTTGATAGGCCGTCAATAACAAACAACTCCTTCTCCTGAGGCTCAATTTTCTCATAAAAGTCAAGAAGTTTCCCAATGTATTTCTCCTCATTGTAAACCGGGCAAACTATACTGATCATGTGCTCATCCCGTTGTAAATTTCTATAATCCTATCCGTGACAATATTCTCATCCAAAGGAAGAACGGCATTCCTATAGTCATAAGATTCAGTTGAATTTAAAACTTTAGTTAATGACTCTGCAATAGCCAGTGGCGAATCAACTACCACCCAACACCCTGAAAGATTCGCTAATCGTTCACTTACATCACCTACATCCACAGAAACAACAGGTCGGTTGCAGGCTAAAGCCTCTTTTACAATATTAGGCGAGCCTTCATGCTTTGATGTAAGCAAAACAACATCGGCAGCATTGAGATAGATGGGCATTTGACTTTGAGGTACTGATTTTACCTTAAGAAAGTCCACATTGAGATTCTCCTTCACAAGATTTAAAGCCTCATTCGCTAAATAAAAGCGTTTATCAGTGCGATCAGGATCACCGCCAAACAAAACCAATTTTTTATCCTCGGCTAAACCCAACTGTTTCCGACAGTCAACTTTAGCCATAGGTTGAAACAAACTCAAATTTATCCCCGAGGGGATGATACTGATTTCTTTTCCAGTCAAGACCGGTAATTTAGAGCGCATTTTTTCTGAGACCAGAATAATGTGATCAGCGTTTCGTGCCACCCCACGACTTATTACCTGAAGTATTTTTCCTTTCCATGAATAAGAGCCATCAGTATTAGCTATCCCAAACAAATCACTACCCCTAAATGTGACGACCATCGGTAAACCTGAACCTAAAGCGGGCAAAGCACTTTGACCCCATTGTGCATGAACAATATTGAAGTTGCCGGTTTTAATAAGGGCACGCACTTTCTGGTATGCCTTCAGGTAATTAATAGGATCCTTTTTTCCTTCAAAATGAAATACATGTATGTTAATGCCTCCCGATTTAAGTAACTCAACCTGCCGGGTAAGAAACGGAACCCGATGCGGCTGATCAGGTGTTGGCCACTCGGTAGTGATCATCAATACGTTCATGCCTTTGGCCGTGGGCTAACGGAGGGAAGAAAAAAAATAAGACCATACAAGAAACCAGGCATGGCCAGCCGCATTGCCGAATGAAACATGGTAAAGAAGACGAGAAAAAGTATTGCAAACCGTATGGGGTATAAATCCTTATTTTGCCCTAGAACGTATCGGATCGGAAAAATGACAAGGATAAGCAGAGCCGCGACACCGAATAGGCCATGCTCAGCTAATGTTCTGGAATATTCCGAATGCGTATTCGCTACAAAATTTCCCCTTAACGCAATCTCACGCACCATACCAGGGCCAATGCCCATTACCGGATTTTCATAAAACAGGTTAAGCTCATGTTCAAGAATTAATAATCGACCTGAAGTAATCTCCTTAGCCTGGCCTGTACGGTAATTTATCCCTTGGTATCGGTATTGAAGTCTGTTTTCAGAAATCTCGTTTACGTAATTCCAGGAAACGAGAACTACCATAAAGCCGCCTAAACCATACGCTAACGCTTTAGGCCATGATATGACTTTATTGGTGAACAGAAAACTTAAAAGAAAAAGAATTCCTAAAGACGCTACGCCCCCTATCATACCACCGCGTGAAAAGGTAGCCAAACCACGTATTATTAGAAGTACTAAGAAAAGCAGATCACTTACAAAAAAACCTGTAACTGTTTTGCCATAGTATAAGGCTAAACCAGCAATCAATATTCCTAAGCCCATTATTATTGAAATCTGATTCGGCCCAAAGCCTGCACTGGCTTTAAAGTTTGATTGTGTTCCGTATTCTATTTCAGAAAGATCGGGTGTAACCAGCATCAGGTAAACAATTACACTGACCAAGGGCAAAGCCATTACTCGTAAAATAGAAACAAAGGAATCTATGTTTTGGAATCGTTTGTAGAAGTAAAATGTAGAAATAAGCAGCGAAAGCGGACCGGATAAGTTAAACGAGACATCTTTTCGGAAATGCAAAAAGTCTGGGAAATCAACCACAGCAAAAGAGGGCAGTAATAAAAAGCCGTAGAGCAAAATTGGCAAGGGCTGAGGGCGTGGTGTGCGCTCAACCAATAAACCTACAACGAGCAAAAATACAACAGAATACTTACCGGCTTCATACACTAAAAAGCCGCCTGTCATCCGCAATAAAATTTCCAACCCTACTACATAAGCCGCCCAGTAAGCTGCCTCATTGTTCTTATTACGGGAATAAAGAATATGCACTGTTGCGGTCGTGATAATCACTAAACCAAATGGAAAAGAAAGATCACGGTAAGTTGCTATAACAAACCCCAGCACAATGTGAATTAAGGTTAGTGTGAAGTGTTTTTTCAAAACGTGCTAATCAGACTAATTCAAACTTTTGTTTACAAAGGTCCTGAACACCTTCTTTAAATGCATCAGCACTAAGTTTTTGAGCATATAATCTACCATTATTGACTATACGTTCTCGTTCTTCTTGATCAAGCACAAAAAGTCGTTGACAGGTTTCTGCAAAAGAAACTGGATTAGGATCAAATAAAAATCCATTCTCTGAAGGCCGGATCACTTCAGGAAGTAAACCTGCGTTGGCACAGATCGGGATAGTACCCGCAACCCAAGCTTCTACTACAACTTTCGGCCAACCTTCCATTACTCCAGGCATAAGCACCGCATCAGCCAGCTTTATCATTTGCATGGCATTCAGATAGGGTTGTCTTCCTTCAAATGTAATTCGATCGACTATATTTAAACTGGCAGCTAGTGTTTTTAGAGCCCCAAGCTCTGGACCATCACCAATCAGGTGATAGTGCCACTTTACGGCAGGGTTTTGACTATATAACTCACCTAAACCTTGAATGGCTAAATCATATCCCTTTACTTTAGTCAGTCTGCCCAGCGAATAAAATCTGAAAATATCCGGCTCCTGGCGTTTAACTTCCAACCTTTCAAGTTGCTTTATTTCGCTTTTAGAAAGCAATAAAGGAAAGTAACTGATAAAGTTTGGTTTTATGCTTTTGCCATATACCAACACCACGTTTTTCCTTCCCAGAAAATGACGCATAAAGAAACGCTCAACTATGGAGGGAATTCGCTCACCTTTAAAATAGCCAAAATACCCAGCAAACTTGGTGATACTTTTTTTCCGAAATAAAACCACTAATACATGAGCCATGAAAGAAAAATGCCCCGGGCTCCGAATGAGCAAAAAGTCGTGGCGCCAGATGAAAGCCGCCATTTGAAAAAATACGACCGGTAATTGAAAAAAGCGCACCAGAAAACCCCACCGGAAAATATGAGTATTGTACCACACAAATCGGAAAAAAATATTCGGGCGGTCATACGTGCATAGACTTCCCTTTTGGGGTGATGTCGTTAGGGGTGTAAAAATCTCAACCTCATGAAAAAGATCAGACCAAATGCGCATTTCACGAACGTACGGTTCATACGCGATTATCTCTCCTCCGGATTTGATCCAATGATTGGTTTGCGTAATTGTGCCCAACCGGATCTTGAACACCCGATTGCTTACCTCTTCACTTGCCATGCTGCCTCAATCAACCTGCGGGTTTCATCAATGCCTGTATTAAAAAGGCAGTCGATAACCGACAACCCCGGAATAAAATTATTGCCTTGCTGCGGATAACGTACCTGTGCCGGTTGAAAATCCTGCCAGATTACCTCTATACCCGCCTTGTTCCATTGTTGCGCATTTACATAATTCTTTCCGCCCTTGCCTGCGATGTAGCGCGTTGCACCAATTTTTTCGCAAATGTCAATCAGCCGTTGATTGGGCTCTTCGCTTACGGGCAACAATTCTTCTACACGGACTATCTTGCCCGGAAAATTTAACTTATCCAAAATCAACAAAAAAAACTGATAATTCAGTTTGTCCAGGTTCGCATCGCAGGTATGTACCAGGTTGATCAACTCCAGCCCCAACTCCTGAAAGTAAGGGGTTTTCTTATAAAACTGTTCCAGCGTTTTTGCCATGGGCTTACGCCAACGATCGTTTACTTCCACCACTTCATCGATAGCCATCCCCAACGAGGCCCGCACAGGCACCGTTAACCAAAATTCCTGGAGCGTATGGGGGTTTTTAAGTCTGGTGCGACTTTGAAAATAGTTTTTACGGTACTGTACGTTGTGCAGCCACACAAAAACATCACTGTTCCATACCTTATTGAAATAACCCAACCATGGTAAAAAATGTGGCTGGTGGATGCTTACAATCATAAAATCATCCGGATTACCTCGAAACACTCGGCATACTCTTTACCGATTTGCTTGCCACGAACACGTGCCAAATCCCCCACGATATCATTGGAGAAAAACATGCGGCTCTTCTGTGTTTCATATGCATTTATTGCCTTCACCTTTGCATCAACAGATTCTTTACTTAGTTCGATAAATAAATCCATTTTAAAGTCGAAGCTGTTCCAAGGCAACTCATAACCTAATATGGAAGAATACTTAAACGCCCGCCTACCTTCAGCAAATACCACTTCGTGCGATTGATGAATATCCTTGCTATTCGGGATGAAAACCAAATCGGGCTTGTATTGCTTATTAAGGTCATAGAAAAACTGGAGTATTTCCATGCGCACATCAAACAAGTTGCGCGGATCGTATGATTTTAGAATGACATGATCGGGTTTAATGCCCAATATAGCTGCGCTGTTATGGAATTCACTTAGTAGGGTATCGTTGTTAACCAGTGGAGGAAGCGATAACCCGATGTAAAAGACACGATTAGTTTTGCCCAATTGGTAAATGGTGCCACCGGCCCCTAGTTCTACATCATCCACATGGGGAGCAATGGCAAAAATGGTTTTGTTTGTTAATTGAATCATTTTCATTGACTTAATCGTTTCATTTCAATTCTATCGTTTTCTTTCTGCACTACCGAGAATCCTAGTCGAGCGTAAAACGAGACCGCCCGAGAATTTAATGTATCAACCTTAAGGGTGATTGGAAGACGTTCATGGCGCATGCATTCAATAAGACCCCTTACCAAGGCCTCTCCTATTCCTTTAGATTGCCACTCTCTTCTCACTGCAAGTCGATGAATGTGAATAGATGCATTCTTTTCTGATGCCACGAGAAAACCAACTAGTAAATCATCATCAAATGCTACAAAAGACAATTGCCACTTTCTTGGTAATTCAATTAAAAAATTATCGATCGCCCAAAAGTCACGGCCAATCACCCGGTCAACCTCTAGAAACTGCCCTATATTATTTTGGAGCATTTCCTTAGACATAGGATGAATATTAAAACGCATCAATCAATTATGGAATAGTAGAGACGAAAAATTTTATCCTGATATCTATTGATTGAATACAACTCGTCAAACAAAGTGACAATATGTGCTTTGAAATTCTTCAAATCCGATTTAAGCTGAAGCATTCGATGAATCCATTCCTGAATGGAAAAATCTGAAATTATGAGTTTCGGAAGGTATACAATTAAATCCCTGGATATTCCTCCACTGTTTGCAGCAACAAAAGGCAACCCACCACACATAAACTCTAATAAAACCAAGGGCCCTGTTTCGGCCTTTGAACAATGTATACCCAGAGTATAGGCCGGAATGATTCCGCTAACATCCGATACATCCTCAAGGATATTAATGTTATTTGAAAGACCACCTGCCTGAATTGCATTTTTAATCTCAGCATAATACGCTTTATCCAGAGGCTTACCCACAATATCCAATGTTACTGGTATGTTTCGCTTGATCATTTCAGCAACAAGCGCCACCGCAAACTCAATATTTTTGATACGCCTGAAATTACTAACCAGCAACAGTTTGATCATGTCGGATTGCTCATTCGGCTTTACGTCAGCCGTTGGTTTGCACGCAATGGCATTGCCGAGCCAACTGGCACGGTTTGGGTCAAGTCTGAAATTTTGAACGGCCCACTGCATCAGTTCCTCACTCACTGCTAAATAATGCTGGCTGCGCAACCAGCTAAGTACAAAAAACGGAAGCCTGGTTTTGGGCACGCCATCCACCAGCACTTCGGCTGAGTGATCGTGCAACAACACCGGCACGGGAATGCCAAAAAGAAGGTTTACCACATACACGTATTTTACATTATGTTTCAGGTGTACATGAAGCAGATCATACTGCCTGGCCCATGTCGCAAACGTTTTTAGCGCCCTCCAATCGAATCGCCATTGGCGATTCAATTCATACACCTGAACCCGGCTATCCAATTGCGTGGCCAATGGCCCCCTGTTTACCAGCAAACATACACCCACCGTATGCCCCGCTTGAACGGATGCATTGGCAATGGTGACCACCATTTTCTCGGCTCCGCCTACTTCCAGGTTACTGATCACATGCAATATCCGCATAACTAGAATCAGGAAGTTACCGGTACTTGTGTTGTGGATGTCTCCGTAAAGATACGGGAGGCCCTGTGGGAACGGCTTCGTAGCTCCAACAGGTTACCCGGTAAACACACCAGCGCCCACACTGCTTTTACTAACTTTTTAAGCACATTTCCACGAACGCTAAAGGTTCCCACAATACTGTGCCAACGGTATTCGCGCTGCTGTACCGCATCCAGATTTTTCAGATTAAAGTAGAGTTCCGTTACATGGGGCAACCGGAAATCGGTAACCGTGTTGCGGCTACTGGCATAGGTTACCTTTCGTACATTATGCTTTCGCAAGCCCCCACTGGGCGCGCGATGATGGATCACTTTTATTTCAGGGTTCATCACCAGTAATGCGCCCGAGCGATACAAGCGGGCTCCAAGATCGCCATCAGCCTTTTGACCGCGGTCATATACCATATCAAAGCGCCCGGTTTGTTCCAGTATTTTGTGCTTTACCATTCCGTTGTTAGTGGAAAAAATATCCGCCATGCGTATCATGCGAAAATGTTTTGGCAACTCCCCCTGCCCCGGCTCCTGGCATAGCCCGCACGAAATATCAGCATTGAAATAGGCCATATTTCGCAAGTGGTCTTCTATTAATTCGGGATAAACTTCATCATCGTCATCCAAAAAAAGAATGTAGTCGCCCGTAGTGTGTTGCAAACCCAAATTGCGCGACCGGCACTGGCCAGCGTCAGGCATGGTGAACACCCGTAGCGGCAATCCGTCCAGGGCAATAACCCTTCTTGATTCCTCCTGTGTTTGGTCAATCACCAGTATTTCAAATGGCTTAACAGTCTGCCACTTTAGCTGCTCCAACATCCTGAACAAATATGGATAACGGTCAACGGTTGGAATAAGAACAGACACCTTCGGATTGGGCGGTAAGGCCGCCTGGCGCCAACCTTTATAATCGATTGCGTTTACCGGCAAGGGTTGTTGCGAATTGATTTCTATAAGGGCAAGGATACTACTAATCGCTGTGAACAACTTACCGGTCATGATCAGGCGGAAGCAAGTCCATAATCCCCATTTTAATCCCATAAAGTAAAGAATCATACGCATTTGATCGTTCACCGGGATAGGCTGAATTTCCTGCTGATACTTTAATAGTGGCGTGTAGCGAATGACAGCACCCGAAAACAACTGCTGGAATGTCCACCAGGCGCCTGCCCCGGCTAACGAATCAAATCGCGTATCCAGAAAATGAGTTTTTAACAGGGATTTATCAATCAGGCAATTTTCCAGGGAGACCAACCAGGTTGAAAATTCCTTTGTTCTATCAAAAGGCTTGAAGTTAAAAAAGGACAATGGAACCGGGTAATTTATCAAACCAGGAAAGGCCACGGTGTGGCCTGTATAAATCCGGTTAGGTTTTTCTGCATATTTCCGAATATTACCGATCCCTTTCGGTAATACAGTTCCCTTATAAAAGTATAGGTATCCTTCGGTTGATTGCCCAAGAATTTCGCTTACCGCCTGCTGTAATGCAGTAATCGTAAAATCACTTTTATAAACCCGACCCAACGTCCACTCGCCTTGCCAGGACGCATCAACTACAAGATCAATTATCATTCTGCATTCCGCTCAATTTTTACAAAAAATGACTCGCGCTTTTTCCTTGCCTTAATACCGAGCATCGACTTAATCTTACGCTTCAAATTAAAAGGACTCCAGGTAAAAGGAATAACACCAACGTAAGGGATAATCAAACGTTTATAGGTCTTACGATTAATCCGTCTGGCCAGTTTTTCCATATATTCAAAATCAGCCATGTGTGGGCGTAAGTTGTTCCACTTCTCCCCAAGCCTGTCGTGTATAACCCGCACAGTAGTGTAGGCCATCACCATGCTTTTAATACCGGTAAAGTTGTATTCGTGAGGCAGTATGCCAACGCTTACCGGCCTTTTCAAAAAGGCTTCACGAAAGGTGGGCATATCGGCATACATTCCGAGTTCACGATGGGTTTGAAGCCAGGTTTCAAAAAACTCATTTACATCTTTATTTCGGACAAACCCGACAACCCCGGTGTTGAATTCATGCAGGGCATCTTTCAATTTTAAATGATAATCTGGCTGGTATTGCCGCCAAAACGAAGTGCTATGCCCGTGCATATCAAGGGTCATGGCAAAATCAAAATAATCAAGAAATTCAAAAACAGAATCAATGCCGGCACATACGAAAGTATCCGTATCTAAAAAAACTGTGCGCTGAAAGGGCGAGCGCATCATACCGGTAATTTTTACTTCAAAACTCCGGCCAAGGTCATTCGCTTGGATAACGGTATCAAAATAAACGGGCTTATAGTTCTCGTCATCGGTTATCAGCGCTACCGGATAATTTGTGAATCGCTTCAGCGAGCGACAGGATTGTTCCGCTTCATGCCGGAACATTTCACCAATAGCGATGTAGATATATCCCCATGATTTCTGAACTACTTCCATGCAAACACCAATTCATTTTTACGATCGTTATTCGGTACCGGCTGGATGGTGAAGGAAAACCCTGCAAGATAGTCCAATACTTCCGCGCGGCTGGAACCAAATTCAAGTAAGTCTTTCGGGTGAATTTCAATCAACAATTTCAGACTATTGTTTTTTAGCAACCCGCTCATACCCTGCAATACTTTCATCTCAGCACCTTCTACATCAATCTTTATAAAAGTTGGTTTTTCAGTTTTTGCAGCAAAGAAATCATCGAGCGAGACAGATTTTACGCTTACTACGTCAGGATTATTACCCATATTCTCTTCCATTATTTTCAATACTGCATTCCCTACGGCAGAATCCTGATGAAACAACGTGCCGGAACGGTCAGAAACCGCACCTTCAAAAGTCTGCACATCTGTAAGGCCATTCAATTCAATATTCCTCTCCAGTATCCGAAAATTTTCATGCCCCATTTCAAAGGCCACTAGTTTAATACCCGGCATGCAAACTCCCAGCACCACCGTAAAATAGCCGATATTTGCCCCTACATCCACAAACACATCATGCGGAGTGAGTTGTTGTGCCAGTAACTCAACTGCTTCCGGCTCGTACACCTTATTGTTCAGGTAGTACCCCACAAAAGATGCAGAATACGGGTCTTCCACTGAGAATTTTACTATTCGGTTTCGGATTTTGTATTCATACTGCGATACCCCTTGAAAAGCAGCTACAAAATTATTTTTGCTTCTGCTGTACAGTACTTTTCTAATCCATCGCAACAGCCCTAGTTTGCGGAGTAAGCTTTTGGTAAATTCTTTAAAAACTTTCTTCAAAATATCGGTAGGTTAATTTCAGGATTCATAAAAAGACCTCCATTGCAACAAGTGGTTATCCATTTGAAAGTGCAATGCAACGCGTTGGCGGGCCTGTGAAGCAATAATAATTCGCTCTTCCATGGAAACATCCAGGAGTTTCAGTAGCGCTTCCGCACAAGCTCCAGGGCTACGTGGCTCAAAAAGCCAACCGGTTACACCGTGTTCTATATTTTCCGGAAGTCCACCTACCCGACTGGCGATACACAGACAACCCATTGCCTGGGCTTCCAATACAGCGTTGCAGAAACCCTCATTCAAACTGGGTTGCAAATAAATATCTGATTGCTGCATCTGGTTTAGGGTGTCGGCATGTGGCAGCTTTCCGGCTAAGGTAACGTGGTCAGTCAATTCCATCGCGCGAATTTCATGGAGCAAATATTCGCGGTCAGACCCATCGCCAATGATGGTGTAATGAATTTGAACCCCCATTTTTATAAGCTGTGCGACTGCCTGCAAAGCAATTGACAACCCCTTTATCCATGTAAGACGTGCTACCGTTATTACTTGTAAAGGCTTTTTAAATTGAAAGTCAGTTTTAACAGGTAAGTAATCGCTTACTGCAGGAGTAATGATATGGAAAGGTGTAGAATCCGCGAGGCCTAACGTACGGGCTTGATTTACCAAATAGTGAGATATGGCATGTACTTTATCAACTTTTGTCCACAACCTATCATAACATCCTTTATGTTTAAGCGGATAAACGTTAATGTCATAACCCCGAAAGCTAACCGCTAAGTTGGCTCCAATAGCCCTGGCAACATTCTCCCGACCGATACCCACTGCCGAAAATCCAAAGTGAAGCCAATTGAGTTTGTAGGGAAGAATATGAGAATTCAAGTAAAGACTTTTAAAAATACTCCTTAGGCTTAACCCGTCCTTCTTTTCCAACTGCCATAACCGCAAACTGGCCAGCGGAGCCCTAACGAACACAAGTGGAAGTACAAAACACATCGATAACAGTCTAAGAAGACTGCTCTCATAAACAGGATAGGGTTGAACAACAGCACAATTTAAATCAGACTTTTTGTTCCCCCGGGCAAAAACGACAATGCGGTAACCAAGTTTGGACAGGCCATTTATTTTGGACGTAAAGAATGTTTCGGAATATGCCGGAACAGATGACAACACCACTGCCACACGAACAAAGTGATTTGTCTTTCTCAAAACAGATTATTTAGCGGAAGAAACTAAAATGTCCTACACGATTCAATCGACCTTTAAACATTACGACTGATTTTAGAACTTCAGGCTCACACATTACTGTAGATTTAATAAAGCTTTTAGCTCAACCTTTAATTTATTACCCGCACATTCCCCTCCTCCTTTCGTGTAATGAATAATATCTCTAAAGGCTCCTTCCTGTCCAGAACAAGTTGATGCTAAATCAAAGAAGGGCACCTTAAATCTGGATGCTTCAAAAGCAAGAATAGAATCGCATTTTAATGTGGCCTGCAATAATGCCGGCAGTGTTAATCCGGTTGATGTTGTGAAGTTTCCCGATTCACTTATGTCCTTAATATTTTCTGATGTTAGCAGACGAGGCTCAGTAGCGATAATCGGTGTTACGCCAGCAGCCAAACAAGCAGAAATAAACACATCAACATTAATACGAAATTGTTCCAACCCCTCCGGCCTTATCAGATCTGACAATGTGGTGTCATATAAATAATCCTGATCCTGCTGAAGCTGTGGCCTGCTTTTGAAATTCAAAATAGCATCACGGGCGTAAAGATAAAGTTGTGACTTTTCCAATACCCGTACAGGGAAACCGATTTTTCTATGGGTAGGTTCAATCAATTTTGGAAGTTTATGAAACGGTGTTGCCGTAGATGCTGCCCATGCAAAGTATTTCAAATCATTATAGGTTTCACATAAAATAATATAGTCAGGGTCGTAGTAATGCAGTTCTGCCATTACTCTGCCAATCATGTCAAATGTTCTCCAGCCGGGCACTCCTGCATTTATTATCGTGATGTTCTGATAACCTTCAGCGTGCAACGCCTTTTGTGCAAGCGATGGCCAATCGTTACCATTCGCTGCATTTAAGTCAAACACATGTGAACCACCCAGCACAAAAATCCGGATATCTCCTTCCTTTTTCCTCACATCAAATTGATTTGTGGAAAACCCATTTGCCAATATCCTGATCGTATCTTTTCCCTTACGGGATAAAATAGCTTCCTGGTGAGGATCCAACCTATGTTGTGAAACTGGTGAGGGCAAATATGAAGGAGAGGAATTGTATATCTCTTGGGTGGTGTAGCGAGGATTGAGCCGAAGCCCCAACTCGATTAAGGTTATTAACCACACCAGTGTAATTAACAACATGGGTTTTTCAGGTGCGATTTTTAACCGACCCAAAAAGGATCTCATGGTTAAAAGTGAAAACAGTGTCAATAAACCGCCACCAATAAAAAGGAGCTTTCGTGTAGCATAAATTCGAGCCATATTGGATGGATCAATATCTCCATCTGTCGAGAAAGTTCTCAGAATTACAGGATTAAGTAATAGCGCAATCACAAGGGTTAAACCACCCAGAAGCACTCCATACGCAAGCAAAAACTTAAATTCTTTTTTACCCTCCATTGTACCAAGCTTTAGGATAACTACTTACCATAATCCAATCTCAAGCTCTCAAGCTTCATAAAATTTCTGCCCAAAAAGTGCCAGGGTCAACAACATTGTAACGGCATGAACATAGGCCTTTCCTTGCTGTTGAAATTTAAAAAAGTAGTCAGTTGAAATTTCTTTTGAGATGAATGCCGGATTCCAATGATCGATAAGGTATCTGCTCAATTGGTTGGTATTCACTTTACCTAAGAACTGCAACTCCCAGTTGCTTGCATCAGCTCGCCTATTCAACAAGCACTTTCCCAATTCACGCTTTCCCTTTATCCATGCACGTTGAATTTTAATCTCCAATGAGTCAAATTTTGAGTAGTTATATAGGTCGCACGGATAAACTTTTTGCCAGGGGATTTTGGCGAGTGATGGACTTTTCTGCTTCAAATATTCGATTTCCAGCTTGCGACCACCCAGATGTGACTCCGGAACATTACAAATAAAACGGCACATATCATCATGAAAAAACGGAACACAAACCGGTAGCTGCTGCTGGAAAAGTTCGAGATTCACGGCTGTCCATCGCGCCACATAATACTCCGTTTTAAAAGCCCGTAAGCGGGCATTCGCATTATCAATTTCAATTCTGCGAAGCAGTTCCAATATCCGGGCACTAACATATTCCTTGAAATTCCCTGGAAGCTTCCACGCCTTCCATAAACTTTCAGCCAATTGCCAACCCGAAGGTTTGATCAATTTCTTCATCAGGTATTCATGTTGCTCTTTTTCTGTCAGGTTATCCTCCACACCCATACTATCAAAGAACAAATCGCCACCATGCCCAAGTAAAAAAATATCACCTTTATTAACTAACTGCCCATATACCGCCATTTGTCTCGGATTCAAAAACTCTGCATAACATCCATTCACCTTCGCCAAGGCATCAATTACGTTCCATAAATATCCTTTCGGGATGGTAAAACCCTGAAAGTGAAAACCTGTTGCCTGCGCTATGGCAGCCCCGTAATCATTTTCAGGAATGCCGTCTTCAAACTGGTAACTGTAACTAAACACATCGCTCCGGTTAGCAACGGTTGCGGCCAGCGTGCGACTGTCTAACCCACCGGAAATGGGTAGGATTATTCCTTTTCCGGCTGTTTCCTGTTGAACACTGCTTTCGATCAAATTAGAAAATTCATCCAGTGCCTGCTGAAATGAAATTGTGCGCGGAGTATAGTGCCACTGAAAGTATCTTTTCTTTGACTCCACTTCACCCCGGCCGTTAAAGGTGTATTCAGTAGCCGGGCGAAATGCTTTTTTATTTGTGAAGTAGGTGTCGTCATCCAGAAAAAAACCTAAAGCCGCAAAACAGCAAATAGCCGGGTAATCGAGTTTTTCTTCTCCCGGCTGTGTATAATATTTTACTACCGGGGGAACAATGGGTAAACGCACGGTTTGATTCTTATACAGCATAAGAATTGTTAAAGCGCTGGTAGGGGTTGTGGCGAATGCGCTGAGCGAGTTTAACAATTATCTGAACAAGCATGATAATCCTTTCCTTGAAACTGGCTGATACTTTCCAGGCATACCGGAAATAGATACCAAAACCTTTCCAATCCAATAAGGCAATACAAACAACTGCCGTACCGATAAAGAGCGACCGTTTATCATGAATAGATGCGGGTTTTACTAAGCCCTGTTGTAACCAGCTATTCAGATTAATTTTTTCACCGCGCTCAATAACATCTGAGCCGGACTCTTTGCGCTGCCTGGCCAACACACGCGGAACCTGATTTATCAAAGCGGTTTCCGGTTTAAAAATTAAGGATCCGGGTTCCAATCGCTTACCGAATAGCGGAGTAGTAATTGTAACACAAGGTCCATAGCGTTCCATCAGGCGCAACCATAGATCCACATCCATGCCTGAGCGTTGAAAGGTACGGTAGCCGCCCACTGCCAGCACACGCTCCCGTTCCACCAATACACTGGGGTCTGTAAACAACCGCTGGTTGCTCATCAACTCTTCCCAGGTTTCAAGTCGATATTTTTCATCCGGCAGGTGTCGGTCGCAATACAATTTGTTGCCGGGTGTAATGCGGTAGCGGTTAACCCCGCAAAAAGCTGCTTGCGGGTGTAATTCAATGGCCTTAAGCTGTTCTTCCAGGCGAGCTGGCAAACACACATCATCCGCATCCATGCGGGCAATGTACTTTCCCTGCGCACTGGCAATGCCCGCATTCATAGCAGCCGGATAGCCGCTATTCGTGGTAAGTGAGAGGACTTTAATTCGCTCATCCCGAAAGGAACGGATAGCACGAATTGTGTTGTCCGTTGAGGCGTCATCGACTACGATAAGCTCCCAGTTTTCGATGGTCTGTCTCAGAATGCTTTGAATAGCATGCCCTATTAGATTTTCAGCATTATAACAAGGCAGTATAACTGAAATAGGTAGCACTAAAAAACCTGTTTGCGCACCAATCTCCATTCTGCTTGTAGGGGATCCCAATCTATCTGTCTATATTTTGGGCTCCCCAAAATAGTTCGAACCAATTTTCGAAGTATAAAAAACTTCGAGATTAGTTTTAAAAACTTTCTATACCAAAGTGGAAAGAATTTATACTTACGAGCCGCTCCTTCAATTTCTTTAAAGTCCAGGCGAAGAGTGCGGCTTTTCTGATCAGCATGTTGGCGCATCATAGCTAATACCGATCGTACATACACCAAATCATCGTATCTCGAAAATCGAATCCACATGTCTACATCAAACGAACACTGCATAGTCTCATCGAAATTTCGTCCTGCACTTGCAAATAATGAACTACTCCAGAATGTAGAGGGCTGTTGATTCCAACCCAATACCCAAGGTACATGAAAACCCTTTTGATACAAATAGGAATTAAATTTTGTGGTAGCCGTAGGCAACGGAGCAATTACTTCCTTGTCAACAAGGTGAGAACGCAAACCTGTTAACCAGTTCAACTTAAACTTCGCAAACAATTCAGCCACTAATCTAAATGTATAAGGCATGTACACATCATCGCTATTCAGGTAGGCCAGAATATCTCCAGTGGCTTTTTCAAAACCTTTATTAATGGCATGGGTTTGTCCATTATCTTTTTCGCTAACCCAATAGGTGATGTTGGACTCATACTTCTTGATTATATTGACAGTATCATCTGTACTGCCTCCGTCAATCACGATGTACTCCAAATTCGGATAGCCCTGCATGATCACGGAGCGGATGGTTTCTTCGATATAGTGCCCCTGATTATAGGAAGGTGTAACTATGGAAATTTTGGGCCAGGGTTTACCATCCGGCATAGTGGGTTGAAACTGATTTTTGTTGTCCTGCCACATCCAGAGGCTGTTGCCCGCAATTGATTCCATTAATTTTTTTGCTGATTAATACTTAGTTCACGATACAATTTCAGATACTCATTTGTAACCCGGTGTTGCGAAAATCTAACAGAAGCATCGCTTCTCGCATTCTTTCCCATTTGAATCTGAATATGTTGGTTAGTAATTAAAAACTTTATTGCCTTCGTAAAACTGGTGGAGTCACCCGGAAGCACAAGTATTCCCGTAGCATTCTCTGCATCAAACTCTTCCCAATCACTCTTTTTCCCTCCGTAGCATTCGGCAGCAAGGGGTTTAATTTGCTCGGGTATGCCTCCCACGGCATTGGCGATAACAAGCGTTCCGCATGCCAGTGCCTCCAAAACAGAATTTGGAAAACTATCTGCTTTTGTTGGATGAATGTATATATCTGCCGATCTGTAATAATGCACAAGCACATCGGTGTCCTCCTGGTACTTTATATACCGCACTTTGCTTCCGCCTATTAGTTCAGTTTCTCCGCTATCACCTAATCCTATAAATTCGATTTGCCTTTCGAACTTAAAAGCACTGAGCCGGTGCAATATTTCCTTAATCTGACCAAAATCTTTCCATCTATTCCTTTTAATTCCGTTTGCAGAAAACAATAAAACAGTTACTTCCGTATCGATGCCTAAAAGTTTTCTGGAAGCTGCTTGCGACCCGGGTGTAAAAATTTCGGTATCCACCCCATTGGGGATAACATTCAGGCTTACAGCGCCCCGCAGAAGCATGGATTGTTTCACCTTATTCATCAACCAATGGCTTGGCGTTACAATGTGTAGTCTGCTTTCTTTATACAGTTCAGCCTTTCTTTTCCAGTTAAATGCTGTGGCATCACGACTAACCTTGGGTGGAATGGTTAAATCAGGACAACTTCCGCAACCTGTTTTCCATTTCTCGCACTCAAACGAATGAGCGCAATGGCCACTCAGCAGCCACGCATCGGGCATACGAAATACCACAATATTACTCTTGCTTAAGGTGCGTATATACCGTAAATCCAAATAGTTTCCATGGGCCACATAAACTTGAATAATGGTATTGGCCGGGTTTACAAGCTGCGGCAGTTTTGCCTTAAGTCCCGGATAATTAAAATAGTCGATGCCCAGCACGTCAAATAGTTGCTTTACTGGAATACTCAGGCTTCTGCATATTTTAAAAAACATCCAGGAACCTCTGAATTTTCTTGTCAGGAAGAACTTGGCCAGGCCATTAAACAGTTTAAACCACAGTCCTCTGTAGTTATCGTTTTCAAGGGCAATAACTTCCTTGAACGAGGAATACTTTTTGTCTACTAGAATTTGCGATGAAACATTTTGTTTGAGGAGGCCCTGGTGCAGGGCAAATGCAAACCTGGCAGCTCCACCGCGAATGTCGCTTTTATTGATGTGAATAACTTTCAACTAGCCCCTGGTAAAAAATAAATACATCTTCCCTCCGCCCCTGCTTTGATTACTCAGCTTCCACTCTATATCCACAACAAAAAGTAATAGGTAGTTAAAGAACATAGACGGAATGTACATACATGCTACGCCAAGAAATAAAATTTTTCGGCCCACATTCCAACTCGCTTTTCGTCTGGCTCTGTTAAAATTAAAGTAGGAATACCGTGCCATAAAAAGAAAGTAGAAAAACAACCGAGTAAGGAGGATACGCAAAAAGGCCCCTGTTGAAATTGCTTTATGCAACGGAGTAATGAAATTCAGGAAAGTTCGGTTTGATCGGGTAATCCACTCCACTGCACCCCAGTACTGATCAACAAACCAACTTCCGCGGTGGGCAAACCCATTTGCTGTGGCCGCCTGTATAAATTCATTATCGCTGTATCGCTTCTTATGGGCAGTGTGCTCAAAAAAATACAATCCATTTTCAGTATTTACTCCATTTACCAAAGAAGCAATTCGATATTCTAAACCTGCATAATTTCCACAGGGAATAACATGAAGCATAATGGCATTCTTAGAACTCCAAGATTCAAACTTAGACAAGACGTAGTCTAAATCGGGAACATATTCTAATACATGATGAGAGAAAATCAGGTCAAACTTCAGGTTATCGGGCTGAAATTCATTTAACAAGTGAAATTCCAACTGCGGGTATAATTCTCTTGCCTTTTGTATAGCCACTGCACTGATATCGAGACCAACCACTCGCCAGCCGGGGAGCAGTTGCTTTAGAAGTATAGTAAAGTCGCCTTTTCCACACCCAAAATCGAGGGCAACGCCCTTATCGGAAAGCTGGGCAATTTTTTTCAATACTTCAGAAATTCGCTTCCGCTCAACTACCCGCGGAGCCGTCATATATCCTTTTGAATAGCGACTGTCAAACTCCAGGCTGGTATGTGAATCAACCTGGTAGAAGCTTACTTCCTCTGCTTCTTTACTCATTACCTTGATTTCATTAAAGACTTTAGTCGAATCCAAACAGAATTTCCTTGGATGAGATTTAGCTTATTTTTAACAAAGTGCTTTCGTGCGCTGGGTTCAACTTCTATACTGGCAAATGCGTTTACCAACAACCTGTATGTATCCCAAAATAGGGTCCCTCCTTCGTTTCGGATTTCAGGATTGCGCATCCACGAAACAAATTTTCTTATCTCAACCTTACTTGTTATGCCCGGCAGGTATTGTTCAAGCACAGCCCCGTTAATTTCATCAAATGCTGTTTGTTGCTGTGCCATTTTTGTGTAGGTCCAACTTTGTGCATGTGAACGATATTGAATTAGCTCATCGCGCAAAATTGCCCCTTTGCAGAATTTCAGTAAATCCACCCATAGTTGGTAATCTTCACCATGTTTGCGAGAATAACCCAGACGATTTTGCTTAACGAGATCGTACCGAAACATTACGGTGGAGTGAAAAAAAGGATTCTTAACTAAAAATCTCCAGCGAATTTCGATGTCATTTCTGGTCAGATTAACATGCTTTAAAAAATTACCGTCCGCGTCAATAAGTTCCAGGCTGCTCCCCAGCAGGCCTATACTTGGATTGTTTTCCAGATAGTCGACCTGAATTTGTAAGCGATTGGGTTTTGCCACGTCATCCGCATCTAATCGGGCTACATATTTACCTTTTACGTGCCTCATTCCTTCTTGCAAGGCACCTGTTACGCCTCTATTTTCTGGCAATGGTAACACGACCATTCGTTTATCAGTAATCGATCGTAGATACATTATCGTATCGTCATTCGAACAATCATCTACAATAATGAATTCAAAATCGCGGAATGATTGAGTGAGTATGCTCTCCACAGCCTGTGCCAAATATGGCATGCCGTTGTACACCGGCATCAGCACTGAAACCCGTGGTGCCACCATTTATTTCTTGATTCCGAAACCCAAACTACTAACCGCACCAAAATCAGTCATCAGCCCGCTCCGCTGCACTTCAGCCCAAAACCGAATCACCCCATCCCACTTCCCTTTGATATCATGAAATGCAATAATACCACCTTTCTTCACATGTGGATAAAATGATTCAAAGTCAGCTTTAACATCCTGATATTCATGAGAGCCGTCAATAAATAATACATCAATGGGCTTATTCCATGTTGCCGCTACTTGTAGCGAATGTTGTTTGATAGGTGTTACATGAGCCTCCACTCCGCAGGACCTCACATGTTGGATAAACCGATCTTGAAACTCACCTGATCCATACATATCATTATCGCCTTCAAACAAATCAATGGCATAAATATGCTTGGTTGAGCCCAGACAACCTAAACCAAAACTCACTGTACTACGCCCTTGAAATGAACCTATCTCAACAATTACAGCATTCTCAGGTGCTTTACGGGCTGTTTTGAAAAACCAACGCTCCTGCTGGGGTGATTTCAAAAAGCCAGGTATCGGTTTGATTAAAGGATATACTTTTTCAAAGTCATGCAGATCACGATCCCATCTATCACGCCAGCGTTGGGATACCTTTTTAATTTTACTTTTAATACTCATAGCTGTTTCCAGTTTCCAGTAATTAAAAAATCAGGTTTACTTCGGGTTAGACGTGTGCTTTTCATACCGGTTCCATAAAAATCTCCGTCTATAACCTCCAGGTAACCCACTCCCTTTGTTGGAAAATCCAATACATCACCCCTTTGCATAACCTGAGCTTTTACTAAATATTTGCCTTCCGGTAAGGGAAGACTTTTAATTTCACATTGAATCGTAGTTATTGGGTCAGTTAAATTAAAAACCCTACCCATATAAGAACTATATAAAATCGTTAGGAGACCATCATCCTCTGTAGAGTGAATCGAAAAACCTATATCAACCTCATCCATAGCATCATTACCGTCTTTCGTGAGCTGAAAGGCAAAGAAAATATCAGCTCCGGAATTTGTACTTACTAATGATTCTCCATTTACATTCTCAACTTCAAATGAAGTTATACGCACTTTTCCCAATCCTTGTCTTGGAATAATTCCTGATAAAAAATCACCTGTCTCACTTTCAAACTCAGCTAAATAGTGGCGGGTAGTTTCAGAAACCAAGCCTTGATAGACTACCTGACCGTTGTGCAACATTAATCCATGAGTACATAATGCCTGCACAGCGGCTATATTATGACTAACAAATAAAATAGTGCGGCCATCTTCAGCCACCTCACCCATCTTACTAAGACATTTACGCTGAAAGCCTAAATCACCTACAGCCAGTACTTCGTCTACAATAAGAATCTCTGGCTCCAGATGCGCGGCAACCGCAAAACCAAGACGCACTTTCATGCCACTGGAATAGAATTTTACAGGTGTATCGATATGTTTTTCAACACCACTAAAATCCACAATTTCATCGAACTTCCGATCGATTTCCTTCTTTGTCATGCCCAGGATAGTGCCGTTCATATATACATTGTCGCGCCCGGACAATTCGGGATGAAAACCTGTACCCACTTCCAGCAAGGATGCTACCCGTCCTTTTAATATCACCTCCCCTTCACTCGGTTCTGTAATCTGACTCAGTATTTTTAACAATGTGCTCTTGCCAGCACCATTGTGCCCAATAATGCCCAATACCTGACCTTGTTCCACATTAAAGGAAACATCTTTTAATGCCCAGAAAACTGAATCACTCTCCCGTTCAAGCGAGGATAGATTACGTATACGCTTAAAGTTTCGAATCGGTGCCGTAAGTCCATGCCAAAGCGAGGCCGCAAAAGTTTCATGTTTTCGGTCTTGTTGGCCAAGTCGGTACTTTTTGCCTAAACCATTAACATCAATAACTTTTCTCAAAACTTAAAATTGAACAATGTTAGGCCACATCAGAGAATATGCGCTCCATTTTTCGAAAAAAGAACAATCCACTAAAAAAAAGAATGACTGAAACAGTACTGCCAAATATTACCCAGGTATAGGGAAATGGCATGGTTTGTAAAAAAATAGAGCGAAAGCCCTCAATAACCCCAACCATAGGGTTTAGTGCATACCACATACGATATACCTCCGGGACATTCGTTGTTGGATAAACTACCGGTGCAGCATACATGAGCAACTGAACTAAAAATGTTAGGGCATACTTAACATCACGATATTGTACTGCCAGCGCAGACAATAACATGCCGGTTCCCAGCGAAGTCATTAATAAAACTACCAACAGCCAGGGAAGCCAAATAAGATTGTAGTCGGGCGATTGTTTATTGATTATAAGAACAACAACAAGCAACATAAAACCAATCAGAAAATCGATGCCTTTGGAAAATACCGAAGACAGCGGTAAAACCAAGCGTGGAAAATATACTTTGGTTACCAGGTTGGCGTTGGTAATTAAACTATTGGCTGACTCATTAAGTGTATTAGAGAAAAAAGTCCACGGGACCAGAGCTACCAAACTAAATAAAAAATACGGTACCCCATTTGAATCAATGCGAGCCAAGTTACCGAATACAATGGTGTACACCAACGTGGAAAACAACGGCTGAATAACTGCCCAACTCACACCCAATATCGATTGAGCATACTTGGCTTTAATGCTGCGGACGGTAAGAAACCATAATAAATCCTTATATCTAAAAAGCTCACGCCAGTCTACAGCAATCCAACCCGATTTTTTTTTAATAATAGTCTCCTGAACCAGCATCTACTCTTCGTAATAACCATTTCCGTTTTTCCGTTTACGAATACCGTACCCGTATTGATAGGAATATCCGTATTGATAACCGTATCCATAGCCGTAGCCAAGTCCTGATTTTACAATATCATTTAGCAGAACACTCATGTTTTTTAATTTACCCTCTGCATAATAATCCTGAATTGATTTCAGGAAATCACGCGGAGTATAATTTTGCCGAACAACAAACACGGTGTGATCTACCTGGTTAGAAATCACAAATGCATCGGTTACAAGGGCTAACGGTGGCGTGTCGAATATTATATAGTCGAATTGCTTTAACGTTTCATTCTTGAAAGTCGTTAAACGATCTGTCATGAGTAATTCGGAAGGGTTGGGCGGAACAGGGCCACCCGATACTAGGTAAAGATTTTCGATTTCAGTGGTTTGAACAATGTCCTCCAGGTTATGAATTCCGGAAAGATACGTACTTAAACCCCTATCGTTCCGAAGTCCTAAATCGGAAAAAATTTTGGGCCGTCTCATGTCAGCCCCAACAATTAATGTTTTGCGTCCAGAAAGGGCAAATACAGAGGCCAGGTTAATAGTGGTGAAAGTCTTTCCTTCACCGCTGATCGAACTGGTAATCATAAAAACTTTACCCGTTTGATTTTGAACAAAGAAATTAAGATTTGAGCGGAGTGCACGAAAGGATTCCGAAATACCAGATTTAGGCTTTCCTTTAACCACCAAGCTCAGACCAGTTTCGTTATGCCCTACGCCACCAATAAAGGGTATCGTGGTATATCTGTTTACATCTTCTTTTGATTGAACTTTGTTATTTATAAATTCCATTAGTACAAAAAGGACTAGTGGAATTAATAAACCGATCACTGTTGCAATCAAATAATTCTGAAAAGGTTTAGGTGACGTGGCTCCTCCCATTACGGGCGGATTGACAGGCAGAATATCTGAAGTGTTAGCAGCCTTCGAAATGGCTGCCTCGGATTGCTTCTGGAGAAGAAAAACATAAAGATTCTCTAGCAATGTATAGTTTCTGTTTATTTCCATCCTCTCCTGCTCAGTAACGGGTAGGAGTCGCAATTGCTTTTCCAGTAAGTTAATTTGATTTTTTAGAGAGGTATAACGAATTCCGTCTGCTGCCCGTTGAGTTCGGATGCCTTCCAGAATATCCCGCTGAGCACTTTGAATCTGGCGAATTGAATTTTGATAGAGCGGGTTTTCGGCTTGCGTCTTGGGGCGGTTTAAGCGCACCAAAGCCTGCAAGTCAATCATTCGCGTGACTATGCCTGTCAGTATTGGGTCACTAATACCCATGGCAGCAGGCAGTAATATTTGATCCAGTGAATCAGGACTCGCCAAGTATTGTTCAATATAGTTATAATACTTCTGCTTGAGATCAAACTCGAGCTTTTGCTTTTCAAGATCCGAAAGTTGTTCAAACAGTGCCTGGGCCTGCGATTGACTTTCATGTACAGACCTTTCGCGATTGAATTTCTGTATCATGGAGGATACCAATTTCAGGGAGTCACTGATTTCCTGCAACTGACGGTTAATAAAGACAATTGTACGCTCGGCTGCCATGTTCTTTTTATCCAGATCATACCGTTGATACTCGTCAACCAAGGCATTGAGAAAATCAGTGTCCTTTTTAGGATTTGGTCCTGACATAGAAAGGTTCATAACCCCCGCCCCTACCTCAGCCCAACTAACCTGAAGCCGTGAAGAGTATGACTGCGCCACGCGTTCAGGTAAGTTTATCACTAACCTGTAATTCTTACCAATAAAGTTTTCTGTATTTCTGTTACTAACACGTTCCATTCTCAGCCGAATACCCTGAAATTCAATTTCACGATTAAAGGGAAATTTTTCTTTTGGGGTCGATGGGTCAGTTGAGGCAGACAGCTGATACTGAGTTGCATCAAGTATACTAAAGACAAAGGATGAAGATGAAGTTATGGGGGAAATAACAGAGCATTCAACAGGCAACTGATCGTAAATCTCACTGGAAACTACATACCCTTCTGCCAAAAAAGAAACATGAAAATTATTCTTTTCTATTACCCGTTGAATGAGTGGAAATGAACGAAGAATGTAGGGTTCATTAAGATAATTACGGTACGGGTCAACAATCGAATTCTTGTACAATAACTCACCACCACTCAATTCTTCACGCTCGCGAATAATAATAGAAGCTGAGATCGGAAAAATTCGTGTAGCATAACGTGTATTATACCAAGCAATAGACAGAGAAATACTCAGTATACCAAATACGATATACCAAAAACGCAGAACGCGATACCCTACTCTTTTGAAATCAATGCTGATCCCTTCAGCGGTTTTTTCATCACCCACCCAAAAATCAGAATTTCCAGAATTAGCGTTGCTCACTTTAATTGACTGATTGTTAGAATTATTAGTCCAAGATTAAGGATAGTAACCAGGAAAGTCAGATTCTGTTGGGAATACTTCAGAAATGGTCGAGCCTTAACCGGAGGAACGATTATAATATCATTTGGATGAACATAGTAAAATGGAGAGGTCATAAGTTTTTCATCCAATAAATTAATATACTGAACGCTAGCCTTATCATTATGCTGTCGAACAATTTTTACTTTATCACGCGCTGCAAAATCGGTTAAACCACCAGCCGTTCCTATAGCTTCTAATAGTGAAACTCGATTATTAGCCAAAGGTATTGTACCCTCCTTTAACACTTCTCCTAACACTGTTATACGGAAATTAAGTAATCTAATCCTAACAATTGGAGAATCGAGGTACTCATCGGCAATCCCCTGAAGAAATCTCTCTGCTTCAAAAAGGGTTTTACCGGCCAAAGGTACTTTCCCAATAAAGGGAAATGGTATAGTGCCTTCAGGGTCAATCAGTTTACCGATAAGTTGGAGGTTACCTGATGGAGTTGTAGCTGAAGATTGAATGGTGTTATTTAAGAAATCAAACTCCTTGGGCGTTAAACTTTCAAAACGCACTTCAACCTGATCTTCGGGTTGTAAACGATAATCATACCGAATGATATCATAGGATCGAAGCACAGAATCAAGAATCACCTGACTTTCCGATGAACTGTGTTGTAAATACTGAATACGCTTGTTATGTATACAGGAAAAAAGTAATGAACTACACAAACACAAGATAAGGATACTAAAGTATATAGGTTTCATTCAATAAATAATGGTACAATTTCCAAAAATAGACTAAAAGAACCATAATTCAATAAACAGCACCAGCACTCATTCATAGTAGTGCAAAATTTTAAAACCACCTTTTCTTAGATGATTTTCTTTCTTCACTAAGTTAATATCAGCATCCACCATTTCCTCAATAAGTGTTTGTAAATCATAACGAGGTTTCCAAGCTAACTTCAACTTTGATTTTGATGGATCGCCTAACAAAATATCCACTTCTGTAGGACGAAAATACCGATCATCAATTGCAACTACCTCAGCACCTTCCTGCAGCGCGCAACCCTCTATTGCGGCATCGATCTTATCAACAAAACCTATTTCTTCTAAACCATGACCCCGAAAGGCAAGCGAGATGCCGACTCTTTTAAATGCCCTTACCAAAAAATCACGAACAGATGTTGTTACACCCGTTGCTATAACATAATCATCTGGTTCATTTTGTTGCAAAATTAAAAACATAGCCTCAATATAATCCCGAGCATGACCCCAATCACGTTTAGAATCGAGATTCCCCATATAAAGCTTTTTCTGAAGCCCCAGAACAATTCGAGCTACACCACGAGTTATTTTTCTAGAAACAAAAGTCTCGCCCCGTAAAGGAGACTCATGATTAAATAGAATCCCATTACACGCAAACATTTTATAGGCTTCACGATAATTTACAGTAATCCAATAAGCGTAAAGCTTAGCAACTCCGTAGGGGGAGCGGGGATAAAAAGGGGTTGATTCCCGCTGTGGGGTTTCCTGTACTTTGCCAAAAAGTTCACTAGTGGATGCCTGATATATTTTTGTAGTGTCGGATAAACCAAGCAAACGAACCGCTTCTAAAATTCGTAAAGTGCCCAAAGCATCTGTATTTGCAACATATTCTGGTAATTCAAAACTCACCCGGACATGGCTCATTGCACCTAAATGATAGATTTCATCAGGTTTCGTCTCTTGTATAATACGGGTAATATTCATAGAGTCTGTCAAATCCCCGTAATGCAATTTTAAGTTGGGTGATGGATCGTGAGGATCCTGATACAAATGATCAATCCTATCGGTATTGAAAAGAGAGGAACGTCTCTTTATACCGTGTACTTTGTATCCCTTCTTAAGCAGAAATTCAGCTAAATAAGCTCCATCCTGCCCTGTAATGCCGGTAATTAATGCTGTTTTCATTTATTCTGGTCCTGTATTTCGAAAAGATTCAATTTTTCTTTCTCTAACCTTATCTGAATTATTCAAGAACCATTCATAGGTTAATTGTAGTCCTTTTTCAAGGGAAACGGAAGCACGCCATCCTGCTTGAGTTAATTTGCTAATATCCATCAGTTTACGGGGTGTACCATCTGGCTTTGATGTATCCCATATAATTTTCCCATGATGACCTACTATTTTTTGAATTAACAATGCGAGTTCGTTAATGGACAAATCCCAACCTACTCCCACATTATACAAATGTTCCTTCATTTTATTTTCTATTACAAAATGAACTGCATTAGCTAAGTCGTCAACGTAAAGAAATTCTCGCAAGGGCAGACCACTCCCCCAAAGATTTACAGGACCACAATTTATTTTCGCTTCATGGAACTTTCTGAGTATTGCAGGAATAACATGAGAGGTATAAAGATCAAAATTATCAAAAGGTCCATAAAGGTTTGTGGGCATTAAGCTAACATAATCCAACCTATACTCCTTTCGCAAGGCCTCTATTGTTTTTACACCAGCAATCTTTGCAATTGCGTACCACTCATTTGTTGGTTCTAGCGCACCTGTTAATATATATTCTTCCCTTAAAGGTTGTTGTGCAAACTTGGGATAAATACAAGAACTGCCTAGAAATATAAATTTAGGAACGTTGCACTCAACTGCAGCCTGAATAAGACTATTTTGAATGAGCATATTTTCCATAAGAAACTCATATGGAAAAGAATCATTTGCCAGAATTCCTCCCACTCTTGCTGCTGCATTAATAATTACCTGTGGCTTTTCCTTCACAATGAATTGATAAACTGCAGATTGATTTCTCAAGTCTAGTTCAGCACTTGTACGACCAATAAGCTCGTAACATGATTTTTGCTCAAGCAAACGCCAAATAGCCGAGCCAACCATTCCACGATGTCCAGCTATAAAAATTTTTTGTCTCACTGTTATGAATGAACTTATGCGTAAGGTATTACTACAGCTTCGCCTCCTCAGTCCCATAAGAGAAGAGCAGGCATTATCGAAAGGTCAAAACCTGGTATTACAGGGTTACTCTGCCCGCCAAAGCAAAATCGCTTTGTCAGACTTAAGCTGCTTTCTATTTTGCTCAAATTCATACTCGCTTAACACGAGCGTGCGAACTCTTCGCTGAATCAATTTTTCCGCTTTAACAACACATTCCTGAAGGTAGGATTGATCAATATCCCCTACCATCACCAGGTCAATTATTCCGGAATCCCGTCCCTCTGCATAATCACCGGTAATAAAGGCTTCTTTCAGTGTTCCCAACCGGGTCAACACTTTGTGAATAATGTTGTCCAGTATTTTATCAATACCCAGGTATTTATGAATAAGCGTTTTGATTTCAGGATAAAGCGGGTGTTTTGTATTGGCACTATAATATATGGAACGACCCTCTTCCCGGGCAATCAGGTATCCTGCTTGCGATAGATTATTAAGCTCATGCCGGATGGAATTGGTTGACTCTCCAAACTCCTTGGCCATTTCCCTCAGATAGGCCGAAGAATGGCTGTTGGAGAAGAACTTGAGCAGCATCTTCAACCTGGTTTTGGAGGTAATCAGGGTTTCCAGCATGGAGTAAAGGTAAAAAAAAATGACAATAATGAGTAAATAAATTACTCATAAATTATATCTTTTTAAGCAACTCAGGCGCAATTTCCACGCGCATAACCTGGCCAATAGCTTCCAGCAATACCATAAACCTACCCGGATTTTTAGAGGCCACCTGCCCCACTGCTCCCTTTAGAGAGCCATCCATCACCTTAACCCAATCTCCTTCTTCAACATCAGCTGCGGGAAGGATCTCTATCGATAATCCTGTTTCCAAAAACCGTTGTATCGTTTTGTATTCCTTATCCCGTAAAATTGCTGGTTTGCCATTGTGCCTTATAGCCCAGGCAACACCGGGTACTTGCAGCACATCCTGCACAAAAGGAGGAACGGTTAATACGAAGATGTACGAGTTGAAAAGCGGTACTTCAACTTTCTTTTTACGGTCGCTCCATTGCCGCATTACTTTTTGCATAGGTAAGAAAACCTCAAATCCTCTTCGTTGCAGAAGATCCCTCACCTTTTTCTCATGGCGGCTTTTAGTATAGAAAACATACCAGTTCTTTTCAACGGTCATTCAGCTAAGATTTCAGAAGATTGACTTATCTGATATACTTCTCAAAATTCTTATAATCCCGTTCAAAGAGAATCTCTCTGGGCAGGGATTTAAAGTATTCATAGGTAATCTTCAAACCCTCTGCGCGCGACACTTTGGGCTCCCAACCCAAAATAGCTTTAGCCTTGGTAATGTCGGGCTGGCGTTGTTTCGGATCGTCTTTAGGAAGGGGTTGGGTGATAATTTTTTGACTGGTTCCAGTGAGCTTGATTATCTCCTGGGCAAATTCCAGTATCGTGATCTCATCCGGGTTGCCGATATTCATTGGCAAATGATAGTCCGACATCAACAGCCGGTAAATACCATCCACCTCATCATCCACATAACAGAACGAACGTGTTTGTGAGCCATCGCCAAAAACGGTTAAGTCTTCACCGCGCAACGCCTGACCGATAAAAGCGGGCAACACGCGACCATCATTCAGGCGCATACGCGGCCCATAGGTATTGAATATGCGCACAATTCGGGTGTCCAGATCGTGATAGGTGTGGTACGCCATCGTCATCGCTTCCTGAAAGCGTTTGGCTTCATCATACACCCCACGCGGACCAACCGGATTTACGTTACCATAGTATTCTTCCGGTTGAGGATGAACCAATGGATCGCCATATACTTCTGACGTAGAGGCAATCAGTATTCTTGATTTTTTCACGCGCGCCAATCCCAACAGGTTATGAATCCCAAGCGACCCTACCTTTAAGGTTTGAATGGGTATTTTCAGGTAATCAATAGGGCTTGCCGGTGAGGCAAAGTGCAGAATATAATGCAGTTCACCGGGCACATGCACAAAGGTGGATACATCGTGATGGTAAAACTCAAAATCCGGATGCTTGAACAGGTGTTCGATGTTTCTCAGGTCACCGGTAATGAGGTTATCCATGGCAATCACATGAAATCCCTCTTTGATGAACCTATCGCATAAATGGGAGCCAAGGAAACCGGCTCCACCGGTAATGAGGACTCTTTGCTTTAACATTTTAGCTGATTGATTAAAACCCCGGCAACTTAGTTATTAATCAGTAACAATTGAAATGCGGATTGAGTAAATCCTCTTTATTATACATCAACTCCTTATCCGTATCCTTCTGTTTCACCGAAACCCCCACAGCATTCACAATAGCATGGGCGGCAGCCGTGTCCCACTCCATAGTTGGAGCAAAACGTGGGTAAACATCAGCCAGTCCTTCAGCTAATAACATGAATTTCAAAGAGCTGCCTTTCGAAACCAATGAAGGTTCCTTCAATGAATTTATAAAATCCAGGGTCTCCGGACTCATGTGTGAACGCGAAGCCACAATACGTAAACCATTTTGCGATAAAGAAACCGGAGATCGCTTTGGCAAAGTAATAGTTTGTCCATTTCGCTTCAGGAAAGCTTTTCCTTCTGCAGCATAAAATACATCACCACTTACCGGAACGGCTACAACGCCAAGTATCGGTTTTTGCTTATGGATAAGGGCAATGTTTACCGTGAATTCTCCATTGCGTTTTAAAAATTCTTTGGTGCCGTCAAGCGGATCGACCATCCAGAAATAATCCCATTGCTTTCGCTCTTCATAGGTGATCTTTTTTCCTTCTTCACTAAGAATGGGCAAACCCGTTTCTTTGAGTACAGAAACAATGGCGGTGTGCGCACGCTTATCGGCAAGGGTTAACGGTGATTTATCATCTTTCGATTCGGCTTGAAAATCATTGGAGTGATAAACTTTCAGTATCTCCTTGCATGCTAATTCAGAAGCGAGGATGCTTTTTTCTAATTGTCTCTTATAATCCATATTTTAATTTTCTGCTGCCGGTTGCATGTCTCCAGTTGCCTGTGACCGGAGACCGGTAACTTCTACACAATCATCCCCGCAGCCACCGTTTCATTTGTTCCCTCATCAACCAAAATCAAACTTCCGGTTATCCGGTTCTTGCGGTAGCTGTCAAACGATAAGGGTTTTGCTGTGCGAAGCTTTACCCGCGCGATATCGTTCATCACCAATTGCTCTACCCCCTCTACGCGCTGCAACGAATTGATATCCAACTTGTACTGTATTTCTTTTAAGACACCACGGGTTTCGTGCGTGGTGTGGCGAACATAAAATTTTGAATTCAGGTTTACCGAACGTTGATTCATCCAGCATAACATCACATCAATATCCTGCGCCACCTCAGGTTGGTTATTCGGTTTGGAAATGATGTCGCCACGACTGATATCAATTTCATCTTCAAGGGTAATAATCACCGACATGGGCGCAAATGCTTCATTTAGTTTCTCACCATTCACCTCAATCGTTTTGATTTTTGAAGTGAACCCGGAGGGCAACACAAGCACTTCATCGCCCGGCCGGAAAATTCCTCCGGCCACCCTGCCGGCATAGCCTCTGAAATCCTGATGCTCATTGGTCTGCGGGCGGACAACATACTGCACCGGAAACCTGCTGTCGATATGATTGTAATCGCTTTCAATATGAACAGACTCCAGCATGTGTAATAACGTAGCGCCCTGGTACCAGTGCATATTATCCGAGCGGTTCACCACGTTATCGCCATTCAGTGCGCTGATGGGCACAAACTGAATATCAGAAACTTCAAGCTTGGAGGAGAATGCTTTATAGTCTTGTACAATTTTATCAAACACCTTCTCATCATAATTCACCAGGTCCATTTTATTCACACACACAATCACATGGGGAATTTTTAAAAGCGATGCAATAAATGAGTGCCGGAACGTTTGTTCGATTAATCCCTTGCGCGCATCTATTAAAATCAATGCGAGGTTTGCTGTAGAGGCTCCCGTTACCATGTTTCGGGTGTACTGAATATGCCCGGGTGTGTCAGCAATAATAAATTTACGTTTTGGCGTGGCGAAGTAGCGGTAGGCCACGTCAATGGTAATGCCTTGCTCCCGTTCGGACTTCAACCCATCGGTAAGCAACGATAAGTCAACATAATCAAAGCCTTTCTTTGCGCTCGATGCTGTTACAGCTTCCAACTGATCCTCAAAGATGGATTTGCTGTCATATAACAATCGCCCGATTAACGTGCTTTTGCCATCATCGACACTTCCTGCTGTAGTGAAACGTAGTAGTTGATTCATAATTCGTTGTTGGTTATTGGTTAATAGTTGTTCGATCTATACTGGTTTCACTACTTCGCGAATAACCAACAACGAACAACTAAGAACCATTCTAAAAATACCCCGACTTCTTCCTGTCCTCCATAGCTGTCTCGCCCCGCTTATCATCGGCCCGTGTGCCGCGTTCGGTTTTGCGCGAAGCGGCTACTTCGGCTATAATTTTTTCCATCGTATCGGCATCAGACTCCACAGCCCCGGTAATCGGCATGTCGCCACAGGTTCTAAAACGCACGCGTTTTATCATTGGCTTTTCATCCGGTTTCAGCTTAAGCCAGGGTGACGTTGACAGCAACGTACCATCCCTCGCTATCACTTCGCGTTCATGAGCGTAATACAACTTGGGTATTGGAATGTTCTCCGTATACAAATACTGCCACACATCCATCTCTGTCCAGTTTGAAATTGGGAACACGCGAAAGTGTTCACCCTGGTTTTTCCTTCCGTTGAAAATGTTCCACAACTCTGGGCGCTGATTTTTAGGATCCCACTGACCAAACTCATCGCGGTGCGAGAAAAAACGCTCTTTGGCCCGGGCCTTTTCTTCATCTCTGCGTGCCCCGCCCATGGCGGCATCATATTTATGTTTTTCTATCGTGTCCAGTAACGTTACCGTTTGTAAGGCATTACGGCTGGCGTTGTATCCGGTTTCTTCCTTAACCCTTCCTTTGTCAATGCTTTCCTGAACAGAACCCACAATCAGTTGAACACCTAATTCGCTGATCAGCCAATCGCGGTACTCCATAGTTTCCGGAAAATTGTGCCCTGTGTCGATATGCACTAGTGGAAAGGGAATACGTGCCGGGTAAAATGCTTTGCGTGATAAATATGCCAACACAATGGAATCTTTTCCACCCGAGAAGAGCAACGCTGGCTTTTCGAATTGAGCCACCACTTCGCGGATAACATAAATAGCTTCTGATTCGAGTTCCTGCAAATGACTTAAGTAATACTGACTCATGCGATTGTTGATTTTAGATTGATGAGTACTTAATTTTTGGAAGTATGCCTTGCTGAAGTATCTGAATCGATTCTTCAACCGATAATTTATGCGTCTGTAAAATAATATCCGGGTGTTCAGGAGCCTCGTATGGCGAATCAATGCCTGTAAAATTTTTCACTTCACCCGCCCGCGCCTTTTTATACAAACCTTTTACATCGCGTTGTTCACACACCTCGAGGGGTGCATCAACAAAAACCTCAATGTAATTTTCATTTCCCACAATTGCTTTTACTTGTTCGCGATCAGCCTTGAAAGGCGAAATAAAAGCCGACAGCACAACAATTCCTGCATCCAACATCAGCTTTGCTACTTCCCCAATTCTGCGAATATTTTCAACACGACCTTCATCGGTAAACGATAAATCCTTGTTCAGACCTGTGCGGATATTATCGCCATCTAATAAATATGTTTTAAAACCTTTAGCATATAGTTGGGCCTCCAACTGAACCGCTAAAGTTGACTTGCCGGAGCCCGAAAGTCCCGTAAACCAGATAAGCCGTGCATGCTGCTGCAGCACCTGCTCGCGTTGCTTTTTAGTTACCTGGGTTTGTATGGGATAGAGGTTCATTCGAGATTAGTTGTTAGTTGATGGTTGTTGGTTATTCACAAATCAAAACCCGTACTTCGTACTTCATAAGTATAGTTGGTAATACCATGCAATGAAGCCGATACAAATTACTGAATAAATCACCGTTAGCGGTGTACCTACTTTTACAAAATCTTTAAAGGTGTATCCACCCGGTCCATATACCATCAGGTTAGTCTGGTAGCCGATGGGAGTCATAAAGTCACCAGACGCAGCAAAAGCTATAGCAACAAAAAATGGGGTTGATGAAAGTTCCAACTGTTGCGATAACGACATGGCAATGGGGAACATAATGGAAACGGCTGCCGGATTGGTGACCAAAGCAGTAAGAAATATCGTAACCACAAACAGAGCACTTAAAACAGCTACCGGACCGATGGATTGGCCAGTTTTGATAAGACCCGTGGCAATGAGTGCAGCCGTTCCGGATTTCTCCAGGGCAATACCAATGGCCAGCGAACACACCAGCACCATGAGTAAGTCAAAATCAAGTTGTCTTCGGATCTCTGTTATGTTCAAAATACCCAAAAAGATTAACGCGGTTATAATAATTAAGGTAGCCGTAAAAAGCGGAAGGATACCCACAATACCCGCCAACAATATCAAAAAGCTACCAGCACCTACCCAGTACTTCCAAACAGGTTTTTTGTATTCAATCTTTTTGGGCAAGGAGATATAAAACAGTTCCTTTTCATGTTTCGCAGGATTGATTTCATCACCCGATAACAGTAAGAGAAAATCACCCCCCGCCAATTGCATCTCGCCCACTTTTCCGGAAACCCGCTTTCCGTTTCGGTGAATCGCGACAATAGAGGCATTGTACTTCTTTCTGAAATCCGAATCTTTAATCCGCTTGCCGATCAGATCGGAACTTGCCGGGATGACAGCTTCTATAAAATTGAATTGATTCTGCATTTCCAGGCTTTCTTGTTTCGGAATCCGAAGTCCGTTATCCTGATGGATTAAATTATAGATGGACTGGGTGTTGCCGGAGAAGAATAAAGTATCTCCCGCTTCCAGTTTCACTTCGGGCGAAACGGGTGAAATCACTTCATCCTGACGAATAATCTCCACCAAAAATAAATCCTGAAGGTTTCGAAGTCCGGCATCTTTTACTGTTTTTCCGATTAATGATGAGCCCTCAAAAATTTCCGTTTCAATAATGTATTCTTTCAGGTTTAAGCGTACATCATCAATTTTATTCACGTTTTCCGGAAGTAACGAGTACCCGATAAAATAAATGTAAATCCATCCGGCTACCGTAACCAGTAAACCCAGAAAGAGAAAATCCTTAAAGCCAAGCAACGGCAAGTTGTATTCCGACATCAAGCCTACCAATACCAGGTTGGTGGACGTACCAATCACCGTAATCATACCCCCGAGTATCGTAACATAGGAAAGTGGGATCAACAGTTTCGATGCCGGTGTCCCGGTTCGGTCAGCCCAATCCTTCACATAAGGAATAAGAAAAGCTACGATGGGCGTGTTGTTTAAAAGTGAAGAAATGGAAGATGACACTACCATCATCCGAAGTAAAAATGCTTTAGGTTTTAAGGTTGTTTTGAACAGCCGCGTAAAAAACGCTGCACCAAATACAGCGCGTATCCCAGCAGTTACCAGTATCAACAAGAAAATAACAATGATTTGTTGATTGCTTAGTCCCCGAAGGAGCTCCGTTGGACTGATCACCCCTGCGAGCAGCAATGCCAGCACGGCTACAAAAAAGGATAGCGCAGGATTAAACCATTCGCGGTAAAGCGAAATCACCAACAGGACAACTATCCCTAAAACAAGGCCTTGAATGAGTGTGAACTCCACTAATTCGGTAGATTTTAGAGGCAAATATAGAAAAAAGACAGCAGTGGCAAGGCATCTGTCTCAGGAAAGGAACGTGAAGTTTAGTGGTTGCTAAGTGATTTCTGGAGGTCCCAGAATTTCTTTAACGTAGTTACAAATTCCTCCATCTGATTCAACGGAATCATGTTTGGGCCATCGCTTAACGCCTTTTCGGGACTGGGGTGGGTTTCGATAAAAAAGCCATCAACACCGGTTGCTGCTGCTGCACGTGCCAGAAAGGGAGCAAACTCACGCTGACCGCCTGAAGTTCCACCCAAGCCACCCGGTTGCTGAACGGAGTGGGTTACATCAAAAATAACCGGAGTAAACTGGCGCATGATCGGGAGTGAACGCATATCCACCACAAGGGTATGATAGCCAAAGCTGGCTCCGCGTTCGGTAAGGAATACATTGTTGTTGCCTTCACCCCTCACCTTGTCAACAGCATACTTCATATCCGCTGGCGCCATAAACTGACCTTTTTTTACTTTCACGGCCTTGCCAGTTCTGGCTGCTGCTTTTAACAAATCCGTTTGGCGACAAAGAAAGGCCGGTATCTGCAACACATCAACTACCTGTGCTACTTCAGCGCATTGGTACGATTCGTGAACATCGGTTACGATTGGTACTTTAAGATTTTGCTTTACCATGTCCAGTATTTCAAGTCCCATATCCATGGACGGGCCACGATACGAACCGGACGAAGTGCGGTTGGCTTTATCGAATGAGGCTTTGAAAACATAGTCAATGCCAAGTTTATCGCATAAAGCTTTCACAGAAGTGCCTACCTCCATGCAAATATCATAGCTCTCTGTCGCGCACGGCCCGGCAAAGAGTACCATGCGGTTACCGCCTAGTTTTATTTTTTCAGTAATCGATACTGTATCCTTGAACTTTTCCATAATTAGTTATCGTAAGTACCTGCATCCACACCTAAATGTTGACGTCATGGCGAACGGTAGCCTATCCCGATTTTAGTATTCTAAACGAGATTGCTTCGGTCGTACCTCCCGCGCAATGATTAATTATTCACAATTTTTTCTATTCTACCACTTGCTGCAAGAACTAAATCCGCAACTTCCCGAAATACACCTTTGCCACCTTTTTTGAAAGTAACCAGATCAGCCTTTTCCTGAACATAACTCATGGCGTCCGCAGGACAGGCACTTAAGCCGACCAGGTTAAAAACGCCAAGGTCATTAATATCGTCACCAATGTAGGCTACTTCTTTTGCTTTCAGTTTATAATGCTCCATAAGCTTTTTGCATACCACGGCTTTATCCGTAATACCCTGGTGACAGAAATCAACTTTAAGTTCAGCGCACCGCCTGGTTACAATAGCGGATTCACGACCGGTGATAGCACCCGTAATAATTCCTGCTTTTTTCAGGTAACTAACAATAAAACCATCTTTAACATTAAACGCCTTGATCTCCTTTCCGGAATCGTCATAAATGATTTTTCCATCGGTAAGCACACCATCTACGTCAAAAAAAATGGCCTTAATCAATGAAGCCTTTTTTACCTGTTCTTTCGTGTACTGATCAAGAAGCTTTTTCAATGTGTTGGGATAGGTTTTCTCGCTAAGAAGTTCGAAAATTAGGAAAAGCTTTCTAAGTTGGAAAATTGTTACGGTTTACCGGCAACAACTAACCTCAAACCACTAACTCCATGAAAATAGTCAAGTTCCTGATCAGCCTCTTAATTACGGTATTACTCATCTGGGCCCTGAATAAGAGCTGGGTTGTGGGCGGAAGCCGCATCCCCCCGTTAGGAAAGTTTCTTGATCCGTTTCATGGATTTTGGCAAAACATAGAATCTAAAAACCATACGCTGCCCGTAAAACTGGAAATACCAGGACTGAAAGAACCCGTGACTATTGTGTTCGACAGCATTATGATTCCGCACGTATTTGCTCAAAACGATGAAGACCTGTACCTGGCACAAGGCTATGTAACCGCCCTTCACCGGTTGTGGCAAATGGAATTTCAAACCCATGCAGCAGCCGGAAGGATTTCAGAACTGATTGGTGCCGGAAAGGATGATGCTGTTTTGAATTACGACCGCGGCCAACGCAGACTGGGAATGGTATTCGCTGCTGAGAATGCCTTTAAGCGAATGGAGGGTGATCCGCTAGCCAACATGGTGGCAAACAAGTATGCCGATGGTATTAATGCTTATATCCAATCACTATCGTATAAAGACCTGCCTTTGGAGTACAAGCTTATGGACTACGCTCCGGAAGAATGGACACCCTTGAAATCAGCGCTGCTTCTTCGCAGCATGGCACAAACCTTAAACATGGGCGACAAAGACATGCAAATGACCAATGCACTTGCCTTGTTCGGAAAGGAGATGGTTGATCTTCTCTACCCGGATTTGGAGCCTATGGGAGATCCCATTGTCGACCGCACTAACCGGTGGGGTTTCGAACCCCTGAAAATTGAAGATACGCCACCTGCGCTGCCGGCAGAACTTATCGCCATCAGCGGTTTAACTACGCCCGATCCAACCATTGGCAGTAACAACTGGGCTGTTAGCGGAAGTAAAACAAAAACAGGTGCGCCCATTCTCTGTAACGATCCCCACCTTAACATTACCCTTCCTTCCATCTGGTATGCCATTCAGCTTCATTCACCATCCGCTAATGTTATGGGTGTTTCCCTTCCTGGCGCACCAGGCGTAATCATCGGCTTTAACGATTCCATCGCCTGGGGTGTAACCAACGCCCAACGCGATTTGGTAGACTGGTATAAAATTAAATTTGAGAACAATCAAAAAGAAAAGTATGAACTGGATGGCGTGTGGAAAGAAACAAAAAAGGTAGTCGAAAAAATTACCGTACGCGATCGCGAAATATATTATGATACCGTGGTTTATACACATTGGGGACCCGTTCCGTATGATGAAAATTACCGGGCCGAAAACAACCGCAAGCATTATGCCTTCCGTTGGATTGCACACGATGAATCGGAAGAACTGATGACCTTCTACAAGTTGAACCGCGCAAAAAATCATGGTGACTATATGAAAGCGCTAGATCACTACTCCTCACCCGCACAAAACTTTGTATTTGCCTCCGTTACCGGAGATATTGCCATGCGCATTCAGGGAAAATTTCCGGTGCGTAGAAAAGGTGAAGGCAAGTTTATGTTAGACGGAAGCAAATCTGCCAGCGGCCCGCAAGCCTACATTCCTTTTGATCAAAATGTAATGGATAAAAATCCTGAACGGGGTTTTGTTAGTTCAGCCAACCAATACCCGGCTGATGCAACCTATCCCTACTACATTAATGCGGTTAGCTACGAAGCCTACCGAAACCGAAGGATTAATAATATTCTGCGAGCATCATCGGCAGTTACTGTTACTGATATGATGAAACTTCAAAACGATAACTACAGCATTAAAGCTGAAGAAGTTCTTCCATTTTTGTTGGATCATTTGGATGCCACCGGATTTAATGATGTTGAAAAACTTGGCTATGAAGCGCTCAAAGCATGGGATTACGTTTATCATGCTGATTCGGAAAGTGCACCATACTTTGAAGCCTGGTGGACCAACCTCTTTCCGCTAATCTGGGATGAAATGCGCAGCGATGAAGTATCCCTATCCTACCCTACCGCCTGGAACACCATTAACCTGATGAAGACAAAACCTGATTTAGAATTTTATGACATTAAGAGCACACCTGAAAAGGAAACACTCACCGGCTTAATCAGGGCATCCTTCTCAACGGGTGTTAACGAAGTACAACAATGGAAAAAAGACAAAGGTGTTTCCGATAAAGCTAAATGGGCAGATTTTAAAGACACCTACATTGAACACCTTACGCGAACAGAAGCACTGGGGTTCCATGTGCAGCATGGCGGCCATGCCAACGCTGTAAATGCCGCTTCACGCAAACACGGACCCTCATGGCGCATGATCGTAAGCGTGGAGAAAGATGGACCAAAAGCTTTTGCAACCTACCCTGGCGGCCAGTCCGGTAATCCGGGTAGTGTTCATTACTCGAGCATGCTTAACTACTGGTCGACCGGAAAGTATTTCAATCTTTTGTTTTTACAGAAACCGGAAGATGCCGGCAACAAAGTAAACTTCACCACCACTCTAAATCCGAAATAAGATGAGATTCCTGATACAAATTGCCTTTATCATCGTTACAGCATGGATTGCCGAAATGTTTCTTCCCTGGTGGAGTATTGCCATTGCCGCTGCACTGGTTGGGTTTCTATATAAAACCAAGGCAAATTTTTTGGCTGGATTCATAGCGATAGCGATGTTGTGGCTGATTAAAGCACTGCTCATCGACATGAATGCAGCGGTACCGTTAGCCGACAAGGTGGCTAAGATTTTACTGGTGAATAGCAAACCGTTACTGCTCGTGATAACGGCTGCATTGGGGGGACTGGTCGGTGGGTTTGGTGCACTCACCGGATCAGTTTTGAGGGCAAAATAAAATAGCAAAGGCTAAAAAAAACGAGCCATGCGTTTGCAGGGCTCGTTTTTCATTAACGCGTTTGAATTACTTCTTCACATGGTTATTGACAACCTTGGCCAGTTCAAACATCGATATCTGATCTTTGCCATCAAATACTACTTTTAGTTTAGCATCAGCATTGATCATGCGCTTGTTCACGGTATCCTGAAGTCCGTTGGCTTTAATGTAATCCCATATTTTCTTGATGATTTCTGTGCGGGCGGCCGGCTTATTCCCGATTACTGCAGCCAGTGCCTCACTGGGTGCAAGGGCAACCATGAAAGCCGCGTTAGGCTTTCTTGCCGATTTTTTTGGAGCTACCTTTTTCGGAGTAACTTTCTTAGGAGCCACCTTTTTAGGGGCTACTTTCTTTGCTGCAGCCTTTTTTGGAGCAGATTTTTTTACAGCCTTTTTAGCCGGGCTCTTGGCCACTTTTTTTGAAGCTTTCTTAGCCGCTTTTTTTGTAGTCTTCTTTGCCATGTTTAAGTGTTATATAATGTTAGGTTAAGTCTCCGGAAGCTACCTTATTTATGCATACCGGAAATCGGGTGCGAATATACCGATATGTTGATCATTACCATACGAGAGGTGTTGATTTAAGAAAGCAAAACAAAAAGCCCCCCAATTGTGAGGCTTTTTGACGGGGTGGCCAGATTCGAACTGACGACCTTGGCGCCTAAGCGCCACGCGATACCGGGCTACGCTTATACCTCCTGATCAAGTAAGAATCGTTTTGCTCCCCTGCTTTTAATTTTTGATTCCAGCGCCATGGCTTCCGCCCTGGACTCAAGCTTTCGTTGCCAAACGATTACCCAGGGAATACCTTTTCGTAAGGAGGCTGTTTCACCTGCATTGTGTTCGCGTAAACGATTTTCGATGTCTTGCGTATGGCCGGTGTAAAATCGATTAATAGAAGCGCTATGCAGTATATAAACGTAATAAGGCATAGATGAAAAAGACCTCACCTTACAGGAAGATGAGGTCTTGTCGGGGTGGCCAGATTCGAACTGACGACCTTGGCGCCTAAGCGCCACGCGATACCG